>Ga0307378_10002537_pt1 | contig 27782 bp, 21 predicted proteins | sample UN1MG_FD_202238 | JGI IMG/M metagenome (GOLD analysis project Ga0307378, IMG submission 202238) | Soil microbial communities from Risofladan, Vaasa, Finland - UN-1 | ecosystem: Environmental > Terrestrial > Soil > Coastal area > Acid sulfate soil | place: Finland: Risofladan, Vaasa | collected... | reverse complement strand
TTGCTCCTGAGCTTGGCGATGTGCATATCGACCGTTCTTGTGCCTAATTCGCTCATCGTCTCGTTCCAGACCGCTTTATAAAGCTCCTCCCTGCCGATGATCCGGTTCGGATTCGCGGCGAAATGTTGTACGATCGCAGCTTCGCGCTTGGTAATTTCTATTTCCTCTTCTGAGCGTTTCATTTTCAGTCCGGCAATATCGACGTCCAAATCCGCGAAACGAAACGTCTGCCCGACGGCACGTGCCGGGTCGGTTCGCCGAAGCATTGCGTTAATCCGCGCCAGCAACTCTTCGAGCGAGAACGGCTTGGTGATATAGTCATCTGCGCCCAGGTTCAACCCGGCGACTTTTTCTTTCTCCTGCCCCTTAGCGGTCAGCATGATAATCGGAGTCTGCAAGCCATCGTGACGCCATTTGAAGCACAGTTGTTCGCCGCTGATTTTCGGCAGCATCAAATCGAGCAAAATCAAATCGAACCGCCGCCCGGCCACGGCGCGCTCGGCTTCGAGCCCGTCCGCGGCCTCGGTAACTTCGAAGTTGTGAAACTCCAAAAAGTCCGTCAGGGCCGAGCGGATTTTCTCTTCGTCTTCGACTACTAATATGGATACGTTTTCTTCCATAGTCACATCTGCTCCTATGTATATTATAGGCTATATAGACGCTGATGTTTTGTAAATGTTTTGTAAAAAAGCATCGCTGCTATTTTACGTCCATTTTACCCATCTCTCAACTGTAACTATCGTATAATTTATATAGTTCGAGAACCCAATTAAAAACCTTTTTGAAAGGAGAAAGCGAAATGAAGCACGTAAGCAAAACTCAGAAATGGCTACCCGGGTTTGTATTCTTTATCGGAATCTGTGTAACGTTTTTCATTCGGACCGATGCAGCGGCAAATACTTCCGAAGGAGCCCTTGCAAACATACCTGTCAAAGAGATTACCATCTTCAAGGACGGGCACGCCTTCGTTCTGCACGAGGGAAAGATGCCGGCCGGCACGGACGGCAACGTCACGATCGATTACCTGCCCAGGCCGATCATCGGAACGTTCTGGGCCTATTCGGCGGACTCCAATGCCAAACTCACCGGTGTCATTTCTCATAAACGCGTCGTCCCGGTTACAAGAACCGCCCTGACCATTCCCGAACTCATCGAGGGGAACATCGGTGCCAGGGTTCGCATTATCGAGGCCGGTCTCGCCGCCTATGAGACTACCATTCTTGGAATTCCGACTCGAAGCACCGAAGAGCTCGGCAGTGCCGACCCTCCGGGAAGCCCGGAAAAGCTGCCGCAGCGAGGCAGCATTGTTCTGCTGAAATTCGAAGGCGGCATCAAAGCGGTTCCTATCAGCCGGATTCAGGAAGTGACTTTTCTCGATGAGCCCAGGCTGCAACTTGCCGGCGAGCAGTTCCGAGATATGATGACGCTCAAGCTCGACTGGGGCAGACGCAAGCCCGAACCGGATGTAGACGTCGGTATGGTCTATGTTCAGCGTGGCATTCGCTGGATTCCCAACTATCGAATCGATATCGACGGCAAGGGCAACGCCACTGTCAAACTTCAGGCGACCATCATCAACGAACTGGCGGATGTCGAGGATGTCAAAGCTCACCTCGTGATTGGCGTGCCGAAGTTCGCATTCGAGAACACGCCGGACCCGATATCGCTTCAGCAGACGGTAGCACAGCTCTCAAGACACTTCCGTCCTGACAGTCAAGCCGCCTACGCCTTTTCCAATATGATTATGAGCCAGGCCGCGATGCCCGTACGCCGTGCCGAGGTCCCGGCCGGCAATGGCAGTGACGTGCTCGACCTCGGCCCCGACGTTGCCGGCTCCGGCAAAAACGAGGATTTGTACATCTTCACGCTCGAACATGTCACCCTGAAAAAAGGTCAGCGGATGGTTGTGCCGGTAGCCGAATACGAACTAAAGTATCAGGACGTTTTTGTGCTGGATCTTCCGTTCGGGCCGCCGCCGGAGGTTCGGCATAACCTTAACAGCGAACAGCAGACCAAACTGGCGCAGCTTTACTATTCTCCGAAGGTAATGCACAAGATACGCCTTGCCAATAACGCCAAATGCCCGTTGACCACAGCTCCGGCAATGATACTTAGTCAGGGCAGCATCATCGCCCAGGGCATGATGACCTACACGGCAGTCGGCGCATCGAGCGACCTTGAGCTGACGACCGCCGTGGATATTGCCGTCGAGAAGCTCGACAAGGAAACCGACCGCATCGGCGATGCCGCCAAATGGGATAACAATACTTACGCCCGGAGTAATCTGACCGGGACCATCATCCTGACAAACCGCCGCTCTGATACGGTCAGTCTGGAAATCCGCCGGTCCGTGCTCGGCAATATCGACAGCGCCGGCCACAAAGGTTCAATCGCATACATGGGCAGGCACGAGGGCGGATGGATGGATCCAAACAGCTTGCCATTCTGGTGGGGTTGGTACAATTGGCCATACTGGTGGTACCATTTCAATGCCGTTGGCCGCGTGACATGGGAATGCGAACTCAAGCCCGGGAAGACCATCGATCTGGAATATAAGTGGCATTATTTCTGGCGCCGGTAAGAGAAAGACCCGAACCGCATGGGCAGTCCACAGGACGCCTTACGGCGGAAACCTGTCCATTCTACAGAACTTTTTGAAAGGAGCAGAAAAATGAAAAATCACACACAGGCACTCGTATTGGCAGTTGCGCTAATGGCCATTGTGGCATCCGCTGCATCTGCCGACGTGCCGACAACGACCGGCACTATCTCAAAGGTCACGGTATATCGCGGCCAGGCTCTTGTGGCCCGAACCGTCAGCGTTGATTTACCGCCGGGCGCATCCGAGTTCATAGTAAAAGACCTGCCGGCTATGATTGTGCCCGAAAGTATCTATGCCCAGACTTCGGATGATACCAAGGTGCTCAGCGTAAGGTATCGCGAAAAAGCAGTTCGGGAGAACACGCGGGAAGAGGTCAAGCAGCTCGACGCTCAGATTGAGGATGTACAACATCAGCTTAAATCTGCCGAAAGCAAGCATAAGCATTTGGATCTGCAGTGGCAAATGTTCGAGAAGCTCAAGGACTTTACGATTGCCGCGGCAAAAAGTGACCTTAGCAGAGGCCTTTTGACTTTTGAGCCTGTGGAAAGTTTAGTAGAGCTGATAGAGAAAAAAGGGCTTGAGTACTATGATCAAAGAATGGAGCTTGAGGACAAAATTGCCGGATTGAAAAAGGAGCAGGTACTGCTCGATCGCAAGCGCAATGAGCTTGTGGCCGGCCAGTCCCGAACCGAGCGCGAGGCTGTTCTGTTTATAAGCAGTCCTAGGGACTCCTTACGGAGGACCGGCGGGGAAAAAATCGCTATTCAACTAAGTTATCTCGTCGGCGGCGCAAACTGGCAGCAGCAGTACAATCTGCGCGCGGATCCTGAAAAATCAAACGTCCTGATCGAGTACAACGCCGTAGTGAATCAGACCAGCGGCGAAGACTGGAAAGGTGTGGCGCTTAGCCTTTCCACAGCCGAACCGACTATGGTTGCGGCACCACCTATCCTGGAGCCCATGCTCGTGGCCCTTTCAAATCCGGCCCAAACTCAGCAGGCTCTACAAGGAGGTTTCGTTGGCGCCGACCAGGCCAGACAGTATCAAGCATCTCGAAAAGCCAATATTAAGAAGGGCATAGCAGCTAATACCGAACTCAACGAGCTTGCAATTAGCAACCAGGCATTTTTCTTCAGGGCGGGCCAGCAAGAGCTGCAGGAATTCCAGCAGCAGATAGCCCAGATTTCGCGCACCGAGGGAATTAGCGTAACGTATGATTTGCCCGGCAGACTAACGCTGCCCAGCCGAAGCGACCAGCAGCTTGTCAGCATAGCCTCGATTACCGCCAGGGCTGATTTTACGCTCATTGCGACTCCGCTGCTGACCGATTTTGTCTATCTTCAGGCGGACCTGCTCAACAACAGTGACACGGTTCTTTTGCCCGGACAAGCCAGTATATTCCGCAACGGCGAATTTGTCGGCAAAAGCCGGCTGCCACAGGTCACTATCGGCGAGACATTCACCGCCGGCTTCGGCATAGATTCGCAGGTTCAGGTGGTTCGCGAGCTTGAGAACAAAAAGACTCGCATCCAGGGCGGAAATCGCATCGATACGTATGATTACCGTGTCGCTCTGAGTAATTACAAAAATACGCCCGTTGAATTGCAGTTGCTGGATCGGCTGCCGTACACAGATGATGCTTCGGTCAAGATAGAACTTGAAAAAACCGAGCCCGAGTTAAGCGCCAGCAGCGAATATCTGCGCGCAGCAAGAAAAAAAGGTATTCTACGCTGGGACCTGAAGCTGGCGCCGAATACTGTTGATCAGGATTCAACCGTCGTAAAATACAGCTTTACGATGGAGTATGACAGGAACATGCAAATTCAGCCTCTCCGGCCGGGCAGACCTCAATAGACCGGTTACAGCTTATCAGCAAGACGCCCGAACCGACGGTGTTGCTTTAAGCAGTTTTCGCAAAATCTTGATGTGTTTTGGCTAAATATAGATCGATTATTGTGCATTGAGGGACTGGCCTTTAGGTCAGTCCTTCGTTGCGCGCTCAGCGCCGCGGGCTTCGCCGTTGTCGACGATGTCGATCTCGCCGGTGGTGTCATCGATCTGCACCTGCGCCTTGGTGGCGCCTGAGCCGTCGGGCTGTTCACTGGTATACCAAAGCTCGCCCTCTCCGGTGATATAGATATTGTCGTTGTCGCCCATGGGTATTCTTTGGAGGCCTTGCGAGCCTTCGGACTTGGCATAGTCGCCCCTACCGACGACAGTAATCTCGCCGGTGGTGTCATCGATCTGCACTTGCATCTTCACGGTTTTGCCGTCGGGCTGTTTACTGACATACCAAAGCTCGCCCTCTTCGGTTCTATAGAGATCCTCGTGGTCGCCCAGGGATATTTTTTGGAGGCCTTTCGAGCCTTTGGTCTTGGCATAGTCGCCCTTTAACGATTTGGCCTCGGAGTAATCGTCGGGGAGCACTTGCTCATCCGAATCCGACGCGTTGGCGTACTGTGGATCAGGTTCGTCATCGACTGTGTATGAGTCGGCCGGGTAATTGTCCGGTTCGGTGTTGGCGCCGAGGGACTGCTCAGGTTGGGGCTGGTCTTTGGAGTCCGAGGGACGAGTAGAGGGGGCGGACTCTCCAGTGTCGGCGACGATGGGGCTTTCGATGGTGTTGGACCGGTGGTTACTGAGGCGGACCTGGCGGATGCCGAAGGACAAGACGGTGACTGAGGTCAGGATGAACGCCGCGATTACCAGTTGTTTGGTCATTGGTTTCATGTTTTGCTCCATCTGGCATTTCCCATATAACATTTTATATCATTGCTCAGCTACGCCGATGGGCCTGTTTTCTAATAGTATAGTATATCAAATCTGTCTCAAAAACTCAAGATTTCCAACTTCATTTTGATTTTGAAAATATTTTAGCCACAATAATAGCAAAAACACGAATTTAACAACAGGGCAACTGATTATCATTTCTTTGACGTACCTCAACCAGTGTCCGGAGTCTGAAAATCAAGCATTGACCTGACAGGTTCATCAATAGCTCCAGATTCTTTGGCTGGGTCAGTATCTCTGTCTCAAATCTGCCCATCAGACTTGTCGAGGCTGCCGTTCGTTGCGCCTGTACAGGTCTGATGCCGGTGTCGCCAAGCCTTCAAAGTCGCCGAGCGAATCTACTGTCCGGGCGAAGGATCCGCCGCGGCCCAATTTTCCGAATCGTTGCCGTAATTAGCCGGCACTATGCGCATCAGCGATTTGCCGGTGCCGTCCGGCTCGGTCGGCCATGGGTCCTCGCCTGCTGGATGAGAACCGTCGCTGTAATTGACGCGGTCGGCGCGGATATAATAGCGCGCGGCATCGACCTGGTCGCCCGGTTTCGAGAGCTGCACTTTCTCGCCTCCGTTGTCAAGCCTGCCTGCGCCCCATTCGAAGATTTGCATGCCGTCGGCAATGGCAGGATATGCTGACTCGAATGCCGCCAGGTCCTTGACCAGGAGCAAATACTCGCCGGGGGCCATCGTCGTGCCGAGCGGGAAATCAAAGGTGATCCCGTTGCTGTCATCGGCGAGCCGCCAGGGCACATCGATCAGTTGTTCATTATCATACTCGGCCAATGTAATCGCAGAATCGCTGATGTTGAGTAGTTCGATATACTCCTGGTACTGGTCGCCCGAGACGGGGTTGTACATAATCTCGCTGATAACGACCGGGCCGACTTTGGGATAGGCATTGGCGCTGCCCGGCATGTTAACACTCATTGCCACGAAATTGTATGAGCCGGTACTTTTCTGATAGCGACCGAAGGCAATGCCGGTCTCCGAAGCACCGAAATTCTCCTGGTCGTTGTATCCGGTCAAGGCACCGTCCCGGCCGGAATGCAGATAGAGCGTTTCGCCGTTCTCGCTGAGTGCGAAAGGTACGTGACAACCCGGATCGCCCGGATTGTCGAAATTCAGGTCTTCGTAAAATACAATGTAGCTGAATGGTTCGATTGTTGTCCCTGCGGCAATTTCGTATTTCATAAAGTCAACGGAACTGTCGCTTAGGAACCAGCCGCCAATGTTAATGGCGGTACCGGTGGTATTGTGCAGCTCTATCCAGTCCGGATCGCCGGCGTGTGAATGAGCCAATAACTCGTTAATCACGACCTCGCCGAGCGCGGGGAGCTGGCCCGTATCGTCCCAGCCGGGCGAGCCGCCTGCTTCGGCGCTCGGGCGCCAGGCGCTCTTGCTGTCGGCCTGGTTAGGGTCGGCTGCGGTCGGATCTTCTATCGTCAGAGAGAAATCCATCCCATCGGTAATATCGTACCAGCCGTCACTGTAACTGAAATTCAGTATGGTTTGGCCGATGGCATCTTGAAGCTCGATTTTTTCGCCGGCGTTGTTCAGGCTGCCGGAATATTCGCCGGCGATCGTCAGGTCCGTGCCGTACCGGGCTGAAAACGCTTCGACGTCTCTAACCACGACGACGTACTGACCTGCTGCAAGCTCCAGAGACGGGAAGGTAAAATCGATACCGTTCGTGAAGCGGACCAGGTTCAGATTCAGCGTCTCGGCTCCGATGTTTTTCAGCTCGATGAATTCTCTGTTAGGATCGTCGGGGTCACCCGTATCCTTCGGATTGTACATGATCTCGGTGATTCGCAGATTCTCGGCGACCGGCCCGACGGCAAAGGTCACCTCGTTAAGGGCGCTCCAGGTGGCACCGTTCAATAGACGCGCCTTGAAGGTGGTGCTCTCGGCCAACTGGATCGGCCCGGTATATTTGACCGCGCTGACCGAGAGAAACTCACCGACAGGTGAGCTTTCGCCGGCGAGGAGCTGGCAGGAGATTAGCATGTCGGAACTTGTATTAGAGCTGTTCAGGCCCTGTATAGCCAGGATGTTGCCGCCCTGCTTCAGGCTGTCGGTATAGGCTGAGATATCGATCATTTCCAGATTGACGGCCGCCGAATCATCATGATTGCCGTTTGAGCTGGAGTTCCAGGCGGGCGTCCCGTTGAAAGTACGCCGGGCCACCTCGGTACCGTTAAGGTAAGCGACAAATCCATCATCATACCGAATCATCAATCTCATAAAGTTCAAGCCGGTCACCTCGTCAGAGTCGGCTGTGAACGGGATTCGGATGTAGCAGGTGTTATTGCCGTTATACATCTGGGCTTCGAGATCGAGACTGATGTAGTTTTGATACCCCGAGCTTCTTTCGTAACCGATTCCGCCGGGGCTGCCGGTGCTGAGTGTCCAGGCCGAGTCGTTGAAAGTGCCGCCGCCTCTCCAGTTGCTGCTGATTGAGCTGGATGGAACAATAACCCGCTTGGCGGCGTTCTCAGCAACAAGAGTCACATTATTGATGAAATTCTGTTGGGTGGGCAGGCGCGGGTCGTTGCCGTCGGTCGAGTAGTAAATCGTGCCCAAAGGAGCGGCCATCGATAAGATGTGAGCGGCCGGAACCCGGCCCCCGTGCTGCGGCTGGCCGTTGATATTGAAGGCCGGCGGGTCAATGGATGGATAGAGGCCCGCGCTGCGTAATTGTCCCAGGACAATCGCCGGGCGCTGCGGCATGTAAGTGCCGAGAATGTAGTCGCGCGAGGCCTGCCACTCGGTCAGGCTATAGGGATTGCTGCGCGCCTGGTCGCCCCAGCGTGCCGACTCGGCGATCATGGCCGGCTCGACCAAATCGGCGAGCTTCTTGTAGCGGGCGTAAGATGCCTCGGTTGTTGCCGGGCCGTTATTAAACATGTGCCGGTAGGTATGATCGGCAAAGAGCATACGAAATTCTTCGTTATCTCTGAGGGTAACGTATGGCCGAGCGCCATTAGAGCTTACTCCGGTTACGTTCGCATTGAGGCTCGACCAGATGACCATCGCCCCTTCCGAGTCCCAGTTGAAGAATTTGAATCCGGTAGCGTTCGGCGGCCGGCGACAGGCGGCGAAAAAGTTATGATTGGGCCAGTCACCCGTGCCGCCCCAGAAATTCGTGAACATCCAGTCAATATAGTTCTCGATATCCAGCAGATCATCGTAAGCGGGATTGTTTGTACCGTCCGGATTGTTGCCCTGTATCTTCTGGTAGGATCCCATGTCCGTCAGTCCGCCATTTACCTGGCTCAGCATGGCGTTCCATGTAGTGGTCTTACTCTCGCCTGTGGGTGTGCCGGAATTGAGGGCGTCCCATTCCTCTTTGTCACCGCCGAAATAATTGGCGCAGAAAGAAGACATAGGCCGTTCGGTCGGGTGATACAGGCCCCAGTAGAGCCCGTTGACGTACAGGTGCACAAATGTCCCGTGAGGCGAAACCTGCCCCAAATCCAACTGGAAGCGATGCATGAACTCGTCAACAATGTACTGAGTATCCGTATCTCCCCAGTTGTTCCACCCATCGTTAGATCCTGCCCGAAGGACAATAGTGTCAAAACTCGTGGCGGCGTCTTTGGCGTCGAACAGCGGGTAATTCAGCTTGGTCGGGCCGTACTGCCGCTTGAAGAGCAGGCGGAACGATTTTTTTCTCGTGAGATTCATGCCGCGGAACGGGTTGCCGCCGTAGATTCGCAAACCGGCATTCACCTGAAATCCCGTCGTGCCGTCGGGATAGAAATATTCGATCGAAGCCGGCCTTTCCCAGGCGACGCCGGCTGAAAGTGAATTCGAATAGATGCCACCCGCGCCGAAAATGTTGTCTGTTTCGGTCACAATCGACATGGTTGGGAGCGACAAAAGTGAGTCTCTCATCCGGCCGCGGTACTGCGGATCGTCGACCACCTCGGGATCCATCTCGTAGTCCGCAGTAGTCGAGCCCCACCTGTCGGGGAAGCCGAACGGATCGCCCGGCTGATGAATTACATCGTCGAGGAAAATATATGTCTGAGTATCGAGATTGGTTGACATCCAGCCGGGCCTGTAAGCCATCGCCCGCAGACATGTAGTCGTAGATATTCGGATCGGGATGAAGTACTCGTTACCGTGCGTTTCGCTCGGGGCACTGCCGTCCAAAGTATAATGTATCGTGACTCCCGGCGTAGCACAGGTGATGGCGACTTCGAAGGGCATGTCGTAGAAGCCGCGATCGACGCTGAATTGCGTGTCGGCCACAATATTCATCGCGCCGGAAACGTTGAACTGCCCCGGCGTCGCAGTAGAAAAGTACTGCGGCATCATCCTGTTGCTGGCGGCGATAAGCTCGGGCAGGACAAGAAACTCCCCGTCGGCCTTGTCGTCGTTTAAGCCGTGAATCGCCAGCACGTTTGTACCTTCGCGTAAATCGCCGGTCAGATCGGAAATGTCGAAATGCTCGAATCTCGAGGCCAGCTCGTTCGGACGGTCACCGTCTGCGGCGGAGTTCCATTGGGGCGTGCCGGTGAAATTACTCCTGGCGATTTCGACGCCGTTAAGATACCCCACGAACGCATCCTCGTATTTAATCCGCAGCGCCAGCGAGTCGAAGAAGTCGGTCTGGTCGCCCTCGAATTCGATCCGCGTCCACAGCGAAGCGTTGACGTTTTGCATCCGCTGCTCGATATTTGTGCTGGCTTCGTCGCTGGAGCTCATCACGTAGAGCCCGCCGCCGGCTATATCGCCAATCAGCCGGAAGCGTGACGCGTCGAACGATGAGTGACGCCCCTGGGCGGCGAAGAATTCCAGTGCCGAGCCGCCGCCCCGCTCGTAGAATACCAGGCGCAGATCATAGAAGCCCCAGTTCGGAATATTAAAAGTCACGAGTGTGTCGCTTGCCGAACGCGGGGATGGGTAAGAGAATGTCAGCGTATTGGTGCCGTTGGTCATTTCCATTCCGAAGCCGTCGTCGCTATTGACACCGAACGTCCAGTCGCCGGCCATGGGGATCAGAAACTTGCCGGTAACGAGGACGACATAATCGTCCACGTCACTGCCTATGGCCGTGGATGGAAACGGATTGTCATTAGCGTAATTACCGCTGCCGCTGGTGTTGAAATAGTTTATTACCGGCGCCGTCTCGGCAGCCACCGAGCTCTGGTATGATGGATTGCTGATAACCAGCTCGGCGGTGTCCAGGTCGCCGACGGTTGTGTTCGCCTTGTAGTAGATAACTTCGAATCCCGGTGCGGTACTGCCGAAGCCGATGCCGGTGTGCCCGGTGTTCCATGCCGAGTCGTCGAAGCTCAGCGCGGTCCAGTCTTTGCCTTCATCGCCGGCTGTGGGGACGCGATAAGAAGCCCTTGCCCCGGGGGGTATAAGCGCTGTGGCGTATTGCCCCATGCCGTACGAGACGTCGGTCAACTGCCGCGGGTATTTCGGGCTATATTCGTGGGCAATTGTGACGCCGTCGCTTTGGACGAGCGCCAGGTACTCGCCGTCGATGTTGAGGCTGAAGCTGGTGTGCAGTTCGGCGCCGGCTGCCGCCCGGTTTTTGCCCGAAGCGAAGACGACAAGGAACTGCCCCGGATTTATCGCCACGCCGTTCGGAAACTTCCACTGTTCGAGATTGCCGGCGTCGTTGGTCAGGTACCAGCCGCCCAGATGAACGGCCTGGTCCGTCGGATTGTAAATCTCGATCCAGTCGGAAGATTCGCCGTCTTCGTCGAGCAGCCCGCCTTCGGCCAGCGGCACTTTGCTGCCGTTACTCGCCATGAACTCGCTGATTACCGGCGTAGTAAAGACATCCGGATTTTCGTACTCATTGGGATCGTCATCCGGGTCGGGCTGAGCGGAAGCCGGGCCGGCTAAAAATGCGACCAATACCAAAAAGAGCGAAAAGATTTCGACGGCTCTGAGCATTTTATATCTATTATGGGTCAAAAAAAAGCAAAACTTCATACTGCAACTTTACTTATTTTAACATATTAAGGGTCGGTCGGTCAATACCCTCCCCCTGCTTACCAAATCACGCCCCAAACAGCTCCATAATCATGAAATTTAACACAAAATCCCAAAAAACCGCGTTTTTAACGGAAAAATTAGCCCCTACTTCTCACCACAGAGAACTCTGAGCCCACAGTCCTAAGGACTGTCTTTTATCCTTCCTGTTTTCCCGGAAAATATATGACAAATAGACTCACGTGTGCTAATCTAAAGCCTACGGATGCAAAATGCAGGCGTTTAACGCATCTGTCAGGAGATTCCTATGCGAGATACGAAAGGACATCAATGAAAGGGAGAAATAAGTAAGGCATCGCCAGATTAATTAAAACGGACAGAATGAACCGCGTATGCAAGAAATCTAAACATTCTACGAGTTGTGGAGACTACTCCAATGGAACTATTTGGCAAAGCACTAATTGATCTTTCGATAGACGATATCAATACAATTGTTCATAACAAAATCCCGGAGAGCAGAATTATAGAGTATAAGCTTGAGCTGCATTCGGAAACAGATGCCGGTAATAAGGAATTCTTGAAGGATATCAGTGCGTTCGCCAATACTGTTGGAGGATATCTTATATATGGAATTCATGAACAAAAAGGCATACCAGTAGAAATCGAGGGAGTAGAGGTTGCCGACTTTGACAAGATTAAGTTGCGCTTTGAAAGTCTACTGAGAACTGGAGTTGATCCTCCGATTAGAGGCGTGGATTTTGTGCCGGTTGACTTCAAGGATTCGAAGAAGGTAATTGTTATACATGTGCCTAAAAGTATATCTCGGCCCCATGTGGTTAAGATAAAGAACCATTTTAGATTCTACGGAAGAAACTCCAGCGGTGTGCATATGTTGGAAGTTGATGACCTACGGCGTGCTTTTCTTGCTTCCGAAACTCTGGCTACACGTATGAGGACTTTTCGAAACGACAGGCTCGCTCAGATAGCAACAGGCGAAGGTAATGTGCGCCTCAAGGCGGGCCCCAAGATAGTCCTCCATTTAATACCTGAATCTGCGTTTGAACTGGGCAAGAAATATGACTTAAAAAGGGATTTGATCTCACACTTGAAGCTCATAGGCACACAATTTCACGGCCAAAGTGGATATAAATTTGATGGATTCATTTCCTATCGCAATGAACGCCAGAGTGGAGAAGTGTCGACTTATACACAGATATTCCACAACGGAATAATTGAAGCAGTAGATATCGACTTGTTTAAACACGAAACTTGTCCACAACACTGGTCATATTTCAAGCAGGAAATTATCGCCGCTTGCGATAGTCTTATCCAAACGCAATGTAAAATCGGCGTCGATTTTCCAATCTGGGTGGGATTGTCCTTGTTGGAAGTTCGCGGTTATAAGTTCGTTCTCAAGGGCAAGGATACATATTCCCTTGAATGTTCTCCTATAGAAAAAGATGAACTGATTATTCCAGAGACATATATTGAGCATTCCGGATTATCCGGGAAGGAGATATTGAGGGCATCGTTCGATTTAATCCTGAATGCCTGTGGGCAAGAAGGTGGGTCAGTCTGTGAATAGTGATGAGGAAAACTTAAGAGTATAGTTCAAGTTGTACAATTTTCCTCTTTTTCCATTCTTGCGAGATGATATTCGCACTTCACGAGTTACATCTCGCGGAGATTTTTTTTGGAATTTGCCTGATAATTAATATGCTATATGATATAATATACATCTAACATATGTATGTCATGTTTCGTATGTCGTATATGGTATGTAGTACTAAGAATGGAGAATGGAGAATGGAGAATGAGGAATTTTACCTTTTAACTTTTTACTTTTACCTTATTTCCTATGCTTCTTTGTGGCTTAGTGTCTTCGTGGCTCATAGTCAATTTTAAAAAACAAAGCCAATTTTCGAATGGGCGAAATGGGCGTAAGTGTCTATTTGAAAGGGGTATATGAAGGATTTAGTGTTTTTAAGCGGCGAAAAAACAAAGCCAATTCAAAGCCAATCGCCGGCCTTTGGACGGAAATACGAAGCACTAAGCTCTAAATCCTAAACAAAACGAATGAGTACGGAAGCAGCGGATGGCCAAATAGTAAATCATGTTTCGTATATCGTATGTGGTATGTCGAAGGAAGATTGGGAAATGGTGAATCCGGCGGTTTTCCGCGTAGGCGATTTGAAAAAACAAAGCCAATTTGCGGCGGGGCAAATTTATACTAAGTCATTAGTAACAATAGTTTATGGAATTATTCGAGATTTCATGTGGCGAGAAAACAAAGCCAAACAAAGCCAATTTATTAGCGTTCAGTGTTCTGCGTTCAGTGGACAGCGTCAAGATGGGGGAGGATGGTTGATGGACGGCTCAGCACTCGTCAATTATCACTCATTCTTTCTTGCTTCGGTTCGGCGCCTTCCGGCGGGCGGGAGCGAAAAATTGTTCGAAACATCTGTTAAATAAGGGGATTAGGGCAATTTTCAGCAAAAAAAGGTTGCATCTTTCTGGCGGTTCGGATACAATACCTATTATCAGAGGCTTTCTTTGGAAGGCCTATAAGAACGTCATACAGCCGGATTGTCGGCTTGTTGGAGGTAAGTGATTATGGCAGGAATGTTCTATTCCTTACAGGAAGCCGCCGAAAAACTCAATAAGACCGAGGAGCAGCTCAAAGAAATCGTCCAGGAAGGCAAGTTGCGTGAGTTTCGCGATGGCCCGAATTTGCTGTTCAAAATCGAGGAAATCGAGGCGTTAATATCGGAAGCCGAAGCAGCGGAGCCCGAGGCCCCGGCACTCGAAGTTGCCGAACCTGAAGTTCCGGAACCGGAAATGCCGGCACCGGAGGCCGAAGAAGAGGAAGCTGTAGAATTCGATTTCGCCGAACCGGAGGCCGAAGAGGAAGAAGCTTTGGAACTCGATCTGTCCGAACCGGAGGCCGAAGAGGAAGAAGCTGTAGAACTCGATCTGGCGGAACCGGAAGAAGATATTTCTGAACTTCAAGCTCTCTCGGAAGAAGATGTCCCGTCCCTTTCAGCGCTTGAGGCGGAACTGGAAGAACCAGAGGCCGAGGAGCCGGAAGCTGAGGAATTGATGCCGGAATTTCCGATAGCCGAAATGCCGGAGCCGGAAGCACCGACCCCGTCGGAGTCAGCGGCGGACAGCGATGAAATCCTTTTGGCGCCCGAGACAGGCGCTCCCCTTATGTCGAACGATCTGACCGACGCGGACACGGCACTGACCGGTCTTGGTACCAACGTTCTCGGTGAGACAGACCAGGATTACGCTTTAACAGATGACACCATGGCCGAGACGGCGATTCCGACCGGCGCAGGCGGGACAACGCCTTCAGTGCCGCTGGAAGAGATCGAAGAAGATGTAAACCTGGATAGCTTCGGAAGCGGTTCGGGGTTGCTGGACCTTTCGCTGCAGGCCGATGACACTTCGTTAGGGGGCATTCTCGATGAGATTTACACTGCTGAGGACGAAGCTAAGGAACTGGGTGAAGCTGAGGGCGATTCGGCAGCGGCAGTTACCGCCGATGCGGATCAAATGGTCTCCGAAGATGAGCTTCTCGCTCCCCAGGCAGCTCCTGAAATGGCGTCATTAGCCGGGACGATGATCGAGACGGCACCGGATTCGCAGAGTAACACTCTCGGAATGCTGCTGTTTCTCCCGCTGGCGGTTGTTATTTATACCAGCGTCGTGGCTGTCTCCGGTCTAAGGGGCGTGATGCCTTCGATTCTTGGGTCTGTACAGGCCTTCATTTGGTATATCATGGGCGGAGCTGCTGTTGTGGCGGGCCTGGTGATCGTAGCGGCTTTCATGTTTACCGGCGAGCGCGATACGTCTGCTCCAAAAGAGAAGAAGGCCAAAAAGGTCAAAGTCAAAAAAGAGAAGAAGCCCAAAGAGCCCAAGATGCCGAAGGAGAAAAAGCCTAAAGCGCCCAAAAAAGCAAAGAAAGGCTTCCTTAGACTTAAGTAGTAGCAACGATTTGGTTTTGGGCGGTGCGGTTTTATCTTAGCTTTTTATGCCCAGAACGTCCGCCATCGAATATGAAGCCGGCTTTTTCCCGACGAGCCATTTTGCCGCTCGCAAAGCTCCACGGACGAACGTGTCCCGGCTGTTGGCCGTATGATTGAGCGTGACCGTCTCGCCGAGCGTGCCGAAAATTACCGAATGAATGCCGGTGATATCGCCTGCGCGGACCGCGTGCATGCCGATAGTGCCCTTTTTCCTGATGGCGTCCTTGCCGCACCTGCCGTGAACGACGGATTCGGGGAAATCCCGCCCTGTCGCCCGGCAAATGTTCTCGGCCAGAGTAAGAGCGCTGCCGCTGGGGGCGTCTTTCTTGAAACGGTGGTGCTGCTCGACGATTTCTATGTCGTATTCGTCGCCGAGCATCGAAGCGGCCTTTCCGACCAGGGCGAATAAAACGTTCATCCCCACGCTCATATTGGTTCCGTAAATAACGGGGATATTGGCGGAGGCGGCTTTCATTTTATCTCGCTGCTGCTCGCTCAGGCCGGTCGTGCCTGATACCAGGGCAACGTTGTTTTTAAGGCAGTAATCAATGGTTTCGTCCACCGCTTCGGGCTGTGAGAAGTCGATTGCGACATCAGCGGCAGCGTCAGGATAGCTATCGATCAGGACGACATCGATAGGCCCGGAAGCCGATTCGAGGCCGTAAACCTTGCCGATATCGGGATGGCCCGGTCTCTCGACGGCCGCAATAATATCGAATTGGCCGGATTCGGCGGCCAGCGAAAGAATACGCCGGCCCATTCGACCGGCGGCACCGATAGCTACGAGTTTGATTCCCATTTTGCTCTACCTGTATTATATTGCCAATAAACCCGGAAAAATATAACCGCTACAGCACATAATTGCAAAATATTTCTATTGAATTATTTTGCCGATATTGTTATTATTGGTGGTTTAGATATTTTGGAGCTTTGTAGTTATGAAAGAAAAAATACATCCACAATATGAAAAAGTAGTGGTTCGTTGCGGTTGTGGCAGTACATTCGAGACTCGCAGTACGGCAAAAGAAATCCATGCAGAAATATGCTCGATGTGCCATCCGTTCTATACGGGCAAGCAGAAATATGTCGATACAGCCGGCCGAATAGAGCGATTCCAGAAGAAGTACGGCACGAGTTACATCAAGACGGCCACAGCCGGCAAAAAACCAAACGAGAACAAAAAAGACCAGCAACAATAGCTGATTCCTCAGGTTACGATTCACGCTCCCATCCTGATAAAACCGGGCTGGGGGCTTTTTGTTCTTTTGGTCAAATGCAAACGGATTGTTCAATGACGGCACAATGGCTTTGGGCTGTCATTTCGTACCTTTAGCGGACGGTATTTATGGCTGAACAAAAAGACAGTCTACTGGCAAAACTTGACCAGCTCGAGGCACGCTATAGCGAGATCGAAAAGCAGATTTTCGAGCCGGAAGTCGCCTCCAACCCGAACAGGTTTATCGCTCTATCCAAAGAGAAGGGCAAGCTTAAAACAATAGTCACAAAATACCGCCAGTACAAAAAAGCGGGGGCCGGTATTGAAGAGGCTGAGCAAATATTGTCCGACAGCTCTGCCGACGAAGATTTCAAAACGCTGGCAAAAGAAGAAATACCGCAGCTCGAAAAACAAAAGAACGATCTGCTCGATGAAATTACGAACAGCATGATCATGGCCGACGATATGGATATCGATTCGGTCATTATGGAAATACGTGCCGGCACCGGCGGCGAAGAGGCGGCTCTGTTCGCGCGTGATTTGTATGGTATGTATACCCGGTATGCCGAGACTCGCAGATGGAAGATCGAGCAGATTGATTTCAGTGTGACCGAGAAAAGCGGCTTTCGCGAAGCCATATTCAGCGTAAAAGGCCCGGGCGTATGGTCGGAATTAGGCTACGAAGGGGGCGGCCACCGCGTCCAGCGAGTGCCGGAGACCGAGTCCCAGGGCAGAATCCACACATCGGCGGCGACGGTCGCCGTGTTGCCCGAGCCGGAAGAGCTCGATATTGAAATTGCGTCCGACGATGTTGTCGAGCACGTCAGCAGATCCAGCGGACCGGGCGGGCAAAACGTCAACAAGGTCAGCAGCGCAATCAAACTCGAACACATCCCGACCGGGATTACCGTCCATATGCAGGATGAAAAGAGCCAGCACAAAAATCGCGCCAAGGCATGGCGGGTTCTAAGAAGCAGGATTTATGAACACCACATGAGCAAGAAAAGAGCCGAGAGGGATTCGCAGCGCAAAATCATGATCGGCTCGGGTGACAGGTCCCAGAAAATCCGAACGTATAACTTCCCGCAAAATCGTGTAACCGACCACAGAATCAACTTATCTATCTACAACCTCGACAAGGTGCTGGCCGGCGACATGTCGGAAATAATCGCAGCGCTGAAAGATTACGATCGGCAGCTGCGGCTGAAAAACTTATAACAACTCGACATTTTTCGATTTCTCCCCGGCTGGAGGGTTGATTTCAGGCCAGGTCGTTTGGCGGCTTATATTACAAATTTATCACTGCCGTATGGACAGACGCGTTCGGTCCTTATAATTCTCGTATTCCGAAAACTCATTTTATGCTATATTGCAGGCGGACGAGACCATCCAATTACCTTTTAGAGATTAGGGAAAATGAAAAGAGAAGTGTTATTATGAAACGGGAAAATCGAACTTCACAAAGGTTTGCAGTGGCAATGCTGGCGTTTCTGCTGTTCTCAATTTTTACCGCCGCAATCCGTGCAAACGATGAACAATCCATCGACTGGCAGCGGGCCGAGGAACTTTTCCGGAAAGAGCAGCGGGGCGAAACGCTTACCGAAGAGGAAAGTGCCTACCTGGAGCGTGCAAAGCAGCAACGCCGGCAGCAGGCACGCGAGACCCGGCCTCAGGGCCGGGCCGCCTCGGCAAAAGAGACCACCGGTCTGGTTCCGATCACAGAGATGGCAAGCCGGCTGTACAAGGGACAACCGGGCGGCCTTTATGGTGAAGGCAGAAATACACCGCCGGATTCTCACCAGGCCGCGGCGATAAAGGAACTGGCCAAAATCCAGCTTCTCGATGCCAAAGGCAAGCCTTCGAAAACCGGAAAGATTGTTCTGATATCACTCGGCATGTCAAACACGACCCAGGAGTTTTCTTTTTTCAAGAAGCTTGCCGATGCCGATCCGAATAAGTCGCCCAGCGTGATTATCGTGGATTGCGCTCAGGGCGGGCAGGCCGCTCACGAGTGGGCCTACCCGGACCAGCGGCGAAATAAGAAGAGGCCCGCTCCCTGGAATGTGATGGACCAGCGAATCAGGAAGGCCGGCGTGACATCTGCTCAGGTCCAGATCGTGTGGATCAAGCAGGCACAAATTAATCCGGCCGGACTGGGTGAATTTCCCAAACACGCCAAATCGCTGCAGGACGATACCGCTGAGATCCTCCGCATGCTCAAGAAGCAATTCGTCAATCTGCAAGTTGCGTACCTTTCCAGCCGGATCTACGCAGGCTACGCCGTCAGCGAGCTCAACCCGGAGCCGTATGCCTACGAGTCGGCCTTTTCTGTCAGGTGGCTGATAGAGGACCAGGTCAAAGGAAACCCGGATTTGAACTACGACTCGGCAAAAGGCCGGGTGAAATCGCCGCTGCTTTTATGGGGACCGTACCTTTGGGCCGACGGCGTCAAAGGCCGCAAGAGCGACGATCTGGTTTGGAAACGTGAAGACTTAGCCGGCGATGGCACGCATCCGAGCACGACCGGCCGTCGGAAAGTCGCTGAGATGCTACTCGGATTCTTCAAATCCGACACCAATGCGAGGGAATGGTTTTTGGCTGCTGATGCTTTATAAATTTTGGAAAAGGGATGGTGCCTGCCGGACCGCTGTCTTATACCTTAGCGGTTCGCAGGCTTGTTAGTATTTTTTGAGATTGGATTGGATATGATTATTGTCGTTACCGGGATGGTCGGTGTTGATAAGAAGAGCTACCTTGAGGATGTCTGCCAATTTGCCGCTGATCAAGGCAAAGAAGTGCTGCTATGCAACGTCGGCGACCGGATGTACGCCGAGGCGCCCGATATTCCGCCCGGCAAGATTCTGGATATCCCGATGAAAAGGCTTAGTTCGCTCCGCCGGAGCGTTTTCAAAGATATTATCGCCAAAGCCGCAACAGCTTCCAATCTAATCGTCAATACCCACGCGACGTTCCGCTGGCGGCACGGATTGTTCCCGGCTGTGGACTTCGACCAGATGCGCCAGATCAACGCCGATATGTATGTCTGTTTGATAGACGGCGTTGTTGCCCTGCACACTCGGCTTGTAGACGATCATGCCGTCGAGCACAGTCTGAAAGATCTGATTGTCTGGCGGGAAGAAGAGATTCTCGGCACGGAAATGCTCTGCAAGGGGATTGACGAGACGGTTCCTTTGTATTGCCTTGCCCGCGGCGCCGAAGCTGGGACGGCTGAAACCTTCTACAGACTTGTTTTCGATGGTCGTATGAAAAGGGCGTATCTGAGTTTCCCGATGACCGCCGTCAGTAACATGGAGAACGTGCAAAAGGAGATTAACGAATTCAGGCGATTGATGAAACAATCGCTTATCTGCTTTGACCCGGGCGACCTGGAGGAATGCTACCTGCCGGACAAGGCCCGGCGGGCCGGCGATGAAGGCTTGGACTATGTCGAGGCCACGGCGCTGGGCCGGCAGGTCCGGCTGGATTTGAATGAGGTCCGGCAGATCCAGCGCGATATTAACAGTCAGACGTATGCCCGCGATTTCATGCTGATCGACCAGTCGGAGATGATTATCAGCCTTGTGCCGAGCCTGGAAGACGGACGGGCAGCCATCTCCAGTGGCGTCGAAAGAGAACTCCAGCACGCCCACGAAGCGGCAAAAGAAGTGTACGTCATCTGGACGGCCAGGCAGAGCCCTTCGGTCTTTGTGACCCAGACGGCGACAAAAGTCTTTAACAATATGGCCGACGCAGCGGACTTTTTCAAAAAGAAAGGATACGCGAAGAAATAATAACCTCTTACTGTGCATAAGGCCTTGCCTAAATGAACTATTTCCGTTATTTTAGAGTTTCTGCCATTGCTTAAAAGATGAGGGATTTGTTATGAGACAGTTTAAGATCGTTGTGGAGAAACACGCCGATGGTTATGTGGCGTACCCACTGGGCCTCAAGGGGGTAGTAGTTGGACAGGGAGACACCTATGAGGAGGTACTCTCTGATGTAAAGTCGGCAATTCGTTTTCATATTGAGACCTTTGGAAAGGAAGTATTAGAGGTAGAGCCACGAATTATAGAGGCCTTTGTTGCGGAAACAGGAGTAGAAGTTTGATGGCAAAGTTCCCTGTCGATGCACCCAAGCCAAAGATAGTAAAGGCATTGGAGACTTTGGGCTTTCGAACCGTAAGAGAAAAAGAGCACATTTCCATGGTACGTCAAAACCCTGACGGCAGCAAAACCCCTTTGACTATGCCAAATCATCCAAAGATAAAAGCCTCTACATTAAGGACAATCTGCACCCAATCCGGAATTACGAGAGATGAGTTTCTGAAGGCCTATCGGAAAGTATAGACCCGGCAACGACAGAAACAGGCGATTTGAGGCTTCACCTATAAACCGTGCATAAACAAAGTAATTCGGTTATTTCAAGCTATCGGAAATAGTGTAGCAATAAAAAGGATATGATAAATGGATGCCGATGATATCGTAAAGTTCTTAAAAACCTTTAGATGGAGTACGTTACAAATGATGTATGGGTGTGCCCACAGTTCAATCATTGGCTTTGTGTCTACTGAATGGATAAGCCAATCTAAGTATAACTCTATTTTAGACGGCGCACCTTCCCCCATAATCGGACAAGGAAGAACTGGTCAGAAAAATGCTGATGTATTAGTGGATTAAAGTTTGGATTATTAATCATGTCAAATTATGTTGCAGGCAATCTACACAAAGTTCTGCTCCTCAGAAGTCAAACGCAGTGGAAAGCCTATAGAAAAGGCGAATTTTTGGAAAAAAAGAATGCACAAAGAAGTGGAATATCGAATGTCGAATATCGAACGCCGAATATCAAATAAAGAACTGGCTGTGTATATTGAGCATACACTGCTCGATGCTACTGCGACAAAAGAGCAAATCAAGCAGCTTTGCGAGCAGGCGAAAACTTATGGCTTTCATACGGTCTGCGTCAACGGTCGCTGGTTAGCGTTGGTCGCTGAATTATTGGCTGGCTCGAAAGTCGGCGTCGGCGGCGTCGTGAGCCTTCCGCTCGGCGCCGATTCGACGAAGATAAAGGCGGCCCAGGCCAGGGATGCAATTTTCGCCGGGGCCGACGAGATTGACATGGTCGCGGACCTGGCGTCGATCATTGAGGGCGATTCGAATTATTTAGCAGACCAACTGGCGAGCGTGTTGAAGGTCTGCCGGTCGATGAGGCCGGCGGTGGTTCTAAAGGTGATTATCGAATCGGCCGCCCTGAACAACGAACAAAAAATATTCGCCTGTCAGATAGCGCAGGGTGTGGGGGTGGATTTTATAAAGACCAGTACCGGATTACACCCGGCCGGCGGAGCGACGGTCGAAGATATAAAGCTGATGAAAGAAACTGCCCCCGGGTGCAAAATAAAGGCTGCCGGCGGAATACGGACCGCAAAACAGGCCCTCGACATGTTAGCCGCGGGCGCACAAAGGATAGGCACTTCATCAGGTGTGCAGATTATGACAGAATTCAAAGCCGGACAATGAGCTTATGAGCGAGGAATTTATCAGTGAGCCAATCGAGCCGGTCGCAGGTACGTTCGATACGACTGCAATGACCAGAGGTGAGCCGGGACTTCCGGAGCGATTTAAATGGAGAGACAAAGAATACATAGTGGCTGATGTGCTTGAGACCTGGAAAGAACTGGGGCCTTGTCGCAGCGGCGGCAACGAGAGGTATTTGCGTAAACACTGGTTCAGGATTAAAATCGAGAGTGGTTTGGAAATGACCGTCTATTTTGAGAGGCAGGCAAGATCGAAACGCCGGAACAAAATCAGATGGTGGCTATATACCGTTACAGAAGGGAAAAAAGATGAATGAGATGACAGCAATTTGTGGTTTGTTATGCAGCCAGTGCGGTGCATTTATTGCTACGCTGAATGATGACGACGCGAAAAGAGCAGAGGTGGCCCGGCTCTGGTCAAAACAATACAAACACCATATAGAACCGGCGGATATTAACTGTCTTGGCTGCACATCGGACAGTGACTGTCTTTTCAATCACTGCAGCGTCTGTGAAATACGAAAATGTGCTAAAGAAAAGCAAGTTGCGAACTGTGCATACTGCGATGACTATGCTTGTGAAAAGCTTGAAGGTTTCTTTCAGGTTGTCCCGGATGCCAGGAAACATCTGGATGGGATAAGAGACGGACTTTAAGCTTCTGATTCCATCTCGGTACAAATCGAATTCCATATATGACAAAAGTCCGGAATTTAACAAGAAATCACACAACTGCGCCCGCCATGAGCAGGAAAGTCGTCGTGGCAGGAACAGCCGCTACGAATGGTCGACGTATCGTCTGCCGATTGCGTTGCAGAGAAATCCGCGCAGCGGCAAATTTGCCCGGGCTTTGTGAAGTTTTCGCCCGATTAGAATCGGCATCAATTCTCGGCGGCAACCCGGCCAAGGCGAATGCCGGCAGATTTAGCTATTGGGCTGCGCAGCCGAAAGAGATACTGGAGTTCCGAGCAGGACAGGACGATCCTTTCGGGAAATTACAAAAGGCTCTGGCTAAATATAAACTCGAAAAAGATAGCGATATCAACCTGCCCAAGGGCATCTTCCGCGGCGGATGGATCGGTTATTTCAGCTACGAGCTTGGCAGATATATCGAAAGGCTGCCGGCCGCTGCAATCGACGATATTGGACTGCCTTTGATTCGGCTGTGTTTCTACGACCGGTTCATCGCCTACGATCATCTCGAAGAAAGTTTTTGGCTAATCGCCCTGGGGCTGCCGGACGATGCGGAACGGCCGGAAGAAAAACTTGCCGCTCTGGAGGATTTGTTGGCTGAATCTCAAAGGACTCGCGTGCCGCAATCTGCGACCGCCGACCTTGACAATATTGATTTCTCGCAAGTCCGGTCCAATATGGACAAAAATTACTACCTGCGAACCGTCGAGAAAATTCAGCGTTACATCTACGACGGCGAGGTTTACCAGATTAACTTCTCGCAGCGGTTCGAATGCGATTACGACGCACGGGCGATCGAGCTCTATCACTGGCAGAACCGTTACAATCCAAGCCCCTGCGCCTCTTACATCGATGCCGGCGGTTTTCACATCGTCAGTGCATCGCCTGAAATGTTTATCACAATCGCCGACGGCGTTATTCAAACCAAGCCGATAAAGGGCACCCGGCCTCGCCTCGATGAGACTGCGGAAGCGGCCTTGCAGGCGAAGCAAATCAACGCCCGGAATTTCAACGAACTGCTCAACAGCGAAAAGGAGCAGGCCGAGCTGAATATGATTATCGACCTGGAGCGCAACGATGTGGCCAGAATCTGCCGGCCCGGGACAAGGTCGGTCGTCCAGCCCAGGACGATTGAAACTTACCCGACGGTTTTCCACGCCGTTGCTACCGTGGCCGGGCGGCTTCGCGAGGAAATCACCTTCTGCGATGTTCTAAAGTCGTTGTTTCCCGGCGGCTCAATCACCGGAGCGCCAAAAATCCGCTCCATGGAAATCATCGACGAAACCGAGCCTACTGCCAGAGGCGTCTATACCGGCAGTATCGGTTTTATCGGGATCGACGGCAGTGCATGCTTGAATATTGCCATAAGAACGATTATTATCAAAGATCAGAAGGCCTATGCTCAAGCCGGCGGAGGCATCGTCGCGGATTCCGATCCGGAAGCCGAGTGGGCCGAGACAATTGTAAAAGTAAGAGCATTGCTCGCAGGAATAAATAGCGTAAAGCGTACAGCGGATAGCGTATAGTTATGGAAACAAAGTCTTTCAAAGACCTTATAGTTTGGCAAAAAAGCTATGAGTTAGTTTTGGAAATCTATAAGATGACAGGTAGCTTTCCAAAATCTGAAATTTACGGGCTATCTCAACAGATGAGGAGAGCGGCAGTGTCCATTCCATCCAACATAGCAGAGGGCTATGGCAGAAAACACAAAACGGAGTACAATCAGTTTTTGTATATTGCTTATGGTTCGTTGTTGGAACTGGAAACACAATTCTTGTTGGCAATGGATCTAAATTACATAAGTAAGAACCAGACTATAGAAAAGTTATTGAAGGAAGTCGGGAGTATGCTTTATAGAATGCTCCATCCTATTCGCTGAACGCTTTACGCTGAACGCTAAAACTATGACCGAACAAGTTTTTCTAAATGACAAATTAGTCGATATCGACAAGGCCACCATATCCGTCTCCGACAGCGGGTTTCTGTACGGTGCTGGGCTTTTCGAGACTATGCGCAGTCACAACGGCGTGGTCTTCGCCCTGACGGACCACCTGGACAGATTGTTTGCCAGTGCCGATGTTCTGTCGATAAATAATCCATACGATCGGGAATATATCGCCGAGGCGATCAACAAAGTGCTGCGTGCGAATAAGCTGACCGATGCGCGCCTGCGTCTGACGCTCACGAACGGGCCGATGGCCGAATCCGAAGAGCAGCGTAAATCGACGCTTCTCATCACAGCGACAAAGTTCCAATCTTACCCACCCGAATATTACAAAAAAGGCGTGATGGTCGTGCTGTGCCCGTTCAAGCAGAATCCGATCGACCCTGCTTCCGGCCGAAAGACTACAAGCTATTTCTCGCGTATGATTGCGCTGAACCTGGCGCATCAGAAACGAGCGGCCGAGGCAATCTGGTTCACGGTGGACAATCGACTGGCTGAGGGCTGCATCAGCAATGTTTTCCTGGTCAAGGATTCGGTTCTCTACACACCGCCGATTAATACGCCCGTTCTTCCGGGTGTAGCAAGAAAAACCGTCTGCCTGCTCGCCCGGCAGAATTCCATTAAATTGACCGAGAAAGACCTCTCGATAGATGATTTGCTCGGCGCCGACGAGATTTTTCTGACGAATGTTATCATGCAGGTTATGCCGATAATGAAGGTAGAGAACCACACAGTCGGTGACGGCCGGGTCGGGAATGTGACCAAAAAGCTGCAAACGTGTTTCGAGCAACTCGTGAAAAGCGAGTGTGAGAAAAATAAATGAAGATAAAAGATATTGCCGCGAGAATCGACGAAATAATCCCGCTCAAGCTGGCGCAGGACTGGGACAACGTTGGACTGTTGATTGGTGATTCGCAGAAGGATGTCAAAAATATCCTGCTGACTATCGATATCACACGCGATGTTGTCGCCGAGGCAAAAAAACTGAAGACCGATTTGATTATCGGCTATCATCCTGTGATTTGGGATGCGCTTAAGAAAATCACCGCCGAGGGGCCTACCGGTGTTGTGTATGATTTGATTCGATCGGGCATCGCGGTCTTCGCGATCCATACCGCCCTGGATTCGGCCGTCGGAGGAGTCAACGACGGCCTTGCCGAGATTGTCGGTATCGTTAATGGCGAGCCAATCGGCGATTACGTGGCAAACCCGGCGGGCGATAACTACAAGCTCGTCGTCTTTGTCCCGGCCAAATCGGCGGCGGAAGTTTCGAACGCCGTATTCGCCGCCGGTGCCGGGGCAATCGGCAACTACAGCCACTGCGGTTTCGGCGCCGAGGGCACGGGAACCTTCCTGCCCCACAAAGGCGCTAAGCCGGCTATCGGTAAAAGAGGCAAACTCGAAAAGGTCGGCGAGATACGATTCGAGACAATTGTGCCGGCGGGCAAACTCGATGACGTCGTCGCGGCGATGAAAAAGGCGCATCCATATGAGATGCCGGCTTTTGACGTTTTCAAACTGCACGATACTGAGTTACCGTTCGGCCTGGGCCGGATCGGCGAATTAGCCCGGCCCGTGCGAATCGCACAGATTATCGAAAAGATAAAAAAGGCCACCGGCGCCAAAGCGGTCGGCCTGGTCGGGGACCAGAACCGGCTGGTCAGCCGGGCGGCGGTTTGTGCCGGCACGTGCGGCATGATTATCAATTCAATAATAGCCGCCAAGGCCGATTTGTATCTGACCGGAGAGCTGAAACATCATCAGGCATTGGCCGCCCAGGAGGCAGGGCTGACCTGCATCTGCCTGAGCCATACAGTTTCGGAACGGTTCATATTAAAAAAATTCGCAAGGCAGTTGCAAAAACAGATCAAAACAATAAAAATTCGAATAAGCAAGAAAGATGCTGACCCGTTTAAGTGGAAGAACGTATGACAGAAAAAAGCCAGGAATTAAAAGACATACAGGAAGATCAGGACGTGAAGGAAACAGAACAAGTGCAGGACGTCCCGGAAATCGAAGAGGCACAAGAAGCACAGGAAGAGCAAGACGTCCCGGAAGCCGAAGAGGTACAGGAAGAGCAAGACATCCCGGAAGCCGAAGATGTACAAGAAGCACAGGACGTGCAGGATTATGAACCTCAAATGCCGGATGAGGAACAACCTGATGTCTCGCAGCCCGATCAGGAGATTACTACTACGGTCGAGTCGGTTGTGGAGGCGGTTTTGTTTGCCAGCGACGAGTCGCTCACAGATGCCAGGCTGGCGAATATTGTCGAGGCAAGTGCAAAACAGATTCGTCAGCATATCAAGAATCTGAATGAGAAGTACCATGCGAACAATAACGCCTTTAGAATTGAGCAAATCGCGGGCGGCTACCAGATGCTCACGTTGAGTCCTTACAATCACTGGCTCAAGAAACTGCTTCGGGTTCGCGGCGACAACAAACTGAGCCCCGCCGCCATGGAGACACTTGCTATTATCGCATATAAGCAGCCGGTCATGCGCGCGGATATCGAAGCCATCCGCGGCGTTGCGGTCGGCGAGGTGATTCGATCCCTGAGCTATAAAGGATTAGTCAAGATCGTCGGCCGGGCGGAAGTTCTGGGCAGGCCGATGCTGTACGGAACGACGAAGAAGTTCCTCGAAGTTTTCGGCCTCAACACGCTCAAAGACCTGCCGAAAGCACAGGAACTCAAAGAGCCGTCTCTATGATCTATGCCCACGGGAGCAGCGTGATTTTGGCTCGGGCCACAATATCTTTCATTTAGAAAGGCTGCACGATAGTCGGAAATTTCAACAAGCAGCGTTGGATTGTCACTCGGCGGATTTTCTTGAAGTCCTCGGCGGCGACGCTCGCCGGCCTGGCCTTGACGCCGTTTTCCTGCACCGGTCCGACCGGCCGCAGACGCAGGCCGGAGGCCGTGAGATTCGGAATTGTTACCGACTGTCACTACGCCGACGCCGATACCGCCGGCACGCGCTTTTACCGGCATTCGCTCGACAAGCTTGGCGAATGCGTCGA
>Ga0307378_10002533_pt1 | contig 27803 bp, 16 predicted proteins | sample UN1MG_FD_202238 | JGI IMG/M metagenome (GOLD analysis project Ga0307378, IMG submission 202238) | Soil microbial communities from Risofladan, Vaasa, Finland - UN-1 | ecosystem: Environmental > Terrestrial > Soil > Coastal area > Acid sulfate soil | place: Finland: Risofladan, Vaasa | collected... | reverse complement strand
GGAGCGAAGAAGATTCCTTCGCTTTGCTCGGAACAGGCTGAACAATCTCATACAATAAATTGTCATTGCGAGTGACCGAAGGGAACGTGGCAATCTCAACCTTTTTATGAGATTGCCACGCTGCGCTCGCAACGGCGGATTGCCACGCCCTTTCAGGGCTCGCAATGACATTGTAAAAATATATATTGCGTTTATATTAGTAGTTTATTCAGGAACAGAATTAAAGGTTAGAAAAAAGAAAAAAAAAGAAGGTCGGGAGGTGCTTAAAATAAAAGGACAGACAATTTTGTTATCTGGATATTTTATTATCTAATTTTTTTGTTATTCAATTATTTCGCTATTTAGACTCTGATGGGGAGACCACCCCGAATAATTGAACTCTGTTGTTATTTCTATCCACAACATAGACATAGCCTCTGCTATCAATAGCAATATCGACCGGATATTGCATCTGGCCGTCACCAGTTCCTGCAGTCCCCCACTTGGCTATAAGCTTACCATTTTCATCAAATTTCTGAATTCTATTGTTGCCAGAATCAGCCACATATACGAAGTTATAATTATCAATAAATATTCCCTGGGGATTGTTAAACTCGCCATCGGCTGTGCCTCTTCTTCCCCATGAAGCAATAAATTCTCCTTCCAAAGAGAATTTTTGAATCCGGACTGTATCAATAACGAAAACTTCATTTTTTTGACTTATAGCAATTCCTTTTGGTGAAACAAAATCGCCATTTGCAGTACCTCGTTTTCCCCATATTTTCTTTAAAGCACCCTGGCTATCGTATTTCTTTACACGGTGGTTTCCAGAATCAACAACATAGACATCATTTTTGCTATCAACCGCAACTCCAGAGGGAGCCTTAAACTGGAGATTTTCACTGCCTTCCGTGCCCCATTTTCTTTTATAAATCCCTGCTCTATCAAATTTCACAAAACTGTGAGTTTTTGCATCAGTGACATATACATTGCCTTGATTATCAACGGCTACGCTCATAGGATTTTTTATTATCTTGAATTGCTTCCCGGCGGCTCCCCACGCGGTCTGGACTTTCCCTTCTGGATTAATCTTCTTCATCTTAATCCGTGCTGCATCAACAATATAGATATTATTATCCTTATCTACTGCTATTCCAGAAGGCTGAACGAATAGCTCGCTCGCAGGTCCGCCCCATTTTAGAAGATAAGCGTACTTATTAGGAGTCAGGGCCATTTCAAGGACTAAAGATTCCTCGCCTTCCATCTTTATCTCGTCTTCCCATTCTGCATAATTCTCTTTTACTACTTTTATTTTATGAGAGCCAAAGGGCACAAGCGGGAGAACACAGTTTGTCACTTGTTCTGTATCCTTACCGTCCAGATAAACTTTTGCCCCTTGTGGAGCCGATTTTACTTCCACATCTATCCCGGCTCTCTCTAATGTAAATTCTTTTCTTGTAGTAGCCTGGGTGATAAAGGACTCATCTCTAACTGGCTTGTAGCCTTCTTTTTCGATTTCAATGACAATTTTAGGGTTGGCGGTTCTGTATATTTCAGGAGAAAGCCCTATTTCTTTACCGTTGACTTTTATTTTTGCCTCCTTGGGCACAGTAGAGATCTCAACAGAATATTCTGTGACCAATCCTAAAAATTGTTTCTCAGCTTGCTCTATTAAGGCGACAACTTCGGGATCAAGGATATTACGGGTAATCTCCTTTGCATAAGGATGATGGACCGCAAACATACTCTTGAATTCATTCAAGGCAGCATACGCATCGCCTTTGCCTGCAGAGGCAAGACCTAACCATAAATAGAGATCTGCTCCCAATTCTTTCTGCTTATTGTGGTCTGTAACATTAAAAACCTCGGCAATCAGAGGCTTCAGGAGGCTTATGGCTTTTTCAAAATCTTTCTCAATTCTTATCTGCTTCCTGCCCTCCTCCATCTTGACTTCAATCTCGGCGACAATTTCTGGCTGAGATTTTGCAGATCCGCCCGGGCGTCCTACTTCTTCCCTGGCCAATTCCCTTTCACTCACCTCATCAACATTCATGGCATGAATGTAGCCAGAGGATCCTTGCCAAGTAACCTTGTACCAATCCCCTATTTTACTCTCTGCATCCAGAATTGTATTCAGAGGAACTCTGGTAACAGTCTGCCCTCCGATTGCCCGCGTTGCTTTTACGCTGGCATTATCAAGAATAACCTTTATTTTAACGGGAGCTGCCTCTAGAGTGACGAGAAGGAAAAAAAGAAGAAAAATACTTAATAATTTTATTCCCCCGTTAAAATTCTTTGATCTCATTTTCCCCTCCTCTCCTAAATCATAAGCTTTTTTCTTGATAACTCAATAAGTTTCTTAACTTTATATCTTATCTTCTTTCGTAATTTTCCAGACATTTCCTTGTTTTTCCATTGTCCAGATTACTTGTCCCTCAAAAACCTTCGTCCTCTGACCAGTTTGTTTATTGACAGCAGTCGAGAAATTAGAAAATTTTACGTCAGCATGTCTTCTATCTTTAAATCTAATCGAAATACTCGCCGTGTCAACAATAGATGTAATATCATCATAATAATTAATGACGTCCATCGTATCCGATCTTTTTGTACTCTGAAGATCTGGAGACCCGACATAATAGAGAATTGATGGGAGGTCTTTTTCTTCCTGGGCTTTCCTCAGACTTTCTATTATTAGCCTAATTTCTTGGATGGAATTAGCTTCGTAAGTGGCATTATCCGCCAAATTCCAATACTTTTTTGCTTCTTTATGATCTTTATCCAACTCTAAAATTTTTTCCATTTCCTGCAAACATTGCCTATAATCTTGGTCATTATAACTGCTGATCCCGGTCTCCAGGATTTGGGCGATCATAATTTCATTCTTCGCTTTAGTTATATAGTCTTGAGCTTTTTTGTTATTGGGATATTTTGCAATAACTTCTTCTGCAAGCCTTATGGTCCCGTCATAGTCGCCTTTCTCAAAACTTTTGCCAGCCCTGTTTAATTTATCCTCTGTGCTGCCAGGAATGATAGCTCTTGTCTGGGGAGGTTGTGGATGTTCTTCTGTTTCTATCTTTTTTTCGGTTTCAGCAATTTCCGGTTTTTTATCTTGAGATAAGGAAGGTGTTTCTGTCTTTATTTCTTCCGTTCCCGGAGTTTGAGCGACGAGAACTTCACCCATTTTACTCTTTGCTTCACTTAAATATTCCTGGGCTTTTGTGTTTTCGGCGTCTTCGGCAAGAACCTCTTCTGCAAGCCTGACTGTCTCTGCATAGTCCCCCTTATCAAAGCTCTCCTTGGCCCCGTTTAACTTGTCCTCTATGCTACCAGGAATGGCAGCTTCTGGTGGCGGGGATAGCGGAGGTTCTTCTGCTTTCATTCCTTTGAATAGGCCTGAAAGAAAAGGTATTTCTCCTGTCTTTTGGTAGAGAAAATAGCCGCCTCCTGCAGCGGCCAAGAGGATCACAGCAGCAGAAATGGCTATGATAGGCCACAGTTTCCGCTTTTTCTTCATCATTAAAGTTGGGAGTTCCTCTCTAATCATGGTAACGGGTATCGTCTTATCTGATAGCTGGTCAAAATTGTGCAAATCTGTAGCAAGCTCAGCACAGTTTTGGTAACGACCGTTTGGATCCTTAGCTAAAGCCTTACAAACTATTTGTTCAAAACCAATTGGTAGACCTTTTTTTACTTCAGTCAGAGCAACTGGCTCTTCATTGATAATCTTATAAATTACTGTTGTGATACTTTGAGCTTGAAAAGCCCTTTTTCCCGTGAGAAGTTCATACAGGATACCCCCCAATGAGAATATATCTGAACGCCTATCTACTTTTTTTCCCATAACCTGTTCTGGGGACATATAACTTGGAGTACCCAGCGTTGTCCCCGCTTCAGTCAAGGTCGATGTCTCAAGTCGAGCCACACCAAAGTCGACAATAAAAGGTTTCCCCTCTTTATCCAATAAAATATTGGCGGGCTTAATATCTCGATGGATGATTCCATGATCGTGAGCATAATCTAAACCTTTGCATAACTGATCCATGAGCTGGATTACTTCTTGAGTAGAAATTTTTTCACCTGAACTAATCAACTTTTGGAGACTCTTACCTTCAATCAATTGCATAACAATGTATGTCATCTCTTTCTCTCTGCCGACATCATAGATAGTAATAATATTTGGGTGTGTTAGCTTACCTGCAGCTTGAGCCTCCCTAATGAACCTTTCCATCATTTCTTCTCTATCATCTTCCTCAGAGACCAAATCGAAACGTATAGTCTTGACAGCCACCTCTCGATTTATATCGGGATCAAGAGCTCTATAGACAATTCCCATGGCTCCCTTTCCGAGTATGCTGGTAATTTTGTATTTACCTATATTTTTCATTTTTCCAGATTTAGGGCTGTATATGCTCTTTTTGAGTTCTGTAAGATAATCATAACGTCCTTTTATGATTGCAAAGGATTCGCCTGCTGTCAATCATCAGTAAAGAGGATTTTTCAAGGTAATTACTAATTTCATTCCCTCATCTGAGAAGGTTAGAGTGTTCATCTCAACCGAGGAGGAATTATCAGCTAAATATAACCTGCTTAAAAGGAAACTGGTGCGCTACTTCTTATTGAAAACGGGTATCCCTCCACCCATAAAACCACTAATTTCAGCTTTTTCCGTATTACCTCTTAAAAAAATATAATAGAAAGATTCCGTTGTCAAGAGGAGTTTAACTCCATTTTTTGCCAAATAAGAACGATGGGGTCAGACTTGCAAAACTTGCATAATTTTAATGCAGATAGGGTCAGACCTTTAAAACTTTTATAATCTGGAAAAAGTAGCCTGTCCCCTTTTTCATTTTTTGCCAAATAGTGCCAAATAATGGTAAAAGAAGATTAGAAACTGTCACCATCTAAAATGAACACAGGAAAAATGGAAGTCACCTATCAATTTGTCAATTATGGCGAGGATTTGAGACCAGCAAAAGGCGTATTAATTCTGGATGTAGGGATGAAAACCGTGCCCGGGGTTATTGACCACCACCATTCTGAGGCCGAAGTGGAATGCACAGCATCTTTAATCGCGAAGTATCCTAATCTTGTCCTGGATCACATTAGGGAGAGCCTGGCAGAAAAAAAAGAAGATTCTCTTAAACTGAGAATCGTAACCCACCGCCTTCCTGACTTTGATTCTATCTCCTCTATTTTCCTCGCCACAAAACTTATAGAAACAGGCAAGACCAATTCTTCTATGGATAAAATAGCTCAGTATGCCCGGATGGTCGATTCCTCTGCTTTGCCCAAGGATATTGATCTTACTTCTACTCCACACTCCATTCTTCGTTCACTCTTTACCGAAATAAAAAGAGGAGAGGAAGAGAGTAACCGCGAAAGGGTAAGAGAGGGTTTAAAACTTATGAATTTCTTATATTCCAAGTCAAAAGAGGGGCATGAAATCCTTGAGAATAGAACGCTCTTTTCAGGAGTTGACAAATACGGACGGGCAATGAGAAAAGTGGAAGATGATTATTTCAGCTATCTATCTGATATCAGCAGAGCTAAGAAAATCATTCTTTATTTACCCCTGATTCAAGGAAGCGGGAAGAAGAAAGTCGATGGCTTTGTCATTAAAAATCCACAAAGTTTTCTTCTTAAAGATTGGGCCCAGAGAGACAGGGAAAATTCCCCCCTCCAGGAAGGCTTCGGCTTGCTCGTAACAAATTTTTGGAACAAAAGATACATTCTCGGAGTCGACCCAGAGAAAGAGGTGAATCTCAGAGGACTCGGGCATTTACTGAATGAAAAGGAGGCTGAAAAGAGGACTAAGACAGGAAAACCTTTTACTTTCCGCTGGTATGACGGGAACTGCCCCTTTTTTAACTTCCGGATCATCGATTCTCCCCTGGACGGGACGAAGTTAAGCCAGGAGGAGATTGTCAATACACTTCTTTTTTTCGGTCAAAATCTGGATTCAAAAACCCTTTGAATTATTTTAGATCTATGTATCTCTTTTGTTATATTTCAAGGAAAAGAACAACAAAAGCCCATCTTCTCTTCATTTCCGGCCATTTTTTTTCCATTTTTTTGGATAATGAAAGGAATAAAGAGGACCACTCGTTATAAGGGAAAAAGTATTGAAATTGAGGAAAGAAAATTTGAAACTCAACCTGTAAAAAAACCAATAATTTGGATTAAATGCATTTTTTTGGATTAATTTAGCTCCCTGCTTTTATTACCACCATGCCAAAAACTAATCTAACTCTTTTATTTTCAAGAAATTACGAATATTAATTAGAAAAGATCAATTTGGCACCAAACTTGCTTATAATAATTAATGTGTGCCGCATAATAATGGGGGCAAAAACATTATCTTCTAAAAATAAAATTAAAGGAGGTGATAATCAAGCAGATACAAAATTATTGGTTTATTGGTTAGAGTGTAAGAATTGATAAAACTTACATTCTAGGGATGTTAATCAGTTCAACGATAAGTGCCTAAGGACACACGCTGAACAAAAAATTTTAATTCTTGTTCATCCGAAAACGGAATTCAGGAATTAGAAGGAGGAGATAAGTAGTGAGTAAATTTCGGCCTTTATTTTTCACTTTTCTTGGTGTGATCCTTATCGGGGGAATGCTCCTAGCCCAAGTTCCAACAGGAAGAATTATAGGGACTGTCGCAGATGATCAAGGAATTCCTCTTCCTGGCGTTACAATTGAAGCAACCAGCCCGAAATTGATGGGTGTATCTTCAGTAATGACCGATGAAAGCGGAGTCTATCGTATTTTTGCCTTACCACCTGGAATATATGAAATCAAATATACTCTTCAAGCATTCAATACGGTTATCAGGAAGGGTATTATTGTCAAGTTAGAGCAGACTTTAACAATTGATATCACCATGACTCCAGGCGTCATAGAAGAACAAATCACTGTCTTGGGACGGTCACCTTTAATCGATGTCAAGAGCACCCACAAAGGAATGGTCTTGAGTAGAGAGATGTTTCAGATGCTACCCAAGGGTAGAAATTTTGACACCTTGGTTACCGCCGTTCCAGGAGTTTCCAATGAACCCTGGCTTGGCGGGATATCAGTGGACGGGGCTTCCGGTGCTGAAAACATGTTCTATATCGACGGTACAGATATTACCAATATGGTCCTGGGAACAAGAGGTCAAAGCGCTGCTTTTGAATTTGTTGAAGAGATTCAAATCAAAGCCAGCGGCTACGAGGCAGAGTATGGTGGCGCCTTAGGTGGTGTTGTCAGTGTGATCACCCGCTCTGGAGGAAATGAATACCACGGTGAAATACTCGGTTACTACAGCGGCCCTAGTCTGACCGGCACGGAAAGAAACACTCTCCGTCAGAAGCCAGCGGACGTCACCCAATCCGAGTATGTCAATTATGAGCACCTTATGGGAAAAGAAAGAGATCAGAGATACGAAGTTGGCTTCAGTCTTGGCGGCTACATATTGAAGGATAGACTGTGGTTCTTTGGTTCATTTCTACCTGTATTCAACAATATCACAAGACCTGTCGTCTTCCCGGGAGAGACGGATGCTACGGAGTATACACGTAAGTGGAAATATTATAATTTCCAGGGGAAGATAACAGCCCAACCTTTTGGAAGTTTACGCTTGAGCGCCAGTATTGTTAACAACTTGAGCGAATACAAAGGCGACCTTCCAGATCGAACTGGGGGAAGCCCAGACACAGATTATTCAGCTTTTGGTTTTAGCTATCCCAACTGGTCTGCTGCCGCATCCGCTGATGTAACCCTAGGAACCAATTTGTTGCTTAGTTTCCGGGGCGGTTATTTCTATAGGAATCAAAACAAACAATTGGTTCTTGCTCCTACCCCGTGGTGGAGGTTTCAGTCAGAGACAGGTACCTACCCTAACACATCAAACGCGCAATTCAATGAAGATACGGATCCCACAAATGATATTCCTGCTGAGTATATAAAGGAAGCTGGATGGCAGCCTTGGGCCAGAAATTCCATTATGGAGTACAAAAAGCTTATCAGAGCCAAAGGATATGTCAATGCGGATTTCAATTATTTTGTAAATCTAGGCGGTGAACATTCATGGAAAGCTGGTATCCAATGGGTTCGCCAGAAAGAGGACGTTGATCAATCTAACTCTCAGCCAGCTGTCTACTTATCATGGGATATGGATAATATCCTGGGTGGAGTGAATCTGGGCAGAGGGACATACGGCTACTATTCTGTCCGTGGAAATGATGCAACTGGTCCTTACGGCAGCTTTTATAATCCAGTTAGCTCCCGCTGGGCACTTTACCTACAAGATAGTTGGACTCCAGATTTTGCCAACGGAAAGCTCACCATAAACGCTGGTGTTCGCACTGAGTACGAATATATCCCCAGCTATAGTCAAGAAGAAGGATTTAAGGATGTTAAACCCATTGAGTTCAAATTCCAGGACAAATTAGCCCCCAGAATTGGGTTTGTTTACGATGTATTTGGTGATGCGACCACAAAGGTCTTCGGCAGTTACGGATTGTATTTTGACGTCTTCAAGCTTTACATGGCTTCCGATGCCTATGGCGGATTCTTATGGAGTAGCGCCTATTACACCTTGGATAGCTATGAATGGGATCAGATCGGAGTCAACGGCAACTATCCAGGAACATTCATGGGCGTAGTGAATTGGCGCCCCCCCAGTTTTGACAGTACGGATCCTGATTTGAAGCCCATGAGCCAGCAAGAAATCTCTTTCGGTGTGGAAAGGCAATTAGTGGAAGACCTGTCTGCTTCGGTTCGAGTTGTGCAGAAGCATCTTCGCTATGCTATCGAAGATGTGGGTGTGTATATAGCCGGTTATGGAGAATCGTATTATACGTGTAACCCAGGCTATGGCTATTCTCTACATGTGGGCACGGGAACCGGCAAATTTGATCCCTCTTTCCCTGTGACCCCCAAAGCCAAACGTGAATACTGGGCCGTTAATTTTGATGTGGATAAGCGCTTCAGCAACAACTGGCTAGGAGGCTTCTCCTATACCTGGAGCAGGCTGACAGGTAACTATTCTGGTCTGGCAAGCTCCGATGAATACGGAAGAGTCGGTCCCAATCTCGAAAGATACTTCGACCTTTGGAATCTGGCCTACACTAAAGACCTTGAGATGCAGGACGGCCCCCTGGCAACTGACAGAACCCACTTCTTTAAATTCTACGGTGCCTACTCTCTTCCTATGGGCTTAACTCTCGGCGGGGTTGTCAACGCCATGAGTGGAACTCCTATCACTGAGGAATGGATAGTTGGGGCTACTGGATATTATCCCTTTAATAGAGGGAATTTGGGACGGACACCCTTCTTGTGGTTTGCCAATGTTTATGCTGAATATAATTTGAATCTTGGTGGCAGATACACACTCCAATTCAACCTCAACATAGATAATCTCTTAAATGTTGATATTGCTCGCCGCACATGGTCTCGTCTAACACGGGGCGCAGTGGCAGTAACGAATGATGAATTGATTACAAAACAGTGGGATTTGCCAGCTGATTATCTGCGTGATCCTAGATTTGGACAGCTGATGGAATTCTATCCGCCAATTGAAGCTAGAATAGGCGTCAAATTCGTCTTCTGATCCGAAGTCGAAGCAGAAGCTCAAAGCCCTCTTCCCGGCAAATCGGGAAGAGGGCTTTTTTTTCCTTTGTGAATTGATTTGACGCACTTCTCTTTATCGTGTAAATTTTCAATATCACTGATATGTCCAAGAAAAAAAGAAAGAAGAAAAGAAGATCATCACAGGTTCATTCAATCGGAAAAACTCCTTCTCAAAAAATAAAAAAAGAAGAGAAAATTGCCAGGAAGCGCAAAAAAATCCTGATTTATCTCTTTCCTCTTTTATTTCTTTTAATGGTAGTGATTTTATTGTTTCTTTTTTTCATCCCCAAGGAGAGAGTTAAGAGGAATAGCCTTCTCAATGTTTTGCTTGTGACTTTAGATACAACTCGAGCTGATAGAATTGGCTGCTATGGTTATGAAAAGGCAAAAACTCCAAATTTGGATTCCTTAGCTTTAGGCGGAGTTAAGTTTTCAAACACGTATTGCCAGGTTCCTTTGACCTGTCCTTCTCATTGTTCGATCTTAACCGGAACATACCCCCTTTATCACCGAGTGCGCAACAACGGCACCTATTATCTCAATCCTGAACTTTTAACTGTAGCCGAAATATTGAAAAACAGGGGATTTAAAACAGCGGCTTTTGTCAGTTCCTTTACTGTTGACTCACGTTTTGGACTTGACCAAGGTTTTGATTTTTATGATGACAAATTTGCAGAAGAGGAGGTTTTCAAAGCTCTAAAATCTGAAAAAAAAGCTGATCAAGTTTTTGCATCCTTTTCCGATTGGCTGGATAAAAACGCATCTGACCAAATCTTTTGTTGGGTTCATTTTTTCGATCCTCATCTTCCCTATGATCCCCCTTCCCCTTTTAAAGAAGAATTTTTAGACAGCCCTTATGATGGAGAGATAGCCTATATGGATTATTATGTTGGTAAAACCATTGAAAAATTAAGAGAAAAAGATATCCTCGATAAAACATTGGTCATTCTAGTCGGAGATCATGGAGAAGCTTTCGGAGAAAAAGAGGTCGGTGGCCATGGCGTTTTTCTTTATGATGTGACCATGAAAGTCCCTCTTATATTTTATGCTGAGAATCATTTTCCCCCAGGGAAGGTTGTAAAAGCAAGAGTAAGGCTCATAGATCTTATGCCTTCTATCCTAGACATGCTTAACATTCCAATGAATAAAGAAATTCAAGGGATAAGCCTCTTGCCTTACATCGAAGGAAGGAGAAAAGAAAACCTCAGTTCTTATGTTGAAACCTATTATCCAAAAGAGAATTATGGCTGGTCTGAGTTGATTGGTTTGATTGATGGTGACTGGAAATATATTCAGGCTCCAAAGGAAGAATTATATAATTTGAAAAAAGATCCTGAAGAGAAGATAAATGTATTCCAGAGAGAGAGAAAAGTGGCTTCAGAGAAGAAAAATAAATTAAAAGAAATGATGAAAAATTATTCTTCAGAGATCAGGACAGAAAAGAGAGAGATAACCGCTGAAGAGAAGGAGAGATTGAGATCTCTGGGTTATGTTGACCTTGCTGAGGATATTTCAAACGGGCAATTGCCTGACCCGAAAGACAGGATTGATGAGCTTAGGATGGTTCATCAGGCTGAAATGTATGAATTTCAGGGAAATTACCAGGAGGCCGCAAAAATTTTTGAAAAAATTCTCTCCATAAGGTCTACAACTCCTTCAAGTTATGTCAATTTAGCACTTATGTATGCCAAAGCGAAAAAGTTTGATGCGGCTATTCAAGTATTAGAAAAGGGAATACAGAAAATTCCTGATTCTGAAATTCTTCTCTCAAGATTAGGTCACACTTACCTGGTATTGGGAAGATCGAAGAAGGCCTTAGAATCAATGCAAGCTGTGTTGAAGATTAATCCTCGATATTTTGATGCGCTTCTTGCTTCAGCTTGGATACTGGGAATTATGGGGAAAAAAGAAGAGGCCTTAAGCTATTATAAAAAAGCCTTAGAAATTGAGCCAGAAAATAAATTTCTCAGAATGAACTATGCGATCAATCTAGCCACGTCTGGAATGTTCGATGAAGCCATAGAAGTTTATAACAGTCTAAAAATAGAGTATCCTGATGATTACCAGATCTATCAGAATCTCGGAATCACTTATGGCAATTTGGGGGATCTGGATAAGTCTGTTGAAAATTTAGAGAGAGCCATAAGCATTCATCCCACACCTTTCTCCTATTTAAACTTAGCTGTCGCTTTAAGGAAGAAAGGAGAATTAAGAGAGGCCATTCATTATCTAAAATTATACTTGGAAAATGCTCAAGGAGAGGATGAAGCAAGAGTGAGGGAAGTTCGAAAAGAGCTCGTCACCTGGGAAAAGATGCTAGAAAAATAGGATAGGCAACCTGATGATGTGGTGCATCTCCAATGGGTGTCTATTTTTTGATAGATGACCCATGAAAAAAAACTAACTAAAGGAAGAAAAAGAAAAGAGGCTAAAAAAGTAATTGCGTTACATCATCATAGAAGAAGATTTGATTATTACTTTATTTTTTCTAAATAATCAACCATATTTTTAACTGCGGGTGCTTCTGGAGATTCGGGATCAAGTTCTAAAAATTTATTTAAATTCAGCTTGGCTTTCTCATAATCACCTTTGTTTAGATAGGTATAGCCTAATTTTAAGTAAGGTGGTCCCCAATCGGATTTAATCTGGGTGGATAATTCAAAATAGTAAATCGCTTCATCTATTTTTTGATTTGAGAAATAGATTTCGCCGACATTGTAGGGTAAAATTTCATTTTCAGGGTATGATTCTATGGATAGTTTGAAATAGTCTTGTGCTGTTTCAAAATCCTCTTTTCTCATATAACATTCACCGATGCGAGCAAGAGCTTTGGCAGTCATTTCCTCTCCCATTAATTCATCTTGTTTGGCTTGTTCCAGAGCTTTATTATATTCCTCTAGGGCTTGTTCAAGTTCTCCTTTTTCTCTGTAACAATCACCGATATTGATAAAAGCTTGATAGACATTGGGATTTATTTCAAGAAATTGCTTTAAGAGAGTAATAGCCTCATCGTATTTTTTCTCAGTGAAGAGTTGATTCGTTTTTTCAAGAAGACCCAAAGACGATTCATCTTCAATCATGGGTTGATCAGGTTGTATCGTTTTCTTTAGGACTAAAGTGATTTTTGGGTTTCTTTCTAACTGTTGGATATAAACATCTTTATAAACAGAAATATAACCTTCGGCCGAAGCAGTCACTCTCCATGTCCCAGTCCCAAGGCCCATAACAGCCCATTCACCTTTTTTATCTACAGTTATCTCTCGCATCACTTGCTCATCTTCGAGAAACTGGATAAGAATCTTAGCTGATTTTATTCCATTTCCTTGTTCATCTTTAACCACTCCTGAGATTCTTGCTTTTCCCCTTCCTGCTTGGGCAAGAATAAAACTTGTGAAACAGAGCACAATGACAATGAATAATGATAGTTTGAAGAAGCTTTTTATCCTCATTCTGTATCTCCTTCTGGATTGCTATTTTCAGCCATAGGAATATTGTTTTACCTTTTTAGCTGATAAATAGCCATTAAATCCCATCAGACAGAAAATTTTATTTTTTTCCTTACCCGGCTTTCGCCCGTTTTATTTTCTAGCTCAACAGTCAGAGAGTACTTTCCGGGCTCAAGCTTTACAGGAACTTCTATTATATAATCTTTCCCGACTATATCTTTCAAGTTTTTTTCTACTAAAGAGATGGGATAATTTTTTTTATGTGCCCATACTTTTTTTTGAGAGGAATCAAAAATTTCCGCAGATAGCCCTAAGGCTGTTTTTAATTGATTTTCCTCTTGTACAAACCAGATGTTCTTATAAGGAATCTCTATTTGAATAATCAGCTTACCTTCTTCAACTTTCTCTATTTTTAAATCGAAATCGAAAATCGATTCTTTACCCTTCGTCGCTATTTGTGATTTTCCTTGCTTTTGAGCTTTATTAATTTCAGATATTTGTTGCGCACCAAGCGGTTCTAATTTATAGTCGCCGTTCCATGCGTAATCAATAAAAACGATAGGGAAAAAACCGTAATACCATATTTCCATTGGTTTCCCATAAAAAGTGTATCCTCTCGGATATTGTTCTCTTTGATCAGGAGGCCCGATCAGAACGTAAATTCTTCCTCTATCTTGGAGCCAGCCTGAGGTTCCTCCCGCTCTAAAGAGTCTGTTTGCCTCTTCAATTCTGGTAAAATATTCTTCTTTAAACTCATTCTCTTCTGTATAAGGGTCAGGATCTCTCTTTTTCCAGAATTCTTCAATGAAATTTTCTCTATCTGAAGGGGGAAGGCTAAGAAAGGTTTTTCGCTCTTGTTTAGTGATGATATATCTCACGTTAGATAGAAATTCCTTGCTTTCCAGGTCTAAAAGATTTTCTAATCTATAAGGTGCACATGATTCAATGAATAGGGAGCAGAGGAAAAATAGCAGGCAGTAAGCAGTATATCGGAGAAAGAAAGAAAAAAAATTATCTGTATGGCAAACTGATTTTTTCACCTTTTTTCCTTTATTGATTGCACTAGATTCTTTAATCTTTCTTGTTGAGGGTTGAGTTCCAAAGATTTTTCCCAGGCAATCAAAGCCTCTTCTTTGTTACCCACTTTATAATAGCACTCTCCGATGGAATTAAGAACCTGGAGATTAGTCCCGTAATAAGAAAGATAGTCTTTATAATAAGAAATGGCTTGGGCAAATTCGCCCAGGATCTGGCAAGATTGCCCTAAAATGACCAAAAATTTATGTCTATTTTCATTCTGTAAAAATGGAATAGCCGTCTGTATCACTTTTTGATATTCCTTAGCTATAAAAAGTGCCTGGCAAAAATCAAGGGCAAATTTAATTGAATTTGGGTCCTTTCGATACGCTTTTTCCAACAAAGATCTAGCATTTTGAATATCTTTTTTGTTTAAAAACTGAGTCCCTAAGATATTTAGGTATACAGGATCATTAGAGGATGGCATGGGTATAGAGAGAATCCATGGCCTCGGCAAATAGGCAAGCGCAGTAATGTAAAAACGGCTTTGTTCAAAAAGGATTTCCTGCTTATCTTTATTAAAAAGAGTAACTCTAATTATGTAATTGGCAGGGGAAAGATTCTCCAAGGAAAATTCTTCAAGAAAATTAATTTTATCAGGGCTTTCTTTTATGTTTTTTATCATCGAATGAATTTTTTCGTTTTCTTTGAATATGGAGTATTCCAAAAAGCCATTTTCTTTAAGTTCCTTATCTAAACCAAAAATTTGAAAGAAGAGATAAAGCTTGGAGTTATGAGTAAAATCATTGCGAGGTGACGGGACAAGTTGGATGTCATCTATCAGAAAGGGTTTGTTTTTTCCTGCGTATTTTGAACCTTTAATCATCCTGTTCGCTAATAACAGATAACTCATTTGAAGAGACAAAGCTTTTGGGATTGCAATATCTTTCTCTACCGAAGTAAATTCTTTAGAAACAGTATTTTTTAGGAGCACATTGAATTTGTAATGCCCTGCTGCGAGAGGAAATGTGTCCTGATAACTGAATAATTTTGTTTTTATCTTATTTAACTCCTCCTCATTGAATTCAATGGGAATTGTTTTTTCATATTGGTAGATTGAATTTCCCTTCAGGTCAGAGATTTTCCCGTTGATCTTTAGGGTGGTATAAAACTTGTTTTCAATCTGTTCTAGGGAAAGTTTCTTTGGTTCAACGAGATAATGAACAAAGAAAATTCCAGATTTATCTTTAATGACATCGACATAAGAATCGTTATCTATATAGTTGGCCGTGTATTCCACTTCGACAATATCTTTGTATCTGAGTAATTTTTCAGCATAGATATCTTTTACTTTTTTATGCGGAGCAGTGGGGATTTTGCCTGAAATGAGAACCTCCGAGGCAATGGAAGGGGAGAGAGTGTGTCCTGTCTCCCCGGGAATCAAAGAGAGGGAAACGCTGGCTATATTGGGTTGGATCTGAAGAAGCTCGTTATAGGCGGCAATATAATTTGTTGGGTCTCCCTTGTAGTGAATCAATAAATGTTGAGGGCCATATTTCACGGGGCTGTATAACTCAAACTCGCCTATGCCTGCCTTTTTAAAAAAAACGACGCTAAATGAGTTGGGAAGCCCATATTCGATCATGCCCTCGTAGAACCATATTATGACAGGATAGACCTCAGAGAGGTTTTCATGCTGCTCAGCATAAGATGCTTCACCCAAGGTGATGTAAATTCTGCCCATGTCTGATCTCCAGCCAGGTCCAGGCGATTCCTTCCCAAACCGTTGGTTAGCGAAAGTGATGCGACGGTAATGCTCTTTTTTAAACTCGTTTTCAACAGTGTTTGGATTAGGATCTCTTTGTCTCCAAAAAGCTTCAATGAACAGGTTCCTTACTCTATCGTTATCAAGCTGAAGAAAAACTACTTTTTCTTTGGGTGTTATGATATAGACAACCTCTTCTTCTAGCCATTTCCTGTATCCTTCAGGAAGATCTTTGGCTTTTCTTTTAGAAGCCAAAATATCCGAAGCACTAAAAAGGAGAAGGGCAAGGATAGAATAGAAGAAAATTTTCCCTTTCATCGAATATTATTATTATAGATTTTAATCCTGATTAAATCAAGATAAGTGGATTCCTCTGATCCATCTGGAACTTTCCTTGAGAAAAGAATAGGAAAATATTTTTTATAAAGAAATATAACGATGTTATTTCTTGATGGCTTTAAGTATGGCTTTTTTTAATTTAGGATTAGTTTTAGCTCCATTGGCCTCTGCATGATTCAGGCAGTCCAGGGCCTTTTGATACTGCTTTGCCAGATAATACAAATTGGCAAGATTATTGTATGCATCTCCGTGTCCGGGGTTTATTTTTATCGCTAAAAGATACTGCTTCTGCGATTCCTCAAATTTCTTCAATTTATACAAGACATTCCCATGTATAAAAAAATAATCTCCTGGAATTTCCTCAGTGCTAGGCACGGGCTCTGTTAACCTGCTATTTATGATGCTGATTTCATTTTCTAGTGAGGAAATTGCCTGTTCGTATTTTGTTTTATCTTCCTCGCTTTTAGCAGCGGACAATTGGCCTTTATAACTTTGGAGCCTGGATTTTGCATCATCTTTTTGTTTTCTGAGCTTGTTCTGGTATTCCTCGTAGGCAAAGGCAAACATCTTGTTCATAAATTCAAAATTGGCCTTGGCCTCTTCGATATGCTTCAAAGCCTGGTTGCTGTCTCCTTTTCTTAAAAAAATGATGGATAGAAAGAAGTGCGCATTATGATGCTTAGGGAATATCTCCAAACATTTTTTCATTTCCTTTTCTGCCTTTTTGTAATTTCCTCGAGCATAATATTGCTTCCCTTTTTCAAAATTCTTGATGGAAACCTTATATTTCTCATAAAGCTTTTTTTCAACCATATAAAAATCTTTCTGGGCAAAGCTAACGCGACCGGCTAAAAGAAAAATGAACACAATCAAAGTGACATAAATTCGCTTTTTAAAGAGTCCGCGGTTTTCTTTCATCTTCTTTCCCCTTATTTTTCTTTTATCATAAACACTACTGTTCTGTCCATACTTTGTGTGAGTGAGCTTATCTATAAGCTGTGAATAAGGCCGCCTTGAAAACAGGAATGATCTGGCGAGCTTGACATAACCCTCTGTTTGTCGGAAAGGGGCAGTCTATTAAATGTATTTATGATAGTAATGTTTTTTTGGGAAATCTTGAATAGACTTAAAGATTCGTCTCTTTAACCTCAAAATCAACTGTTTTCTTCAACGAACTTCCGGTCACCTTATCCTCGATGTCCACATGAAGTGTGTAGGTTCCTGCTTCTAGATCGTGCTGTTCTCTCCTCTCGCTCTCTTCCGATTTTATCATAACCGACTTTTTCAGCGGTAAAGGCTGGCTGACAATAGGAGATTCGTAGTGGGCTGTTAGATAACGGATGATCTTTTCTTCTCCTTTGGTGATTTCAAAGTTGACGTCAATATTGTATTTCTCTCCTTCTTCAGGGGTTGCTCCAAAGATGAAGAAGAAGATGTCCAAGTTGTCGCCGATAGAGAAGAGATTCTCGACTTTGGGAGTAATTTGAAGAACAGAATAGATGAAAAACTCTTTTTGAACTGAGGCTGTCGTCTGAGGAGAGGGCAATCTCTTGATTGCTGAGACAAAAAATATGGGAGTTGTCATGAGTTCCTCTGGGGCGGCCATATTAGGGATCGAAAACTCGAAGTACTGAGTGCCAATTTTTTCCAAATCTAAAGAAGCAATGGCCACGGAGAGGAGATAATTGCCGGGAGGGACAGGATAGCCGGTCGAGTAGATTTCTTCTTTGTCGGGCTGGTAGGATTCGTCTTCAACCTCGAGTCTGAGAGGGATATAGACTTCTCTGATAACTTCTTTTGGCGTATTGTTTTCAAGGCGGTTAAATTGGAGAAAAACATGTCCGCTAGCCTGAAAGCGGCTTGGAAGGCCTTCGGTTGGAAAAGGTTTTTCTGTCTTTTCCTTTTCAGGTTTTTTTTCTTCTGCCATAATAGGGGAAAAACCGAGATCGGCGTTTTTGACTTTAAAATAGAAGACACAGTGAAGGTTTTGTTGAGATGGAAGGTAGGTATGCCATATGATAGAGAAGGGAATATCCAGGCGAGCTTCACGCGTTTTTATCCCTTCTTCGAAGAAAGATTTGACTTTATCAGGAATGATAATGACGTCAGGTTTTTCTTCTTGTTTCTCTTTTTGAAAAGTAAGGCAAGGGGACGGCAGAAAATGCAGGATGCAAAAAAGGATTAGCACAGGGACGATAAAATGTTTCACTTTTATTTTTCCTCCTCTTCTGGAACCTTGCCAGTTCAAAGGATAAATTTTTGGTTTGTCATCGAATCGTGATTTTTTGATTAATGATCTTCCTCATGAATGAACTATTAATATAACAGAACGATATATTTTTTTCTACACGTATTTCCTATTATGAGCATCCTTTTTCTCATCATGAAATAAGGATTACAGATCAGACTGGGTGGGCTGAAAAAAATCTATATCAAATATCAATATGGATTTCAGGGCTCGTCCTTATAGCTGAGAGTTGGGCTGTTTTTTTACTACTGTCTCGTTCTCGTGGCTATTGACCTGGCTATTTTGAGTGTGATAAGCTCACTCAGCTATTTCAGAGGGTGATAGTTTAGATAAAACGTGGTGGATTTGCAGAAAGCATCAAAAGAAAATTCTTATCAATTTAAATATCAATCCATGGATTTCAGAAAAAAGTGGCAGTTCAGAAAATATCCTCTATCACCCGGACTGCTTCACTGCTACTTTCTGCTTTTGATGCTTTAGACGTCTGAAGACATGTTCTACTGGGCCTGAAACAATATTTATAGAAAAATAGATCGGAAGCAAAATCTTTGGAAACAAGACCACACTGGCAAAGATGATGACGTAGATAAATGCTGTTCTGAGGGCAATTCTCTTCTGAGGATTGAAATATAAAAAATTTCGGTATTTTATACGGCTGACCATACACCCAGCCACAAAGATAATTAAGAAGGCAATAAAGAAAGAATGGAGCTTTACATTTAGAGGTTGAGGTTTAACGAAGACGATGGCCGCAAGGAATAATGAAGCTGAAGGAACGGTTAATCCAACGTAGTACTTCCTATCCGGCTTGAATTTTTGAAGAATGTTGTAGCGCGCTAAGCGGAGCATTCCTCCTGCAAGGAATACGAAGCTAAAAAAGATGCCAAAGCTTGCGGGATGGATCCAGAAGAATCCCCAGAAATAAATGAGGAAAGAAGTTGCAGATCCAAACGAAATAACATCCGCAAGAGAGTCAAGTTGAATGCCAATCTCTGTGGTTGTTTTTGTTAATCGAGCCACAATCCCATCAAAGGCATCCATCAGAGCGGCTATAAAAATCCAGAAAGCTGCCCATTTGTATTTTCCATGAAATGTGGATAGGATACTCAGATATCCAAAAAAAACATTCACCACTGTCAGGAGATTTGGCAAAAGATAAAGTTCAGTCCGTCTGTGGATTGTTTGCATCATACACCTCTGCGATTTCTGTTATTCCTGCTTTAACTTTTTGGTTCAATGTTACTTTTATTTGAATATCTTGTGGAAGATAAAGATCAACTCTCGAGCCAAAATACATCAGGCCGATCTTTTGCCCTCTTATCACCCTCTCGCTCTTTTTCACAAAACATTTTATGCGGCGGGCAGCAAAGCCAACGATCTGTTTGACTAGAATTTTAGCCTGGTCCCCTTCCAGGAATATCGATTTGTATTCATTTTCCAAGCCGGCCTCTTCTTTATAAGCTTTGAAGAATTTGCCTGGCTTATATTCAAGCTCCCTAACAAGACCAGAAATGGGTGCTCTTGTTATATGAACATTAAAAATTGACAAGAAAATGCTGACGACCGTAACCGGAGAGGAAAATTCTGGACAAGATTCGACATTTTGAATCTTCAAAATCCTGCCATCAGCAGGAGAAAGCAACCCGTCTGAATTCTGAGAAGAGCGGCGGATTGGGTCGCGGAAGAAAAAGCAAAAAGCAGAAGTCAAGATTATTGAGAAGCCAAAAAAAATCCACCAACCCGCAAGAAAAGAGAGAATCGATAAAACCAATGAAGGAATAATAAAAGGAAGGCCCTCTTTTGTTACTCTCATCGAAGTCTAAAAGATGGGGTTTTTACTCCTTATCCTAACCAAAATCCATTATTCGATTATTATTTATTACACAGGTTAAAAGAAAAAATCAACGAATATTATCAAAAACTTTTTAATTGACTATGAGGTTTGACTCTGATATTAAGGAATAATTAAAAAATTAATAAGGGTTAGGTCGTGATTTTTCTTATCGCACTTTTAGTTGGGTTTCTGGCAGCTATTCCCGTTGGACCACTTAACATTTTTGCTGCCTCACAAACATTAAAGCACAACTTCCTTCACGGACTCTTGGTTGGATTAACATCTTCTCTTCTGGACATCATTTTCTGTTTTATCGCTCTAACTGGAATGACCCAAATCTCTTCGTTTATAATCCAATTGGAATCTCCATTAAAATTAATCGGAGCGGGAATTCTGATTGTTATCAGCATCAGGCTCTTGATAAAAAGGGAATCACTCCAAAGCACACGGCCTTTCAAAAGCCCTGCCGGTGCATACTCTAGACCAGTTTTCATAAGCTTCTTTCTCTACACCTCTAATCCGACACTCTATGCCTTCTGGTTCGCCATTGCTGGCATTGTGACTGCTCATCGATGGCTAAAGCCTGGCCTTTGGCAACCGACTATCTTTGCTCTCTTCTGCGGAATAGGGAGCATCATTTGGTACTTTTTACTTGCCAAATATGTTTCGAAATATCGACATTTCTTCATGCCAAAAGCTCAAAGCAGAATCATAATTGGCCTGGCTGTATTACTGATTGGCTTTGCAGCATTCATCTTGGCCACGCTGCTCTTTTAGTTTATCAAGCTTGAAAACGAATCTCTCATTCGCTCCTCAGACAATGGGACGATCGACATCGAGAAGGCTGTCCTGATGGGAGGTGAAGTCTAGTTCGTAGAGTTTGAGCGTTGGTTTGTTTTTTGACCTACTGTCTCGTTCTTGTAGCCATGTGTTCGTTCAGATTGATTAGTGACACCTTAATCAATGATAATTGAACTTTCAATTAAGCTCAATACTCCAAGACGAAGTTGTATGTTCTATTCTTTTGGCAGAATCGTTAATTCTGATGCGACCTGAATTCCTGAAGCTACTTCGGGGATGATGCCAAATTTGACATAGATGGGATGGATCATTTTTTTCAACTCAGGAAGCTTTTTGGTGAAGATAAGAGCACCAAGAACACATGAGATGCCACCTATGATTAAAGTGTTGGGCACACCTATCCGACTTGCCAATCCTCCCGCTAATAAGCTACCAAAAGGCGCAGTGCCGAAAAAAGCCATCGCATAGAAACTCATCACCCGTCCGCGTTTGTCATCGTCGACAATTGTTTGTAAAATCGTGTTGCTTGAGGCCATCTGCATGATCATTCCCAGACCCGTTATAAACATCAATGCCAGAGAAAGCCAGAAGACACGGGAAAAAGAAAAGGCTATGAGTCCGGTGCCAAAAATTGCCGCAGACAGAGGAATGATTTTCTCCAGCCCCAAAACGCTTTTTCTGGAAGCAAGATAAAAGGCTCCAACCAGAGCGCCTATACCCGAAGCTCCCATAAGAAAGCCGAACGTGTGTGATCCACCATGCAGTATCTCCTTGACGAAAACAGGCATCAGCACCGCGTAAGGCATTCCCATCAGGCTTACCAAACCCAACAGCAGGAGGGGAAACCTGATGGGGGGAAAACCAAAGGCATAAGAGAGCCCTTCCTTCAACCCTTGCCATACCCTGGTATTCTGTGGTTTATTTTTTGGGGCAGAAACATTCATCAATAACAGTGAGGCAATAACGAAAAGGTAGCTTAAGCCGTTAAGAAGGAAGCATATGCCTTCCCCCACGGCAGCGATCAATACTCCAGCTATGGAAGGTCCCAGAAGCCTTGCGCTGTTGACCATTGAGGAGTTTAAGGCAATCGCATTCCCCAATTCCTCTTTGCGTTCCACCATCTCTATCACAAATGACTGACGGGCAGGCATATCAAAGGCATTCACGCAACCAAGGGAGGCCCCTAAAAGGATGATATGCCAGACCTTAATGCCTCCGCCAAAAAAGAGAATCGCCAGGACTAGCGCCTGTATCATAGCCAGTATTTGAGTAACGATCAAAATGCGATGGCGATTCCATCGGTCGGTTACCACGCCAGCAAAAGGAGACAACAGGAAGGTGGGAATTTGGCCGGTAAAGGCGACCAATCCCAATAAGAATGGGGAACCACTAAGCCGGTAGACCAGCCAGGGCAAAGCGATTCGTTGTATCCAGGTGCCGATCAGCGAGATGCTCTGTCCTCCGAAAAAAAGCCGGTAATTTCTATATCGGAGCGAACGAAACATTATTTTAAGCCCGCCAAGCTTACCTGGGTGAAGTGTGCCAGATTTCCTTTTCATTTCAAATCGGTTCCTTTCTCTTGTTAAATTTCTTTTATATGTTTGGCATTTGAAACATCTGCTGAGGCCTGGCGGCAGCGGATATGGGCGTTGCTTTTCCGCGAAGTAAAGTGTAAATGCCTTATAATTAATACAACCTGCAGCAATGTCCTCTAATCCATTCCTAAAGTAGTTATTATATCAAAACTGAATAAAACTCTCCCCTCCAATGTTCACCTTGGATTACAAAAAGAACGTTGACGCCCGATCAGGGAAGTGACGTTAAATTATTTATCCAGATCTCACACTCCCAAGCACTGAACTGGGTCAGATACATTAGTGACACATAGAATTAGAGAATAATGTTAGAATTTGTAGTAAGCTCATTCAGGGATGTCAGTGGGTGATAATTTAGATAAAACGTGAGGGATTTATGGCAAACACCAAAAGGAAATTCTTATCAATAACGGACTTTTTCCGGGGAGATTTATAAATCTTCTTCTCCCCTTACACCCAAAAGACATGCACATATGAGTTTCATGGTTCTCTTTGAGAATATTATCCGATCCTGCCGGAATAAGTTTTTGGCGACCTTCATTCTTCGGGCTGATCGACTCTCAGGAACGCACCAGGTGCAATGTACCTATGAGCCATTTCAGTCTCCAGTATAAGGATTAGGCCTTATTGGAAAATGACAGGCCTGTCTAATCAAACATACAGCTCATTATAATCATCTCATCTTGGGACGAAGCTGAAGACTAAATTACTTCTTGCGTTGAAGCGTCACTTTTCGCACACCCTTCACCTGGCGAAAATTGGCACCTTGGCTTAGGCAATTGAGTACTCGATCACGATCGGTGACGATAGAACCGGATATAGCATCGAATCCATAATCAAACAATACTGTCGATAAAGGAGTACTTGGGCCAAGCATCATCCTGTAGGCGCCGGGTGCAATGAGATTCATGATACCTCCCAATGTATGGTTAATCAATGTCGTGCTGGTTATGGCAACTACCTCAGCCTGCGGGAGAAGAGTCTCGATCTCATTGCTTGTCATATCCCCTGCACTGCCGCGTCCCGGGAGTTTAAAGACCCACAATTTTTTAGCCTTTGCTTTAAGACCCTTGACGAATGGGAAATGTCCGATAACCGCTATCCTTTTTCCTTCTCCTTGTGAGCGGATTTCGTCTTCGGCATTCAAGTCAACACACAGGGGCTCATCAATAGGCAAAATCGAATTTATGGCAGCGATTCCAATCGAAGCCTCCAGGATTCGGCTGGATAGGGATAATTTTGCCAATGCTCTTGCGCCAATTGGAAGAAGATTCCCAGCGGATTCCACCTGGTGGCCTTCAGAGGGAAGGATGGAGGTTGCCATGGTGGAGGCAAGGCCGCAGCGAAATGAAGTGACCGCTGTCCAATAGACACAGGTACGAATATCCGATACTTTGGAATCGGAATGTATAGAGGATAGGATGTCTTTCAGTAAAGCTTGCGTCATCTCCATTAGTCCTCTCTGATCCCCCAGACAGAGCTTATAACACAGGAAAAATTCGCAGTCAACCGCCCAGGACCGATGTGTCAATGCCATGCAATAATGTCCTGTTTTCTGCCACGTGAAAATGTCCGGTTCTTAGCAAAGTAAAAATGTCCGGTTTTCTCATTCTATAAATCCTCTCTAAGTGCCAATTGTGATGAAGGGAAGGTGGATGCCTTTTCCACGGATGATCAGCTGGAATTCACCTTGATTTTTTTCTTTCCTAGCTATACCTTAAGTTTTAGAAAACATATCAATATCAAAAGGAGGATTTAGCAATGAAACAAAAGTTCATTTTCCCTGCCATCCTTTTACTCTTGATTTTATTGTCGGTTAACCAATGGGCTGAGGATAACTGCTCAAGCTTTTTGGTGACAAAAGGAGCCTCAAAAGACGGGTCGGTCATGATCACCTATACCTGTGACGGGGAATTCCTTCCCCATCTTGAATATATTCCTGCTCAAGACTATGATCCCGGCTCAACCGTAAAAATCAGGGGGAGAGACGGCAAAATCAGGGGAGATGTCAGACAGGCCCCCCATACTTATGCCGTTGTCGGCTTGATGAATGAACACCAGCTGGCTATCGGTGAAACAACTTTCGGTGGCCGCAGGGAGCTGCGAAATCCGGACGGTCTCCTTCATTATTTCTTTTTGATGAGACTTGCCCTTCAGCGAGCCAAAACTGCCAGGGAAGCCATTAAAGTCATGGCTGAACTGGTCGAGGAATACGGGTATGCGAGTACAGGGGAATCCTTTTCCATTGCTGATCCCGAGGAAGCTTGGATCATGGAGATGATCGGTCCGGGACCGGGCGGAAAAGGAGTTCATTGGGTGGCGCTGCGGATTCCAGACGGATACATTTCCGCCCATGCCAATATGTCCCGTATCGGGGAGTTCCCTTTAAACGATCCCGAGAATTGTATGTACTCCGCAAATGTCATCTCCTTTGCTGAGGAGAAAGGCTATTATAATAAAAAATCCAAAAAACCGTTCAGTTTCCGTTATGCCTACGATCCTCCAGAACCCTCATCACTCAGGACTTGCGCTGCCCGGGTCTGGAGTATGTTTCGCCGAAGCGCGCCATCTCAGAATTTGTCCCCGGATTTCCAGCGCGGCAAAAAAGGCGCCAAGCCTTATCCCTTGTGGATCAAGCCTGACCAGAAGCTTTCCTTGCAGGATGTGATGAATATTATGCGTGATCATTATGAGGGAACAGAGTATGACATGACCAAAGGAATAGATGCCGGGCCATTCGGATGCCCTGTTCGCTGTCGAGATCTCACCTGGGAGGTGGATGGCATCGAATACAGCTGGGAGCGTCCCATATCCACACAACAGACCGGATTTTCTTTCATTTCCCAGTCCCGGGCATGGCTTCCAAATGCCGTAGGCGGTGTCTACTGGTACGGAGTGGACGACACGTATACAACCTGTTATGTTCCCCTCTACTGCTGTATTCAAGATCTGCCCAAGCCATTCACTGTTGGGGATCTCCAAAAATTTTCATGGGATTCAGCCTGGTGGGTGTTTAATTTTGTGGCTAACTACACCAACCTGAAGTATTCCTACATGGTTCAAGACATTCAAAAAGTCCAGACAGCCCTGGAAGGTAAGTTCCTCTCTTTTCAGCCGGCGATTGAGAAAATAGCTCTCGAGTTATACAAAACAGATCCGAAGCTCATGGTTCAATATTTGACTAATTATTCAGTCAGCCAGGGAGAGCAGGTGGTCAAACGCTGGATCGAACTGGGTGAGTACCTGTTGACAAAATACAACGACGGCTACGTCAAAGATGATAGAGGACAACCTCGTGGTATTGGCTATCCCTCAGAATGGCTTAAAGAAGTTTTAAAATCCAAGCCAGAACAGTTCAAGCTGCCTGAATGGGGTGAGGAAAAGAAAACGTGATAAAGTAATTTCGGTATTTCAAATTGTTTTGTTCTCCTTTTATAGTTTATATGACCTATTCTTAATAACATTTTTATATAATACAACATTTTATCAGCATATTGACCAGGCTGTTTGAGTGCGATAAGCTCACTCAGCAATTTCAGAGGGTGATAATTTAGATAAAACTTGAGGGATTTGGGGCAAGCACCAAAAGGAAATTCTTATCAATTCGAATTGGTTGCAGTGGCGGAGAGGGTGGGATTCGAACCCACGGTTCCGACATTAATCGGAACAATCGCTTAGCAGGCGACCCTGATCAGCCACTCCAGCACCTCTCCGCAATACTCTTAATGGCTATGCTATTCTATCATTTTTTAGATTGTAATCAAAATTAATCAGCAAGCAGCTGCCATTTTTCGGTATTCAGCAAGCGTTTGAGAAATCAGAGCCCAACAAATTAAAAGAGGTGGGCTTGATAAATCAAGCCCCTACATAATATGAATCAAATCCTTACAATAGATAAAAATTTCTACGAAATCTTCAAAAGTGCGGGTTTGATGAATCAAACCCCTACAATTTATTTGTACAATTAACAAGGGGGGTTTTATGAATCGAACCACAAGAAATTTGTGGATGGCGGAGGGAGAGGGATTCGAACCCCCGTTCCGGTTGCCCGGAAAGCGATTTTCAAGACCGCCGCCTTAAGCCGCTCGGCCATCCCTCCTAAGTAATTTTATCCAGGCCGTCCATGTAAAGCCGTAAAACTTTAGGAATAGCAACAGAGCCGTCCTCTTGTTGGTAACTTTCCAGAATGGCACTGACTGTCCTTCCCAAAGCTACTCCAGAACCGTTCAGAGTATGAACAAACTCCAGCTTCGACTTTTCCTTTCTTCGAAAACGGATGTTGGCTCTTCTTGCCTGGAAATCCTCACAATTAGTACAGGAGGAAATTTCCATGTATTTCTTTCTGGCAGGCATCCAGAGCTCCACATCATAGGTTTTAGCCCCTGCAAAGCCCATATCTGCGGTGCAGAGGACAACCACCCTGTAGTGCAATCCCAATCTTTTTAAAACTTCCTCAGCATCAAGGGTTATTTTTTCAAGTTCCTGATAAGAATCTTCGGGCAAAGAAAAGCTCATAAGCTCAACTTTGTTGAACTGGTGCTGGCGAATCAGTCCTCTTATATCTTTCCCGTAGGAGCCGGCCTCCCGCCTGAAACATGGAGTATAAGCCACAAATCTCTTCGGGAGGGAGTCTTCCTCAAGAATATCGTCCTGATAAAGGTTAGTGAGTGGAACCTCTGCTGTAGGAATCAAGTACCACGGATAGCCTCGCAGCTTGAAAAGGTCATTTTCAAACTTAGGCAAATTCCCTGTTCCTATCAGGCTCCTTTCATTGGCTATGAAAGGTGGGATCACCTCTAGGTATTTCTTTTCCTCCGTATGAACATCAAGCATAAAATTGATCAATGCTCTTTCAAGCTTAGCTCCTGCGCCAAAATAGACAGCAAACCTCGAACCTGCGATCTTGGCGGCTCTCTCAAAATCCAAGATGCCCAGTTTCTTACCGATTTCCCAATGAGGTTTTAGAGGGAAAGAGAATTTCGGTTTCTCGCCAAACTTCCGGACTTCGACGTTTTCTTTAGAGCTCTTGCCTTCAGGTACAGACTCATGGGGAACATTAGGAATGGAGAGCGAGATTTCCCTCAGCTTCTCATCAAATTCCCTCAGTTTCTCTTCCAGTTTTTTTATCTCTCCAGCCACCTTTTTCATTTCTGAAATGACC
>Ga0307378_10002531_pt1 | contig 27811 bp, 16 predicted proteins | sample UN1MG_FD_202238 | JGI IMG/M metagenome (GOLD analysis project Ga0307378, IMG submission 202238) | Soil microbial communities from Risofladan, Vaasa, Finland - UN-1 | ecosystem: Environmental > Terrestrial > Soil > Coastal area > Acid sulfate soil | place: Finland: Risofladan, Vaasa | collected... | reverse complement strand
ACCGCATCCTGATCACCGATCGTCAGCATGGAGAATCCTTTCGTGTGGAGGCATGTTACACGAAAGATCCTCCCACAAAACCCCTTACCGCGCTAGCCCATCTTACCCAGAGTGCGCGCTGGCCCTGATACAAACGCCATCCCGGGCCTCCTTGCCATAACAGGAATCGTCTAGTTCGCATAACACCTGCATCGCGTATACTACCACAACGTCCCACAATCTCCGACAGCTATTCTTTCGCCGGTCCTTCGCGGCGAGTGACGAGTTGTCTCGAGGATTTGCTTGATTTCATCATTGCTCCTAGGTCGCGGGGGTCTTCGGTCAATCTTGCGGTCATGCCGCGTAGCCTACGAGCAGTTCGATCTCCAGCAAATTGATCTCCGTCGCCGGTTCGGGCCTCCCGCCCCGAGAAACGTGCGACGTGTGAGCTGATTGAACATGGCGTTCTCCAAACCACGGTCTCGTGGCCGGACCACCCCTTCACTCTCAAAGCATTTTGGCCAGAGGCATCGCTTTCCATTTGCCCGGCTTGCCTGATCTCCCTCAGCCTCTCAGATCTCGTTCAACAGCGCCTTCAATTTCAACGCCGGCAGCCCCCGCTCCCACTCGCCAATGGTCCTGGCCGCGTTGGCCTCAGCCATGATCGCCCCGGCGGAACCGGAATGCACCAGCTTGAATTGAGCCGCCAACTCCCGGCCCCAGCGCTCATATTGGGCGGCAGCTTCCTTGTCTTCCGGCACAGACGCCAGCACCTGCTGGATTTCCGCCTGCTTCTGCGGCAGCGGCCAGTGGGCGAGGCTGGGGTCGGTGAACGCAAACGGCGTCAACTCCTCTAACAGCGTTTCTGCCCGCCCGCGCAGATCGGCCTTCGCCGCGTCGTTCTTCTTGCCGGCATAGTCGAAGAAGACGAACCGGAAATCACGCAGCGCGGGCTTGAGGTCAAGCACCGTCTCGATGCCGTAGCTGCCGACGGTGAAACGCGCTTTCTCGGTCTGGCCGGGGACCCACAGCATCGCGCACGGCCCGACGCCGCGGCGGGTGGGACCGATGTAGCCCGCGTCATAGATACTGTCGTAGTAGAGTGTCCACCACTCGTTGGCGACGTCCAGTTCGGCGCGCTCGCCCTGTTCGAGACCCCGCGCGGGAGTCAGCACGTGGCGGTCCGCGTCGCTGACAAACGCCGAAGGATAGCAGCGCACCGCGACCCGTACGGACTTGATTTCCACCTTCGGCTCCCAAAGCGCCTGCGCGTACAGGCAATCGCCGCCGGCCTTGGCGACGAAGCGCACGCGGACCACGGCCTGCGAAGTATCAAAGACGAAGTCGGCGGTGCCGCGGCTTCCGGAACTGCGCCCGGTCAGCGAATGGATCAGCACGCCGCCGATGCTCTGCCCGTTGAGCCATAGGTCGAAGAACCCGCCCGCGTACCAGTTTTGATCCGACGGCCGGGGCATGCCGATGTAGCCCTCGCCCGGGATGGCCGCCTGCGGGTTGTTCGGGTCCCGGGCGACGACGTACCGCAGGGCGTACGTCTGCGCTGCGGTGTCGATCACGATCGTCTGCCGATGGCCTTGCAGGCCGACGGTGTGCGGGGGCGCTCCGGGGCCAATCGTCACGGTTTGCACGCCTGAGTCGGTGACCAGTACCTGCGGCGGCTCTTGCGGCGGCTCCTGAGCCGGCGACGGATTGGACGGGATCAGAGCCAGACAGGACGCTACGGCCAAGTGAAACCTCTTCATCTGCATTCTCCCTGCAACTACTGGACCGTAAACTGTGCCGTCGCCGACGTCCCCGTGTACAATTCGGTCGCGTTGACAGTCCATGTGCCCTCGGGATCGTTGTATGCCACCGGCACGTCCACCACAACGCCCTGCTTGTCCGTCACCACGACCGTGTCCGCCCAATCCGCCGGACTGCCGTCGGGCAGCTTCACCTGCACCTTGACGGCCTGCCGGCCTACGGGCATGGTGGAGGTTAACGTGATCCGCTGCACGCTTCCGGGCGGCACCGTCGGCGCCGCCTTCAACTCCACCGCTTCGAGCGGCTGCGGTGAGAGCGCGTAGAACAGGGCCCGACAGGGCGTGACCGTCAGGCTTACGGCCTGCTGCTTGCCGAGGTCCTTGTGGGCCTTGAGGTCGTACACGTGCAACGGTTGCTGCAGCTCCAGCTTCGCCGCCTCGGGCCGGCCGTGATGGCGGAACACCGAGACGATCTGCACCGGCCCGTTCATCCAGCGCGTGATCTCCACGTTGCGCAGTCGCCGGCCTTCGCCGTCGGTCAGCCGCAGGGGCGGCGTGACCGAGCCGCGGGCCAGCAGCGCCTGCTGGAGCGCCGCGGCTGCCTCGCTTGTGGCCTCGGCACTGAGCGCCGGATAGGTCGCCATGGCCATGTTCAGCAGCACCGCCTGGCCCTGGCCGAAGGCGTTGACGAGAAACAGGGGCCTTTCGCCGGCCTGTCCCCAAGGCTGGGCTCCCGCCCCGGCAACGTCCGGGTCCACCCCAATCTTCGGCAAGCCCAGCGACGGCGTTTCCGGGGGCTGCGGCCCCGGCAGACGCACCTGGCCGTCCACGGTCTGTGCCCCGGCAACGCCCGTCCGCCTCACTCCGAACACGTCGTCCAACTGACCCGCAACGAGCGGCTTGACATGGCCGTCGCAGATCGCCGGGCGCACGTCCGCGATCAGCAGGCCGCCGTCGCGCACAAACTGCCGGAACATCTCGGCCTCGTGCGCACTCATCGCCTGAGTCATCGGCAGGATGATGACCTTGAACTTGCTCAGGTCCACCTCACGCAGCCGCATCTGCCGGTCGGTGAAGTACTGGAAGTTAAACCCCAGGTCGCGCAAGGCATTGTGAAAGGCGGCATGATTGCTCTCGTAGCTGCCGAACGTGGGCGAAGCCTGCACCTTCGCAGCGTAGGCCGAAGGCAGCGAGTAGAGGATGCCGATTCCGTCGGTTTGCACGTCGGAGGAGAGGAGCAGAGCGCCCAAGCCGTCGCGCACGATCTGCGTGTCTCGCAGGATCTCCTTGACCGCGGGATACGGGTCGAGGGTGGGCGCGAGCCAGCCGTGGAAGCGGCCCAGGGCATCCCATCGCCACCACCAGACCGCATCGCAGCCGCGCGTGATCATGCGCCAGTACCTCTCGAGCAGCGAGTCGGCGTCTTTGGTGTAGCCCATCCAGTTGGAGCGAGGGAAGTCGCGCGGGGCAATCGATCGCAACACCTCGTCGGCCGTACCCGGATACGGCGACCAGAAACTGTTGTAGCGCACGAAGCCGTCCAGATCGTCGGCGGCCGCGAACCTCCCGGCGCCCTCAAAGCCGCAGCGGCTCTGCGGGTCCATGCGGCGGAAGCCCTTGCCGAAGCGCTCGCACAGCTTGGAAAAGTTGTACGACTGAAAGGTCTGGCGGTCGAACCAGCGGGGGAAGTTGCCGGCCCGCAGCGCCTCGGCCTCGTCGTTGTCATCGGGCTTGCTCAGTTGCACGTCGCCGAAGCTCGCGTAGTTGCTGCCCCAGGAGGCATTCAGTGCCGCAACGCCCCCGTACTGCTCCTCGAGGTACTTGCGGTAGGCCTTCAAGCAGTGGGGACTCAGGCACGAGCCGCGCACCACGATCTCATCGCCCAGCGAGTAGGCGAACGCACCGTGCCGGCGCGTGGGGACGTGCTTGTCGACGATTTGGTCGACGTGCGCCTGGATCTTGTCCTCGTCAGCCCAGCACACCGGCTCACAGGAGGCGCCGATGTGGGTCGTGTACGGAATCCAGGCGACGTCGGAGGCGGCGACCCACGGCTCCGGACTGCCGCCGCGCAGGTGCACGGTCACGCCGGTGCCGGCCAGCGCCTGTTCGGCCCAGGGCGCGAGATTGCCGCCGGGCGTGTCCCACATGACGAAGTTGAACCGGCCGCGATGGCGCTTGACCACGCGGGCGAACTGCCAGGCCGAGGCGACCTCGTTGGTCCCATCCATCAGCGTGGCGCGGACTTCGAGCAGCATGGGGAACCAGGGCTGCATGGTGAAGCGGAAAGCTCGCTCGACCGTTGCGGCGTCGGCAATCTGCCGCGCGATTTCGCGGCCCCTCCGGTCGATGAGACGAATGACCAAACGCTGGTCGGCGTGGCCCTCTCCCGCAAGTTGCACCTTGCCCGACAGCCTCTGGCCGACCTCCGCCCAGTCCTGGTCGAGTGCAAGCTGAACGTTTTGCTCCTGACAGAGAACGGCAAGCGGGGTGCTGGTGAAGCCCGCCACTCGGTCGCCGTCACGTGCCACGACGTCGAGATGGTATTTGCCGGCGCGGACCAGCGGAACACTCAGGTCGAGACTGCCCTCCGGCTTGTCCAGGGCCTGGTTGGCTGTCACGATGATTTCACCATCGTCACGACGGAGCGTGACGTCGGCAACGACGGGGCGGGTCGCTCCCTCCCACTTGAGCGCGGCCGCCGCGGCCGGCAGCGTCGCCCTCGCCAGTTCCTTGCCCTTCGGCTGAAGCGTCAGGCTCAGCTTCGGCTCTTTGCCTGCCGCCCACAGGATCGCCTTCCCTAGCCGCATGGCCCACTCGTCATACTCCACTTCCCAGCCGGGCCGATAGTCGATCGTCGGGCGCTTAGGCAGCCTCAGACCCCGGCCCTGGATGATGGCGAAGGCCGTCGCGCCGTCCACGTCGTCGAGAAACCCGGGCAGTTCTTTGAACTGGTTCTTGTCCTTGAGCACACGCTTGTCCTCGGTGCCGATCAGCACCAACCCGGCGCCGTCGGTGATCGCCTTGATGATGGGGTACTGCTGCTCGATCGGCACCTTGTCCAGCGAGACGTCCATGAACACTAAGGCATCCCACTTCTGGGTGAGCAACCGCGTCATCCGTTGGATGCCGCGCTCCCCTCCGTGCCAATGCTCCTGGGAGCTGTCTATGATGCGCGCCCAGAAGACCATCTGCGGCTCGACGTCGAACCGCTGCTTCAGCTCGATGACCTCGCGCGGGTTCGTGCCGCGGCCGTTCAGGAAGAACAACACCCGAGTCTTTCCGAGCGCGTAGGGTGTGGCCCAGGCCGTGTGGGGCGTGACGAACTCGGAGTGGACGTTGTGGTCCACCTCGAGTTCGGCCATGTCCTGGGCCAGACAGCTCCCGCCAACGAGCATGAGACCCAGCAGCAGTACGCAGTAGCGCATCTTGACGACTCCTTTCCGCACCTAGTCTTTTGCGGTACCGGGATCAAAGAAGTCCGCCCGGGACGCCGGTTCGGGTCTCTGCGCCACGGGCAGCTTCATCTCGTGAACGGATTTCCCGGCAAACAGGTAAAGCCGGTCCCCTTCGCGCCACGCGCTGATCGCCCCATCGGACCCTCGCCAATTCACGTGTCCTCGCGGGTCGCGCGTGACGGTCTTGAAATCGGTGGTGCAGCCATAGATGAGCCTCGTGTCGCCGTCGAAATGGACGCTCTCCTGCCAGGCGACGAGGTACGCATCGACGCCCGATTCGTTCTTGCCGAGATAGCCGATGAACCCGGGGCGATAGACGCCGTTTCTGCCGCCGCCGCCAACGTCCTGGTGGATGATCGGGTTCTCGTCGAAGTAGTCCCAGCTTCGGCCGTCGGCGGAGGTGGCGAATCCGAGTGAGGGGGGTTGGCCGTTGTTCGGTGTGCCGCGAATGAAAGCCAACCAGCGCCCGTCGGGTAGCCGGTGGACGCTGTTGTAGGACGATGCCTCGGTGGCCCACAGCTCGGTGGTCGTGGGCAGCACCGGGCGATAGGGCGGCGGCGCGCCACCGGCGGCGGCGCGCCAAATCGTCCAGTCGTGGGAGGCCAGATCGGGCGTGGTGGCCATCCCGGTCACCTGGTAATTCGTGGTCGCACCGTGGGCGTGGTTGAAGAAGTGGAAGTACATCAACCACCGTTGCTCTTCCTCGCTCCAGACGACGCACGGGCTGGACGTGTGGTCCGGGTCATCCGGATTGGCGCTGCCGGCATGAAAGGCGGGCACGACAAGGTTGTCGGATCGGCCCGGCACATTGACGTTCTTCGAATACGGGCCGGTGATGGAATCGGCGACGGCAACCCCGATCCCCGACCGCGGATCGTGATGGGCGTAGAACATGTAGTACTTGCCGTCCGTATTGGGTCCGCGATCGTTCTTGACCACGGAGGGGAACCCGACCGTATCGCGGCCGCCGTTGGGCCAGTTCGGATTCTTCCACGTCGAACGCTCCCAGTCCTCGGTCTGCCGGAGAATCTGTCCGGTCGAAACGACATCGAGCGGAAGCGGGCCGTCCAGATCGCTCAGGTCCACCACTTGCAGGTTGTTGTTGAGGCCCCGGGGAGTATCCGCGAGGGAGGTCAGTGCCTCCAGCGCGATCGACAGCAGGAACACGATCGACAGGCGGCTGTACAACATGAACATCCCTTGTAGGGGCGGCCGAAAAACAACTTTCCGACTTCAGTAGCTGGCACACGCCGTGTGCCGTAACCAGCGGACGGCACACGGCGTGTGCCTGCTACTCCACAAAGGCCTCGCGCCGGCGGGTGCGGAAAACGCTTACGGGCGAAGCGTCCCCAGGCAACCGCCTCGACGTCGAATGCTACGATGCAAGGTCTCGGACCGCACTCGGACTCCTTCGCCCCACCGGCGAAAGATGACTCTATGTGTACCACACATTCAGACACTTTGGTAGAAGCCCGGGCTCCTCCGGCAGGGGATCGCTGCCACGGCCTGCACTTGCCTGATTGCCGCTGCGGCCTCCGCTATCCCGACCAGTGCTGATGCATTCCCGCTGAGGGAGCCTTCTCCAGGAGACTACTCGACTGGCTCTCCGGACGGCCGGGCAAGGACAGGTTCGCCGGGATGATGACGGAGGCCCTGCGCCGGGCCGGGAAAAACCGCACCTTCACCTACGACCGCGAGCAGTTCTGCCTCAGACTGGAAGGCGAGAAAAGCGCAATCAGCAACCTGATCAACCCGTACCAGGAATACCGCGCAACAATCGAGTTCAGCCGCGTACACCCCATCGCACACACGGCTCGAATCATCATACCGCGTTTCCATCTTGACCGCACGTTGAGCAATCACCGGAGCAGCACGGCGGCTGCAACGACCTTGTTGGACGACGTTGCTATGGCAGCGCGCGAATTACCTTCAAGATGGGGGCTATAAGAAACTGCTTCACGAGGCGCTTGATTTTGGGCCGATTCCGAATGCGATCTGCGAGATATGGCGATACTCGATAATAGAGGCGCACCAACAGTGAGCCTACGCGTGAGCGCAGAAGATAGTCATCCCTAAAACGCCTCAGTTCGACCAGCTCACGACACTGTGGAGAACCGTAGCACGCGGTCGCAATGAAACAGCCGTTAGCGTCACCTTGTCCCGCTTGCGCTTTCGCGTGGCTCAGCGCGTCTGACACACCTTCGAGGTGTGGATTCAATTCAAGAGCCTTTTCCAGCCACGGGATTGCCTCTTTCGGCCGCCCAGACTTCAAGAATACGCCACCCATGTTTCCGTGGGCAGTCGCATTCGTGGGGTTGATCTCAATGGCTTTTTTCAGTTCGGCCTCGGCTTCACCGTACCGGCCTTGCATCGCGAGTTCAGCGCCGCGGTCAACGTGCTCCTTTGCCTCGGCCTGCTTGCCCATGGCGTCGATGAATGATCCGACGTCGTTGCCAGATGCCATAAACGCTTCCCCGCCACAATGGGGGCATGTATGCCGCAATCCTTGGACGTCCTTCCCGCAGGTCAGGCATTTCTTGATGCCGCTCTCCTCCCCGTGGTCCGTTGAACCACGGGGGTCCACGGTGTCGGGTTCCACTGCTGACGGCTCCGTCTCCTCCGCGCGCTCCATTGAACCCCCGCATTCAACGAATGCGCTTTCGAGCGACTTGACGAATTCCAGACAACGCTCAGAGGCAATCGTGCGCCACGATGTAATCAGAACCGCGGTTGCGTCCGAGAGTTCGAGCGCGAATTCGGGCTCTTCGGCGCCGTACTCATCAAATGAGGTGTGCATCTTCGCCAAGAGGCGGCTCGGCCACGCGTTGGCTTCCTCGCGCGCAATACGGCTCCCCTCCGAGCCCGGAACATAGTGGGTGAACAGGAGCGTACAAGGTCCGAGCCTTCCGGCGGGGAGGCTCAGGTCCGAAGTCGATTTGGAGGTTACAAGAACGGCGCGCGCCTTGGTCGCTGACTCTTCCGCCGCGCGAGTCGCTTGGGGATTGGTGCCGGGGCCAAAAAGAATGACGCAAGGTTCTTCGTTCATGACGTGCTTCCCTCGGTTACTTAAGTTGCCGAACGTGGCGATAAGTTGCGGGCAACAGCCGGGCCGCGCACCTGTTGCGCGTCAACTTGACTGCATTGTTAGAGCCGGTGCCTCGCGTTGCGGTCAGGTGAACTCCCGGACTGCTTTATCCTGTCGGCAATGGCCAAGACCAATCGACGTACCGGAGAGCGCAAGAGCGGGGAACGCTGTAGGATCATCGCGGCAAAAGGACCGACGAGATAGTAGGCCCTACAGAGGAAACGGCCGGTCGGGCTGCCCAGCAGATGTTGGTCGCGGAAGTCCCTGAGCGCTTGTAGGTCCTGTCCCTCACAGCCGACGGCAGTTGCGATGAAGCAGGCCTGCTGTTGTGATGGGCGTATAGGGGCCGCCAATACGAACACCTGTTTTGACTCTCCGGCCGGGGGAGAAAAGGCAGTGATCAACGCGGCGTAGTCTGGGCCGGACCCCTGCATCAGGATGACTTGTTGCGGTTGGAGACAAGCCGAATGCCCTTGGTCCACGGTCCGTTCAACGACACTCATGACCTTCTCGTCAAAATCGCCCCCAGCAGCGACGACGACATACTCCGTGGTGACCCGGTCTTAGATGCCTTTGGAGGAGAGCTCCCTATGCATGTCAGGATTGCTGGCACCGAAGACCGTCCAGACGTAATCCTTTCGTCCCGTGGATGGCTCTGGCTCCCCGCCTCTGACCACGGCGACGACCTTCTTGATCGAGGCGGGCGACACGCGACACTCTTGTTGGCCGTTTGGCATGGCTGTCCTCCCCTTCTCCTTGCTCTGACAATGATTATGCAGCCTGGACAAAATGGGAAACGCAGGCTGTTCCGATCTGTATAAGGAGTTCCCGCGTCTTCTTGGTCCGTTCGTCTAAAGGCGTTCATGTCAATCCCTCGCTTCGCGAAGCTGGTCCAGGAGCTTCGGTTCCCGATTCCCCGGAGAAGGAGCCTCGACGCGCCTAATCGCAATGGTCGCAAGCGGTTGCGATTCGGAGGGTTCCACGGCTCAGCCCCGTCTGCCGGCGTTCAGGCAGCGCGACCCCCATTGGTACTGGCTGCCGCGTTCGACGATAATGTCCTTTCGGTATGACGTCAAGCAGGCTCTGCGTACTGCCACGTGTCCCGAGGGGCGAACACAGAGTGCGAACCGATCGATCGCGATACATCCGCTACCACGAGGTCGCCGAGTCAAGGCGGACAACCGAACGAGGTGAGGTAGCATGATCAAAGTCACCTTGCCGGCAACGATGCTGGCCGCTGCGTTGACTGGGCCCCTCTGTCTTGCGTCCGACCAAGCCGGCCGTCCGCGGATGTGCTTTGCCGACGCCGTGTCGGGGCGGCCGTACTCCAAGGACCCGGCCGTGGTGAAGCTGGGCGGCCGGTACTGGCTCTACTATTCCCTGCCGCCGTATGAAGGCAAGCCGACCCGCGGCTGGAGCATCGGCGTCGCTGCGAGCGACAATCTGGTCGACTGGTCCAAGGTCGGTGAGCTTCGCAGCACGGGCGATGCCGAGCGCAATGGTTTCTGTGCCCCCGGAGCCATCGTCCTTGGCGGCCGTGTGCATCTGTTTTACCAGACGTACGGGAACGCGCGTCGGGACGCGATCTGCCATGCCTGGTCGGAGGACGGCATCCACTTCACACGCAATCCCACGAATCCGATCTTCCGTCCAACCGGAGCTTGGAACTGCGGCCGGGCGATCGACGCGGACGTGATTGAACACGGCGGCCGCCTGCTGTTGTACTGGGCCACGCGCGACCCGGACTTCAAGATCCAGATGCAGGGCGTGGCGGCAGCGCCTCTGGAGAGCGACTTCGGTCGGGATAAGTGGAGGCAACTCAATCTCGACGGCCCGATCCTCACACCTGAGCTACCATGGGAGGGCCGCTGCATCGAAGCGGCGGCCATGGCAAGACACGGCGGGCGCCTCTACATGTTTTATGCCGGAAGCTACAACAACCAGCCCCAGCAGGTCGGCGTGGCCGTCAGTGACGACGGCGTCCACTTCGCCCGGCTGTTCGACGAGCCCTTCCTCCCCAACGGGTCGCCGGGGTCCTGGAACTCCAGCGAGTCGGGCCATCCGTTCCTTTTCCAGGACGACGACGGCCAAGACTACCTGTTCTACCAGGGCAACCACGACAAGGGGCGCACGTGGTATCTCTCGGTGATGCCGATCGACTGGAAGGACGGCAAGCCCGTGCTGGCACCGAACAAGCTGCCATCACGGTGAGCAGTCACCTTGCCGCGAACTTCGCTTACGTGGCCTGGGGGGGAAGCGCGCTGGCGCAGGCTAGGAGGGCGATGGGAAGGAGCGCACGATAGTCTGCCGCGAAACGAGTAGTCCGCCGGGAGGAAGGACACGATCATGCGATACCACAGTCCGATTCTTCGAGTTTCGGTCAGCGTCCCGTTGTGCTTCTCCTCGATGGCCGCGGCGTCGACCGATCTCCATCCTTGGGAGGTTTTGCAGTGGGCTTCGTGAGGAAACCGGCTCTTCATCCCACTTGGCCACCGCTACAGAATGATCGCCCCTTGCTCCGCCAACAGCGCGCAGAGCTTCGCCGGAGGCACTTTGGCGACGCCCAGGCCGTCGCGCAGGGCCAAGTACGCCGCGGTGCGTCAGCCGGTCCAGGCTGGCATCGCGGGCCATTGTAGCATGACGGCCCCGCGTGACTAAGGGGCGGCCGATAAGCAACTTCCCGGCTTCGGACGGGGACCGTCCCATTTGCCCTGCGGGAAAATCGGGACAGTCCCCCACTTATTCCTCAGCCCTCCCTCACGCGTGGGCTCTGTCAGCAAAGGGTGGTTGGATGACACGGGCTGAACGCAGCGACGATAGCCTGGCAGCGTCCCTCAAGGACGTGCCGTTCCTGGGATTCACCTGTTAGGGATCGCGGAAAAAACAACTGTCGCGATATGGCCGTGGGGCACGTTTCCAACGTGCCAGGCACGACGGAATCGTGCCCCACTTGTTGTTTTTGCGATCCTAGGCCCGTGGGACAGGTGTCGGATCACCCGTCGACAGCTACTCTGACAACGGCTTTGTGAATTCCACCCCGAGTTGTGAGGGGACATGCGCGTCTTCGGGGTAGAAGACTGCCAATGTGCCAGGAGAAACCGCCGCCGGTCGGAGGACCGTTGTCAAGTCGGCTCCAGCACCACTTGCACCACTCCCCGTGCCAGCACGAGGCGGTACCCGCCCTCGACCGCCGTCAGCGTGACGCCCGCCTGTCCTGGCGCCGGCTTCCACTGGCCTGCGGTCCGCAACGTGACCTCTCCGCCATCCTCAGAAGCGTAGGGCAGGTGAACCGCCAGGCGGCCGGCTTCCACGCGCACGCTCGCGGCCTGCGGCGCCGATATCCCCCACTCACCATCGCGAACCTCGCCGGCAGCGCCGGTCGCCAGGACCTCGACACCGGCGCGGTCCTGCACGGAGCCCGCCGCGCCCCGGAAGTAGACCTCTCCGACGGTTACCTCCGTTTCCTTTCCCGGCAGGAAGCAGTGGTCGATGCCGAACTCGCCCGTGATTCGGATGACCGTGCCTTCGCCCAGGGTGGTGAACTCCGGGGCCGCCTCTTCCCGGAAGCGTGGGAACATGACGACGAAGTAGTCACCGTTGCCGTCCAGCCGTAGCTGGAGCAAGTCGCGATAGTCTTCGCCCGCGACGCTGTAGTCCACGTACCGCTGGCCCCAACGCATGGTCCAGCGCTCCGTGTCCGGCGGGGCGGCAATGTAATACTCGACGTCCACGTTGAAACGGCCCACGGCGGTGAAGCGATCTCCTTCGAGCGGATGCGCCTCGACCGCCGCTTGTCCGGGCTTGTCGGCCAGGAAAGCCTCGAGGTCCTGCACCTGCTCGGGCGTCCCGATTTTCTCCGAAACGGTCCACATCTGCCAGAGCGAGGGCTTGCCGCCGCCGGCCGAATCCCGCAGCACCAGGTAGTTGGGGCCGTCGGGATCGTCGTCTTGGACGTAGAGCATGCGGCGGCACCATGACCACGGGAACCCGGCCGTCCCGTGCACGGGTGGCCAAGACTCGGGTTTCTCCGGCGTACCGTAGCTTCCGCCTTTCCATCCCTTGAGCAGGTAGCTCGCCGAGAAGTAGTCCTGGCGCGGCAGCGCACTGAACGGGCCCATGCTCACGTCCGTCGTGCAGCCGAAGCGAGACTCGTCCCACGGCTCGCCCTCGCTCCAGGAAAGCGCCGGTATCACCCGCGACATCAGCAGTTGATGCCGCTCCTTGTATCCACCCGGGAACGAACCGGCAACGGGAACGCCCCGCGCAAACCAGAGCGCGAGACATCCGAACTCCGACGGGCGCACTCCGGCGCCGGTGTTGGCATGCACGATCAGGTAGTTCTCATGCTCATCCCCGACGCCATTACGGCAAAGCGGCCCCACTTGGGGGAAGAGCTTCGACGTCCAATCGGGCACGGCCATGGGCAGGGACGGATCCGTGTAGACCGACTCGAAGCCGCCGAAATGATTGGCCGTGTTCGTCGTATGATCGCTCCCGGCCCAGGCCCACTGCATCTGTTGGGAGTACTGCGGATCGGTGTCCACGGTCGCCTTGGCCATCAGCCCGAACAGGCCCCAGGGCACGCCCCCCGTGGCTCGGCCGATGGGCGGAGTCGCTCGCCGCTTTCCGCGTCCCTCCATGGGGTCCCGCGGCGTATAGATTTGAGCCAGCCACATCGCCCACTTCTTGAGGTTCTCATTCAGGAACAGATCCCCGAAGCCCGCCCGCTTCACCGCCACCGCGAACGACGTCATGGCAAAGGCACTCACCTGCGAATAGTGGGCACTCTCGTACCACTCGCCTTCCGGGCCCACCTCGCTGAGCCAGATCTCGGCTCGGCTCAGTCCGGGCGCCACCCACTCGTGCGCCAGCGGGTGATCGGGAATCGCGCAGGCGACGATCCCTCGGGCCAGCAGATACGACAGGCTCATGTTCGGGTTGTAGGAACGATAGCCGCGCTCGATACTCCAGGTCGAGGGGCGGGCCAGGATGTACCCCAGCAGCGCCATCTGCGACCGATAGAGCCTCCGGTCGGCCTCGGTGATCAGGTCGGTCCCCATCATCAGGTCGTACAACGCGGCCACCGTCTGCGTGCTGCGCATCTTGTCGAAGTCGCCCAGCGCCCCCATGTGCTGGCGCACCCGCTCGACCAGACGCACCTTCTCGGAGGCCTCCGGATCGCCCTGGGTCATCAAGTAGACCTCGACGGCCTGGGCGTCTTTGTAGCTGGGAACCGGCCGAATCTCCTCCCGGGAGAGGTAGTCGGCCAGGCGGAGGACGTCCGGGTCCGGCTCGATGCGCTGCCAGGCTGCCTGCACGTCCTCCGGCGATACGAACAGACGAGGGTGTGCGTTTCCGTCGGTCGGCCACTCGAGGATCCAGTCCTTGACCTCGTCCAAGGGCGGCCACTCCGCCTTCACCTGCGCGAGTGACATGCGCCGCGCCTCGGCATGGGCCGGCTCGCGATCCTCGATGCTCCATTTGCGCACCCCGGCCGCGTGGTTCACGTGCATGAACACCTCACCGTCGGCCCCGCGCTTCACCGGGATCAGCTTGTGCTGCCAGGCTCCCCAGTCACGCATGGTGCCGGGCGCCGCCGGCTCGACCCACGCGCCCGGATCGTGGCCGGCCAACTGCAGCTCGCGATCCTGACCATCGATGCGCAGCCGCACCGAGGTCTGCGTCCAGGTGCTCCACCAGTCCGCCCAGGGGCTCAGATTGGTCACCAGTTCCTTCTCATAGGCGGCCAGGGGAATCTCGACCCACGTGCCCCACGGTACCTCCTGCATCTCGGGCCGGTCGCCGTATGCTTCCCGTTGGGCGACCAGCGTAAGCGGCGGGATCCCTTCACTCAACACAATGTCCACGCCATCCTCGGGTCGGTCTTCAGGAACGTGCGTCTCCCAACGCAGACCTGCCGCCCCCGCGTGCAGGCGCGCGGTAAGCTCAACCGTGTTGCCATCCTCGTACCGGTAGGTGTATTCCACCTGACCGAACACGGGGCCCCCTGACACCAGTTGTGCCGACCACCCGGTCAGCTTCGTATCGCCGAACAGGCGGCTTCCGCCGAACCAGGTCCCGTCCGCCAGCCGCATCGCGACGACCGGCCCGGGTACTTCCGAGACGGCTTGCGCCTGGCCAAACGTCTCCCCTCCCAGCCGCAGCCGCGCAGCGAACCGCGCCGTGCTCATCTCTACCTGGTCAACGGACGCCGTCACCGCGAGATCGCCCCGAACGCCCGGACCCTTCAAAGGCGCCGCCTGATAGCGGACGGTGTAGACATTCGTGGCCAAGGGCGCCAGATCGGCGACCAGCCACAGCGTGGCCGACTTGACCGTCTGCGTCGCCGGCCAAAACTCGACGTCGGAAAGCTGCACGGGCATCGGGCCCTCCGGCCCGCGAAAACTCACCGAATCGACGTGGCAGGCACCTTCCGGCGCCTCAAACGGATAGCCCAGAAGCTCATTGGTCCACTGGCGGTTGACGTGCTCTTTGAGCACGATCTGGTGTTCCCCGGCCGTCGCCGGCCGATACACTCCCACCATAATGATTACACCAAGCAGCACCCGCGCGGTGAGAAGCCGTCGCATGAATTGTCAATCCCGAAAAAGGTATGGGAATTCTGAAACACGCGACCCCGCTTGCGACCCCCCACCGGGCCGTTTCGGCCGTCCCCGCGTCCGCCTTGACTCAGTCCGAGATTTGGGTCGGTTTTGGGGGCGCCTCAGAGAATGGGGGATTTCATGGCAATACCGGCTGCATGCAGTGCGCACGACCTGCCCAACGGAACGCATGCGCGATGCCGCCCCTACGACGCCATGTTCTTGCCGCAAGAGGATTTGGGCGGGCAAGAATGTCACCGGCAAGTCTACTCCGCGCGATCTTTGGGTTTCTCTCACAAGTGCCACGGCTCGCGGTAGGGTCGCCGGAGCATTCGGTTGGCTTCGTCATCGTCGATGAAGCGTTCCTGTTGCGGGTCCCATCGCACCTTGCGTTTTAGCCGCATGGCGATATTGCCCGCATGGCAGATGCATGCCGTGCGGTGGCCGACTTCTACGGGCTCGATCGGTTCCTCGCGCGACTTCACACAATCGAGGAAATTCCGGTAGTGATTCGTGCTGATCGGAAGGCGGACGTCATCCGAGCCGATCTGCGAATCCGCGAGTGAGTCCGGATGCGTTGTCACCTTCCCCTCCGCGTATTGAACCCAGCCTTCGGTTCCTTCGAAACGCACGCCGAACCCAAGTTTCTGCGTCTGGCAGATCAATTCCACTCCACTGGCGTACCGTGCGCGGAAACTGGTTCTGACCGCGGTGTTGTAGAGGTGTCCTTCCGGGGGCCAAACAGACGCCGTGTCTTCGAACTCCACCGGCGCGGTGTCGTCGGTTCCCAGAGCCCATTGAACGATATCGTTCGAATGCGCCCCGGTGTTGGTCACCTGGCCGCCGGAATAGTCCAGGTTGAAACGGAATCGGTACAAGCAACGGTCCTCGTGATAGGGTGCGCTGGGAGCAGGGCCCAACCACATCTCATAGTCAAAACCGTCGGGCACCGGCATGGGCTTCCAGCCGGGACCGGGCCCCACCGGGGCGCCGGAAACGATGGAAAGCACCCTCTCGATCCTGCCGATCCGGCCGTTGCGCACCAGCTCACAGGCGCGACGGACCCTTTCATTGGAACGATACTGGCTGCCGGTCTGAAGGATGCGGCCGTGCTCGCGCACGGCCTTGATCATCTCCTGCCCGTCGTGAACCGTCAGTGTCAGCGGTTTCTGGCAGTACATGTCCTTGCCGAGGCGGGCCGCCATGCACGCCACCAACGCATGCCAATGGTCGGGAAGTACGATCAGCACGGCGTCGACGTCGTCACGAGCCAACACGTCGCGAAAGTCGGCATACGCCTCGCAGCCCTTGAAGGAACCGGAACGCGTTTTCTTGGCGTAATACTCATCGACCTTTTGCCGGGCCGGTTCGCGGCCCAGGAAGTGCTCGGGTTTGGCGTAGCCGTAGCTTCCTCGGTTGACGTCGCACACGGCCGTGACTTGCACGTCGTCATAACGCATGACGCCCGGCAGGTCGCCTCGACTCTGGTTGCCGCAGCCGATCAATGCCACGTGGACACGATTGCTCGGCGCATCGGCGCCGAACACCGAGCCGGGAACCAGCCAGGGGGCACCGACGGCTCCCCCGGCGCCTCCCAGGCGTTTCAGGAAATCGCGACGTGTCGTGGATCGTCCGGAATTCATCCGTGTTTCGCGCATGCGAGGAGATCTCCCTCCGAAACGGCTGCTCGGTGGCGGTGGGTCCTACGTGATCGGCAGTACCTCGATGCCGGCCAGCTTGCCGTAGGCTCTCAGTTCGTGGTCCAGCTTGCCGTAAATGAACAGTTGGTGGAAGCCCTTGGTGTCCATCGTGTCCGACACGTCGTCCATGGCCAATTCGACCGAAGTGCGGCAGCCGCCTTCCGACGGCGTGTCGAAGTTCCTCGTTACCCGGCCCGTGCCCACGATGATTTTGTCCGGCCCATCGAACTCCATCACCGTGGCTTCCTGGCCCACGCGCCAGAGGACTTGAGGTGCGACTCCCGTCTCCGACTCGTGGTGGTTGCGGAGGATGAACGGCTCGGGCTCGGCGTTGAAGCCGTCGAGCTTGGTGGGGCTGGAGCAGTGGGCGCCCATCAGCGTGTTCTCGACCGTATTGGGCGCCGGATCCTGCATGAAACCGGGACGCTCGAACAGCAGGCTGACCAGGCGCATCGAGATGGCCGCATTCCAATCCGCTTCGCACGCGCCCACGCTCCCTTCGTCGTTGAGCTTCGACCAGGCGATGCACGGAGCGCAGGGGATTCTCTTGTGCCTGACCAGATCGAGGCAGTTGAGCGATATGCCGTCGCAGCCCTCGGCGGCCATGATTCGCTTGGCGACGAAGTAGTTCTTGGCGGCGTTGAGGACGTCTTCCGGCTTCGGCTCGCGGATCTCCTTGGCCTGCTTGGTGTAGTAGTCGGCCAACGCCCGCACTTCGTCGGTCGTTTCGGCCTTGTTGAATTCATCGACCCAGCGGTCGAGCGGAATGTAGTGGAGCGTCGTGCCGATGACGTCCAGCTTCCGATCGTAGGCTTTGTCGCCGGTGATGATGCACAGACGCGATCGCTTCATGCCATCGATCGTCTTGAACATCCGCATGCCGTAGCGGAGCCAGTCCAGGCCGTCGGTGGCAGCGACACAGACCTTGGGGAGTTTCCGGGCGGTCTGGAGGTGGCCGGTGAACGACGTACCCAGCCGGCTGAAAACGATGGTGGGGACGTCGCCGCGGTTTTCGAGGAAACGGTCGGTCGCCGTCCTCCAGTAGGACAGGTGCATCTGGATGACCATGATGCCGTCCGGCGGCGACTGCTTCATTCTCGCCAGGGCCGCGTCAACGGTGTCGGCGTCTTCCAGGGCGGCCGAGTCGACCTCCAACTGAATTCCCAGCTCCAGGGCGATCTTCGTGAGCATCTCGGTGAAGCTCGCCTGGCGCTCATCCGCGTTGTAGTCATTGCCCGGCCAACTCATCCAGTACTCGGCCTGATCCTTGGGCCGAATGAAGACCAGCCGGACCCTGGGCTTCGATTTTGGCTCCGGCTCGGCGGCAACCAGGGTCGAGGCAGACTCCAACAGCCCCATTTGCAGCGCCGCGGCCGAAGCGCCGGCGGCAGCCAAAAAACCTCGACGGCTGACCCGAGCGGACAGGCATCCACAACAACGATGATTGTGCTCGTGCATGACGGTTCTCCCGTGGCTGTCGACTGCTCTCCAAAAACACCCGTGTTTGGATCGCGGCCTGTTTTGCAGTGCTGGACGAATGACACTCAACGTACATCATACGACACCCCGCCCGCCCCGCGATACCCAGTGACGGTCTTATTGTCCCTGACCGGTTGGCGCGACGACAATCTCTTGAACGCACACCTCGTGCCCAATGGCTCGTTGAAGCAGAGCGATCTGACCGTTGGACCGCTTCCGGTCGGCCGGGTGGTGGAGAGAGGTGAGTCGGCAAGCTCTCCGGTCAGCGATGACCGGGAATCATCCACAACCGGCTTCGGCTTCTCAGCACAACTCGTCACAACGGCAACCAGCAGGGCCCCCACCAGCAGGAGCCACGCCCTCTGCGGCTTCAAAGCACTCCCTCCTCCTTGCCAACCATCCGCCGCATTCTGCCCATCTGCCGCGAACACGCACAGGTCGATCGCAACATTCCCCTCACTCGCAGACGCAGACGCCCACGATTATAGCCTTTCAGTAACGCACTGGCCTCATCCCCGGAAGCCAAAGTCGAGTGCCGGCCAAACCGCCGCCGAATCGCGCCTCGGAAAGCCTTGGGAATTAGGGGCAGGCGACGCAGGAGTTGATTCTACACCCCGACGGGCGTTAAGATGGGCGACGGTTTCATGGAATGAAGTAGTCCTTGTCGCACCCCCTAGAGGAGCATGCTCGTGACCTGTCGACTGAGAGCCATCGTAGTGTCGGTAGTCCTTGCAGCCATTGGGTTCCCGCTGAGTCTCACCGGGGCGGACGGGGGAAGCCCAAGTGCCGAAAAGGTCTTTCGGGCAGGGGCCTTTGCCATCGACGTGACGCCGACGAAGTTCCCCGTCATCGTCAGCGGGAGCTCGTTGGAGGCGGGGGCCACGAAGGTGGTCGACCCGTTGCACGCCCGATGCCTGGTGCTGGACAACGGCACCGCCGAGATCGCCGTCGTCGTGGTCGACAGCCTGCTGATTCCCCGTCCGCTCATGGACCGGGCCAAGCAGACGGCCCACGAAAAGACCGGGATTCCCGTCGACCGGATGTTGATCTCCACGACGCACACGCACACGGCCCCCTCGGTCTACGGCGTGTTGGGGAGTGACTGCGACGAGGCCTACGCCGCGCTGCTGCCGGGCAAGATCGCCGAAGGGATCGACCGTGCGTACAAGAACCTGGCCCCCGCCCGGATTGGCTGGGCCGTCGGCAAGGACCCCACGAACGTCTTCTGCCGCCGCTTCCTGATGAAGCCCGGCACCGCCCGAACCAACCCGTTCACCGGCAAAGAGAACGATCAGGCGCAAATGAACCCGGGCTATCTGAACCCGAACGCGGTCCGACCTACCGGGCCGGCGGACCCGGACGTGGCGGTCGTCTCGATCCAAATGCGTGACGGCCGGCCCCTTGCGTTGCTGTCGAACTACTCAACGCACTACGCGGGCTCCGTCCCCATCTCAGCCGACTATTTCGCCGTCTTCTCGACGGAGATCGAGAAACGGATCGGGGCCGAGAACCTCGACCCGCCGTTTGTGGGCATGCTCTCCAACGGGACCAGCGGCGACGCCAACTGCTGCGACTTCACCAAGCCCCGCCGGGAGTTCGACCGTTTCACCGTGGGCCGCGACGTGGCCCAGGCCGCTTTCGAGGCCTACAAGACGATCGAGTACCACGACTGGGTGCCGCTGGAGATGGAGGAAGCCCGGCTGACGCTCAAGGTCCGCAAGCCGACGCCTGAAGAGGTCAAGGAAGCCAAGCTGATCGTTGACAAGCTTCCCAACGGCAAGCCGCGCAACTGGCCGGAGATCTACGCCCGCGAAACCGTCATCATGGACCAGTGGCCCGACACCCGGGAAATCAAGCTCCAGGCAATCCGCATCGGCCGGTTGGGCATCACGGCCATGCCGAACGAGGTGTACGGCGGCACGGGCTTGCGGATCAAGGCCGAAAGCCCGTTGAAGCCGACGTTCAACGTCTCGCTGGCCAACGGCTATGCCGGGTATCTGCCGCCGCCGGATCAACACAAATTGGGCGGCTACACGACTTGGCGGGCCCGGTCCAGTTGCCTGGAAGAGGAGGCGGAACCCAAGATCGTCGCGAAGTTGCTCGAGTTGCTCAGCACGCTGGCCGACCGTCGGCGCGACGAATCGTCGCCTCCGCCGCCTCAAGCCGCGCAATGAGGCGGTGCCGCGCGCGGCCGTGGAGGCTGAACGTGTGCCGCGCGAGAACCGAAGAGGTAACCGTACTGTGATCAAGGCCTTCGGTCGGTAGGACAACCGCTTTCTGCAAACGGAGGAATTCGAAGGACATGGTCTGCTCCCGGCATGTGAGCACGCAGAGTGCGTGCTTGCACGCGTTCGGTCGTATCATAGAGCGGCTTTTGCGCGTGCGTGCGAGCACGCACCCGACGGGGCTATCACCCTTACGATCGTCGAAGGACGTGGAGCGAGCGGCCTTCGAGGTCCCAGCGGTCGCTGGCGGCGGCCGCGGGATCGGACGCCGGGACGTACTTGTCGGAAGTCTGAACGCTCGCCCGGGTCTGCCCGTAGTTGGCCAGCACGAGGTACAGCTCGCGACCGGCGAAGGCCGAGACGACCACGTTCTCCGGCAGCGGGCCGGCGAGGAGATCGGAATCGGTGATCTCCAGCCACGCCCAGGTGCCCTCTTCCACGATCGGCCGGTACTGCTCGAGCCAACGGGCGTGCGTGGGTCGGGCCTCGGGGCGGCCGGGCACCGAGTCCCACCAGCCGTAGCTGTGGGGGCCGTCCGGGTGGGCCTGATAGTGCTTCCAGATCGCGCGGCAGTGCCGGGTCCAGAAGCACTTCTCCTCGGGCGGGTACTCGATGCCCGGGATCAGGGCCCGCTCGCCGGTGAACGGGCGCCCGGCCAAAAGCACCGGAAACTGCATGTAGGGGATCGCGTGCAGGTAGAGCTCGTCCTCGTTGGCGATGGTCGCCCGGCTCATGTCGAGGCACGGGACCACGTAGGGCGGATGGACCTTGACCGTCTCGCGGAAGCGATCGCCTTCGCGCACGCCTTCGCCCACCCAGAGGTAGTCGTAGACCTTCAGGTCGGTGTTCGGACATCGGGTGCCGCCGCGGTGGACCTTGACCACGCCGCCCCGGCGGTGGACCTCGGCGTAGACGAGGGCCAACAGATCGGCCAAGGCGCCGTCGCTTGTGTCGCTTTCCTCGAACGCGAGGACCTGGTCGCCGGTGGGCTCTTCCGAAAGGGGCGGCGGCTGGCGGTAGCCCAGGTCGTTGTAGACGCCGTCGACGCCGTAGTCGTCCAGGATGCGGACGAGGTGGCCCAGGAAATACGCGCGCCAGCCGGGACTGGCCGGCGAGCAGTGGGCGTAGCGGAAGTAGATCTCCCGCAGGGGGCGATCGTTCGCCGCGGTCCATTCCGGGCGGAAGTCGGGATCGTTCTGTTCAAAGTAGCCGCTCGAGGCGTACACGATCAGCTTCATCCCGCGGCGGTGGACCATGTCGACGAAGCGGCGGAAGCCGGCCGGGTTGAGCGGGGCGAGCTTGTGGCCGCCGAAGAGTCGCTGGGAGTCGTTCCACTCCTCGTGGACGTGGATCAACCGGATGCCGTGGTCGCGGAGCCCGTCGAGCTCCTGCTCGTCCCAGTCGTCCGGATCCCACGGCTTGCGGCACGGATACTCGCCCAGGTTGTAGACGCACTGGCCCGGCAGGTAGCTGGTGATCAGGTGCTTGCGCAGACACGCGCGCACGGCCCGCCGGCAGACGGCGATATTCTCCAGGCGTCTCTGGTGGTCTTGGGCCGTGTAGCCTTGGAGGACGGCGGGGGTCGCGTGTTCGGTCTCCGCCGTCGCAGCAGCCCGGCCGGGGCTCGGGGAGACGATCGTTCCCAGCGCCGTGGCCGCGGCGGTGGTCTTGAGGAAGTCGCGTCTTTGCATCACTCACCTCCCTCCCCGGCACGTAACCGGGGCCAAAAGGACTTCAGGGGCTTCGGCTCATTGCGTCTCGAGGAACCGGACGAACGACTCCTCCTCGAGCAACTGCCCGGCCAGCATGCGGTAGCCTTCGGCCAGCGGGTGGCTTGCGTCGGCGTAGAGCCGGCTGGGCAGCGCCGGCGGAACGGCGTGGGGGATCCGGTTCTCGCGAAGCCACGCCGCCGCCTCCTGTTTTCGCTTCTGGTAGATTTCGAGGCTCTCCCCGGTGAGCATGTGCTCGTTGAAGGGGCCCACGACGACGAACACGCGATTCCCGCGGCGCCGGAGCGTCTCGATGGTCCGCTGGAATTGGCCCCATTGGAACGACGTTTCCAACGGGACCCAAGGCGGATTGTATGGGGGAATCCCCCGAGCGGTCCAGGGCTCGGCCGTCGCCTCCGGCGACGGGTCCGGAGAAGGCAGCTCCAGCGTAATCGCGCCGGCCGGATTCGCGCAGGGATGCTCGATCGTCCACATGGGCAGGTCGGTGCCGTCGTAGTAAGCGATCCGCAGGTGATCCGCCCATCGCAACAGCGGCAGCTCGCGCCCCACGACGATTCCGATCCTCTCCTCCAGCGAAACCTTGTAGCAAGGGATGCGGGGGAAAAGCTGCGGCACCAACGCGGGGTGATTGAACGCGAACTCCTTGGTGACCTGCAAGTCGTGCCGCTCGGAGCTCATCCAGAGCAGGTTGGCGTGGAGGATCACGTCGCGATCCGAGATGGCTCGCCCGTAGCGCGCGACGAGCCCGGAGAGCGCGGCCGGATGGATGCCGTCGACCGCCACGTTGGCGAAGCGCGCCTCGCCGATCAGCTCATTGAGGTAGTGTGACAGGGTCTCGTCGTTGCGCACGTAGTGCCCCCAGATGACCGAGTCGCCCAGGACCAGCGTCTTCTCCTCGCCGCAGGCCTCGCCGCAGTAGCGCTGGTAGGTCCAGTAGTCGTTGCCCAGGGGGTAGGGGATGCGGTAGTCGGCCCCCGCGCGGAGCGGCTCGATCCGTTCCCAGAAGACGGGAACCAACCAGGACAACGCCAACAGCACGATCCCGGCGACGAGCCACTCGCGGGGCGAGAGCCGCACGTCGTTGGAGCCGAACGGGAACTCGCTAGGCTCGGCGTTCGTCGCGTCTTCTTGGGGGATAGCGGGTTTCTGCATGCTTTTCAGTTGGCTGTTATTCAGCCGCAAGCGGCGTCAGAACTGGAGGTAGATGAACTGCTGCGTGCCCGACGAGCCGGCCACGGCCAGGTAAAAGACCATGCAAACGACGAGTCCGATTCGCACCGGGGCCATGCTGAGAAGCCGCCGGAATCTCGACTCGTAGGCGAATTGGTAGAGCCAGACCGAGAGTATCAGGACCAGGGCCCACAGCGGAAAGGCGGGATCGGCCAGGCCGAACTGACAAATCCTCGTCACCACGAGCCACGCATCGGAGACACTCTCCGCTCTGAAGAAGATCCAGGCGAAGCAGACGATGGAGAACGTGAGAAGCTGTTTGGCCGGCTTGGGCACGCGCTGCTCATAGAACTTGGCCCTTTCCAGGGATCGGGTGAGCGAGTAGCCCAGCGCATGCACGGCCCCCCAGAGGACGAACGTCCACGCCGCCCCATGCCACAGCCCGGAGATCACCATGACCAGACACAGGTTTCGGTACGTGTTGAACGTTCCCCTGCGACTTCCTCCCAGTGGTATGTACACGTAGTCGCGGAACCAGGTGGAGAGGCTGATGTGCCACCTCCGCCAGAAGTCGCCCAACCCGGTGGCCAGATAGGGGTTGTTGAAATTGAGCGTCAGGTGGATGCCCATCAGCCGGGCGATGCCCCGGGCCATGTCGGTGTAGCCGCTGAAATCGAAGTAAATTTGCCAGGCGAAGGCGAAGGTGGCCAAGAGCAGCGCCGGCGCCTCGCTCTCGCCGGGCACGGCATAGACCTGATCGACGTAGACGGCCAGGTAGTCGGCCAGGGCCACCTTCTTGAACAGCCCGACCACGAAGAGCGAGAGCCCGTCGGCCACGTCTTGCCTGGAGATCCTCGGCGTCGTGCGCAGTTGCGGCAAGAGGCTCCCGGCGCGATCGATCGGCCCCATCAACAGTTGGGGGAAGAGCGAGACGAACGTGGCGTATCGGAGGAAGCTCGGCTCTCGCTGGACGTTTCCCCGGTAGTAGTCGATCGTGTAGCTCATCGACCGGAAGACGTAGAACGAGATCCCCACCGGGAACAGAAAACCGGGCGCGGGCACTTCGTAAGGCACGTTGAGCGAGGCCAGCAGGGCGTTCAGGTTGTCGGTCGCGAACTGGCCGTACTTGAAGAAGCCCAACAGACCGAGGTTGTTGACGATGCTGAACACGAGCCACGGCCGCTTCCATCGCGTCTTGGCCATCCCCACCACGGCCAGGAAATCGACCGACGTGGACCACAAAACCAGGATCAGGTAGAGCGGATTCCACGAGGCGTAGAAGACGTACGAGGCGGCCAGCAGCCAGGGAAGCTTGAGCCGGCTCCCCTTCACGGCCACGTAGACCGGGTAGAAGACGAGGAAGAAGAGGACGAACGTCCAGGTGTGAAACAGCATCAGACGGTCTGCTCGGCTCAGGCGGTCTATTCAGCGAGGACGCGAAGATGGGCCTCGACCGACCGGGCCAGCCCGTCCAGGTCGTAGCCTCCCTCCAGCACGGAAACGATCCGCCCCCGGCAGCACGACTGGGCAATCTCCTTGACCACGCGGGTCAGCCGGCCGAAGCCCTCGGCCGTGACGGTCATCCCGCCCAGCAGATCGTGCTCGTGGGCGTCGAACCCGGCGGAGACAAGCACGAAGTCGGGCTGGAACTTGAGAGCCGCCGGCTTGAGCCTTTCTTGGAACACCTCCATGAACCGCGCATCTCCGCAGCCAGCCGGCAGGGGGACGTTGATCGTCAGCCCGCGTCCTTTGCCGTCGCCCCGTTCGCCTTCGGCCCCGCTGCCCGGATAGAACGGGTACTGGTGCACGCTGAAGTAGAGCACGGTCGGATCGTCGTAGAACGTCGCTTGGGTGCCGTTGCCGTGGTGCACGTCCCAGTCGACGATCAGCACCTTCGCAAGCTCGTGCTTCTTCTGGAGGTACCGGGCGGCGATGGCCACGTTGTTGAACAGGCAGAAGCCCATCGCCCGGTCTTCGAGGGCGTGGTGGCCGGGCGGACGGACGGCGCAGAATGCACTTCGGACCTTGCCCTCCATCACCGCGTCGACGGCGGCAAGCACGCCACCGGCGGCGATCAGGGCCACCTCGTACGACCGGTCCGAGACGGTGGTGTCGAGCGAGTCGAAGTAGCGCACGTCTCCTTCGCAGCTTTTCTCCAGCCGTTGGATGTAGTCGGCCGCATGGACCGTCGCGATCCACTCCCGGGCCGCCGGCTGCGGCTCGATCCGGACCAATTGCGAGAGGAGACCCGATTCTTGGAGCCTCTCGACGATGGCCTCCAGCCGTTCGGGTCGCTCCACGTGGCCCGGGCCGGTCTGGTGCTCCAGGTAGACGTCGTCGTAGACGAAGCCCACGCGGCGGGGCGGGTCGCTGGCCTTGGCCTGGTCCGTCGGCTTTTCCGCTTCGCTGTGCATGGTTTCCTCCGCGTCTTGCGTTGTCGGGTCGTCCTCGGCGCCGTTCCCGTTGGTTCCGTGGTCCTCCGCCTCGTCCGCTTGTTCCTGCGGGGCTGGCTCCTGTTCCGCAGCGGCCGCCGTTTGGGCGGCGTTCTCTTCGACGTCGTCCGGCGCCCTTCGCACGCAGCGGAACCCGATGGCGTCGCGGGCGAAGCAGGCGTCGGCGAAGCCGGGGTCTTCGCCCACGCGTCGCGAGGCGCGGCAGGCGTCGGCGGTGCAATTCCAGGCCCCGCCGCGGAGCACGTATTGCTCGCCGTCCTCGGGGCCGCGGGGGTTCTCCGCCGGACTGGCCCGGTAGTAGTCCTCCTGGTAGACGTCGTTGCACCATTCGGCCACGTTGCCGTGCACGTCGAACAGGCCCCAGGCGTTGGGCTTCTTCTCGCCCACCGGGTGCGTCTTCTTCGACGCGTTCTCGGCGTACCAGGCGTGCTGTTTCAGCAGCCGCGAGTCAGAGCCGAAATGGAAGTCGGCTTCAGACCCCGCCCGACAAGCGTATTCCCACTCGGCTTCGGTGGGCAACCGATACCCGTCGGCCTCGATGTTGCACTTGCCGGTCTCCTCGTCGTAGCACGGTTCGAGGTCCTCGTCGCGCGACCGGACGTTGCAGTAGAGAGCGGCCAGGTCCCAGCTTATCATCTCCACGGGCCGATTCGGGCCCTTGAAGTGCGAGGGGTCGCCGGCGAGCCACTCGCTCCGGCCAGCCAGCCGCGCCCACTGCGCCTGGGTCACCTCGTATCGATCCATGAGGAACGAGTCGACCCGGACTTCGTGGACCGGCGCCTCGTCGTCCTCTCCGCTCGTGCTCCCCATGAGGAAGCTGCCGGCGGGGATCGACACCATCTCGAACCCGCCCGAGGTGGTGATCACTTCCGGCATTTCTCGTTCCTCTTCGCCGACGTCGACAATGCGAACCTCCATGTCGTCGACTCGCCTGCACGAAGCGCCCAGCGAAATCGCCAGGAGCAAAGCAACGAGCGCAGCGCGCGTCGAGCGCGTAGGGTGGGTCGAGGTACGAGACCCACGTTCTGCGCGCCGGCGCTGCGTCTCCCTCGGCGTGGGTCTCATGCCTCGACCCACCCTACCACCTTCTCTCATTGCCCTTCCTTCCTCACCGGCACCCAGTCGGGCTCCTTGTTGCACTTCCCGTCGGTGGTGATCGCCACCCAGCGGTTGGTCGCGGTCGCGTCGGCCACGCAGATGTTCCAGCCTTCGGCCCGCGTGCCCACTCCTTCCGGGGCCTGGCCCATTCGCTTGACTGCCGGCCCGCGGGTGAAGGCGACGTACTTCCCGTCGGGCGGCCAGTCGATGTGGTAGACCTTCTCGACCGGCTTCTGGCTGGTCACGACGTCGCGCCCGCCGGTCACTCTCGGCTCCGGGCCCGTGACGTCCAGATCGGCCACACGCAGGGCCCAGTCGGACGGCGTCCAGGCGATCCGCTTGCCGTCGGGGCTCGCCTCCGGACGGCACCCGGGGATTTCCAGATTGATCACCCTTGTGCCGTCGGCTTCGATCGCGACGATCGCGTGCCGATATCCCAACCCGCCGTGGATCGTGGACACGATCCACTTGCCGGGCGGCGCCCAGCAGACGCCGAACAGGTGCGACAGCTCTTGGTTCGGATGCTGCCTGTGCCGGCCGGTCTTCACGTCGTAGAAGAAGAGGCCCCGCGTGGCGATCGACGAGTAGGTGAACTTCTCCGACTCGCCTTTCAGGTAGGCGATCTTCGTTCCGTCGGGGCTCCAAAACGGCTGCCGGGCGTTGCGGGCCACCAGCGTGCGGCCCGTGCCGTCGACGTTCACGTAGTAGACGCTTCGCGCCCGCTCGGCCCCCTCGCCCTCGTCGGCGACGAAGCAGATCCTGCTTCCGTCGGGCGAGGCATGCGGATAGAGCTCATCCACGTCGGACGTCCCCGTCAGATTCACCGGATGCGAGCCGTCGGCATCGATCAGGTACAACTCCCAGTTCGTGTCGCGATACGTCTCGTAGACGATCCTGTACGGAACCTGCTTCAATTCGTCGATCAACTCGCCGGCGGACGCGGCGCGATCAAGCGCCAGGCTCATGGACGTCGCAAGAAGCAGGGCAAGTGGGAGGATGGCAGGGTGGACTGTAGGGTGGACTGTAGGGTGGACTGTAGGGTGGGGGGGGGGGGGGGGGCCCCCGGGGGGACGGG
>Ga0307378_10002529_pt1 | contig 27820 bp, 31 predicted proteins | sample UN1MG_FD_202238 | JGI IMG/M metagenome (GOLD analysis project Ga0307378, IMG submission 202238) | Soil microbial communities from Risofladan, Vaasa, Finland - UN-1 | ecosystem: Environmental > Terrestrial > Soil > Coastal area > Acid sulfate soil | place: Finland: Risofladan, Vaasa | collected... | reverse complement strand
GGGTGTTGATTGTACTCTTTTTATCGGGAATTGCTTAAAAGAATTAGGTATATTATCAGAGGTCAAGTATGATTATTGTCCTTCAGATTGGTATGTCCATTCCCATGATCAATTTTTAGTGGATAAATTTCATGAACATTGGGATAACTACTTGCTTCCTGAATTAGAATGCGTTGAATACCCTTATGAAAAAAATTTTGAATTAGTATATGGAGACATTTTAATTTTCACTATGATGCCAAAATCACCAGTAAAAAACCATGCTTCAATTTTTACAGGCTGTAATAAAATGGCGCAAAGTACTCAAGGAAGAAACGTTGGTGAAATTCAATTAGGAAATTTTTTTAAAAAAAGATTAACAGATATTTTCAGAATTGAGGTGATAGAATGGCTATAGGTATTGCTATAGGCTTGGCAGTGGTTAGCATTGCTTATGGGATGTACATGGTAAGCCAAATAAAGGGTGTCCCACCAGTGATGACAGATATGCAGCCGAATACTATGGACGCTTTTCAGGTAACAAAAGTATCTGAAGGTGTTGTAACTCCTGTAATTTTTGGTAGGGCAAGAATTACCGGGAATATACTTTGGTATGGTAATTTGCGCAGCACTCCAAACTATCAAACACAAGTATCAGAAGTACAAGATGGAAAATCAACAAAAACAGTCACGCAAGAATATATCGCTTCATATAGATATTATTTGTCAATGTGGCAATTGCTATGCGAAGGGGAAGCTTCTTATATTTCAGCGTGGGTAAATGACAAAGAACAAGAATTGCCAGTGGTTGGCGGATACGGGTTTGCTTCTGGTGTAGATAACCATCTAGTCGATGTGCAATCTAATGAGTTCATAAAGCCTCTTGAAGGATTAAGCTGGATATATATGCATAGCCAGTTGTTGGGGACTAATACAACACAAGTGCAAACTCTCCATTATTTGATAGAGAGAATTCCCACAACTATTTTCTCAGGGAACAAAACAATAGCAAATGGGATAAACCCAGCTTATATTGTTTATTGTCTATTGATCAATGCTGGAGCGATTCCAGCGCAAATAAATATTCCTTCATTTGTAGATGCTGCGATATACTGGGAATCCAAGGGGTATGGATTAAACGTCACTTTTACTGCGCAAACAACCTTAAGGAGTCAGATTAAACAGGTTCTTTCTTATGTCGGAGGTTATTTTGGCGAGGATTCAGAAAATAAATTCAGGATAAAGGCTTTTGACCCTTCTGAAGCAGCAGTAGATACTCTCACAAAAAGCGATTTCATATCTTTTCAGCTTGCAAGAAAATCATGGGACGATACATTCAACACCTTTACCGGGAACTATATTGATGAAGATATGCAATATACAAAACGGACAGTTAGCGCTGTAAATGTCGCTAATTTGAATTTGCAAGGGTATACAAAACCAATGTCAGTTGATTTAACTGCTTTTCGAGACCGCCCCTCTGCTGAGAAAAGAATATGGGAAATTATGAAGGAACAAAGTTATCCGGCAGCAAACGTTTCTTTTACTACCTTTTTGGACAAGGCAGAATTAGAAATAGGAAGTGTGGTAACGATTGCACATTCTGATTATGGGCTTGGAGCAACTTACTATAGAATAATTGCAAAAAGTATGGGTCTGATTGATGAAAATAAATTGTCATTTACAGCAACTCAAGTAGTTGAAAGGATATTTGACGGCAATTATGTTGCAACAACTGGGGGGGAATGGATAGAGCCTGCAACTGCTCCACAAGCGCCCGATCACCAAAGAGTTTTTGAAATGCCTTTTAACAGTATATCAGGAACATCTCCGGGTTATTTATTGCTTAGTACAAAAGGGAATACATCTGAAACTGGTTTTGCGGTTTACACGTCTACAACTGCGGGGGGTGATTACACTAATCAGGGGAGTTATGGTGATAATGCCCTTTACGGAATAACACAAGCTGCGTATTCAAGTAGTACTTATGAGATTGATGACGACCCAGCAGGTGGAATTTTATTTACTCCGGATGCTGAATACCCAGTTTTTGGAGACGTTACAAGAACAAATCTCTTTTCAAATAGCCGTTTTATTCTGATTGATGATGAAATAATGAATTTTTAAGATATTACCCCTGAAGGAATTGCCGATTATAGATTAACGGGGGTAGTTAGAGGGCTGTTTAACACCACTATCGCAACCCATGCAATTAGCTCGCCTATATGGATATTCTCATTGTCTTATAATATTTTAGCTGGTATCCCTTCTTTAGATTTTTATGTAAAAATGATTCCTATTGCTGGGTCATCTATTTATGATCCAGCGCTAGTAACACCAATACACGTTATGGGGACAAATAAAGCAAAAATTCCAATCACTATCCCAAGAGTTGTGGGAATTAGATCGGGAGTAAATGTCAGTATGGAATGGTGGCCAATAACAAAATATAGTGATGGAGCTGGGACATTCGACCCTGGCAGTACAGTTGATTCAACTTGGCCTTTAAGTGATAATTACCCAATGCTTTTTGATGGAGCTTTTCAGTACAGCACAGACGGGTCAACCTGGATTGATCTTTCTGCAACAGATGTTATAATCAATAATGCATTGGGGTTCAGTTTTAGAGTAAGGGAGGTTGTTGAAGGTGTTACTGGAGCAATAACAACTTTAGTGATTGGTGTAAGTGATGGGACATATAAAATATAAAGGAGTAAAAAATGACAGTATTATCACCAAGTAGTTTAGAGACAACGTCTTATAGGCAGCAAGGATGGAACGCAATTAGCTCATCTAATATGCAACTCTTAAATACATATTTGACAGCCCTGTGGGGGCCTATTATCGCTACATATGCATTAGGAGAACGTGCCGTTATTAATGCCGCAGCCGCAACACAAATAGCATTAACTGATTCCTCTGGAGGAACACCCTCCGCCACAATCGCTGCAATTTCAGGATCCGGCGCTGACACAGATATCAATAATAATTTGTCATCATTAACAAAGGAACTTGAAGCGGCAAGAGCTGATATAGCTGAATTAAGAACGCAATTAAATGCGCTGCTTACGGAGCTTAGAACAACCGGAGGTAATGGTGTTTTAGATGACTAATAAATTCTAATCATGTAGTAAATGATTAGAATAAGCAACTTCTTATTTCCTCCAAGATAAGAAGTTGCTTCATTTTTAAAAAACAAAAGACTGCATTTTGTACCCAATTTCCTTAAATTGGTTTATTTTTCTTTCATATTCTATATTTTCATTTTTTAATTCAATGACCCTATCTAATAGATAAATAACATGGTTATCAGATTTTAGTTTCATTTTACGCAATTCAATTATCTCCTGGAAACTCATGCCAAATATTTTTTGATTAGAAATATGGCATTCGTCACATTTCTTATTTAACAAGCCGTATATAACTTCTTCATCATACTTTTCTTGTTCCATTTTTCATTCCCCTTTGTTTATTTTGCTTGTATTTATGTTGTTTTTATTTTACAATTTTCAATTTTATTTTTTCATCTTCTGTGTAGAAACCGCCAGTTTCATCTTTTATCCGAGGCCTAATTGTTGTCGTAAGCATCATTGCAGCGTCTGCAAGTCTTGCTTCTATCTCCTCTTGCGATAATTCATCATCCGGTTGCTCTAAAAATGCCCGTAGATGAATGTTGTTCAGCAAACTGATTAGTGGTTTTGAATCAATTGATTTGGTTTTTGTTGTTGTTGTGATTATATTCCCCTCTTTATCTTTCAGCTCTGTAATTTCAGGAGTGCAGTCAATATTAGCAGATTTTATAATGTTTCTTACAAGGAAAAGTGGGCCTTCTGCCTGAGCTTTTTTCATGCGATAGCAAAAAAGAGCAAAATGATGATTAATTTCCCCTTCATCCATCTTCTCTTTTCCTTTTTTGATCCAATCGTGATATGTTGAGCGTGTTAGTGAGCAACAATCACAAGCCTTGTTGATGCTAAGCCCGATTCTAAAACACTCCTCAAGTTGTTGAGTTATCTTTTCATTCAGTCTCCCTGTTGTATTTTCAATTACGTTGTGTTTTTCGTTATAGTCCTTGATGGCATCTGCGATGTGTGGAATTTTGAAAGTTGCAAGGATTTTGTTTTTTGAACCAATGTACCCAGCCTCGATGAAAGCAGTGTATTTGCTTGTGTCTGAATCGTCACTATAGCTGCAAAAAAGGTGAATCATTTTCATTTGCTTGTGTGTTATTTTTTTTTGTCTTGTTTTTTTTTCTGTTTTTTTAATTTTTGCCATTGTTATTGTCCTTTATATAATAGATGCGCATCTATTATATTATATAACATTCCGTACTTTTTTTAAATAATATTATTTATTCAATGATTTCAAATAGTTATTTTTAAATAAAATAATAATTTAAAAATAATGAAAATAACCCTTTACATTATTTAAAATATCTGTTATTTTGTTAATCATGATTAACAAAAACAAAATAAACAAAGGGGAATAAAAATGCATAATACAAATATGAATAACCTTTTTGCAGACGGGCTAATAAATGAAATAGTAGATTGTGGAACTCTACAATATGAACTAATTGTAGAGATATCAAAACTTGAAAAAGATATTGCAAAAAATATGAAAGAAATCGAAAAGATAAAAAAACAGTTGGCAGAACAGGAAAATCATTAAAAAACTACAATGGTTACTTTTTTAATGATTTTATAAAAAACAAAAGGAGAAAGAGATGGCAAGTCTTATTAACTATCAAAAAACGACGGGTGTGTTCTTTAGCAAAAAAAGGGGGCGCTGGAGAGCGCAGATATGGTTAGATGGTAAAAATAACCATATTGGGAGTTATAAAACAAAAATTGAAGCTGTAAGGGCAAGATTGGAAGGGGAGTTATTCCATAACAAGTTTAAAGAAGACTCTTCAGCATTCGAATTCATCAAGAATTATAAAAACAGGCCAAAAATGCAGAGATTTTTTGAATTTCTGAGAAGTGAAAATATCGTTTACTTATATTTTTTTAAAGTAAAAGGCTATCGGAACTTCTGTAAAAAATCTGACAGGCAATATGAGTGGACTGTCACAGATAAATATTATATAACTGGTGCGTTCCCATATTTACAAGAAAATGAGCGCATATTTTGGGAAGATATAAATAGTAAATGGCAAGATATTTTAAAAAGTGAATTTTAAAAAAAAGGAGAACAAAATGACGACGATAGCTTATAAAGATGGCATTATAGCGTGCGATTCGCAAGGCACAAAAGCCAACTTGAAAAAATATGATTTCAACAAAATCAAAAAAATCAAAGGGATCATATTTGTATTTTATGGTGAAGTGCCCTATTTTGATGAATTGGCACAAATATTTTTTGGGAATCTCAAGCCGCAAAGATGGCATAGAGAAGTTGGAGCAGTTGTAATAAATAAAGGTGTAAAAGAAATATGCACATTTGTAGTAAGTGAGTATAAGACAGGACTTATAGAGGAATGGGATATTAAAAGTCATTATTCTGTTGGTAGTGGGAATGAATTAGCTATCGGTGCAATGGACGCTGGAGCAACAGCAATTGAAGCTGTAAAAATAGCAACTGAGCGTGATATTTACAGCGGTGGCAAAGTAAGATTCAGGAAGTTGTGGTAAAATCTCAGGTTGTATTAGTGAGCATTTTGAACCAAAAAATTATCAAATTCATCAAAGAAGCTGCACAAGAAAATTGACAGAGAAGATGTAATATAAGTAATTCTTAATAAATAAAAATTAATTAAAGGGAGAGTAAAAAATGAAAATCGAAAGAAAAAAAAGAGGGCTAAACTATGACGCTAAATTGGAATATAAAGTAAAAGAAGTCTCAGAAGCTCCTGAAAATTGTGATTGGCTTCCGATTTCAATAGCTTCGCTTTTGACTGGGTATACTTCGATGATGCTGCGGTTTCTATATAAAAACGATATCATCGGAAGCATACAATTTAAATCTGGCCCGATCCTAGTAAATTGGAAAGACGTTATAAAGAATTGGCTTAATAGATAAGGGGGGGGGATTTTCTTATGTGTCAATGCGGGTGTATATATGAAAATTATGAAGGTGATTGTTTATATCGTAAAATAGTAAAAGACGATTCATGTAATTGTTTTGCAAGCGATGACGAGATTGAAGACGAAAATGAAGAGGATTTTAAAGATGAATAACGAAATAAAATATGACAACTACAAAAGAATAATTACTAAACTTTCATGGGCATACTCACTGCGTTCAAATTTCGAACAAGAAGACTTGTTTTCCGAAGGCAATTTGATATTTGCGAAATGTTGTCAAACATTTGATCCCGATAAATGTAAATTTTCAACTTATTTTTATATGTGCTTGTCTGGGCATTATAAGAATATGATACGGCTAGAAAATAAAGTAAATAAAAACACATTCGACTCTTTTGATGGTAGTGTTGGGCTTTATATTTTTTTTCGTGAAGCTTGTAAAGTTAGGAATTCGCAGTATAATGCAGTTTCGAAAGTTGATGCATTTGAAAAATTATCAATTGAAGCAAAAGACGTTATAAATATAATTTTAAACGGCCCGTATGAAGTTATTAGCACACTAACTTCACCAGTTACAAAAGTTTTTCAATACTCCAAGATTAAAAAATATATTAAAAAAAGATTTGGATTTGACAAGTTTTCAAAAATAGATAGAGAATTGAAAAAATTTGTAAAAAATTTTGAATAAAAAAGGGGAAATATCATGGGGGTTAATGTTCTCGATTCTGTACACAGTCAGGCAACAGATAAGAAAACAATTTTAGAATTAAAAAAAGTGCTGTCATATAAAAAAACATTTTGGAAAAAAAGTAATTTTGGTAAAAAACAAATTGAAGCTGAAGCATATTTTATTGATGGGAGGACAGGTATTTTTTTGACCGGATTACTACCAAGAGTCAAAAAAATTTATACGGGAGAGATAAATACAGATAATCTTGAACGTTTTGAACCAAAATTCAAACCAAACTTAAAAGGAATAACATTTAGAGATGATCAAATAACACTTATAGAGGCAGCTATAAAAAATCAAAGGGGAATAATTGTCTCAGCAACCGGAACGGGGAAAAGTATATTAGCGATGGGTATTATGAGTTGTTACCCCAATGACAATATACTTTTTCTTTGCCACTCAATCTCCATTCTAGAACAAATGAGAGCCGAGCTAATAAAATTTGGTTTTGAATGTAATTTTATTGGCGGGAAAAACGGGTCAAAAGAAATAAAAGACGGAATAACTTTGGCTATAGATAAAAGCTTAGCAAATATTGATTCTGATAAATACGACACCCATTTTGACTTAACAATAATCGATGAAGCCCATCATGTCACGTCCAAAACATCAAATTACGGTAAAATTTTACAAAATATGCTATCACCGATAAAAATTGGACTCACCGCAACAATGCCAAGTGGTAGAGAAAAAATATTATCAATGGAGGGATTATTGGGGCCAATGATTGGGAATGTAACAATTCAGGATGGAATAAAAAAAGGTATTTTTGTTAAACCAAAAATAACTCTTGTTAATGTTCCTTTTCAAGATTCTGTGGGGAAACTATTTAAATACCCGGATATTTATAGGGAGGCCGTTGTTGAGTCTAAAATTAGAAACACACTGATAGTTAAAAATGCAATAAGGCAAATTGATAATAATATGACCTGTTTAATTATGGTCAAAGACATTAAACACGGTGAAAATATCATTGAAATTGTGTGTGAAAAATTTAGCGAATATGCCGATAACTTTCTTTTCATACAAGGAAGTACGGACACGGATGTTAGGGAAAAAGTAAAAGATTCATTTGAAAATAAAGAGATAAAGGTAGTAATTGCTACAGCAATTTGGAGAGAAGGAATAAATATCAAAAGTTTAAATTCTTTAATTTTTGCTATGAGTGGGAAATCAGCGATTCAGGTGTTACAAACTATTGGAAGAACAACAAGAATATCTGAAGGTAAAACTTCTGTTGAAATCATTGATTTTGTTGATAAATATAAATATTTATCTCAACATTTTTGCGAGAGGTTATCAATTTATTTAGATGAAAAATGGATCTAATCATGGATGTGGAAAATTATTTAAAAGATAAAGAAATCGAATATAAAACAGATGGTAAAAATATTTCTGATGGGTGGATTGGGATAAGCTGTCTTTTTTGCGGCGACCATGCTGAACATCTTGGCATAAATAAAACAAACGGTTATTTTACATGTTGGTTATGCAGTGAAAATGGGAATTTTATAAATTTAGTTAAAAAAATTGAAAACTGTTCTTATTACGAAGCGAAGAATATTGCAAAAAAATATGACTATGAAAATGTTTCATATGTAAAAGAAATTGAGATAAAAAAATATATAGGTAAAGTGTTACCTCCGGAATGTTCTGAAAAGTTTCTTAATATTCATTTAAATTACTTAAAAAATAGGAATTTTAATCCACACGAACTTATTAAACGTTGGAAATTACAATCAGTTCACACTGTTGGGAAATACAAGTTCAGAATAATTGCACCAGTCATAGTTGATAATCAAGTAGTTAATTTTGTTGCATGTGATGCGTCGAACAAAGCAGATGTTCCATATTTGTTTGCGTCTAACAAAAAATCTATTATGCCAATTAATAGTTGTTTATATGGCGCTGATAGTATAAAATCTGAGGTAATCATATGTGAAGGTGTTACAGATGTTTGGAGAATAGGAGAAAATTCCATATCTACATTCGGTAAAGTAATGACAAAAAACCAAGTCGTTATGTTACTTAAAAAAGAAGTCACTAGAGCAATTATCATTCCTGATAGTGATGCGATTAACGCTGGATACAGAACAGCAGAATTACTATCTGGTATTATTGATGATGTAGAATTAGTTATTTTACAACAAGGCGATCCTGCTGATTTGACTACAAAAGAAGTAAATGAGTTATTAATAAAATTAGACTTAAAATAAAAGGAAAATGAAATGAAAACAACTTTAAGTGAAATTCTAAAGCATAACCCATCCGGTATTAAAAAATATAGTAATACTGGATGGGATCTACTCACAAAAACATTAAAAACTAAAAAACTATCAACAGAAGTTGATTTTAAAACAATTTTAGAAACTAACGGAATTGAATTCGCTGTATGGGCGCTAAGAACTCAAAAAATCAAGGATTATAAAGAATTTTTTATGGATATTTCTGATTTATTTTTAATCCATTTGAAAAGTAAAATTAAAAAAACATCATATGATAAAGAAGATATTAAAACAATAAAAGATGTCAAGAAAGGGACTGTTCATTTTGAATCTTTAACTGAAATGTTCATAATTGAAAATGATATTAGTATTGAAACAGGTTATTCGCATCTTTGGTTATTTATCGAGTCGATGGTTGATAATAATAAAGAAAAATGGAATGAAGTAAAAGATATTTTGCAGAAATATATTTAAAAATTGAGGTCGTAAATAATGGGAAATGAATTGAAAAATGAAATTCCTGAATACAAAAGGAATTTTTTAGGGATTTGGATTAAAAAAGACGTTTGGCTTAATCGAGATCTATCAATACATGAAAAAGTGTTTCTTGTGGAAATTGAATCGCTTAGTCATTTAAAAAATGGGTGTATTGCAAATAATTATTATTTCTCTACTTTTTTTAATTTATCAAAAAGTAGGTGCTCTCAAATAATTTCTGGACTAGAGCAAAAAGGTTATATTAAAACAGAATTATTTTATAAAAAAGATAGCAAAGAGGTATTAAAAAGAACAATAAAAATCATTAATTTAACACCGCCGACCCCCTTTAATATATTAAATACCCCCTTTAATATATTAAAGGATAATAATAACAATATTAATAATACTATTCTTTCTAAAGAAAGAATAGACGTTTCTGGCGAAACGTTAAATTCAAATCATAAAGTTTTGAAACGTGATGAAATAAAATTAAATAACAAATTGACTGAACAAATTAAGTATTGGAACAAGAAGGCTAAAACAATTGAATCAAAAGAAATTAATTGTCGAATACACAGATTGATACAAAACAAGCCAATTGTTGAACAAAACAAAACTATACAGCAAATTGCAAAAAAACTAAAGTTGAGATATAACAATCATATCGAATCAGATGAAATCAACACAGTTGTTGATATATATATATCTTTTATTTCGAGATACAATATTACTCAAAAAGTATTCCAAGGTTTGATAGTCGGTTTTAATGAATTTTTTGATTTTGATATTAGAACAGAAAAAAATATCAATCTTGAAAAGAATAACCCGCTAATTGGCGAAAAATCTTGGTTTGATATTATTCGAACTGTGTACTTACCTAATAATTCAGTTGATAAGACAGTTGAATTATTATTAGATAAGTATGTTTGTAGAATTATTGATGAATTCACGGACACAACTTTTAATTTCAAATACCATTTTGCTAAAGTGACTGGAAAAGATAGAAATAAAATCATTGGAACAGACGAGAACAATATAATTCATGCTGCTAAATTATACAATATTTTTCATAAAAAATACGGAAAGAGATTGAAGAAATTACCAGACCAACGCAGTGTGAACGGTTATGTTGGGGTGCTTTTTAAGCTTAAAAAATACGATGCGTCATTACAGTCCCATTTTTTAAGATCGAAAAATTTGTGGGATTCAGAATTTTTAAATTTGTTGAAAAAAGAAGGATATTATATTTAATGCATCTAATTCGTTTCTTAAGAGCACTTAACTTAAATCATATAGGCAAGTATACTGATAGTTTAAATAATTAACTGTGCGAAAGATTTGATGCTTTGTTTTTGAATAATACGTAATATTCAAACCAGTTTATATAAAAAATTATAAAATTAAAAATAAATGGGTGTTATTAATATGAAACAATTTAAAGAAAATAAGTACAATGAAATGGGTTATGAAAAAGATTTAACAATAATTAAATGCGAATTGCAAGCAGCTATAGAAGCTAGTGCGGTTATGAGGGTTTTGAACCCCATATCTAAAACTATTGCTGATATAAAACAAAATAAAAAAACTATAACAATTTCATTTAGAGAAAAAAACGATAAGTTTAAAAAAATAGTTAAGGATTATGGTTATAGGTGGGACTCAATTTGGGTTAAAAACATATCTTTTAAAACAGAAAATATAGAGGATAGAATAGCTGAAATAGGGCACTCTCTTTTATTTGCTGGGTTTTCTGTCCGTATTATGAATTCTGTAATAAGAAAAAAAGTAGTAGATGGAAATTTTAAACAAGAGCACACTAGATGGATAAGTATTCTATGCGATAAGCCTAACTATTTTTACATATCGTGGAATTATTTAGACAATATGTATGATGCTGCAAAACAAATCACTAGTTCTGTTTATCACAAACCTGGGATTTTAGTGTCAATAGAACATTTTGAAGAGGTATTGGATTTCGCAGAAACATACAAATTTAGGTTTTCACAAACAGCAGAAAAATTAATTGAAAGAGGAAAACTAAATGAATCTATTGCTACAATTGTTTTGTTACAAGAAAAAACGAAGGTAACATTACCCCAATTAAACCGCAACCAAAAATTGGAGATTCCATTAAAAGTTGAGGTTTTAAATGAATTTAAAGACTAGTCTTATGCCGCACCAAATCTTAGCCGTCAAAAAAATGATGACTACTAAAGTTGGTGCTCTTTTTATGGAAATGGGTACAGGGAAAACTAGAACTATTTTGGAAATAATTAGTAAAAGAAAAAATAAAATATCAAACGTTATTTACTTTTGTCCAGTTTCAATAAAAGAAACAATAAAGAAAGAGATTATTAAACATAGCGATATTACTAATATTTTTGTGTTTGATAGCAAAACTAATAATAAAAATATCGTAGCATCATTTGTTTATATCGTCGGAATAGAGTCAATGTCAAATTCTTCAAGAGTGATATTAACAGTGAATAATTTAATAAATAAAGACACCTTTGTGATAGTTGATGAGTCAACATATATTAAGGGCCATAATTCTATAAGAACAAAATGGATTACTGAAATTTCAATGAAAGCTAAATATAGGTTTATAATGACAGGGACACCGATAACACAGGGTGTAGTTGATTTATATTCCCAATTTAGATTTCTAAGTCCAAAAATACTTGGGTATTCATCTTTTTATTCTTTTGCTGCTAATCATTTAGAATATTCTGAAAAATTTCCAGGGATGTTAGTCAAGTCTCATAACGTAGAATGGATAGCAACAAAAATAAAACCATACATATATCAAATTAACAAAAAGGACTGTGTTGATTTGCCTGATAAGTTATACGAAACTTTTTATTTTAATTTGACCACTGAACAGCGTGAAGTGTATGAGATGGTAAAAAATGAAGCATTGGAAAATTGCGAAAGCTGGGATTCATATACTATATTTCAATTATTTTCAAGATTACAACAAATTACATGTGGCTTTCTTAATTATAAAAAAATTTCTTTCAAACATGAAAGAATAAGTTTATTAGATGATATAATTAAAAGTATACCTGTCCAAGAAAAAATAATAATATGGTGTAAATATGAATATGATATTAATGCTGTTTCTAATTATCTTAGTGAGTATAAAGTTTCAAAATTTTATGGCAAACTCAATATAAAGGATAGAGAGAAATCTATTGAAGAGTTTAAAAATGAAAAGCGTTTTTTTATCACAACACAATCTTGTGGAGGGCACGGACTAACTCTTAATGAATCATCATTTGTTATTTTTTATAATAATAGTTTTAAATATAGTGAAAGGATACAGGCCGAAGACAGGAACCATAGAATAGGTCAGACCAATAAAGTTACATATATTGATATAATATGTAATAATACAATAGATGAAAGAATACAACAGTGCATTCATAATAAAAAATCTATTGCGGACGAGTTTAAAAAAGAATTAAATAAAAATAATATTAAAAAATTTATTAAAAAACTTTAAAAGGTTTATAATGTCAATATGAAAATACAATTCCTAAAAGATACATCAAAAGCAATTATTGATGCACCAGAACAAACAATTTTAATTTATCGTGATGGGTTTAATTATGATTTGCCGAAAATTTCAGGTGTTGAGTATATAGAGTTTTTGGAATATAAGAAAAAATACACATATTTTGAACCAAACATGGTTATTATGGTAGGGCTGAACAGGATAATTACCCCTTCGAACAGATGTGATTTTATAAATGAGTTTTTACAAACAATGACAGCTCATATTCCAAAAATTAGCATTGATAACTCACCATTTATTGGGGAGCCTTGGAGGCTATGGTTCCATTATTCTATAGCTAATTGTGGTAATTTTAACATAACATATAGTTATATTATAGAAACTGAATGGAAACATTGGTTTTATAGGGATATAAATACATGTAGATTAGAGAAGGGTAATATTAAATTGGTTTTATCTGATACTTATTCAAATCTTGACCCATTAGTAACAACATTTGATTTTAAACCAGTTGATTTAGAATGGTATAACAAAGCCAAGGAAGATGTTTTTAATCGTTATGATACTCCCAAATTAATTATTAATAATTTATTAAAAATGACAAATAAAAAATATAATAGAAATATAACTTATGATTCTTTTAAAAACAACAATAAAAATATTTTACCGGATCTTGGTATATATAGATTTATGTCTGAAGAATGTATAAGGCGAAAAGAAATATATAATGAGGTTATAAAAAATGAAAACATATCTTAATAAAGATGTTTTTACAACTGCAAAAGAAAGAATATCCATGCTATTTGATAATTTTGAAGATATCAACGTCTCTATATCTTCAGGTAAAGATAGTAGTGTTTTATATTATTTATGTTTACAAGAGGCAATAAAAAGAGATAGGAAAATAATAGCTTTTTTTCAAGATCAAGAGGCGGAATATGCAAATTCAATAATAGTAATAAAAAAAATGATGAACCATCCTAATGTTATACCAGCATGGTATCAGGTGCCTATTTATATGACAAATGCTACAAGTTATTCAGATTATTTTTTATATGCGTGGGGAGAAGGTGAAGAGTGGATGAGAGAAAAAGACTCTAATGCGATTAAAAGAATTGATGTTCCGTATAAAAAAAGATTTTATGAATTCTTCGATTGGTATGAAAATCTTAACCCAAACGCAGCATACCTTGTTGGACTAAGAGCTGATGAAAGCCTCACAAGGTATAGAGCGGTGACTAAATATTCGGGGTGGAATGGTATAAAATGGAGTACTGTAAAAGGTAAAATAAATAAATTTTATCCAATTTACGATTGGACTATTTATGATGTTTGGAAATTTATTTATGATTTTGGGATTAAATATAACAAAATTTACGATTATATGTTTTTAGATGGTTATGGAATATATAAAAACATGAGGATATCTAATTTAATACATGAGAAATCTTTTAAATGTTTAGTCGATTTACCAAAATATGAACCTGACACATACGATAAGTTGTGCAAAAGAATTGGCGGGATAGCTACCGCAAGTAGATACGCAAGTGAAAAGCTTGTTTTTAGTAATAAAAAATTACCAAAACATTATAAAACGTGGCTCCAATTTAGAGATTTTTTATTTAACAGCATCACTAATGAAGAGCACAAAAAGAAATTTGAGGAACGATTTTTAAAACAAAAAAACACAGAGGATGTATATAGGCAACAGGTGGGGCAATTGTTAATAAATGATTATGAAAACAGCAAGCCTGTAAATAATAAAAAAGATGAAAATATCGAAAGGATAAAGAGAAAATGGATGAAATTATTATAAGGGGCCAAAGGATAGTGGATATTGAAGATATCTATGCAAATGAATATAACCCGAATAGAATGCCACAAACAGAAATGAAACTGCTCTCTGATTGTATAATAAAGTATGGGTTTTTATTCCCAATTATTGTTGCATATAATAAGGAAAAGGGTAAGTTTAGAATAATAGACGGTTATCATAGATATGAGACTTTAAAAAAAATAGGTGCAAAAAGAGTATCAATTATCAATCTTAACTTAACACACCATGACGCAATACAATTAACCGTATTAATGAACAGGATTAAAGGAATGCATCAAGTTGAACTAATGAGTGACCTATTAGTTAACTTAGAAGATTTAGGCTTGATGGATGATGAGATTTGTAAAAACTTAGGAATGGAAACAGAAGAATATTTAAGGCTTAAACAACAACTCGGTATAGCCCATTCTTTTAAAAGTCATGAATATTCAAAATCATGGGAATAAAGTAATGAAAATTAAAAAAATAGATACAACTGTTGAAAAAAAAATTATTACCGGTTTGATAATTGATGATCTTTTTTGCTCACAATGTATAAAATTAGCAAAGCCAGAATATTTTAAACTAGAATACGCAAGATTAATTATTAGATGGGTTAATGAATATTATGAAAAGTATGATAGTTCCCCAGGCAAGAACATGTATGATTTATTCGAAAAAAATAAAAAATCAATTGATAAAACTCTTGTGGAAATTATAGAAATATTTCTTGATAAAGTTTCGCAAGAACATGAAACAACAGTTTTTAATTCCAGATTCCAGATCGATCTTGCAAAAGAATATTTTAAAGAACGTGCGATGAGGTTAAGGAATCAGAAGGTTGAAAAATTACTAGATGCTGGAAAAATAGATGAGGCGGTACAAATAGAAGCATCCTCAGTTATTATTGAGGAAAACCTTACACCTTGGTACAACCCATTATCAGACGAAGAAATTAAAGCGTATTTTACTCAAAATGAAAAAAGAGTAATATTGAATTTTGAAGGCGCTCTTGGGGAGCTTGTTGGGGGCTTTGAAAGAAATAATCTAGTGGCTATAACTGGCCCAGAAAAGCGAGGAAAGTGCGTTGACGGGGATTGCAAAATACTACTACCTAATGGAAGTTATAAACGCATTGAAGATGTTGTTAGTGATAAAGATAGCCATACAATGAGTCTTAATTTAGATAATTATAAATTAGAAAAAACACAAATCACTGATTGGCTATATCAAGGTGAACAAGACGTTTATGAAGTTATAACAAAAACAGGCAGGTCAGTTAACCTAACTATTAACCACCCACTTTTAGTGGATACAGGAAAATGGAAAAAGTTAGAAGATATAAAAGTTGGTGATTTTATAGCTGTTCCACAAACTCTTAGTTTTTTTGGGACTCAAGCAATGCCTTTACATCAAGTACGATTACTATCCTATTTGATAGCAGAAGGGTGTTTTCGTAATCATTCGATAGGGTTTACCAACATTGATAAGGATATTCAAAAAGATTTTGAATATTGTGTGATTAAGATGGGGGATTCAGTTACCTGGAGTAAGGACAAAATGCGCCATGGAGATTGCCTTATTGTAAATGGAAAAGATCGGATTGGGAAACATGGTAGTAGAATCAAAACATTTATAAATGAATGCGAGCTAAATAATGTTCTATCAAAAGATCGAAAAATTCCAGATTGTGTTTTTAACTTCCCAAAGCGACAATTAATTGAATTTTTAAAAATATTGTTTACTTGCGATGGTTCAATATTTGATTTTGGAATTGATTATACATCCGCAAGTAAACAACTCTCAAAATCTGTTCAAAGTTTACTCCTTAAATTTGGAATTATATCTAAACTTAGATATAAAAATAACAAATGTGCTGGTGCTTGGACAGTAGAAATCAGAGACTCTAAAAATATTATAATGTTCTGTAAAAAAATTGGCTTTATAGCTTATAAAAAACCAATAGCTGATAAAATTATTAAAATAGCGGAATCTAAAAATCAAAAATCATTCTTAGATAAAGTTCCAAACAACATTGGTAAACAATTAAGAATTGATTTTGAAATATTTTGTAAGAAACAAGGTTTAAAAATTTATGAAAATTTTGGAAAAAGTAAGTGGAGAGCAATTAATTATGAGTTAAATAAAGGCAATGACGTGATGAAAATATCTTATGATAAAGTTGTTGAAAAATCTCCACTAATCAATAAATATTTATATTCTGATATCATTTGGGATAAAATTGAATCAATAAATTTTATAGGGAAAAGACCAACATATGATATTGAGGTTGAAAAACATCATAATTTTGTAGCTGAAGATATTATTGTTCATAATACATGGTGGCTACAAGAACTAGTAAAACAAGCTATAAGTAGTAGATTAAAAGTAATTATTTTTTCTTTTGAAATGAACAAAGAGCAAACTTTAGATAGGTATTATGCACAGTTAAGCGGCATGAAACTAAATACTGAAGAACCTGTAACTTATCCTGTTTTCGATTGTGAATATAACCAGACAGGAGAGTGTAATTCAAAAAAAAGAGAAAATAAAGTTAATAATCTTTTGTATGGATTAGCTGATGATGAATTCCCAAGATTTGATGATTTCCCAAAATATCAAGAATGTACAGTTTGCAGAGGAACAAGAGATTTTAAAGTTGCTGTATGGCACAAAAAACAAGATAAAATAAAAAAATTGACATATACAAATTTATCTAAAAAAATAAAAGGTTATGCTACAATGTTTGGAAGTGAAAATCTTAGAATTGTTAACTATCCATCTTTTTCGGCAGGCGCAAAAGATATGGAAAACGTTTTGAAGTTATTAATTGCTGATGATTTTGTGCCCGATGTCATTATTAACGACTACATTGATATTCAACAAAAAGAGCCGTCATCAAGCGAACGTGAGGGAATTTATAAATTGTGGCAAAATGCCAAAAGGTTAACGGCTGAGTACAATTGCGTACATATAACCGCTGATCAAGCAAATTCGCAGGCAAGAAACCAAGAGTCGTTGAAACAGAATAATTTTTCAGATGATAAAAGAAAGGATGGGATTCTTGATTTTAGAATCGGTTTGAATCAGACTGATAAAGAAAAACAGAGAGGCATTATGCGGATCAATGTTTTATATCGCAGGATGGGTAAGGCAGTCACAAGTAGAGAGGTTATGGTTCTACAGTGTTTGGAATTGGGGCAAACATACCTGGACAGCGAATGGATTAATTGAAGTTTTATTTAGTTTTATTTAAAATAATCCTTTACAAAGATTAAAATATGGTGTAAATTAGGTACATGATTTGTGTATTAATACACAAAATAGGATAAAGGAGATTAAAATGTTTGAATACAGTGCACTTAACACACACACCATCAAGACATTTTATCATAACATCGGGCAACACAGAAGTTATTGATTTTTTTAAATAAAATTGAAAATAACTTCATTTGAAAATAATTAAAATAGATGTTATTTTTTTATCATAATTATTTCAATAGATAATATAAGGGCTTTACATGACAATTAAAAAACTCATAAAAGAAAACAAAGAAGCTGGTGAAGATTTTGAATTTTATCCATCTACGAAGAAAATGATCCAAGTAGTCGCTGATGATATTAAGAGTAGCTGCAACCGGTCAAGATCCGGTAATGTTGAGGTTCTCGATGTTGGTTGTGGAAATGGCAACGCTTTAAATCTTTTACAAGATTGCCTAAATAATAAAATTGATGAATATGGAAACCCGTTGAATAATAATATCTATATCAAAAAATTCGGTATAGAAAAATCAAAAACTCTGATTAAAAATCTTAGTGAAGACGTTATTATTGTTGGTTGCGATTTTGAAACAAATACATTAATTGATAAAAAAATGAACTTTATTTTTTCAAATCCACCTTATTCCGAGTATGAAAAATGGGCAGCTAAATTGATAAAAGAATCTAATTGTACCAATTTATATTTAGTGGTTCCGCAAAGATGGAAAGAAAGTGAGAAAATTGCTAATGCGATTAAAAAAAGATGCGGTGATAATAAGTATGTGAACGTTCTCGGTTCGTTTGATTTTTTGGATTCTGAGTATCGCAAAGCAAGAGCGAAAATCGATATCTTGAAAATCAATTTATCGTTTCAGGATTCCCCTTTTAATATTTGGTTTGATGAGCATTTTAAAATCAAAACAGAGGATATTAAATTCACAGAAAAAGAAAATAAACCAAAAACCGGTGATATTGTTACTGGCAAAAATTTAATCGAAAGGCTTGTTGGGCTGTATGAAAATGAATTAAGCATTTTGTTTAAAAATTATAAAAATCTTCAGGAAATCGACGCCTCTTTGTTAGATGAATTGGGGGTGGATAAGTTAATTATCCGGGATGGCTTGCAAAAAAAAATTACAGGGCTTAAAGACAAATATTGGCACGAACTTTTTAATAATCTAGATAAAATAACAGACAGGTTAACCACAAAATATAGAAAAATTATTCTTAATAAGTTATTAAATACTGTTTCAATTGATTTCAATTCCGATAACTTATATAGTGTGGTTTTGTGGGTTATTAAAAATTCAAACATTTATCAAGACGAACAACTAATCGATACGTATAAAACGATGACCGAACCTGAAAATATCAATTTATACAAATCCAACAAACATTTTGTTTGCGATAAATGGAGGTATAATTTTAAAGAAGAAATTTCGAAATACAGATTGGAATATAGGTTAGTTTTCAAATGTAGTATGGAGCCTAGACAATGGCATTCTGACAATAAAAATGGAGTGTCGCAATATGGTTTTGATTTTGTTAATGATATTTTTACAATAGCAAAAACTTTAGGGGTGAAATTAAATGGCAGTGATCTAAAAACAAGACAGTGGAGTATGGGCAAACAAAATGTATTTTTAGACGATGATGGTGAAGTATTTGCTGAATTAAGGCCTTATAAAAACGGGAATCTTCACGCAAAATTTAGTCAGAGTTTTATTTTAATGCTAAATATTGAAGCTGGTAAATTGAATGGATGGCTTAAAGACCCGGAACATGCCGCAGAAGAAATGGAAATTGAAAATGGCGTAGTTGAAAAATATTTTAATCTTCATAAGAAAATTGATCTTGAAAATCCACAAAAACTGATTGAATTAATTACCAATTAAATAAAGAGATATAAAAGGAGAATAAAAATGAACAAAACAGTTATACCGAAATTTACAAGTTTAGTCACACCAGCACCATTTTATCAAATATTTTTTCAGTGCGATCAACGATCATTTGATAAAATAGTAAATGACTTATATTTATTATCTGTAAAATCCGGGTTTAGCGTCGGTATATGTACACGCTCATATACTTCAGACGGGACAGTAAAAAGTGTTGACATAGTCAATAACAAAGAAACGTCCGATTTTGTAAATGAAATCTTATCTGTTTACAGTGTCCCTAACTTTTCAGTGCCTGATTCTGTGGATTTAAAATTTACAAAACGTCTATATGGCAACTACCGATTATAATTACTTAACTTTCTGCCGAGAAGTCCCCTTTCTGAGCGAAGCGAAGGTGGGGGAGCATTCACGTTTATAATAAAAACAAACATTTTTGTAAACACAAAGGAGGAGCAAAAGAAATGGAAGAATTGGCAACACAACTGAATTTTATAAAAAATCTTGCTGAAAAATACGATTTACAAATTGATTGGGAAGCATCAGATGTTTTTAGTAAAAAGCTATCTTTTTTAGGTGGCTCAGATGAACAAATTGTAGCTTTTTGTATGGATATAGAAAATTATTTTAACAGCAATAAAGGAGAGTAAAAAATGGGTAATGCAAGTGCTTTAGTTAAGTTTTTAAAAAAAGTTCACCTTGGTGGAACGGTTAATAATTGCAAAATTACAACTTATGATGATGGAATTTGGCTTGTAGAGGCAATAGATGAAAAAACGTCTATCCTTTTATCTTGTCAAGAAGAATTTAAAACGGCAGAAGACTGGGATTTAGGGATAGGTGATATCTCAACGTTAATCAAATGGTTGTCAATAGTTAGTAATGATGAAATTGAAGTTAGTAAAAAAGATAACAGATTAGTTTTAAAAAGTAAAGGGAAAGGAACGTTAAAATACCTATTACAGGATATTGATTTCATTTCTACACAATTTGAAATTGAAAACGATAAATCTCCATTAGATAAAATACTATCCGCTGTTAATCTGGAAATTAAATTGACAGCAGACTTACGTACCAATTTAATTTCTAATATGAGCGTATTGAAATCTAAGTTGATAAAATTGATATTTAAAAAAGGAGAAGTTATTTTCAGTATTGGTGGTCAGAATGAAACACAAATATCACTATCAATAGGGAATGTAAAAGATTTCAATGAAGATATTACGGATGATTTTGAGCTATTAATAGACGGCATAGCTTTTTTAAACGCTTTGCTGGTTGCAGAAGGTACCCCAACTTTACTATTCGCAAAAGATGTACCTCTTGTAGTTAAGCAGGATGAAAAAAATATTTGGGCAATAAATATTGTTACTCAGGAGGATTAATGTCTAATTACATTTGGTTCGAGAAATACAGGCCAAAAAACCTTGAAGATATGGTACTATCTGATTCTTTATACACCACTTTTAATATTTATATTCAAAATCAAGATATCCCACACCTCTTGTTTTATGGCCCCCCAGGGTCTGGGAAAACAACTATCTCAAAAATCCTTATTGATGGTATCCCTTGTAGTGTTCTGCCGTTGAACGCAAGTTCAAAGGATAGAGGGATTGACACTGTAAAAGGGAAAATTAAAGATTTCGCATCTAGTCAAATAGAATATGGAAAAAAAATAAAGATAGTGTTCCTTGATGAAGCGGATGGGTTTTGCTTAACAGGTGAAACAGAAATTATTGTAGGTAGTTTAGAAAGCCCAAGAGTTATTAAAATTAAAGATCTTCCTTTATTAAAAACCCCTCATAAATTAAATGGGGCGGAAAATGTAAAGATTGGAAAAGAAATTAAAATACCTTCATTTAATACTGAAACAAGAGGAATGGAGAATGATAAAGGGTATTTACTTGATAGTGGTGAAACTATTTTTTACGAAATTGAATTAGAAGATGGGAGTATTATCGAAGCGAGCGCAAATCACCCATTTTTTAATAAAGAATTAAAAGAAATAAAAGTTAAAGACCTAAATGTTGGTGATAGTATTGTTTCTCTTGAAGATGAAATATATAAGGAATGCCCTATTTGTAAAAATAAAACCTTTAATCAAAAATTTTGTAGTATTAGTTGTGCAAATAAAAGTCATTCACAATCAATGACCGGCAAAAACAATCCAAATTTTGGTAAAAAAGCTTGGAATAATGGTTTATCAAAAGATACTGATAAAAGAGTTGCGAAACAGGCGTGTTATGGTGAAATAAATAAATGAAATTAATAAAAATAAAAAAAATAACACGTAAAAAAAAAGAAAAAGCTTATAATATTTGTGTTAAAAAGAATTCTAATTTTTTATTAGCAAATGGAATTTTAACGCATAATACAGCAGACGCTCAAAAAGCTCTTAGGAATACAATTGAAATGTATAGCAATACATGTCGATTTATTTTAACTGCAAATAGTGTGAGTAAAATAATACCAGCATTAAGAAGTAGATGCACACCATTTGAATTTTCAGCATTTGATAAAATAGAATTAATCAATTATTGTACTGATACGCTTATAGCAGAAAATATAAAATACAGTAGGAAAGATGTCAAAACAATAGTTGAACGGTTATATCCAGATATTAGAAGCATTTTTAATAATTTACAAAAATGTTCCATCACAGGTGAACTAAACTCCTCCGATTTAATGGTTTTTAACATTGAGGAATCTGAAATTATAAAATTAATAAAAAAAGGAGAACTTAAGAAGTTAAGAGAATCGTGGGCAGGTGCAGGTTCTTTTGACTGGGTATACAATTTCTTATTTAATACATTTATTTTTGAAATTAATGAGAAAGATAGGTCACAAGTAGCAATTAATATTGCTGAATATCTGTTCAGAGACGCTACGGTAGCAGACAAAGAAATTAACGTATCAGGGTGTATTGTATCAATAATGCAAGAATTAAATGTGGCGGTAAAATTCTAATGTTTGACGAATTGAAAAATTTATTTGAGAAAAAAGAACCTATAGTTGATAGTAACAATGGGTTTATGTTGAACAGATATTTATCAATGTACGTCTCAACTTTTACTGATTCTGTCTGCGTAAATAATTATTTAGGAAAAATTCCTAACAAGTTATTTAATATTTTGTTATATTCTATAGTAGGGAAAGAAAACCAAGCTCCTTTTATAAAATATATTAAAAAAAAAGATAGTAAAAAGAAAGTTGATAAAATTCTTTTAGAAAAAGTTTGCAAGGGATTTTGCTGCAATGAAAGGCATGGTGAAGAGATTATTGAAGTTCTGAAAGCTGAAGGAAAAAATCCAAAACATATATTCGGATTAAAATAATTAAAATAAGGGGAGATTGTGGGGTTAAGTCAACTACTACGTCCTTTAGGACGTAGTCTAGGAGTGTTGGATGAATTCGTAAATAATGACGTTAGAGAAACAAAAGTTATTGAAAAATTTAATAAAGAGTTTAAAGATGTAACAAAAGATACCTTGATGAAAAATATCTCGGGCCTAAACCAATTGAACAGTATTTTGGAGAAAAAGCTTATATCGCTTCAAAACAAAAAAACAACTCACTAAAAAGGTTTTTTTAATGGAAAATAAAGATTTTTGTCATCTACATACTCATACAGAATACTCGATTCTTGATGGTGTTGGTTCTTGCGAAGCTTATGCGAAACGAGCAAAAGAAATGGGTTTTGAGTACTTAGCAATAACTGACCACGGGAATATTGATGGTTTTTTAAAATTTCAAGATGCTTGCGATAAGTATGGAATTAAACCAATTTTTGGTTGCGAATGCTATATAGTTCCTAATTTAAAAATTAAGAAAAAAGAAAAAAGAGCACATATCATTTTACTAGTTAAAAACCAAAAGGGGTTCAGTAATCTTTGCAGATTGATTAGTATATCAAATATGGACGGTTTTTATAGGAGGCCAAGGATAGACTATGAAAGTTTGTTGAGTCATTGTGAAGGTCTTGTAATAACAACCGCTTGCGTTAGTTCTTTTTTAAATTTACCAGGCGGTGAAGAGTTATTTTGGAAACTTGATGACATTATTAGTGATGATATATATCTTGAAGTTATGCCACACGATCACGAATTGCAATATGAAATCAATAATATTTGCTTAGACATTCATGAAGAGTTTCCTGGTATTAAACTAATAGCTACAAATGATAGCCACTATATAAATAGAGAAGATGCGAAATCCCAAGATGTTTTATTGGCTGTGAATTCGAAAACAACGTGGAATGACCCAAAAAGATGGGCGTTTGATTTCAGAGATTTGTATTTAAAATCAGCAGACGAAATGATTGATAGTTTTAAAATTCAGTCACAACTTACTGAAAAACAATACTTAAATTCTTTAAGAAACACAGTTGAAATTGCAAAAAAATGCAGTAGTTACAGAATTGAACAAAAACAAATAAAATTACCTAGAATAAAGGGCGTGATAAATGAAGAGAAATTTTTAAAAGATAAATGTATAAAAAAATTATCTGAGATGTTTCCTCAAAATCAACCGGCTGATTATACTCAAAGATTTGAAAGGGAGTTTAATCTTTTAAAAAATAAAGACTTTATTACTTATTTTATCATAGTAGATGAGCTAGTAACATGGTGTGTTAAGAATGATATTATGTTTGGCTCAAGAGGGTCTGTTGGCGGTTCATTAGTTGCTTTTTTAATGGGGATTACTACAACTGACCCGATAAAATTTAATTTGCTATTTGAAAGATTTATCGATGAAGAACGTGGTGACTATCCTGACATTGATTTAGACTTTGAGGACGTTAGAAGATCTGAAATAAAACTACATTTGATGGATATGTACGGAGAAAAAAATATCGCTGGTGTCTCTACTTTTTCAAAGATGAAAGCAAAAGGGTGTGTCAGGGATGTCTCAAGAGTTTTTGAAATCCCATTAAAAGAAGTCAATGCTTTTTGTGAAACGATAGAAGAAAGTTTAGAGGATGCTATTAAGATTGATAATTCTTTTCAACAAAGTTACCCTGAAGAAGTCAAGTTAATGCTCAATTTAGAGGGTACTGTTAGAAATAGTGGCCAACATGCCTCAGCACTTATAGTAGCCCCTATAAGCCTAACTGAAAGTGCAAACAGCACACTTGCACATCGCAAAGGCGCATTAGTTGTCAATTGGGATAAGAACGACGCAGAAAGAATGGGATTAATGAAGCTTGATGTCCTTGGCCTTAATACCTTAACCGTTTTGAATGAAACTAAAAATTTAATAAAAAAAAATCACGATGTAGTAATAAATTTCAATAAAATTGAACTTAATGATAAAGATGTTTTAAAAACTCTTAATGGAAAAAATACAGCCGGGATTTTCCAATTCAACGGCTATATGGCTAGAAATGTAACAAAAGATTTGGGTGTTGAAAGTTTCCATGATATAACAGCGATATTAGCACTTGGACGACCTGGCCCGTTTCAATCAAAAATGACTGAAAATTATATTAAAAGAAAAAAAGGGAAAAAATGGTTAAAAGTTAATGATATTTATGAGGAAGTTTTGAAAGACACTTACGGTCTTATTGTTTTTCAAGAAGACGTAATGTTTGTTATCAATAAGGTTGCCGGACTACCGTTTAGTACTGCTGATAAAATCAGGAAAATAATTGGAAAAAAACGAGACATAAAGGAATTCAGCCAGTACGAACAGATGTTTATTGGTGGCTGTGTAAAACAAAAAACGTTAACAAAATCTGAAGCACAAAATGTTTGGAATGGTTTTCTAGAGTGGGCAAAATATGGTTTTCCAAAAGCACACGCTGTTAGATATGCTCAAATTGTTTTTTGGTGCGCTTATCTCAAATATCATTACCCGACTGAATTTTTTTGTGCCAATCTAACTTTCGGGAATAAGGATAATGCAAAAGATATAATTGAAGAAGCCCATAAAATGGGGTTATCAGTTGTATTGCCAAAAATTGGGATCTCGCATCATAGTAAATGGATAGCAAAAGATAAGAAATTATTTATTCCTTTTTCAAATATCGAAACAGTTGGCCCGAAATCGGCACTTGTTATGTACAATATGGAGCAAAAAAAAGAAAAAGTTAATGATGGTTTTTTTAAGAGAAAAAAGAGCCTAAAGACAATTGAAGAAAAAAAGACAAAATTAGAAAAAATCGCAGATGATATAGGAGCTTGGGATATTGATTTTAAACCAAACTCAAAGGCACAAGAGTACTTTAAATTCCAAATTTCGAATGATAGTGAAGTACTTTACCCAAATTTAACAAAAATTATTTGCAACGGATCTCCTCATGATATCGAAAAAATTTTAGAAGGAAAAGTCGGTTTTCCTATCTTAATTGAGAAAGTAAGCTATCAGAACCAAGAATTATCAAAATGTAAATTATGCGTGATAAGAAACGAATGTAAAGCGCCAATTATACCAACGATGGGATTGTACAATGTTGCGATAGTCTGTGAGATACCGAACAATTATAATGATATAAAATGCGATTCATTAACAGGTGCACAAGGAGAGTTATTATGGAGCCAATTAAAAAAGACAGGATACAGCAAAAGCCTGTTCCATATCACAACAAGTTTTAAATGTTTTCCTAAGCAAACAAAAAACCCATCACAAAAACAGATTGAAATATGTAGTAAATGGATTGACCAAGAATTGAGTAATCTCGATTGCAGAATAATTTTGGGGATCGGGAACTCTTCTGTTAATTTTTTTACAGGAGAGCAAAGTGGAATTTTAAAGTTGAATGCAACTACAACTTGGAATGAAACTTATAAATCTTGGATATGTTGGTGCATTTCGCCAAATATGGTGCTTGTGGATGCATCAAATAAAATCAAATTCAATCACGGAATATCAAACTTTGTAAAAACTTTGAAATTATTCGGTGTGAAACCAAAATAAAATTAAGAAAAAAATGATTTTGGTTTATAATAAAGTTAATCAACAAAACAAAAGGCGAGTGAAATGAACATTGCAGAAATAAAAAATAAAAGGAGAGTGAAATGACTTACGAAAAAGATTTGTTCCCTGATAAATACGCTCTTGATGAAGAGTGGGAGAAACAAGCAAAACTTTATTATGATTACTCAAAGTCTCAAGCAGATGCCGAGTACACGAGGGACAAATTAAAAGATTTGGTAGAAACTGAAAAAGCAATATTAGAAAAAAAAATTAGAAATAATCCAGAGGAATTTGGGATTATAGGTAAGCCAACAGAATCAGCAATAAAAGCTGAGATTGTAATCAATGATAAAATAATCGAGGCGAATAATAAGTATTTTGAAGCGTCAAAAGAAGCGAAAGTTTTGCTAGCTGTAGTAAAATCATTCGATCATAAGAAAAAAGCACTCGAAAAGTTATGTGAATTATTTTTAAACAATTATTACTCAAGGCCGAATATTCCTAAAAGTTTAGAAAAACAGTCTTTAGAAACCGTTAAAACAGAACAGAATGAAAATCTTAAAATAAGTATGAGGAGAAGAAAAAAATGACAGATATGTTTTTTTATGGTGGAGTTGGGTTTTGTATTTTACTATGTTTTTATATTTTTATAAGAATTTGTAGCAAAGGGGTTTTTGTGAGTTGGTTTGAAGCAAAAACAAAACAAAAGGAGAGCGAAATGAACATCGCAGAAATAAAAGATGATTGGGAAAGATTCAGAGCATATAAGCAATTCGGATATACAAAAGAAGCAATGAATGATAGAGATTATTATATAAGACTCAGAGCATACGAAACCCTTGGTTACACAAAAGAAGCAATGAAAGATAATTGTTGGGATATAAGAATTAATGCATACAAAAACCTTGGATATACAAAAGAAGCAATGAAAGATAATTGTTGGGATATAAGAATTAATGCATATGAAAACCTT
>Ga0307378_10002526_pt1 | contig 27857 bp, 26 predicted proteins | sample UN1MG_FD_202238 | JGI IMG/M metagenome (GOLD analysis project Ga0307378, IMG submission 202238) | Soil microbial communities from Risofladan, Vaasa, Finland - UN-1 | ecosystem: Environmental > Terrestrial > Soil > Coastal area > Acid sulfate soil | place: Finland: Risofladan, Vaasa | collected... | reverse complement strand
ACGGGGATGAGTGCGGTTTTCTCGTTGTTGATTAACGGCTTTGCAGTATTTTAGATAAGTGTATGGAGAGAAAAGCGCTAAAAGCCCCGTTCCTTACAGTTTGCTTTTGGTCATGAGAAACGGGGATTAGGGGACACCGAACTTGACGATAGCGGTAGGACCGTACTACTTCATCAAGCCCGGCAGAAAAAGCGCAATCTGAGGGAACGGGATCATGAGGAATGTTCCGACAATGAGTGCTATGAGGAGAGGCATCACACCCCTGAACACTACATGAAGAGGAACATCCCTGGCAATCCCCTTTACAACGTAGACGTTTACACCGACCGGCGGAGTCACGACCCCTATCTGAGTAACGAGGACGATGATGACGCCAAACCAGATCGGATCGTATCCAAGCGCGCTTACGACAGGGAAGAAGATCGGAACCGTCAGGGTGATAAGGGCCAGCGCGTCGATAAAGCATCCCCCCACAAGATAGACGAATATTATCATCGCAATTATCATGTATGACGGAAGGTCCAGCCCGGACACCCAGCTCGCGATGTCGAACGGAATCCTCGTTACTGCGAGAAAGTGCCCGAATACGGTGGCCCCAGCGACGATGAGAAGGATCATGCATGAGATGCGTGTTGTTTCGAAAAGCGACCTGACGAAGTCCCTGAGGGAGATCTTCCTTCTTATTACCGCTATTACGAGAGTACCGAACGCCCCGACCGCACCCGCCTCGGTTGGCGTAAAAATACCGAAGAAGAGCCCGCCCATTACGAGAAGAAAGAGGAGTATGGTTTCTCCCAGGCCGGAAAGTGAAGCGATCTTTTCCCTCAGGCCCATCTTTGGGCCGCGCGGGGCGATCTCCGGCTTGAGTCTGACCCATATTACCACAGTGATCGCGAAGAGCAGTGAGAGAAGGAGCCCCGGAATGATACCTGCCATGAAAAGCTTTCCTATCGACTGCTCGGTCATGACGCCGAAGATGATAAAGATCACGGACGGGGGCACGAGGATCCCGAGGCTCCCGCCTGCTGCAACGACCCCTGTTGCAATGCTGTCATGGTAGCGGTATTTTTTCATCTCAGGCAGCGTCACCGCTGCCATTGTCGCAGCGGTCGCGTTGGTTGAGCCGCAGATCGCAGCAAACCCTGTGCACGCACCGATCGTAGCGATTGCGAGACCGCCCGGCCAGTGACCCATGAACTTATACGCAACATCGAAAAGCCTTGAGGATATGCCGGAATGAAAAGCGATCTGTCCCATGAGGATAAAAAGAGGTACGACAGTGAGGCTGTACGAGCCGAATACCGAGAAGATGTCCTTTACCATCATGTTGAAGGCAGCATCGAACGATACGAGAAGCCCGAAGCCCATAACGCCGACGAGGGCCATCACGAAGCCCACGGGCATCCTGGAAAATAAAAGCAAAACGAGCACCGCAATACCGATCACGCCGATCATGGCAGGAGACATATCAACTATCCGTTTTTATCCTTATTTTCGATAGACCAGTTTTGATAATCCATGTCACCGGCCGGTTCACCCGGCACTGTCTGGAGTCCGCACATTCATGAGGATACCGGCACTTCTCATGAAAAGTACCAGGGACAGGAGCCCGCAGCCGACAGATATGCCGTATGCAAAGGGATAGAGCGGGATCTGTACCGTAAGGGAAACCTCGCCCGTTGCCTTGAGGCTGCCCCCATAGAGTACGGACTCCCAGGAGACAGCCGCGAACAGCAGGGCGCATACGAGCGTTGTCGCAAGCTCTACGACCCTCTGTGCCGTCCCGGAAAGTTTTTCAACGAGAAACTCTACCGCAATGTGACCCTTCTGAACGGAGGTATATGCTAGGGAGAAAGAAACGAACACGGCTCCCAGGAAGCCGACTATCTCGTAGGTCCCCGGAATCGGATGCCGGAAGAGCCTGAGAACGACATCCGAAACCGTGAGGAACATCATGGCAGTCACAGATCCTGCGGCGAGCCAGTTAAAGGCCATCGCCGCGAATCCGACGTACTGCTCTATTCTTGCTGTACCTTCTCTTTTTCGGCCTATCGGCCTTCGATCTCGGCTATCGGGGAAATGTCCTACCACAGCAGCACTACCTGCCGGAATACTTATCTATGAGAGATGTGAGCATCTCTACATACTTCTTCCCATCGAGGCCGTTCTTCCCGGCCGCCTCGATGTACTCCTGCATAACGGGCTGTACGGCTTTCCGCCATAACCCGCTCTCCCCCTCTGAGAGATCGATTATCTCATTACCGAAGCTAAGGGTATACGCTCTCCCCTCGCTGTCAACCTCGTACCATGTCTTTCCATGCACTTCTATCCATTCCGCACTGGTCTTTTCGAATATGCTCTGGATATCTGAAGGAAGAGATTCCCATTTCTCTTTGTTCATCACAACGAACATTGCCGTGGTGTATCCCACTGAGTAGCAGCTCGTGGTATACTCTATCACCTCCGCCTGCCGCCAACCCTTCAATACCTCTATCGGACCGAAAGTCCCCTCGACTATGCCCTTCTGCAGGGATTCGTACGTCTCGCCCTGCGGCATGGCAACAGGGACGCCGCCGAGCGCCTTGACAACCTTTGCGCTGAGGCCGGTTGACCTGATCTTCATCTTCGAGAGGTCATCGAGTGTTCTCACCAGCTTTTTCGTATGCAGAAGCCCGGGACCGTGTGCGTGGAAATAGAGGACCTTCACGTCATCGAGCTCCTTCGGTTTGACCGCTGAGTAATAATCGTTTACCACCCTTGTCGCGACCTTGCCGCTCGGGTAGCCGAGTGGGAGGTCACACGCCTCCATAACAGGAAAGCGCCCGCGCGTATAGGCAAACACCGACATCCCGATATCGGATATCCCGTTTACAACACCGTCGTAACACTGGTTCGCCGTGGTGAGAGTACCGCCGGGAAAGATGGTGATCTCTACCCTGCCGTCGGTCCTCCGTTCGATCTCCTCGGCCCACGAAATTGCAGCCTTACATTGCCCGTGAGTCTGAGGGAAGAAGATTGAGTAGTTCAGCTTGATTGTCTTTGCATATACAGCAGCCGGTTGCAAGAGGGCTGTAAAGCTCAACGCGACCGCCAGTACCAGAAAGAGATAGCACAACTTCTTCATTATTTTCTCCTATTTGTCTCCTTTTTATTTTCAGCCCATCAGGGGATGAATAACCCTTCACCGCCCATTAAACATAGATCAGAGAATAATCAATAAATCTATTCCCTGTCAAGAAATAATTGCCCGGCGGCGATTACACGTAGCTCTCGAGCTCCTTCTTTGCGATGAGAAATCCGCGTTTGACGAGGTCCACAGCGCCTTCGAAGTTCCTGTCCTCGTGCTCTATACTCAGCACAAAATCGTACCCCACATCATAGAGGGAAGTGATGAGCTTTTTCCAGTCTATGAGACCCATCCCCGGCAGCCTCGGTATCTGCCATCGAAATCCGCAGTTGACTATGCCGTCCTCGTACATCATATCACGGTCGATGTCCATGTCCTTTGCATGGACGTGGAAGATACGGTCCTTGAACTCATAGATGAACCTGATATAATCGATATGCTGCCATACGAGATGTGACGGGTCGAAGTTCAGCCCGAAGTTATCGTCCGGTACGACATCGAACATTCGTCTCATGAGCGCCGGCGAATACGGAAGGTTCGATCCGCCGGGCCATGTGTCGGCCCAGATCATGGGGCAGTGCTCTATCGCTATCTTCACGCCGTTGTCCGCTGCATACTTAACGAGATCAGGCCAGATCTTCCCGAAAAGCTCAAAGTTGAGATCGATATCTTTCTGCCATACACGGCCCGTTGCGTTCGGGTCCCATGTCCTTCCCACAAATGTTCCTACGATCTCGACACCGAGCTTGCCGGCGCCGGCAATGACATCTTTCAGGTGCCTGATAGAGTGCTCGCGGACCTCCCGGTCGGGATGCAGCGCATTAGGATAGTATCCCAGAGAGGATATCCCGAGTCCTTTTTCCAAAAGCATACCCGTGATCTCTTCCGCCTTTCCTTTTCCCAGCGACTTCACGTCGATATGGACAACGCCGCCGTACTTTCTGTCCTTTTGTACCCCGGCGGGCCAGCACGCGACTTCGAGCATAGTAAACCCAGCACCCGAGGCCCAGTCCGCCACCTCCCCGAACGAAAGTCCGGGAAACGCAGCTGTAAAAACTCCTATCTTCATGATTCCTACCTCCTCCGAACCAGTAGTTTTCAGCTACTAATACCGTACGGCAACCCATTTCCCCTTGCGGTTGCTGTCGAGTATCGCTTCACAGAGAAGCTGCTCGGCATGTCCGTCCCGAAAAGTGGGAAACTGCGGCTGCTTTCCGTTCTTGTACCGCTCCTCCCTTATATATTCATAGATCGTTCTCGCACAGTGCGTGTGCGAGTCAGGAAAACCCTCGCCATGTCCGCCCGGATAACGGGCCGAAGGCTTCGCCGCAGGAGCCATGAGTACGGGGTCCTTGACGAGGATCTCGTTTGCCTTGTCTCTGTGCCCGATCCAGAGCTGGTTCGGCATTTCCGAGTCCCAGCTCACCGCTCCGTTCGCACAGTATATCTCGTAGAAAAGCCTGCACTTCCTCCCTGCACTCACCTGTGATACTGTCATCACGGCCTTCGTGTCAATCCCGCTGAATTTCAAAAGAACGATCCCGAGGTCCTCCGTATCAATAGGGATTTCCTCATAATCCGACGGCTTCAGCTCCTTCCCGGCAAATGTCTCCACCGATCCTTTCGGCTTCTTGCGGACCGGGATAACGGTTCCCAGGGAAGCGAATACAGCCTCGACCCTGGCACCTATAATAAACTGTATTGTATCGAGCCAATGGGTCCCTATGTCTCCCACCGCCCTCGCCTCCCCTCCTTCCTTGGCCTCCACCCTCCAGTTGTAATCCGTGTCGAGGAGCAGCCAGTCCTGATGAAAACCTCCCTGTATTAGGTATATCGGGCCGAGCGTCTTTCCCTGAATCATCGCTTTTGACTGCTGAACAAGCGGATAGAACCGGTGATTGTAGGTGACCGCATTCACGAGCCCTTTCTTCTCTGCAAGCTCTACGAGGGTTTTGGACTCTCTTGAGTTCATGGTGAGCGGCTTGTCACACACGACATGCTTCCCCGCTTCGAGCGCTGCCTTTGCCTGAGGAAAGTGAAGCCTGTTGGGCGATGTGATCTCCACCACATCGATCTCCTCCTTCAGAAGATCATTGTAGTCACCAAAGGCCTTGGGGATTGACAGCGCCTTTGCCTTGGCTTTCGCCGTGTCTTCTTTTGAAGTTGAAAGCGCCACTACATCCACGAATCCCAGCCTGCGTATCGACTCTATATGGGCGGGACCGATAAATCCGGCGCCTATCACTCCAACCCTGACTCTCTCTTTCATGGGGCCCTCCTTCCTCATGGTAATTACTGGCCATTTTACACCATCTTGCGGCCATATCAAGCATTATTTCCGGCTGTTCCCTTCACGGCGGGGTAAAGATGGAACGCCATTACAGGCAATGAACCCTCTTGTATTGTTGCACCGGGCCCTGTATCGCAGTATATTATGTATGACGGCAAAACGTGGAAGAGTACATGAAAAAGCTTTTTTTTATAGCGGGCGCGCTTATCATCCTTTCTGGGTGCGCAACAATGAGGCCGATTGCCCACAACGGCGAAAGGCTGGACTACTTCTCGAGATACGTCTCCGACTCAAGCGACAGCGTACAACAGCTGGCCCTTTATGAAAAGAGCATGACCTTCGAGCTCCTTTTCCTCAGGAAGACGGTATACAACCCGCAGCCGAGCCTGCTCTACTATTACGGCTCTTACGTGATAACCGACGAGGATGACATCGTCTTTTATATCTTTGCAAAAGACCCGCGCCTTTTAGGGCTGCTGGAGAATAAGAAAAACGATGAGCGAGAGCCGAACGGACCTGTTGTTCAGAGTTATCATATCGAGACGTTCAGCAGAAAGATGATCCGGCTGCGTACCAGGCTTCCGAACCCTCTCTTTCACCTCTTCTTCGGCCCCATTGAGAACGGGAAGCCTCCCACCATCTTCACCGAGATATAGAAACGAAGCCCCTGTCTTCGATGTGCGGATGGGTCTTACGTGGGTTAAAGGCCGCAGCCTGGGGTCAGGTTTCGCTTTGGGGCGAAGATCCAGCGTGCCGGCAAGCTGAAAGGCACGCAGAAGCCCTCCTCTCATCACATAAAGGCCAAACGGCCGCAGTTGACGGTCGATAAAAATAAAGACTTATCGGGAAGCAGAGTTTGACGGGCCGGCAGTTTCAAGCTCGGGGCTCTGTCTATCACATCGCTATACCTCAGGAGGGTCAGAAAATGGCAGAACAAAAACCAAAACCTCTCAAGGATGAGAAGGGAAGCGAAAAGGTCCGGGCTGAACAGCGGCGCATCTTAACCTTTGATGGGATCCTCGAAGCAATCCTGGACTTTCCCACCAAGCGCGTTGCAGTGGCAGTCGCCCAGGACCCGACCGTGCTCGACGCCGTGATCGAAGCGAGGGAGAAGGGGGTCGCCGAGTACATACTCGTAGGGGTCCGGGATGAGATACTGCGAATCGCGGATGATATGAAGAAGGATGTTCCTCCGGAGACGATAATCAACGTGCAGGACCCTATAGCTGCAGCAAACGAGGCTGTTCGTCAGGTACACGACGGATACGCCGACGTGCTCATGAAGGGGTATATTCACACAGACGACTTTCTCCGCGCAGTTCTGGACAAGGATACCGGCCTCAGGACCCGCGCAGTCATGAGTCACGTTTTTATCTGGGAATCTACCTCCTTCGGCAGGCTCATCTTCGTTACCGACGGAGCAATGAATATAGCTCCTAGTCTCGAGCTCAAGGCGGACATCATACTCAATGCCACACATCTCGCCCGTATGTTCGGCCTTGTAAAACCGAGGGTAGCGCTTCTTGCAGCAGTAGAGGTGGTAAACCCGAAGATGCCCGCTACCGTTGAGGCGGCTGCTCTCGCCGGCATGTGCTACCGCAACCAGTTCTCCATGCCGTGCCTCATAGACGGACCTTTTGCGCTTGACAATGCAATAAACGAAGAAGCAGCCGCCCACAAGAAGATCGGCGGGTACGTCGCGGGGAAAGCCGACATTCTCGTAGTCCCCAGCATCGAAGCCGGCAACATGCTCGCGAAAAGTTTCGCATTCCTTGGATGCGGTGATACGGTGGGGGTGCTCGTCGGTGCAAAACGGCCGGTAGTGCTTACTTCCCGCGCCGATTCTCCGAGAAGCAAGTTCTTCAGTATCGCCACTGCGGTGCTCATGAGCGGGTTCGAACGTGACCTCAGGCTCAAGATCGGGAAGGTGCACTATTAGAGGCAAAGTACGAAGCACGTTCCAGACATAGAGTGTATGAAGGGCCCGGCCCCCGGCCTTATATCTCAGCAGTCACTGTTATAAAGATCCCGGCAGCCTTTGTACGTATATTTAAGATTTTGCAGCGATCTACTATGGTTGCATGGACTTCAATATCTTTCAACCAGACGTTACGTATCAAGATACTGGTCTACGGCATCTTATTAAACTACCCTTCAGATATAACTGCACAGACAATGAGACTTTTTAGCTCGCGGCTCAATATCTCTGTAATTTTGTGTTAAATCGTGTATAATCACCTTAAATATTACCGCGGTGCACCATCTCCCGAACGTGCCGTTCGGGGCTTGAGCTATAATTGATTGAGTGCTGGAGGACCAACATGTACACAGTTCTTTGCTACGGCGACTCGAATACATACGGAAGAGACCCTGTGACAAAGGGAAGGCTGCCGAGAAAAGTGAGATGGCCCGGAGTTCTGCAAGCCGCGCTGGGGGGAGAATATTATGTGATCGAAGAGGGACTGAACGGCAGGACTACCGTCTGGGACGATCCTGTACGCCCGGGGCTTCACAAACGAAACGGGAGTTTTTACCTCCTTCCTTGCCTCGAGTCGCACGCTCCTATAGACATTCTTATAATGATGCTCGGTACGAACGACCTCAAGGCACGGTATGCCCTCACCCCGTACGATATCGCGGAGAGTATCGGGCATCTTATAGAAATCGCACAGAAGAGCGGCTGCGGGGCGAAAGGCGCTCCCCCCGATATCCTCATCATGGTCCCTCCTCCTCTCGGAAAGCTCACGGAATACGCAGAGACCTTCTCGGGCGGTGTCGAGAAATCGATTAAGCTCGCACCCTATTATAAAGTCGTGGCTGACGGGTACGGCTGCAGGTTCTTCGATACATCTTCTGTGATAGAGACAAGCAGGCTCGACGGCCTCCATATCGACCCGGAAGATCATGATAAACTAGGGCAAGCAGCCGCAAAGATCATTATCGGTATATTCGAAAAATAACACATTTAATCCCGAGCATTATCCTGTACGTGGTGAGGTAGTAAGCACATATGGGGTGCGAATCGACATCCTATCGTTATTAAAGATGGATACTTCCCGACAGAAGAAGCCTTTAGCCTTATGCGTGTATTAGCAGGACGATCGAAACCGGGGATGTACCGCTGCCTCAACCGTTATTTCGCTGTATCTCCTCCGGCCGTATGTTATCCACCTGCCCGTAAAAGAAGATTATATCAACGAAGCTGTCGCCATCATACTCGAACACATGCCATTCGAGCTCCGGAACATGGAGTATCATCCCCGCCTCGAGAGCCATCCGCTCCCCAAGCTTTTGTTTTCCATCCCCGTAACGGATATAGCCTTTCCGGGCATCGATGATATAGCAGATCTCCTCCGCATGCTGGTGGGGCTCCATCGGGCCGTTCTCCTTCGAGTAGCGTCCGAACCCCATCGTCATCCTGCCGCTTCTGCTTCGGGCATCTTTTCCGACCGCCTTCTGTATGATCCTGCCCGGCAGCCTGTTTTCCTGCAGTTCACGGCGTGCTATGATCTCCATTACCCTGTCAACCCATACATTGAATTATAAAGAGTCCAGCTCTTTCTTCAGCGTTACTATGTGGCTTTTTTCCTCGTTTATAATCTCGTCGATCTTCTTTTTCACGCTTTCAGAAGGCACCATGTCTTTCAGTCCTACGTAATAGAGAATCGATTCTTTCTCGAGCTCGATCGCCTTATCAAGTATCGTTGGCAAAGATTCGTCTCCCGTCAAAGACTCGGTCGCTTTCAGGCTTCCCTCCCCACCGCTCATATCCGCCATCGCTTCGAGGTATATCAGCATCTCTCCGAACGGGTCGAGCGATTTTTTCGACCGTTCCTCGTCCGACAGCTCGTCCTGCATCGTTCTGAAATACTTCTCGTGATCGTCTTCCATCCCGGCGAGTTTCAGCAACACTTCTTTTTCTTTTTCGAGCGCTTTCAACTCCGCCGCCCGTCGGTAGAAACGTGCACCATTCTGTTCGATTCTCTGTGCAATTTCAAGCGCTTCATCCGAGCTCAGCCGTAACACCATGACCACCCCCCCCTTATTCTTTAATAAAATGCTACTCCCACTTTGTGATGCCCTTGACCTGTTTGTACACATTCTCAGGCTTGAATACCTTCCTCCATTCGGATTTCAGTATCTCTTTCTTGGACATCTCCACCGCCTTCAGGGCTCCGTCCGACACGAGTTCTTTATAATCACCGATACCACCGAAGAGAACCCACATGCTGGAGTTCATATGACCGAGCATGAAATCCGTTGCAGCCTCCTCCGGCACGCCGGCCTTTATCGCCTCTTCCAGTGCCTCCTTTATTATTACCATCAGCGTAAAGGTGATAGTTTCCGCCATTGCGGGTTCCAGGATGGCCATCTGCTCGATGGTAACTCGATGCGATCTCATGACAGGAGCAAAGATGCTGCGAGCTATGGCTTCTCCTTTTTGATAATCTTCCTCTGGACCCTGCATGAGCGCGCACACTATACTCTGCTTGGCCCTGATGCCGCCATGCCACTCCTTCCGCACCTCCGGGTCGGTTTCATCGCTGATAATAGGCGGATGGCACGGGTGGGTGACGAAAATGGAGATATCGCTCCGTTTCGGCAGCTCTCCTGCGTACGCGGCGGATGCGTCAAGGACCATCAACATGGAGCCGGATTTCATTAAAGGAGCCAGCTCATGTGAAATTCGCTCGAGTTCGACGTCAGGGACGGATAGAATTATGATATCCGAACCTTCGACGGCGTTGCTCATGGGAGTTGACGAAACTCCCCGTTTTGTCAACTCACCGGTTTTTTGCTCGTCGGTTTCGACATACCGCACCTCATGCTCCGACTTGCTCAGATGATCCGTTATACGACATCCCATCTTCCCGCCGGCCCCGATCAATGTAACAACCATAGTTATTTCCCCCTCAAAAAGTAAATTACGCAGAGCTCTACTCTGCGACCGGTATCAAGCCGGAACGTCGATCCGGACTGATTCCCTAGCGTACCGGCCACGCCGGTTCATTACACTATTTCTCTCCGCTCTCTGATTTTATCGAGTAGGAAACTCCAGCCTTTTAAAAAACTGTTTCTGAACAGTACAACGGGGCCGAAATCCTTGAACTCATCGACCGTCAATCCGTCTTCCAGATATGCACGCCGGAAATCGGGTATCTCCATAAGCCGGTGCACCACGTACTGGGGAGCGGGAGTATCTATCCTGTATACCACGGGAGGATCGGATTCTAACAGCCGGTCGGCCGTGCCTTTCCAATTAATGGTTATATGCATCTCGGACCCGACTAATTCGGTAAAATGGTGCAATCCGCGCGCCCCTCCGCCGAGCATCACCCCGGGATATCCCCGCTCCTTGAAAATCCTGTACTGCTTTCGTGCAACGATACAACCCGCCTGCCACAGTATATCGGCAGGGACTGTAATGTTTTCCCTCTCCACGACGTTTTTCAGATGATCTTCGAAAATACCAGTTATATGGGTGAGATAGAACGGTGGTCTCTTATCACACTGCTTCGAAACCCGTTCATACAACTCGCAGGTATAGACCGCCTGCGGTATTCCCATGACCTCCGTTGCAATGATCGGTATGTCTTCGGGAATGAGGGCCTCTATTGCCTTCAGGCCTGCTTTTGTCGAAGGTATCTTTGCAATAAAGTTTTCAGCCAGGTTTTTATAACGAAGCGCCTCATCGACTATATGCTCAGGATCGTCATCTTTGAAAGGATCTCCCTGAATAGATACGAACCCCTCCTCCCGAGGACTCTTTTTATAAAGAGATAAAAATATATCGAGGATTCTCTTCGCGAGCTTCTGTTGTACAAGGTCGGCGGCCTGTCCGTCATCGTCCGTTTTTCTTATTGCTTCGTCGACGGCACGTAGAGCGAAATCCTGCTCCGACGCTGCTGTTATCTGTTTCATCGCGTACGTAGGGTTGGTCGTGCAGCTTATCGCCCCCGCAGCTATGGCACTGTGGGCTTCTTCCGGAGTGGGGTTGTTGATCCAGAACCTTGTCGGGCTCAGTTCATTGACTCTATGAAAATACCCCTTCCCCATATGCATCCTCCTTATTTTTTCAATATACGACGAACCGTTTTATCTTACAAAGAAAGGCTCACACAAGGGCAAGTACCCTTAAAGGGAAGGCCTCGAGTCCTACGATGGGCACGACGGACCCTATAAGAAAAAACTGTTTCTTTTTAATCTTGTCCAGATTGATGAGTCCTTCTATCATCGGAATATCATTCGATAAGAGAAAGTCGTGAGTATGATACAGCTCGAGGTTTTTTATACCGACCTTGGGGTCCTCCGGGTATACGGTATTATCTATACCGACCACCTTTACTCTACTATCTGCGAGCCATTTAGATGCTTCGTACGAAAAATAGGGACGATCCTGTCCCGTATAGGGAGAATTCCCGATAATGACGATATGACCGGTCTTCACGCCTGCGGTCTGGAAATCCTGCGGCAGTATCGCCTGTTTCTTTTTGTGTTTCGAGAGATCCAGGAATACCGCATCACCGATAAAAGCGTCTACCGGAATCTGGGATATATCCATACCATCCCGCTTATATAGTACGCTCACCCAGTGCAGGGGTGCTTCGACGTGGGTGCCGATATGGCTTTCCATCTGTATCTTATGCATCAATTCACCGGGGGGATAGTGAAACGGTGTGATTTCCATTGTTCTTCGCCCTGTATCCAGCGGTCCCCTCGCTTCACCGGGAACGATTTTCTGTGTCAGGTCGATGATACGGTATTTACGTAACTCTTCAGACAGGCTCACAAAACCACCTCCGATATTAAGAATCCGTTTTGGTTCTGTACGGTTTATTACCGTATGGGATATTGCTGCAACACTACTCGAAACAGTTCGTAGGACCGCCTTTTGGTTCGGCGGTATGCCCCCCGTCTGCGACAAGCGTGTGCCCTGTTACAAACGAGGCAGCGCCCGAAGCCTGACGCTAATACCGCATACTACCGGGCGGTGTGTCCTCCGTCTGCGACAAGCGTGTGCCCTGTTACAAACGAGGCAGCATCTGAAGCCTGACGCTAATACCGCATACTACCGGGCGGTGTGTCCTCCGTCTGCGACAAGCGTGTGCCCTGTTACAAACGAGGCAGCATCTGAAGCCAAAAATATCGCCGGTCCGACGATGTGTATCGGCTCGGCCAGCCTTCCAAGCGGTATATTATTGAGGAAATACTGCTTCACCTCAGGTTTCTGCTCCATGAGTTTCTCTATAAGCGGTGTACGCGTATGGCTCGGGGCGATGGCGTTGACCAGTATATTGTGCTTCGCCCATTCAATCGCGAGCGTTCTTGTCATCGCGATGATGCCTCCCTTGCTCGCGCAGTAGTTCGCATTTCCCGTTTCCACACCGACGAGACCGCCGATAGAGGCCATGTTGATGATCCTGCCGCCCTTCCCTCGCTCTATCATATGTCTTCCGACCTCACGGCAGAAGAGAAACGTCCCCTTCAGGTTGATATCGAGCACCCTATCCCACATCTCGTCCGTCATATCCTCTGCGTTCGACCGTATTCCGATTCCGGCATTGTTTACGAGTATATCGATGGTCCCGAAACTTTCCAGCGTGCTCTCGACCGCCTTTTTGACATCTTCTGTTTTCGACACGTCGCATACGACCGGAACGGCGTTCCCCCCGCCCTTCTCGATCCCTCCGGCAACAGCTTCGGCGTCTTCAGCCGAGATATCCACACATGCGACCTTTGCACCGAACTGCGCATAGCCCTCTGCGATCGCCCTTCCGAGCCCCGATCCTGCTCCGGTAACGAGGGCTGCTTTTCCATCGAGACTAAAAAGACCACTTAGATTGTTCTGCACGACTGGACCTCCACTTTAATTCTTCTCTCCCTGCTCGATCAGCTGTTTTATACGCTGCAGAAACCGTGCCGCCAGCGCGCCGTCCACTATTCTATGGTCCCACACAAGACTCAGCCTCATAACGGGACGCACGGAAACGGTATCGGTCTCGTCAACGACCGACGGCTCTCTCACGATGGATCCTACCGCGAGTATCGCGCACTCCGGCGGATTGATTATCGGTATGAAACTTTCTACATCAAACATACCGAGGTTCGTCAGGGTGAAGGTCCCGTTCGACATATCCTCCCTTGTGCTCCGGCCGGACTTCACCCTCTCGATTTTCTGCGATGATTCGTCGGTTATCGTCAGCACGTCCTTCTTGTCCGCATCCTGGATGACCGGAACGAGCAGGCCTCGTTCGGAATTGACGGCGACTCCGATGTTTACGTCTTTCATTATCCTTATGTTTTCCCCTTCGATCCTCGAGTTCATCTGCGGAAACTCCCGTAACACCTTTGCCGCGAGATGAACGAAGAGGTCGTTATAGCTTACCTTTTTACCGCTCTCTTTGAGACCGTTTCGCCATTCGATAAGCCGGGTTGCATCGACCTTCGTGAAAAGCACCGCCCTGGCCGTGGTGCGCACGCTTTCCGACATCCTGGAGGCGATCGTCTTCCTGATTCCCGAAAGCGGTATGAGGTTTTTATCCTGTTCCGTGACAGCCCCGCGTGCGACTTCCTCGCCTAGAGCTTCCTCACCCCGGGCGTATTCCAGTACATCCGTCTTCTCGATCCTCCCCCCCGCTTTGGAAGGGGTGATCCGGGCATAGTCGATATTGAGCTCCTTTGCAAGCTTCTTCGCAATCGGGGATATCCGAACCCTCGAATCGGGCACGGAAGCGTCTTTCTTCTCCTCGAACCCGGACCCCTGTCGCGCCGGAGCGGGTTCATCCGTCTTTTTCTCGAACCCCCCGGCGTCTACAGAGAAATCATCAGGCAGCGTCTCGCCCTTTTCGGTGAGCACAGCAATCGGCTCCTGTGTCTGCACAGTCTTTCCCGGTTCAGCGATGATCATGGCCAGGACACCGGACTTTGTCGATGGGATATCCTGTGTCGCCTTGTCTGTCTCGGCCTCGAGTATCGTCTGACCCTCTTCTATTAACTCCCCCTCCTTTATCAGCCATCGGACGATAATCGCCTCAGTCATGTTAACGCCGATTTTCGGTAGTGTCAGTATCGTTGGCATGGTACCTTCGTCTCCTTACGCCTCTAAAACTCTCTTTACCGCGCTCTTTATCTTGTTCTCATCCGGGATCACCATTTTTTCAAGCGTCCTATTGAAAGGAACAGGTATGTTGAGCGATCCCACACGAACCGGCGGCGCATCGAGAAGATCGAATCCCCTGTCGACAATCTCCGCTACGATGTCGCTTGCCATGCCGCCGCGAAGATGCGCTTCCTGTACCACAACGACGCGGTTGGTCTTTTCCACCGATTTCATCACTGTTTCGTAATCGAGCGGAAGAAGAGACCGGAGCTCGATGACTTCACACTGTATATCCTCGGAGGCAAGCTCCTCTGCAACGTTCATCGACTTGACGGTCATATAGGAGTATGTCACGATGGTTATATCGCTTCCCTCCCTACGGACAGCCGCTTTCCCGAAAGGAACAGTGTAATCCTCCTCGGGCACCTCACCTTTCATCGTGTAGGAATTCTTATGCTCAAAAAAGATCACCGGGTTATCGTCACGCACAGCCGTTTTCAGCATACCCTTTACATCATACGGCGTTAGCGGGGTCACTACCTTCAGGCCCGGAACGTGATTGAACCACGCTTCGAGCGACTGTGAATGCTGGGCCGCCACACCGCCGCTGCACCCGAACGGTGCTCGTATGACGAGCGGCATATTGATCTTTCCGCCGAACATGTATCGTATCTTCGCTGCAATATTAACGATCTGGTCCATGGCAAGGGTTATCCAATCCGAGTATAGTATCTCGACTATGGGCCTCAAACCCATGCCTGCAGCGCCGATCCCGATTCCTGTAAAACCGGCCTCTGATATTGGTGTATCGATTACCCTCTTCTCACCGAACTGCTGGCAGAGGCCCCTTGTAACTCCAAAGGGGTTTCCTCGTATGGCAACATCGCATCCAAGAAGGATAACGGTCTCATCCCGCATCATCTCTTCTTTCATGGCATCGTTCAACGCCTGTCTTACGGTTATCTCTTTCACTCTCGTGCCCCCTCGAAACCGGTAACGCCGTACCGAATTATTTCAGTCTCCTGATCAGAATTGTATAGCACTGCAATCTCCTGTTTTGATATACTACTCTATTACTTCGTTGTTCGCGTAGATGTCCGTGTACAGCCTGTCGGCGGGCGGTTCGGTACACTCTTCCTCCGCATACTTTATCGCTTCCGCGATATCACTTATTGCTTTGTCCTCGAGCTCCTTGGCCCCTGCCTCGTCCGTGATCCTGTTGTCGAGGAGGTACGCCCGCATCCGCCGTATCGGTTCCAGGTTCCACCACGGCTCCACCGCCTCGAGGTCACGATACCACTGGTCGTCTGCGACGAAGTGACCGAGAAAACGTATCGTCCGCGCCTCGATGAGTGTCGGGCCGTCTCCTCTTCTCGCCCGTTCGGCCGCTTTCTTAACCGCTTCATATATGGAAAAGCAGTTGAACCCGTCTACCAGCACACCGGGAATATCGTAGGCCGCCGCGCGCTTGTGAGTCTCCCACTGACCTGAAACGGTCTTTATCGATGTGGCGATCGCGTACTGGTTGTTTTCGCAAACGAATATGACTGGGAGTTTCCACGCAGCCGCCATGTTTATCGATTCATGCCAGACTCCCTGGTTGCTTCCGCCGTCACCGTGAAAACACACGGACACGAATCCCTTCCCGAGACGGTCCGAAGCCATAGCGGCACCGACTGCGAGCGGCATACCGCTCCCTACTATTCCCGTGGCGCCGAGCATTCCGTGCTCCACGTCCGCGATATGCATCGATCCGCCTTTGCCGTGGTTGTACCCCTCGTATTTACCGAAGAGCTCGGCCATCATGATCTTCACGTCGCCACCCTTGGCGATAGTATGACCGTGACCCCTGTGCGTACTCGTAATGCAGTCATCCGGATTCAACGCCGAACAGGTACCGACTGCAATCGCCTCCGATCCTATGTACGCGTGAGCGAGCCCGTATATCCTGTTCTCCATCCATAGTTCCCTCACCTTGGTATCGAACTCCCTGATGAGGTTTATCTGGTAGTACATCTCGAGCTGCTTCTTTTCCGATATAGCCTCGGGCTTCTCATACGGCGTGTAGCAGCCGAACGCCTCAAGAACCTTTTCTGGTATCGTAACTGGCATTGTATATTTTCCTTTCGTCATTATTATCCTTTGAATGTGTATACTTCGCCCGGTTTCATCACCTTCAACTCCGGTGCATAGGACCCTTTCTTTCTTCTCTCTTCAACGAGTGCGACGAATCTTTTCACGTCCTCGCACTCCGGATCGACGTAGTGGCTTACAACGACCTTTTCAAGGCCAAGCCACTCGCTTGCAAGGAGCGCCTGTGCGGGCGTGAGCTCACCGGTTTTGTAGCACTCTTGATGCGGAAGGGATACACCCTCTCCCTCTGGCAGCGTCACATGCATGAGTCCGTAATTCGGCCTATAAGTTGCTCCGATGAGTTTCATGTCAGAAAACGACGCCGTATCACCGGGATGGTAGATTCTCACGTCTTCACCCGCATCGACGATAAACCCCATTGCAGGTCCCGAAAGCAGCGAACCATCCTGTTTTCTCGTAAACGACCAGTGACGGCTCTCTACCGGGTGAACGAGAACTCCGTTCGATTCCATCGACATTCCCCATATCGTCGGAAGGATCAGAGACGGATCAATATCGTGGTATCGGACGAGATGATGTAGCACGTCCACCGCGCAGATCACCCTGCAGCCGTATTTCTTCACCACTTTCGGGGCGTCCCCGAAGTGATCGAATGCATTGTGTGTGACGAGCAGGAGGTCTACCTGTCCGAGGTCGCCCGATTTCACCGGGGAGTATGGATTATCATCGAGAAAAGGATCGATCAGTACATGCACCCCGCCGGATGTTATTATCTTGTACCCCGCAACTCCGAAAAACTGTACGCTTACAGACATACTACACCCCCCTTATTTGCCGTCCTTTGTCCGTGCTTCTATACCGGCAAGATCTTCGATCACAGTCAACACTCCCGAGTGATCGTAATCTCCCCTGTTCTTCGCCATCATCGTCGTATAGAGCTCGTGTACGATGCTAGTTGCGGGAAGCGGAACATTGTAATCGAGCGCCGTCTTCATGATAATGTTGAGGTCCTTATAATGAAACTTACTCTTGAACCCGGGCTCGAAATCTCCGTGAACCGCCTTCTCACCTCGTACATCCATTACCCTCGTCTGTGCGTACCCGCCGCTCAGGACCTTGATGATAATAGCTGGGTCCACTCCGGCCTTTGCCCCCAGCACGAGCGCCTCCGCCATTCCGACGAAGTTCATGGCGACCTGTATCTGGTTGCACGCCTTGACGATCTGTCCGGCGCCGTTTTTCCCGCAGAGCGTGATCGTCTTTCCGAGTTTTTCGAAAATAGGCATAAACGCATTGAAATCATCTTCAGATCCTCCGACCATGATCGAAAGGATGGCCTTTTCCGCCCCGACCTGGCCGCCGCTCACCGGTGCGTCGAGACAGTGAACGTCCTTCTTTCCGAACTCTTCCGCCACCTTTACCGCAACGGTCGGCGCGATCGTGCTCATGTCCGCATAGAGCATGCCTGATTTCACTCCCTCGATGAGCCCGTCTTTTCCGAGTGCAACGCTCTCGACATCCGGAGAGTCCGGAAGCATCGTTATGAGAACATCGCTTTTTTGAGCGACTTCCTTCGGGCTGAAAGCCTCCGACGCGCCCGCACGGGCGACTTCCTTCACTGCGTCTTTATTGATGTCATGAACGACGAGCGAATAGCCGGCGTCCAGCAAATGCTTCGACATCGGCTTTCCCATAATGCCCAACCCGATAAAGCCTATAGTATTTTCAGCCATAAGTATTCCTCCGATAAATGGTGTACAATGTTCTTTTATAGATTATTCATATCCATTTAAATGAAATGCGCGACTTTTAGCTATTATGCCCAGCCCCATTTAGATGGAGTTCGCCCCTTCTCTAAAGTATTGACTACCACATCTAAATGCGGACGACACTCCTTAAAACGTTGCCCAGCCCCATTTAAATGGTGTACGTTTATTCTTTCAAGTATGTTCACTGCCATTTAAATGCGTAAGGCACCTTTTCTATACGTTGCCCAGCCCCATTTAAATGGTGTACGTTTATTCTTTCAAGTATGTTCACTGCCATTTAAATGCGTAAGGCACCTTTTCTATACGTTGCCCAGCTCCATTTAAATGGTGTACGTTTATTCTTCAAGTATGTCCATTTCCATTTAAATGAGATGTGCTACCTTTAGTTATTTTGCCCAGCCCCATTAATCATGTTTTGTGATTACTTGTAAAGTGCAAGCCCCTCTGTTCCCACGTCGATCGCTTCCAGCGTTCCGAATCCCACCTCCGTCACATATAGTGTATTATCACCAGGGAGACCGAATACGCAGTTTGTAAGTTTGCTTCCCTCTGTCCTGATCCGCTTCACGACTTCACCGTCCCGTCCCAGTACCGTTACGTCTCCCTGGCCATATACAGTTACATAAAGATTCCCGTCTGCTCCGAACTTCATGCCGTCCGGTCCCCTGATCTCGGAATACTCCTCATCTAACAGTACGTTTCCGAATGCTTCCCTGTCGCCGGTGATCTTCCCGTCTTTGTTCCGGTACCTGTAAACCATTCCTGTTATCGTTTCGTTCACATAGAGGTCGCCGTCGGGCCCGAAGGCGATGCCATTTGTAAACTTGATACCGTTATCGAGCCTCTCGATCTCCCCGGTCTTCGTGTCTATAACATAAACCCTTCCATCATACGAGAGGTCCCTGAAGTCCTCCCGCACCTTGCCGTCAATTACGAAATCCTCGACGAAGAACCCCGAATCCGTCAGATAGAGCCTGCCGTCCGGGCCGAACGCGAGGTCGTTCGGAAAAATGAACTTTTCACCGTTGCACTCAGTTTTTACGACTTCCACCTCCCCGTCCATCGACAGCCTGATAAGAGACGGTTCGAGAGATTCGGCGACCCAGATGAATCCATCCCTGTCTACTGCGAGGCCGTTGGGTCTGCCTGTTTTTGCAATCACCCTCCTCTGTTTTCCGTCCCTGCTGATATGGGTGGTACAACCCCTGTCGGATGCCATCTCAACGAGAAGGAAGCTTCCGTCATCCAGGACCACCGGACCTTCAGGTTCTCCCAGTCCTTCTATGTATTTCATACGTTTCCTCCTTGGTATAAGGCGAACGATACTTATCTCTTGTTATATGTGGTCAGTGGTCATACCATTAAAGAGATTAACTCAACTTTATTTAAGTGTCAACAAAAAACACTCGGCGGCCGTTCATAATTTCGTATTTCGCATTCACGCTACTTCCTGTTTCTATGTTTTTCCAGAAGCTTTTGCGACCGCTTCAGGCTGTGTGTCATTGCTTGTGCCGCACCATCGGACGATTTATCCCTTACCTGTTCAAAAACTTTGTAATGTTCCCTTAACACCTCCTTTACATCGATTCCCCCTGTTGCAACGAGACTCTCCCGAATGGGAATAATGAGCTCCTCCATTATGGTGGTGAGAAAGATATTGCTGGCCAGCTTTGCGAGCTCGAGATGGTATTCGAGGTCGATCCTGTTGAACTGCTCCATATCGCCGACCGCCTCCCGCATTCGTTCCATAATTTCTTCAAGCGGCTTGATATTGCTGTTATCAGAGTTGATGGCGGCACGTTTTGCAATCTCCGGTTCAAGTATGCTCCTGAAATCGATCAGGTCCATTAGCGGCACTTCCTGGTTCTGCCGTCGAAGATAGAGCATAAATGCGTGGGATATGTCGCTGCTGTCTACCGGGTTGACCCGTATACCTTTTCCATGAGTAACGGTAAGTACTCCCCTTGTTTCGAGCGATTTTATCGCTTCCCGGAGTACTGTTCTGCTTACACCGAGTTCCTCAGCAAGAATTCTCTCAGACGGCAGCATCTCACCGACTTTCAGCTTACCGCTTATGATCAGGTCGAGTAATAGCTCGTACACACGGTTCTTGAGATTCTGAGTACCTATCTTTGGAAAAATCTTTTCATCCATGGGCAAACCCTCCTTTCTTATACTATGCTACCGTTTCATAGACCTCTGCTAGCGATCCACGATCTCCCACATTACCTGGATAGATAACATATATAATTTGTTTCCGGCCTTCAATATTCGTTAAACACAGGAGGGGGACGCCGGGAAGTACCTGTCCTGTAACCCTCGCCTTTTTCACTCCCAGGCCTTTCACGAGGATATCGCTCGCCGTTGTTCCTCCTTTTGCAATGATGCACGTGGCCTTTTTCTGTGTTTTTTTCACTATCTCTGCGAGCGCTTCCGACACAGTTCCCGCAATCCTCAGATTATCTTTATTGTCCGGGCCGAACACCCTTACCAGTTTCCGCGACGTGTAGAGTACGGGGTTGAGAGATGACTCGAATGCGAGCTCTACCGCTCTGCTTTTTTTTTCTATCTCCTCTTGTCTCGCAGATTCGTCCAGGAGCACCCGTTTGACATCGAGCTCGATCCCGCGCACGCCTTCACACCTGAGCAGATAATCGAGTTGATCGGTAGACTTTTTAATATGAGACCCGACGACCGTCAGCACTGTATTCCTGCCCCTGTCCGCTCCGCGGAGGTCTTCGGCACGAAGCAGCGCCCGGTCATCGATCATGCAATAAGCCTTCACGAAAGAGGCCGCAGTCCTGTAGATGAATCGCTTTCCGTCACGTTCCGCTGTAAAACACGCAACAAGGAAGACCCGCAGGTCGTCGTAGCTCATCGCATTAACGACGACCTTACCGAACCGTTCCACCGACATGAGAATCCGTAGGATCCCTTCGGTATCCTCCCTCCTCATGAGCTCGAGCGGCACGGATACCACTTCGCTCGATTTCGTTCGGCCGTTCGTCTTTTCTTCGACATACTCCCTGAGGTTCGAGCTTTTAAAGCCGAACACGCTGTCTCCCGCGTATTCGGTTTTACCCACAGGTATGAAGTCGCCACCCTCCTTCACGTAGTGGATATCCTTATAGGTGTACCTCCCTCCCTCGAAAAAACAGGGTGACAGCACCTCCCCGTGAATTTTTTGCTTCGTCCCCGCTTCATATTCCTCCCTGAGTACCGATGTCTCGAGCGGGTAGTGCCCCCGAAGCGTCGAATCGCCCCTGCTTATTACCGTAAAATCTCTGCCGGTCTTTTGCGATACCAGAATACAATTCTTCATTATCGCACGATTTATCTCTGCCGTTTCTTCTTTCGTCAGCGCTCTTGTGTTGGTATGGATAAAGAAGCAACGTTCTTCGGCAAACGCTTCCGAGAGAGCCTTACGGGACCAATCTGTATAGACGTATACGTCGTGCACCGTCTGAATACCGGTGGGATCGTCATCCAGCACCACTACAACCTTATCCCTGCGGTTTTTTTCCGCCCGCAGTATGCCTTCGATATCGGTTTTTGTGATGCATTCCGGTATCTCGCGGAACAGCTCTGCCTCTGTGATACTCATCCAACCTCCGTACTCGCGTATGTTCCTTCTCCTAATCTGAATCCAGCGGGTACCTACCGAACTTCCTACACGCTTCCGCCATTGCAACGATATTCTCAGGCGGCACATCCGGCTGAATCGCATGGACCGAGGAGAGAACATACCCCCCGCCCTGCCCCAGTTCGTGTATCCGCTGTCTCACCTCGTTCCCGACTTCCTCGGGAGACCCGTACGGCATTACCTTCTGCGTATCTATGCCTCCCCAGAAAGCCAGTCTGTCCCCGAAATCCCGTTTCATGGCTTCGACATCTCCTATCGCGGAAACCTGTACGGGATTGAGTAGGTCGACGCCGTTTTCGATGAAGTCATCGAGGAGCGCGACGACGTTTCCGTCGCTGTGGTAAAAGATCTTTGCATCAGTCTTACTCTTAATAAAATCGTACCATTTCTTGTAGATCGGCTTTATGAGCTCCCTGTAGGTTTTTGGCGACATCAAAAGCCCATCCTGGGTGGCCATATCATCCGCCGTCCGGAATACCTGGATATAGGAACCGGCTGCGTCGAGAAACCGACCCGTTGCCTTGATATTGATTTCCAGTATCTTTTCGAGCAGAGCTGTGACGAACTTCGGGTTCATGATCAGGTCCGTGAGAAGCTGCTCGAAACCGCGAAGCTGGTACGCCTCCTCCCACAGCGCCTTGAATCCGCTGTCCGCCATTATCGTATAATCCGTATCATCGTACAGCTCCTTCGCCCTGTCTTTCAGCCCTGCTGTATATCCGGGATCGAGAGGATCGGGCCAGGGATACTTTTCTATATCTTCCACGTCCGCATCTTTCAGGGGAGGTTCATCTACCTCGTAGTAGAATGCTGTTTCTGAATAGTAGACCGCCTTGAACTTCACTCCCCAGATATCTATAAACGTTCCCGACTCGGAAGGAGGCGGTGTCCAGTTTGCAGGGGGGCTCGGTTGGAGCGGACGCACGTCCGACCCCAGCTTCTCCATTACCGCTTCATCTAGCCGCGCCATACGATAAATCTTGCTCAGCATCTTCGTCTCGGACTCGATACCGAAGTGCTTTTTCAAATTTTCGTACCCCTCAACCACGAGAGTGGTACTCAATCCTCCCCCGATATCGAGCGGGACACGGTCCGGTTCCTGATGATTAACCGCCGCAATTACCCGCTCTCTCGATGTCATTTCAGCCATTTTTTCCATCTCCTCCGATCACAATTTATTCAGTTGTCATGTCCCGTACCGAGTAGTCTCTGTGTACGATGACCGCCTCCGCCGCCTGGCCGATATACGTACCGTCATACGTAACATCCAACGTGATCGCCGCCTTAGGCAGCCTGAAGCGGTACTCATTCGGAATAGTCACCTTCACACCCTTTTCCGCATAAGCATCAGCTGGTATTCGTAAATCGATCGATTCCGGTTCGTTTTGCCAGGAATCCGGAAGCACGAGACGTGCTTCGGCCTGCACGGGTCTGCCCGAGTAGTTGCGCAGCCTGACCCGAAGCTCGAACGTATCACCGGGAGAGGCATCGGTCTGATACGGACACAGCTGCGCCCAGGAGGGATCGAGTCCCAGGTTTGTCTCCCCGGGGAGCAGCATCTCGAAACAGCCGGTCAACGCCTCCGCCTTGGACAGCAGGATTTCGTACAGGTCGGGGGACACGTCGCGCGTCATTTCATGACCGCCGCATAGTATTTCAGGACAATATCGTGCATAGACCTGAAACGCCTTTTGATGTGAATCTTTCTTCATCCGGTTTCGATAGATGACACTCGGAGTCCGGTACAGCGTCGCGAAGATGTTATCGCCGGTGAAACCGACGCTTTTACCATCTATTGTTGTAAAAAGCGACACCGCGTACTCCGTGTGTCCCGGAGTGTGGTGCGCGATGAACTCATATTCTCTCCACAGGAGCGTCTCCCCGTCGCAAAAGGTGCGGTCGACCCGTATCGGATACGGCATAACACACCCGGTCTGCTCCTCCCCCGGTGATTCGAGCAGATGTCGAAGACCTTCCCAGGCCCAGCATTCCGTGCCGAACCGGGACTGCAGGTACGGTATGCCGGCGACATGGTCGTCGTGATAATGAGTCGGAATCACAATATCGATATGACGAACACCGTACTCGTTCTCTAATCGATCCAGGGAGTGCTCGATAAAACGGACCGTTTCTCCAGCTTCGAAATGCGGCTGAATCGGGCTGAGAAGCTCCATACACGGTGCGCCGTAGTCTACGAGCAGTGCGTGGCCGTCATCCGAGAGGATGACATAGAAAAAGGCGCATGCGAACTCGGCGGCAAGCAGATGATCCGTTATCCTCGTAAAAGGACGTTCGCCTACAGGCTGCAGCCCGTTGTTTCTCAGCTTGTAGTAATCGGTAAGGTTCCGCCTGGTCAGTTCAAGCGCCGATACGCCTTCCTCCATGGGCTGGCCGTGCGACGGGCATAAAAGCTGCGGGCTCCGCTGCCCCATGTTCTTCAAAGAGAGTATCTCCGCCTCGAGGCCGTCGGTTTCGCTGTAGCTGTACTGCATATCGTGAAGTGTGAGGACCTTGCCCGGGGAATACAGAAGATCTCCCGTAAAAGCCACCTTCGTATCGTCTATTTCCGAGACAATCGATATCGATCCGAGGGTATGGCCCGGGGTGGGAATAAAGGAAAACTCGTACTCCTTCCATCGCCACTGCTCAAAATCCCGCAGCACGCCGCTTATCATGACGTCCCGGGTGAGGGAGAACAGCGTATTGCGAACATCGTACATGTCCCACAGATTCCTCGTCGCCCAGAAAAGCTCGGCCTGATCGAAGAGCCGCCTCTCGTGCTCCGGAACGAATATCGGGATACCGCGCTCGATCGCCCTTTGATCTCCCTGGCACTGATCCCGGTGGTGGTGAGTATGAAGTATCGCGCCGACAGATGTTATTCCGAGGCTTGTAAGCTGTTCGAGAACCGCGCCGCTCCCGAAATCGATCAACACGGCTTCGTGATGGTGCACGATGATGTACACATTACACGTGTCCCGATAGACATAGAGGTGCGGTAGTATCTTTTTGAAATAACCGTCTCCTGCAGCACCTATCGTCTCCATTGTATCGTTTGCCCTGTTTTCTTTCTTTATATGACTGCCATCCGGATTCGAGACCCGCCCCTATGCATCGCAACACATTTCCTCTTCATACATGTGCTGAATGAACAAACAGTCCGAAACACCCTTTCCGCCCTGCTCCATGCGGCATGCGAAACGGGCATGCTTTTCTCGAAGAAAGGTGAAAAAGGACCGGTACTACCCTTCGAACAGCTGTCCATCCGGCCTGCTGCAGATTTATCATAGTCCGGGTCCAGATCTGTGTTTCACAGATGAAAGATATATTCTTACACGATGTTACTGTTCAATCCTATATTTTATCAAAGGTGATAGGTGATAGATCATCGGGCATCACTAAAATCTGCTGCTTGAACGACTTCAGGTTTTCCGAAGTAATTACAAACAGACTGTCGTCAACTCTCGGCACTCGGAGTTATCCTCGCTGTAAAATTTACAGAAATTCAACCCATGAATATACCACCGTTTACATCAATTACCGCACCTGTTATATACTCTGCTTTCTCTGAGGCTAAAAAAGTAACAACATCAGCAGTATTTTCAGGCTTTCCCAGTCTCCCCATAGGTATAAGGGATTTTAAAGCTGTAATTTTATCATCAGGTATTTTCTTAATGATATCTGTTTCCGTTGTACCTGGAGCTACTGCATTTACTGTTACATCATACTGAGCTACCTGCCTCGCAAAACACATTGTTAATCCTATGATTCCGGCCTTTGTCGTGGCATAACCAACACCACCTCCATAACTGCCCATTCTCCCTGCTAATGATGACATATTTATGATTCTTCCCCATCTCTTCTCTCTCATATAGGGAAGCACCTGCTGAGATGTAAAAAAGACGCTATTCAGATTCACTGCCATGAGTCGATTCCATTCTTGCTCCGTTATATCGTCAATTGCCGTTGTTTGAAGAATGCCTGCATTATTTACAAGGATATCTATCGTTTTGTATCTCTCACCAACTTCTTTAACCATGTTCTTGATATCTGTAACGTTCGAAACATCTGTCTTAAAGCTTACCGCTTCATGTCCAGCGTCTTTTACTTCTTTTACGACCTCTTTCGCAGATTGTTCATTTATATCAGCAATAACGGTTACAATTTTTTCCTTTACAAGGGCATGCACAATCGCTCTTCCAATTCCCTGCCCCCCCCCCGGTAACAATTGCTACTTTTTTAATAGCCACGGCATTTGTCCTCTCGCGATTTTTAATAATTCTGTCTTATTCAAACCACGCTGTTACATACCGTTGTATGTTTCAGTAGTGCAGTTAAAAACTCAATTTGTTTTTCTCTATCCAAAACTCTGAACATCTATCCGGTCAGGGGGTATTTCCCAAATTTACGTGTTGATTCAGCCATCGCAACAATGTTCTGCGGCGGCACATCTGCCTGTATGGTGTGTACTGGTGCTACTACAAACCCACCACCAGGTCCCAGGTCGTTGATGCGCTTTTTTACTTCAGCTTCTACATCCTTTTCTGTGCCGAACGGCAGAACCTTCTGTGTATCTATTGCACCCCAGAATGTAAGCTTGTCCCCGAATCTTGCCTTCAGTTCTTTCGTATCAATGTCTATCGCAGACACCTGAACGGGATTAATTATTTCTACTCCGTTTTCTATTAAAAGATCAAGCATGTCAACAATATTCCCGCAGCTATGGTAAAATATTTTGGCTTCGGTTTTTGATTTAATGAATTTATAAAACTCCTTATAAACGGGTTGGATTAATTCACGATAAGTATTAGGGCTAAAAAGTGGTCCTCCTTGAGTTGCCAGATCATCAGCAGTACGAAACACCTGTATATACGGACCCGCAATATCTAGAAAACGGCCGGTACCTGCAATATTGATCTCGAGAAGTTTATTCATCAACGCGGAAACAAATTTCGGATTAAGTATCAAATCCGTTATGAGCTGCTCATATCCCCTGAGCATATACCCGAGTTCCCAGAAACTTTTAAAGCCCGCGTCCGCCATGATCGCGTAGTCAGTGCCGTCATAAAGTGCCTTTACCTTATCTTCCAGATCGGCCGTATAGCCTGGGTCAAGGGGATCGGGCCACGGATACTTTTCTATATCTTCTATATCCGCATCCGCCAGCGGGCTCTTAACAACGTCGTAGTAATAGGCACTGTCTGAAAAATATACTTTTTTCCAGTGAATACCCCATATATCAATGACAGTATCCGGGTCTGATGGAGGTGGGGTCCAGTTTACCGGAGCGCTGACTGTTAACGGCCGGACATCACTTCCAAGATATCGCATGACGCTTTCATCCATTCGCGCCATTCTTAACACCTTTAACATCATTTTAGTATCTTCAATAATCCCTAAATGCTCTTTGAGTTTTTCATATCCCTCAATTACCTGTGTAGTGCTCGTACCGCCTCCTATATCAAGAGGAACGCGATCAGGTTCGTGGTGATTTAAGGCGGCTACTACACGTTCACGCGGAGTCATTTCACTCATGAGACAATCCTCATTTCAGGGTAATATTTTCGTTTTTTCAGTAGAATACTGTTTATTCGTGCGCGACAAACCATATTTACAGGCAATGCCTGTTTAAATATTCAAACAAGCATTGCCTCTATTTAAAAACCTCTTTAAGATGTAGACATTCTATCCTTCGCCCTTGAACGCTTTCACGTTTTCGGGAGTAATGACAAACAGTCCCGTGTCAACCCTCGGCGGTATGTTCGTTACTCCGACACCCGCGTCGTTCGGCGTTATATTCACCGCCGAATGGTTGTAGTCGTAGAGCATCTTCG
>Ga0307378_10002523_pt1 | contig 27862 bp, 28 predicted proteins | sample UN1MG_FD_202238 | JGI IMG/M metagenome (GOLD analysis project Ga0307378, IMG submission 202238) | Soil microbial communities from Risofladan, Vaasa, Finland - UN-1 | ecosystem: Environmental > Terrestrial > Soil > Coastal area > Acid sulfate soil | place: Finland: Risofladan, Vaasa | collected... | reverse complement strand
CGGCCGAAGCTGTTCGGCTACAAGTCGCCGGGTGCGGTACGTCTGATGGCGCTGCAGCTACTGGAGGACCGCAGCGACGACGACTTCCTGGTGCGTCACGCGCAGCGTGATTCCCGCGATTACCAACCGCGGCGGGACCTGCTGGCCGGATGGCACGACGACGGAAGCTGGGGCAGCGACCGCTTCTACATGCGCCGCTGGGGCGAGGCGGCCGCGCGCGACAAGGCGTTGCTTACCACCGCTCGTAATCTCACGCTGCTTCATCTCTATGGCTGGCGCCCCGACGAGGATTACTCCCAGAACGATTTCCTCGACGAAGCTGCCGAGTTGTTGCTTTCACGCGCGCGAGATGACGGCCATCTGCAACTCCTCTCACCGAACAACACTCGGATTGCGGATGAAGATAAATCCCTGGCTTCCCGTGCCGACCACTGGCCTGGAATCGCCGTGGCGGCCCTGATGAATTTCGGCGTCGCCGATCCACGCATCAAGCGCTTCCTCGACCTGCTGGAGCGGGAACAACGGCCCGACGGCGGCTGGCTGCCGGCGCTCGAGGCACGACGTCACGGCGGTGAAGAACAATTGCCCAGCCACCCGCTCCACACCGCTAACTTCGCCCTCGCTCTCAGCACCCACCCGGAGCGCCGGGACGGTGAAGCTGCGCGCCGGGCGGCGAGCTTCCTGCTCGACCACGCCTTCCGCGCTGTGGGCGGCTACCGGAAGGCCGGTTTGGAACTCTGGGAACAACTTGCAGAACCGCAGTGGGGATTCGACACGCTGAAGGTGCTCTGGATCGCGCTGAAGTGCGGCGTCGGTCCGCAGGACACGGGTGTGAACAAATTGGTGAAGTGGTTGATCGAAGCGCAGGCGAGTTCGGGGCTGTGGCGCTCGGCGCGCAAGCGCCCCGGCCCGGATGAGGACCTGTTCCTGACGCTGAGGGCGACGGCTGCGGTGAAGAGAGTCTACGACGATCTGGCTGGGGATGAGTAATCCGCACGGAGTGCTGAAAAAAGACAACGGCCACCGACTTCAGCGGACCAGATCCAGGATGATTCGTGTGACGCGCTCCAGACCGCGCCCGTCGACAGCGGCTCGGCCCTTCCGCGACATTTCCAGGCGGCGCTCTCCGTCGGCGATTAGCTTTCCCACCTCCTCGAACAGCCTCTCGCCATCGAGATCCTTCTGATGACCCACTGAGACCGCGCAACCGTAGAGCTCGGAAAATGCTCTCGCCGCAGCAACGCCGGGATCGTCATGGCCGATAAGAATGGACGGCACCCCAAGGGCCGCGGCGCCGTAAGCGGTGATGCCGAAACTGAGAACCGCCAGATCAAAACCGGCAACGTATTCAGGCATGTTTTCTACGACCTGCGCGAGCACTACATCGCGGCCTGATTTCTCCATGTCTCGACGGTGCCCGTCTGCGTCGGCATACGCCGGCCCGAGAAGAGCGTTAAGCTCTATTTCATTTGGAAGCTGCAACAAGGCTCGCAGAACTCTCGGGGTGATTCCGAAGGGATCGCTGCCGCCCATTGCGATCAGCAGCCTTTGGACCGCGGGGCTGATGGCGGCTTCAGTCCGGGCGAATGCCGGATCGATGATGATATATTCGGCACCAATGTAAATACTGTCGCTGCCCGGAGTGGCTGCAAGGTGATCAGAATGGGCGATGGCGTTAATTACGGCATCCGCCTTTCCGGCCGCAGGACCGTGGTCATCGAGCAGCACCAACGGCAAGCCGGTCGATGCAAATGCCGAGTATTCCTCCTCCGTCAGGTTGCACGGCAGATCGATCAGCAGAGCATCGCCGCCGAGCGTGCTGATTATGTCTTTGGCGAAGACGACGGCGTTCTCCTCGTCGGCATCGGGTGGCAGGGCGACGATGGTCCGGGTTTCGGAAGCAAGAATGCCCCGCAACTCGGAGCGTTCTCGCATCAGCAGCATCGTGTCGACGCCGTGATCGTCAAGCGAGCGGCAAAGCTGCAGGCAACGCATCATATGCCCGAGGCCGGTGCGCCTGCCGCCGTCGACGCGAATCAACAGAGTCCGCTCGCCCAAATCACTTCCCCTTCTCGCGGAGAGACTCCGGGGAAATCGGATCGCCCTCCTTCAAGCTCTGCGTGGCGATGCGACCAAGCACACTGGGCAGATCGCCTGCTGTGAGCTTTGCTGCGGGCCGCAACAAGGCCACCATTTCTACGGTGAGTTCCGTTCCAGCGGGTATGTCGGCGGCGGCGTAGAGACCGCGTAGCGAACCGTTGCGCACTTCGTCTAGTTCCTCGGTGATGAGCTTTTTCCCTGAACCGAGAGCCGCGGCCACTTCGCGGCAGCCGTCGGCCATCAACTTGAACTGGTCGGGCTCGAGCGCGACGGCGTGGTCAGGTCCCGGCAGCGACCGGTCGAGGGTAAAATGCTTCTCGATAATGCGGGCACCCAGAGCCACTGCGGCGACCGGTAGCGCCGGGCTGAGGCTGTGGTCGGAAAAACCAACCGGGATGCCGAAGCGCTCCTTCAAGGCGGGAATGGCGCGTAGTTCGCTCTTGTCGGGAGGCGTCGGGTAGAGGGATATGCAGTGCAGCACAGCAATCTCGTCGCAGCCCATATCTCCGGCGACCGCGAGAGCTCTCTCGATCTCGGCGACCGTGCCCATGCCGCTGGAGAGCAGCAACGGCAAGCGATGCCCGGCGCAACGGCGGACGAGCGGGATGTTTGTCAGATCGGAGGAGGCGATCTTCAGCGCAGGGACGCCCAGTGAGACGAGGAAATCGGCGGCGTCGGGATCGAACGGCGTAGAAAGAAAGATTAAACCGTTCGATCCGGCTTCATCCCGCAGGGTTGAATGCCACTCGCGAGGCAACAGGTAACGCTTGAAGAAGCTATATAGTTGATGGCCCGGGCGCACCAAGCGGTCGGGGTCGTAGGTCTGGAACTTGACCGCGTCGGCGCCGGCTTCGGCCGCTGCCGCGATCAGCTGCTGCGCCTGCTCCAGGTTGCCGTCGTGGTTGTTTCCGATCTCGGCGATCACCAGTGGAGACGAATCGTCAGCGATCATGTGCCCTGCAATCTCGAACTGATCTTTCATCCATTACACCTCAACGGGCTCTAGGCCGAGCCATCGAAGTAGCATGAAAATCTGCCCGCGGCAGTGAAGCTCATTCATGAAGAGAATCCAGAGTATGGAGAGCAGGCTCATCGTCTGCCCGTCGGGCGCGGCGAAATGACGTTCCAGCTCGCTGGCGGGCATGGCTTCGAGAAGCTTTTCCGTCCTCGCCCTGACGGCGTCCATCATCCTGATGATCGCATCGCTTGTGGGCAGCTCGCGCCGGGAGTAGTCGGCCTCACGCACCGTCCCCTCCCCCTTGACCACCTGGCCGATCCAGTAGTCCTCCTGATGGATCATGTCCCTCAGCAACGAGCCGATGGAGCCTACCTCTTGCGCGGGAGAAGCATCCAGAAACTCGGGGGCGAGCCATCTTACGGCGTCCTTAATCGTCTCGCGAACGTTTTCCCAGTAGGGAAAAAGATCATCCAGTCTCATGGCGGCACCCGGGTTCCCCTACACGCATGTGTACCAGAGTAAACGTGCACACGCAAGAAAAGCGGCGTGGAAGCTCAGAGCTTCCACTTCTCCCCGGGGAAGTCGGGCTTGTAGGTGTCATCAAGCAGATGTAGCTGCTGAGTCCATCCGTTGACGAGGCCATGACGCTCCATCGTCTCGATCGCCTCGCGGTACTCCCGCTGCAGCAGGCGGCGGTTGAGCTGCTGATTCTCCCCCGCACGGTAGGCGGGATAATACTGGCCCATGAGGGAAATGTTGATCGAGGGGTCGATTTCCGCGATTGATTTAAGCACTTCGCTCGTCCCGGACAGACCGTTCGGAAGCACGAGATGGCGGATGATCAATCCCTTGAGGGCGATGCAGCGCTCATCCGTCTCCAACAAGCCAACCTGGCGGTACATCTCGGCTATCGCAGCCCTGTTGTGCTCTACGTAATTCGGCAGACTCGAGAGGCGGCGGGCGGCCTCGTCGTTGCCGTATTTCATGTCGGGCAGGTAGATGTCGATGATGCCGTCGAGCAGCCGCAGGACGGGCACAGAGTCGTAGCCGTTGGAATTGTAAACCAACGGCAAGTGGAAGCCTCGGTCTGCGGCGATCTCCAGCGCCCCCACGATCTGCGGGATGTAGTGAGCCGGGGTGACGAAATTGACGTTGTGGCAACCCCGTTGCTGAAGCGCGAGGTAGAGGTCGGCGATTCCATCCTCGCTGATCTCGCGCCCGTGTTCCAGCTGGCTGATATCGAAGTTTTGGCAGAACATGCAGCGGCTGTTGCAGTAGGTGAAGAAGATCGTACCGCTACCTCTCGTTCCCGAGAGGACGGGCTCCTCGCCGCCGTGGGCGGAGGCCGAAGCGTATTCGACGTAGCCGGGCGCGCGGCAGAATCCACGCTCTCCACCAAGCCTGTCGACGCCGCACTCGTGGGGGCACAGCTTGCAGTTCCCGAGCATCCGCCTCAGGATCCCGGCTCTGTGTAAAAGCTCGCCGCTATCGTGCAGGCTCAGATATGAAGGCCGGGCGTTCGCCATGGCAACATTCTAATCGACGGCGAAGGCACGGGCCATCCCGCAAGAATGGATGCCGGTGAGATGTTTACTTGATAACAATCTGCTTCTTGGCCACAACCTTTCGGCCGCCGGGGCTGGTTACCGTGAGCTTGACCTTGCCCGAAGCCTTGGAATCGACATCGAGATTTATCAGCAGGTACTTGCTTTGATAGCGGTACCAGTTGATCAGCACGCCGGGATTATTCTGGCTCACGTGCGCGCCGCGCAGAGCGTTACGGTGCTTCAGCTTGATTGTTGTCTCTTTGCCCTTGACCACCTTCTTTGGAGCGGGCTTCTTGAGCCTCATTTTCTTGTGTTCGGTTTCGAAGAAGTAGAGAGTTGCTTCCGCTTTGCTGCCGTCGACGCCCTTGATCAGCAGGTCCATAACGCCCCCGCCGATGAAGCCGTCCACGTCCGGTTCACCTTGTAACTTGTTTCCCTTGAAAATGAAAATGCCGGTCTCCGGATCGAAATCGTCGGTCTCGCCGAAGAAGTTGTAACGCTCGCCGGGATCGGCCGGATCGTAGAGCAGCGATGCGAAAGCCAATTTGCCGCTTTCCCTAACAAGGATGCCCACCAGGATGTTGTTTGGCGCAGCCGCCGGTGGTGTGGAGGTATAGTTGCCTTTGCCAACGTATATACCACTGTAAAACTCGCTGTCCTTATTGCAGCGGTAAATGTAAAACGGACCGACCTCTAGAATCGAAAAAGTCAGGTAGATGTCGATCTGCTCGCCGTCGCCCCGGATTTTCCCTTTGATGCCGAATTCGACATTTTTACCCGTCTCATCGATCAGCCTTGCAGTGAATTCATCGCCGGAAATCTCTCCGTCCGCGATAGCCATTTATGTGAGAGTGATATCAACCGCCAACGCCGGCGGAGCTCCCAGCTTATCAGTATCGGCAATGACCAAGCAGCCATAGAGCGAATTACCTTCCTGTCCAAATGCAAAGTAGAAGGGAAGCCTCGAATCGGCGTTCGGATCCGGCCCCTCCTCGCCGACGGGGATGATTCCCATGTAGATAGAGCCGTCGAGATTTACTGCGGAGTCGGCCGGCCTGGAGTCGTCGGCCACTCCCATAGCTGCATATAGTAGAAATGCCGCAAGAAGAAATGCCATTGTGAATTTAAACATAACGCCACCTATGTTTTTTCAGTCTAAAGCCAAGAATAATCCGCCCTTTCAAAACAAAAATCCGGAATTCTTGAGGCAAATCGCCGTCGTGAACTATCGCCAAATATGTACTCTCCGCTAAAAGTAATTCAAGTTCGATGATCACATGACCACCACAAACTGTAACTGCTATTGAGATCAATTGACGTTGGCGCAGGAGCGGTGCTAGCCTGAGCTTATTAAAACAATCTTCTTCGGGGGGAGCGATGGCCGGAAGCAAAATCGGATACATTGCCTGTGTGGAGACCGGCGGGCGCTACATCGGCGCTCTGATGGTGACCGACGGCGCGGGCATCCCGTTGGAGTTCAAGTACACCGAACCGATAAAGCCGACGCGCATTCAAGCAATCCTCTACGGAGGAGCGCTCGAGCGCTATATCAAGCTCGAGGTCATCCGCAGAAAGCTGATCAAGGCGCTGCAGAACCGCCCCGATGTGATTTTCGTCAACCATTCCGACCTCTCACTGCTCGGGTTGAGCGAGGGGATACCGGTCGTCGCGTTGCAGCTCGCACACATTCCGCCGATCGGCGGTGCGGGCGAGATCAAGAGGCCCAAAGAAAATGAGCTGATCGCTCAGGCACAGGAGGGATCCGATCCGCTGCGCCTGATTTTCGCTGGTCTCGAGCAGGACGCGATGGACCGCGTGACCGCCCTGGTTATCGACGCGGGACGGGCAGCCGACCTGGCCGAACCCCTGGAGCGCATCGAGAAGGCGATCGAGGCTCTGCTAAAGGAAAGCTCCGCCAAGGAAAACGGTTGAAGCGTTAAGCCATGTTCAGCAGGGCAAGGGAAGCAATCCGCAGGGCATTCCGCCGGATCCTGGATTCCATCTTTCACGGCATCAAAGGTTTCGAGATCCGCTCTGTTTCCTGCGAGATCGGTGTTCAAGCGTCGGATCTAGACTATTCGTTCAGCCGAGTCATTACAGATCTCAAGTTCGCATTTCCCAAGCCGCATATCGGGAGTGAGACAATCGAGTGCTCCATTTGCTCGCTCACCGCAACGATCGAGGCCCGGTTAGCCGAAGATTCACAACCGCCTGTTCCCGACACTCAAGTCATCGAAATAACAGCTGGAATCGATGCGGGAGAAGTTTGTGAAGACGCAATGGCGCTTAATGCCTCAGAGGTAAAGTCGGTTCCGGCAGCAATCAGTAGCGAGCTACGGGTGAACGCCGTCCAGGCGGTGATGCCGACGGCAAAACTATACAGCGTTAAGGGAATAAGGGCCGGAGAAGGCACAATCGTCGTCGACGGGCAGCGCTGGGCGGCGATCGTGCCGATGACACGCAAAGCCGCTGATTTCTACAGGCTGCCGGCCGAGGAAAGGGTCCGCTTGTGGAAAGTGCTCGTCGCACAGGCCGGCAAGCGGCCGAACGAGCTGGAACTCATCGGCGTCTTCCCCGGGGTTCCCGTCCGGAGCATCAAACGCCTGGGCTTCGAGAGCGGCAGCAGGCGGCTGCGAATCTGGCTCGATGCGGCAAAAAACAAAGGCGGCGATGACACGCCGACCAGGACGTTGATCCTGGCGCGGGAGCGAGCCTCGGGCAAACTACATCGGGTTTTCGACAACAAATGAGCAGCAAGCGGGGTGGGGTCAGCCAATTCTTGATTCTGGTGACTCCGCGATCCGGGACTGTTCCGTCTTCCTGCCGGCGAACACACCATCGACTGAATGGCGTGCTATAATTCGGCGGTTCAACCGGGAGATGCTGCCGTGTTCCAAGATGTCATTTTCCTCTCCGCGCTGATAGTGGTTCTGTTCATCGGCTGGCTGGCGCTGAAATTGAATATCCGCGTCCGCAAGGCCCGCGCCAAAGAGATAAAGAGCGTCAATTTCGCCAACTACGTCAGTTTCGTCAACAACTTCAACAAAGCTGAGGAGGCCGAGAAGAACGGCGATCGCAGGCAGGCCTTACGTTTGTTCAAGCGCTCGCTGCAGATCCTCGAGGATGAGGAGAATCAGGACGAGATTACTCGCGAAGCACGCGAAGAAGTTCTTGAACGAATCGCCACTCTGGAGCAAGTAAAAAGTTGATCTCCGACCTCGTGCCCGAAAAAAACTAATCCATTGAAGCGGAGACAAGCTCGGCCGCAGTCGTAATTGCGGCAAGGAGTCCCTCCGCGCTTGCCCGGCCGTTGCGTGCTATGTCGTATGCCACGCCGTGGGGCGGCGAGGTTCGCACGAAGGGAAGCCCGAGCGTGACGTTCACCGCGCTGCCGAATGCCAGCGCTTTCACCGGTATCAGACCCTGATCGTGATACAGCGCGACCGCCAGATCGTAGCGCTTGCGGGTGTGCGGAGCGAACATTGTATCCGCGGGAAACGGACCTTCGGCATCTATCCCCTTCCTGCGGCAGGCTTCTATCGCCGGTGCGATTATGCGGATCTCCTCATCGCCGAAGAGGCCGCTCTCGCCGGCGTGGGGATTGAATCCCGCCACGGCCACCCGCAACCCGCTCAAGCCATAGCGACGAAGCCGATGAACCAGGAACACAATAAAGTCGACGAGAGCCTCGACGCTCAACGCCGCCCGGGCTTCGGCAATGGAAACGTGAGTGGTGAACAACGCCACCCGCAGCCCGCCGCCGATGAACATCATCGCGGTGCGCTCGCTGCCGGTGGCATCGCGCAGAAATTCGGTGTGCCCGGGATAATCCACACCCGCCATGTGCCATGCGTCCTTGGAGATAGGGGCGGTCACTATGCCCTGTGCCACGCCGTTTTTGGCCAGTTCGATCGCTCCGCGCAGGTAAGCCGCGGAGACACGGCCGCTCTCCGCGCTTGCCGCGCCGGGGCTGACCTTTTCGCCGCCCTGGCGCAGATCGTAAAGATATACGCCGCCCGGCTTCAGAGAGCCCGGATCGGCCGTATCGGCAACGGGAATCACCTCAGGAAGGTCCGGACCCGCAACGGCGCCCAACAGCGCGGCATCACCCACCAGAATTGGGACAACATGCCCGGGAATCGCACCTGGTTCTAGTGCTTTGGCACAGATTTCCGGACCGATCCCAGCGGGATCGCCCATCGTTAGAGCAAGTCGAATGTTAGCCGGACGGGGCATCTGAGTCGAATGAAGGCGAAAGACGGGTTAGGAGCGTCTCTCTCGCTCCTTGAAGATATACTTGATATATCGCTTCATTACAACGAGATTCGGTTCTTTATTTCGGTTAACCTTGAGGCAGTCACGGTCGTACCACTCTATCACTCCGCGGATCTCCTCGCCGTCGTACATGATCACTCTCATCGGAGTTTTATTGGCCATCTGCTTGAGATAGTAGAAGTTCTCGGCGTTGGTCTGCTCGGGAGGGATCCGCTTGCGTCGGGTCGCGGCCGGGGCGGTGAGGACTACGCTGTCGCCTTTCGGCGTCGCCTGTGACTTCAGTCCGGCAAGTTTCGGTCGAATCAGCTTCCTGATCATGGCTCTCCCCTTCGGTCACCTTTTGACCCGGAAGGCGACCCGAAGAAATCCACCAGTCGTCTGCGGACAACCCTTAACTATATGGCATGCCAGCGGATTACAACTGCGGTTTCACCGCTAAATATTATCTTTTCCAGCTGTCAGCAGCGAAAGTAACCATAGAGTCGAGATTAGGACTAGAAAGATATTTAACACACGTTCTGATCAATATCAAGCCCGGTCGCCCGGTGTAGAAGTTAAAGCCAACGGGCATTGCGCCGCCTGACAGCCCTTCATATAATTGAATTCTCCAAGGGGAGAAGGATGAATCTACGCAAGCCGCTAAACCTGACGCCCGTAATTGCAGTCTACGCCGTTGTGGTGCTGTTTCTGCTGCTGGGACGCGGAATCAGCCGGCCTCCCCAAGATGAGGCCGATACGGTGGACAGGACGCGTATTGCCGATTACGACATCAGGGTCCGCCTCGACCCGGATGAGAAACAACTCCTCGGTCACGAGACCATCACCTGGCTAAACGCCGATGGCCCTCCCACCGATCGACTAATGCTTCATCTTTACATGAACGCTTTCAGGAGCCCCGGGACCCGCTATATGTCGGCCCGCGGCGGCTGGTCGGCCGAAGAAGCGGGATGGATCGATATCAAGAGCATCAAGCTGCCCGGCGGAGGATTGATAGAGCCCGAATCCGCCGAGGCCGAGCAGGCGGCACAGATCGATGAGGACCTGATTGACCGGATAGAGATCGACGAGACGGTGATGACCGTGCACCTGCCGCGCCCGATCGAAACCGGAGCGAGGATCCGCCTGGAGATAGAATTCGAGGTAAAGCTACCGAGAGTGTTTTCGCGCGCGGGTTACGCCTCCGACTATTACCTCGTGGCGCAGTGGTTTCCGAAGACAGGGGTATATGCCGACGGGCGGTGGATCTGCCCGCAATACGAGAGCTACACGGAGTTCTACGCCGACTTCGGACGCTACCGGGTGGAAATCACCGTGCCGAACAATTACAGAGTCGGCGCGACCGGCTATCTCGATAGTTCGCGGGTGCGAGATGGGGAGAAAACACTTGTTTACACGGCCCATCCGGTCCACGACTTCGCCTGGGCCGCAAGCCCGAATCTCCGCGAAACCAAGGAGAAAGTTGAATACCGCTCGGGCGGCAAGGTTTACACGGTCGACCTGTTCCTGCTGATGCAGCGCGACAGGATGGACATGGCCGAAACCTACAAGTCGGCTGTCAGGCTGGCACTCGAGAGCTTCGGCAGGGAATACGGTCCCTATCCTTATTCTAAGCTCACCGTGATCGATCCTGCGCCGGGGCGCGGGCTGAATTCCGGCGGGATGGAGTATCCGATGTTTATCACGGGAGGGAGCTCCTGGCTGGAAACCTACCTATTCCCAGGCGATTTGCCCATTGAGGGCGTGACCATCCATGAATTCGGGCATCAATATTGGTACGGAGTGGTTGCCAACAACGAGTTCGACGAACCGTGGATCGACGAGGGGCTGACCAGCTATTCCGCTGACAAAGCTGTCGATACCCTAGCTCCCTTTGGGATGAATCTCCGCTATCCCAAGATCCTCTCCGACACCCTTCTTGGCCTGCATCCCTTTCTGCGAGGCTGGAGGGCGGACTTTGGCGACCTCGTCGACCTCCTCAGGCTTGGCCTGCCGGATTCGAGCCTGGCTCAGCGGCGGGCGGACTATCTGCTGCAGCCCGGCGCCGCTCCCATAACTGCCAAGGCCTACAGGCAGTTGAACGAAATGTCTTACTCCATCAGCGCTTATCACAAGCCGGCTTTGGTTCTCAAAACACTGGAGGGAATCGTTGGAGAGCCCGGGGTGAGCCGGATTCTCAGGCGGCTTTACGAACGCTTCCGCTTCCGCCACGTCAAAGGCGACGAGATCCGCGCTCTCGCATCCGAGGTTGCCGGCGAGGATCTCAGCTGGTTCTTCGACCAGGTGCTCGACGGCACGGGAATCCTCGACTACGCAGTCGACTCGGTCGAAACATCTGATGAGCCGCCCGCGAACCAAGACGGCGAGGTCCTTTCCATAGTCACGCTCCGCCGCTTGGGAGAGGTGATTCTGCCACAGACAGTCAGAGTGGCCTTGGACGACGGCCGGAACTTCGACTTCAAATGGGACAGGAAGAATCCACGATCGGAGCCGATCTGGATGGAATCATTCGAGGCGTTGGGGGGTGGCGGCGGATCGCGCTACCGGCTCCGAGAGGGACGGGCGGGCGGCTGGCTGAAGATCGAGATTCTTTCCTCGGGCCCCGTCGCATCAGCCCGAGTGGATCCCGGGTATCGCTACCCGCTCGACCTTAACCTGGCAAACAACAGCTATCGGACGGATGCTGATTCCTCTTTCTCCACCCGCGGAGAAATGAGCGCGGTCCGGTTGTTGGCGAAGTGGCTGCATGGCATCAGCGTTTTCAACTGAGGTGCTGCAGTGATTCTGCTCGTGACACTTCTGAAAGGCCTGGCAAAGGCGCTGCGCTACTGGCAACCGATAGCGTTCCTGGTGCTTGTGCAGCTGGTGCTGGCATGGCTAGTGGCTTCACCTCTCACTATGGAAATGCATCGTGCCTGGGATCACAGCACCATTGCGCATGATCCCGAAATCCTGCCGGCGATGCAGGGCATTGCCATGGACGAGCTGATGCTCGCGGGGCAGGAAAGGTTCGAATCCTTATACAATCCGCTGTTCATGGCGATCGCCGGTGTCATTTATGTACTGTTCTCGATGCTCGTTCTGGCAGGTGTGTTGCCGCTATACGCCGGACTCGATTTGAAATTCAACTGGGAACGCTTCTGGGGCAACGCCAGCCGCTACTTCAGGCCTTTTATCGGGCTCGCTGTGCTGGCAGCCTTGCTTTTCTGGGCCGCCGACCTGGCATCAGAACTGGTCGACGCCTTCGTCAAGGATGCGCTGGCCGGTAGTGACGACGAGTTCTCCGTGTTTGTCACCGGCACTCTCGCCGTCGGCGCATTCCGCTTTTTGCTCTTCTCGTTGATAGTGCTGGTATTCCAGTACGCCAAGGTGATCGCCGCAGCTGAGGGGCTGAGGAATATCATTTATCTAACGCGAAAGGCATTCGGCTTCGTCAGCCGGTTCTTTGTCGTCGCGGTGATCCTGTTCTCACTGCTCGGCCTGATTGAGTTCGGCATCGTCGCTCTCGACGCAGCGGTTTGGAACTACGCACTGCCAGGAGCCGACAGCCTCTTTGGATGGGGCTGGCTTGTCCTGGTGATGTTGCTGCTTTCAGCCGTCAAGCTCAGCTTCTTCTCCAGCCAGGTTCTCCTCTACACCGAGATATCGAGAAGGGCCAGCGAAGGTGTACGTGTCGAGTTGAACAGTGGGAGTTACGAAACTCTCGTCTGAGCGAACCGGTTCCAGACGCAAAAGACCCTTGCATGCGCACAACGCATGCGATTAAATCAATACACTTCAACATATCGGCAATTTGAACGGACGGATCGGGATAACTGAATGGCAGGCCGGAAATGAACGGTCCAAGGTCTTCACCGCCGCAGATCTATGAGGAATACCGGCGCGTACGCAACCTGGGGGCTATTCTTGACGTCGTTCTTCCGCTGGTAGCGGCGATTGTTATCGTCCTGTTCAACGGCCTGGATCTTACCCAAGAGGATTCCGCTGTCGGCGGTTCCTTTCAATGGCTGAAATACGGGCTGGTCGCCTTCTCCGTAACGATCTGTATCGTGGCCAGGATACTGCTCGGGCGCTTAATGTCAGATGTCCGCAAGCAGGCAAAGCTCGGCAGATACAAGCGCGGCTGGATCACCCACAGCTACTTCACCCTCTTTGCTCTCTACCTCGTGCCCGCCGTATGGGGTATCGCCTACTTCATCATCGCCGGCGATGCTATCGCTTTCCTGATCCTCGATGTGCTGACCGTTCTTGCCTTTCTCTTTCTCACTCCCAGCGTAGATTTTTTTTGGCAGTAAGGGTGCCCGCGGACCCCTAAGTCAGATCCGCAGAACCTCGTTGAGCATGCTCTGCAGTGAATCGAACGGATGCAGCCCGGTCGCTTTCTTACCTTTCTGCCTCGCCGCGTTCCGCTTCGGCAGGTAGACATCCTGCATGCCCATCGTCGCGGCCTCCTTCAGCCGCAGTTCCGCGGATGAAGCCGAGCGTATCTCTCCTCCCAATCCTACCTCGCCAAAGAACACCGCCCCTTCAGGCAATGGAGAATCCATCAACGATGATGCTATCGCCGCAGCGACCGCTAGATCGACGGCCGGCTCATCGAGGCGGACCCCTCCGACGATGTTGATGAAGACGTCGCGCGTGCCAAGATCCAATCCGCAACGCCGCTCGAGCACAGCCAGCAGCAACGCCAGGCGGTTGTGATCGAAACCTTCAGCCGTGCGGCGTCCGGGTCCGTAGGCAGCCGGTGAGACGAGGGCCTGCACCTCAACCAGCAGCGGCCGTGTACCCTCGACCGTCGCGGTCACGGCGCTGCCGGCGACGCCGGGGTTCCTTTCAGCCAGGAACAGTTCCGACGGATTCTCCACCTCCTTCAGACCCTCCGCCGTCATCTCGAAAACAGAAAGCTCGCTCACCGGCCCAAACCGGTTCTTGAGCGCCCGCAGCATCCGCAAGGTGTGGAACCGCTCCCCTTCCATCATTACCACAGCATCGACAATATGCTCCATCGTCTTCGGTCCGGCGATCTGCCCGCCCTTGGTCACATGCCCCACCAGGAAAATCGGCGCGCGCGAGGACTTGGCAAGCATCAGCAGCCGTGCCGCGGCTTCTCTCACTTGACTGACGCTGCCGGGAGCGGAGGAGAACCTGTTTGAATAGACGGTTTGGACGGAATCCACTATCAGCAGGTCGGGATCGAGCCGCTCGAAGGCGGCAACTATGCGATCCAGCTGAGTTTCACCCTGGACAAAGAGACTTTCGGGGTGAAGGCCGAGTCGCCTGCCGCGCATTTTTACCTGGCTACCGCTCTCTTCCCCGGAAACATACAGGACCTTGCCCCCATCCTCTGAGACATGTGCCGCCACCTGCAGCATGAGTGTTGATTTGCCTGCTCCCGGCTCGCCGGCCATCAGTGCAAGACTGCCCGGCACGATGCCGCCGCCCAGCACTCTGTCCATCCCCGGTATCCCCGCGCTCATGCGGTTCTCGCTCTCGCTTCCCAGCTCTTTAAAGGGAACCGGCTCTCCAGGCGCCTCCCCGGCCGCCCCCCAGCCGGACTGCTGCTCGCCGCGCGGTTCCTGGCGTTCTTCCACCAAGCTGTTCCATGATTCGCACTCGCTGCAACGCCCCATCCACTTCGGATAGCGCGCGCCGCATTGCTGGCAGACGAAAACCGTACTCGACTTGGCCACTTGAACTCCCCCGTTGCTGAGAACCGGCAAAATGTTAGGCCCCGGTGAGTAAGCGCGTCAAGGCGGCGTCTTGACACTAATCGGCGACAGCCATTAAACTACACTCCAATCGATACTTAATCCCATTCGCAAAAGAGCGGCCGGGAGGGTGGCAGCATGGCTGGAGAGGAATTGACCGGGGAGGCGTTGGAACGCTTCGCCCTCTACCTCAAGCGCCACAGCCTGAAAATGACCCGCGAACGCAGGCTGATATTGCGAGAAATCTTCGGCAGCGACGACCACTTCGAGGCTGAGGATCTGCTGTTGCGGTTCCGCGCCCGCAGGGAGAAGGTCTCGCGGGCAACCATCTACCGCACCTTCGACCTGCTCACCAAGGCGGGGCTGATCAAGAAGAGCGACTTCGGCGAGAACCATTATCACTACGAGCGCAGCTACGGCGAGGAGCACCACGACCACATGATCTGTCGCCGTTGCGGCGTCGTTATCGAGTTCAGCAACCCGGATATCGAAGCCCTGCAGGATAAGATCGCCGGGGATTACAGCTTTGAGATTACCAGCCACTCCCTGCAGATCTTCGGCTACTGCGAGAACTGCCGCCGCAAGTAGTCTCCACCACCCCAAGAGTCTCATTGACACCTGCGAGGTCTCGCACGAGATTGTAGAGCAGAGACCTCACTATCTCATTTAAGCGAAGCAAGAAACGGGAGGTTACTATGCCAACCTTTGCGCTCTTAACAAAATTATCCCCTGAAACCACGGCAAATCTGGACTCCAAGGAGGAAATGGGCAGGACGTGGTACTCAAAGATAAAACAGAGTTGCCCCGGAGTCCGCTGGCTGCATCATTTCGCCATCCTCGGCCCTTATGATTTCATGGACATCTACGAGGCCGAGAACGAGGAAGAGGCGGCGAAGGTCTCGATGGTAACCCTGGCCAACGGCGCGGCGGAGGCAATCAACTGGACTTTGATCCCCTACCAGCGTTATCTCGCGATGATCAAAGACCTGGAATCAAAAGGGGTGTTATGAGAGCACACGCCGGGGATCACCCGATGGCCAGATAGTCAGCGCTGATCGCCCGCACCGGGACGCACACGCAGGATCACGTGCCGATTGCGGGTGTTGTACTGGTAGAGCGAGTGCCTATCGCCGGCCCAGCGCCATCCCTCCCACCCGTCCGGTGGAGCCTTGCCGTCAAAAACGACATCGCCGTAGGCCATCATGAAGAAATCGTCGGAGTAGCGGATCTCCAGGGCCCTCAGCTCTCCAGCGGTTTTATAGAAAGCCCGCAGCGCGGACGCGGCCGTCTCGTAGTGTCGCAAATCGGTGGTGACCAGCCGCCACCGCCATTCACCATAGCCCTCCGGCTTTACTTTGCCCTCGACAAGTTGCTGCGAGTCGGCGCGGAGCCTCGAGTCGAAAGCGCCTTCGAGAGTGCCGACGCGAAGACCGTTTTCCCTCATCAGCGATGCCAATTCAGCGTCGTTGCAATAGTATTCGGCCAGCAACGCCGTTTGTGCGCCCTCCGGATTCATTGCTGCCGGGACCTCGGCCGCAATCAGTAGGAATCCGTCGATTACTCCTTTCCTGCTGATGCGCCGCCCTTCCCGCTCGAAAACGTACGAGCCGAGGCGGAACACAAAGCTGCCCTCGACAAAACCGCCCGGTGGGGCGGAGAAAGCAGGATTTCTACGCGGTGCTGCGGGAGAAATACCCTCTGGGAACAGATGCTTGACCGCGTCGACCAGCACCCAGAACCGGAAAACGACCTGTTCGCCTTCGCTTTGCTCAAATGTGGCAAGCTCGTCATCGGGCGGCAGCCAAGCGGTGAAGGCCGGCCCTGCGACGAGCGCAATTACAATTGGTAAAATCCTTGCCAGTGTCAAACCAAAGCTACGCATTCAATTTCCACCTGCACGTCCAGGGGCAGGCGGGCAACCTCGACTGCAGCGCGGGCGGGTGGGTTTTCCTTGAAGAAGGTGGCATAGATACCGTTCATCGCCTTGAAGTCATCCATGTTCTTGAGGAAAACCGTGGTCTTGACCACCTTGCCCAACCCGCTTCCGGCTGCCTCGAGTACCACCCTGAGATTCTTCAGGACGCGCTCCGTTTGTTCCTCGATCCCCCCGGCGACCAGTTCGCCGGTGGCGGGGTTGATCGCAACCTGTCCGGAACAAAACACAAACCCATTTGCTATGACGGCCTGATTATAAGGTCCGAGCGCCGATGGAGCTTTTGCTGTCGAAACGATTTTCTTAGTCATGTCCATTACCCTTGAAATAACTTGGTTGCCGGCATGAAAGCACACCCGCCCTATAATAGCAGGAGTTTCTGGAAAAATCGTCAACGCAGTCCGTGTTGTCAGCGGTCGCGCATCAGCAGATACATGATTGCCTTCTGTGCGTGCAGTCTGTTTTCCGCCTCGTCAAAGATGACGCTGGCCGGGCTGTCGGCGACCTCATCGGTGACCTCCTCACCGCGGTGGGCGGGCAGGCAGTGCAGGAAGATGGCGCCGGAGCCGGCGCGCTTCATCAACGCCGAATTGACCTGGTAGGGCTGAAGGATGCGCTTGCGCTCTTCGGCCTCAGCCTCCTGGCCCATCGAGGTCCAGACGTCGGTGTAGACCGCGTCGACGCCCTCGACGGCGGCGATGTCGTTGGTCACTTCCAGCCTCGCGCCGCTAACCTTGGCATCCTCTCTCGCCTGCTTGACGACATCTTCGTTCGGCTCATAGCCCGGAGGGCAGATGATGGAGACGTCGGTGCCCAGCTTGGCACCGGTGTAGAGAAGCGAGTGGGCTACGTTGTTGCCGTCGCCGATGTAGGCTAGCTTGAGACCCTTGAGTTCGCCCTTGTGCTCGCGGATCGTGAGAAAATCGGCCAGTGCCTGGCAAGGGTGCAGCAGGTCGGTGAGGCCGTTAATCACCGGGATGTCGCAGTAGCGGGCGAGGTCGATGATGTCTTGGTGGGCGAAGACTCGCGCCATCACTGCGTCTACGAAACGGCTAAGGACGCGGGCGGTGTCGGCGATCGTCTCGCCGCGGCCGAGCTGCAGGTCGTTGGACGAAAGGTAGAGGCCGATGCCTCCGAGCTGGTAGATGCCGACCTCGAAGGAAACACGCGTCCGCGTCGACGGCTTCTGAAAGATCATGCCGAGGGTCTTGCCGGCGAGGCTCTCGCTGTAGTCGGCCGGAGTATCTTTCATCTTACTGGCCAGGTTGAATATTTCCTCGATCTCTTCGAGGCTCAGGTCATGTATCGAAATAAGGTCTTTGCCTTTCATAATCTCCTCCGAATCACTTGCGCACTATGCGGGTTCCGGTCTTGCCGTCGAGCGCTTCCTCCAGCACCTCGGCGCTGGTGATCAACACTTCTTTACCGCCGCCCTCGACGAAGTCGATCGATGCAACGATCTTCGGCCCCATGCTTCCCGGCGGGAATTGGCCTTCCTGCAGGTACTGCTTGGCCTGCGCGACCGTGATTTTGGACAGCGGTTCCGGTTTGGTCGTGCCGTAGTCGTAATAGACGATGTCGACCTCCGTAAGGATGACGAAGAGGTCGGCTTTGACCGAGCGGGCCAGCAGACTTGCAGTGTGGTCCTTGTCAATTACCGCTTCCACTCCGACAAACTGTCCGTTTGTCGCCTCGTAAACCGGGATTCCACCCCCGCCGCCGGCAATCACCACGGCACCGTTCTCGACCATTTTGCTGATCGATCCCACGGCCAGGATCTTGATCGGCTTGGGGCTGAAGACGACCTTGCGCCAACCGCGGCCGGAGTCCTCGATCATTTGCCAATCGTGCTCGGCCATCAGCTGCTTGGCGCGGTAGTGGGAAAAGAATGGGCCGATGGGCTTCGTCGGCTGCTTCATCATCGGGTCGTTGCGGTCGACCAGCACCTCGCTGCTGATAGTCACCACGTCCTTCTCGATCCCATGGCGCGCCAGCGCGTTGACCAGCGAATTCTCGAGCATGTAGCCCATGGAGCCCTGTGTCATCGCGACGCAGGCATCGAGCGTGAACGGTGGGACCTTGAGAGCGGCCTCCTCCATCTGAATCAGCAGGTTGCCGACCTGCGGGCCGTTACCATGTACCACCAACAGCTCGTAGCCGCGCTTGATAAACTTGATCATCAGCTCGCACGCCTCCGCGGCGTGCAGGAACTGCTCTTCCTGATGGCCGTCCTCGCCGCTGCGGGTCATCGCATTGCCACCGAAAGCGACGACGGCTACCTTCTTATCACTCATTTTCTTACCTGAAAGCTCTATTAGCGGTCGGAGGTGATGGAAACCTCCGTCAATCGGAAGCGGTAATTATTCGTTGCCTTGGACAAAGATGTCAACACTCAGCGCAGTTTCAAGCGGCGGCAAACCTCGCCGTCGAGCCCTGCGAGCATCCAAGCGGGGTAGCGGGTGGAGCGGGGCGCGCGACCGTAGAAAAGATCGTCGGCTTTCGAGAACAGCCGCCGACTGACAGCGCTGCGACGGCAGGCTGCACGCACGACGGAGTGCATCAGCCCCCCGGGATGGCTGTAGGGGCAGACTGCGATGCAGATACCGCAGTCGGTGCCGACCTTGCGCCAATAGCGGTAACACTTTTCGGGATTCATCCGCCAGTAAGTCGTGCCGCGCAGTTCTTCCTTGCCTCCCGTGGGCAGGGCGCCTGCTGGGCAATTACGCGCGCATTTGAGGCAAATACCGCAGAAGTCCTGAACGCCGAAGCTGACCGGCTCGGCCTGAGGCAGCGGAAGTGTTGTCGTGACAGCTCCCAGCCTGACGCGGGGCCCGTTTTGCGGGGTGATTAGTAGCGACAGGCGCCCGACCTCTCCCAGGCCGGCATCGGCGGCAAGCTGGGGCAGCACCACGCGATAGTTGCCGTCGATGTGCGCGCGCGCCGGATAACCTAGCATCCTGATGTACTCGGCGATCACCAGCGCGATCTTAGCGGCCTCCACATACTTGCCGCTGCTCTCGACAACCACCGGTTGTAGAGGCGAGGCTGCCATCATCTTTTCCGCCATCTCAACGGCGAAGACGAGTGCGTAGGGTTGTTGCCGCGGATCGATTTCTGCCCCCCACTTGCCCATCCCGCGGCCGATGCGGGAATAGACGTAGCCGGGATCGACAGCGGTTGTGCCCGCGGAAACGGCGCCTAGATGCAGTGCCGCGCCCTTGAGGCGGACTGCCGCGTCTTCGGGACCTATCTCGATCTTGCGAGGCGCAACAGGCCCCTCGACGGTCTCCCGGATCCTCTCGATCCAATCGAACTGCGCCTCCATCAGCGCGGCATTGAGGGGATCGAAGGAGACACCACCCTGCTCGCCGAGGCGCGGCATCGCGCGCAGGGTATCGTCGATGCTCCTCAATTCGGGAAACTCGGCATAGAAGTTTTCGTAGCGGCCGTCGTCGGGACAGTAGCGGGCGCGCGCGAAAATGACCCTCCGCTCGTCCATTCGCTCAATAGGGGGCTCTGGAGGCTCCGGATTTCGGCCGAAGCGGGAAAACAGGAGAGCCGACAGAACTGCACAGGCGGCGAAGAACGTCATCACCAGAACCAGGTGAAATCCGGGAAAGGCAAGGATAAACGCCGCCCAACCCGCCGCCGCCGCGGCGAACATGCTACCGCCGATCATCGCCGCGCGGGGTTGCCGCTCCCTCAGGCTGAAAAGGAAGACGTAGGCCGCCGCGATAATCAACAAAATCTCGGCTGACCAGGCTATCGCTGTCTCGACGGGCATCCCTAACCCCCCGTTGAAATCCTAACACGCAAGGACGGCCGGGGCATCACAGAGATAAATGGAAATCAGGTCGGTTCGCATGGGCATTCCTAACGGTGTCGAAGAAATCTTCCGATAAGTACCCACGGGCGCCGCCTTGCGCAGGCGCCCCCGAAACGTCAGAATCGTCAAACGGGGAGAGGTTTTCACTTGGCGAAACCAGGAAGGCGAGTGCTGCATCTCGCACCGATGCTGCAGAGCGGCGCGGGCAGGATGATCTTCGAGCTGGCGCAGGAACTGCGCGGGCACGGCTTCGCTTGCGAAGTCATCTCCAGCGGGGAAACCTCCCGCCTGCACGACTGGCCTCAATTGGTAAAAAAGCTCGGACTCGCCGGCATCGCATACGAACAGATCAATTTCTTCGACCGCGATCCCAAAATCCTCCAGGACAGCGCGAACCGGCTCGCGAAGCGTCTGCGAGAGGTCCGGTACGATGTTATCCACGCACACTCGGGTGTACCTGCGGCCGCGGCACATTCCGCTCTCGAACGGCTGGATTGCCGTATCCCCGTGGTCGCCACCTTCTACTCCTGGGGCATTGGCCGACCGAGATGGATGGATACTGTTGATACCCAAGCCTTTAGCCGCTGCAACAGGATGATCGTGATTTCCTCCTGGTACCGCGATTTCCTCGAGAGGAAGGGAATCGAGCTTGAGAGGATCGAGATGATCCCCCCGGGGATCGATCCCGCGCTCTTCGAGATCAGGGGAGGGCGCGCATTGCTGGAGGAAGCCTGCGGGTTCGAGCACAGCGAAAACCCGATACTGGCCGACCTCGCGGTGATCGAGCGGCGTAAAAATCAACTGGCGGCGATCGAGGCTCTGGCCTTGCTGCCGTCCGAGGCCGGTTGCCGCCTGGCGTTTATCGGGGCGCTCAAAGACAAGGAATACCATGCGGAGTTGGTCGGAGCGGCCCGGAGACTGGGTGTAAACAGACAAGTGGCGTTCACCGGGGAGGTCGACGACCCGCTTCCGCTGCTGGCCGGGGCGGACCTCTTCGTCTTTCCCTCGCTGAGCGAGGGGCTGGGGATTGCGATCATGGAGGCGATGGCACTGGGTGTACCGGTTGTATCGACGGCGGTTGAAGGGGCGGCGGATCTGATAATCGACGGCGAAACGGCTATTGCAGTCGATCCACGCGATCCCCGACAAATTGCGGCTGCGATCGGGAGGATGCTTGAGAGCTCAGATTTGGCCGCTCGGCTCGCCGGTGCTGCGCGCTTGATGATCCTGAAACGCTACGTGCGCACGAGGACCACGGAACGCTGCGCTGATCTCTACCGGCAGGTATTGAGAGAAAGCGGGGGAGGCTGAAATGCCCCGCTCCAGCATTATCATTCTCGCTCACGGCGAGGCGGAGATGACGGGGTTCTGTATCAACTCCCTGCTTGATACCGTCCCGGCCGACACTGAGATTATCCTCTTCGATAACGGATCGTCCGGCAGCGACGCCAGGCATATCAAACAACTGGCGCGCCAAGCCGGAATCAAACTGGTGCGCAGCGACCGCAACCTCGGCTTCGCAGCGGGTTGCAACACCGCTGCAACCGAGGCGCAGGGTGAAGACCTGGTCTTCCTCAACAACGACATCGAGGCGCGGCAAGGCTGGCTCGAGCCACTGTTGACGGTGCTTGAAGATGACAATGCCGGAATCTCCGGTTCCCTTCTCCTCTACCCCGGAGGAACAGTTCAGCACGCCGGCATCGGCCTTGGATTATGGGGCTTGCCCGCGCACCTGGGCCGCGACTCCTCTCCCGGGAATCTCTCCCTGCAGCAGGATCGCCCGGTCCTGGGCGTCACCGGAGCCTGCCTGGCGGTCAGTTCCAAACTATTCCGCCAGCTCGGCGGTTTCGATGAGCAGTATTTCTTCAGCTACGAAGACGCTGACCTCTGCCTGCGGGCGCGTCTCCTGGGGCTGCGCAGCATCTATTGCCGCGACAGCGTCCTCATCCATCACGAGAGCGCCACCAAGCCGGAGGGTCCGGCCCATGCCGCCAGGGGCAGAGCTCAAGAGTTGTTCATCGAACGGTGGGGTGATGTGTTGGACCGCGCAGCGGGACGTGAGCTAATCAAACTCGAGGCAGGGGGGATTTCCGCAGTGGCGATTTTTGGCACTGGCGCCGCCGGGCGGCGAATGCTGGCTCTGTTGCAGAAACTCACCGGCATTGAGGTCATCTGCTTCGCCGACAGCCGTTCCGAGATGGAGGGCCGGGAAATCAAGGGGCTTGCGGTTCACCACATCTCCCGGCTGCCTGATGGTATCGACGCTGTGCTCGGTGCTTCCATCTATGTCGAACAGCTCAGGCGGGAGGCCAGAAAAGCCGGAATAGCGGAGATATTCAAAACCGCTGTCATTCCGGATCTGAGGGATGAAGATCTCTTGTAGCTGTTTATTAAACTGACCGGGATTAGTATGGATGTTAAGATGGTTTGGGCTCGATAAATGAAGAGTGAACTAAACGTTCTGATCACCGCCGCCTCGCGGCGAGTAGTGCTGATTCGCGGTTTCAGGGACGCAATCAGCAAGCTGGGCTTGAAGGGCAACGTCATCACTACCGACATCAATCCCCTGTCACCCGGGCTCTATTTCAGCGATCGCCACCACTTCGCCCCGCTCACCACTGATCCCGATTACTTCAATCGCCTCGAGGAAATCTGTCGGGAGGAGGAGCTCGGCGCTATTATCCCGACCATCGACGACGAACTGGTAATCATGGGCGAGTCTCGCGAGCGCTTTGACAAGCTCGGCGTGAGGATCGTCATCAGCCCGCCAAGCACGTCGTTCGTCTGCAACGACAAGTGGGAGACTTTCAAGTTCTTCTCGGAGCGGGAGATACCCACACCTCATACCTGGCTTCCGGATCAGCTACCCGATCCGCGCGAGCTCCAATATCCTTTGTTCCTCAAGCCCCGCATGGGCAGGGGCAGTGTCGGCACCCATCCGTTACGCGACCCTTGGGAACTTCTGTTCTTTCTCGAATATGTGAATGAACCGATAGTGCAGCAATTTCTCGAGGGGCCGGAGTACACGTTGGACACCTTCGTCGATACCGACGGCAGCGTGGTGGCCGTTGTACCCCGCCGCCGCCTGTGGGTCCGCGCCGGAGTGATGGACAAGGGACGCACTGTGAACCGGCAGGAGTTGATTGACCTGGGTGTGCGAGTGGCGACCGAGCTGGGGATAGTCGGTCCGGCCAACATCCAGGTCAAATACAGCCGCGGCCGGCCATATGTTTTCGAGGTCAACCCGCGCTTTAGCGGCGGTATCGCGTTGACCATCGCCTCAGGCGTCAATTTCTGCGAGATGACTCTGCGGATGGTGCTTGGCGAAAAGCTGGAAGAGCGTCTGGGTCAGTTCCAGGACGGCCTGGTGATGATGAGCTATGAGGACAGCATTTTCCGCAGCATCGACACCGACGGCTACGACGACATCAAGAAACTGATCACCTGACAGCGAGATGCCTACCGGTAAGATACTCTTTCTCGACGGCAAATGGATCATCCACAACCGCGGTCTGCGCCGCGTTTTCCACAAAGCCGGGAAACACCCCGGTAATCCGTTGATCACGCCGACCGAGCCTTGGGAGGAGCGGCGCGTGTACGCCTTCGGCTCGCTTATTCCGACTGACGACGAAGGCTACCGCCTCTACTACCAGACCTGCTCGAACAACCTGAGCGGCGCCGATACCGCTTTGGTATGCGTGGCGGAGTCTGACGATCTCGTAAAATGGCACAAGCCGTCGCTGGGTGTTCTGCCTTTCCAGGAGCGCGAGGACACTAATATCGTGCTCAAGTGTTGCGGCCCGAAGCCACTCTATACGCCTTCGATAATCCTGGACGAGGAGGACCCCGACCCGAGTCGCCGCTGGAAGATGATCTTCTGGGACGCTGCGGTCCCCGGCGGGTCGCGTGGCGGCTGCGCCGCTTTCTCACGCGACGGCCTGCGCTGGCGGCGCCATGGGAATAGACCCCTTTTCACCGAGCCGAACGATGTGCTGATCGCAGCGAAGGATCCGGCGGGTGGCTATGTCTGCTTCCAGACTCTGCTGCTGACTGACCCTTCGCAGGACTACCCGCGCGACAACCTGCGCGGTTGGCGGCGCGTGATCGGCCGCCGCACCAGCGCGGATTTCCTCAACTGGAGCAAGCCGGAGGTGATCCTGCGCCCCGACAGCGGTGATCCGCCCGACACACAGTTCTACGGCATGGCCGCATGGCCCGACGGCGGTACATGGCTCGGCCTGCTCTGGACTTATCACGCTGAATCGCAGACGAGCGACGTGCAGCTCACCTGGAGTCATGACGGCAGGGAATGGCACCGGCCGGACAAACGGGAGCCCTTGATCGGACTGGGAGCACCAGGCGAGTTCGATTCGCACATGATCTTCACCGCCTCGGCGCCGGTGATGTTCGAGGGTGAGCTGTGCATATTGTACGGCGGCTTCGACGGCCCCCACGACTCCCAGGCCCGCGCCGCCGCTATCGGCCTGGCAACGATGCGTGCGGAGAAGGAAATCCTCGCCAAGGATGCAAACTAAGGCAGCCTACTTTTTGGCGGAACTTCTCAGCGTTTCGAACATTTCCAGCGGCACTTCTAGGTTGCCGCAGCCGACGCCGAGCTTGACGTCCGGCTTGGAGTTGCCGTGGAAATCGCTGCCGCCGGTGACCAACAGGTCGTAGCGCTTCGCCAGCGCGAGGTAGTGAGCAGTCTGCTCCGGTGAGTGCTTCGTATAAAGCGCCTCGATACCCACTAAGCCGTAACCGGCAAGCTCCTCGACCAGGTTCTCCAATTCCTCGCTTTCAAGCTTGGTCTGGTATGGATGGGCGAGGACCGGCAGGCCGCCGGCGTCGCGGATCAGCTCGATCGACTCGCGCGGCCCCAGGCGCAGGCGGTCGAAGTAAGCAGCGGCGCCCTTGGCAAGGTACATGTCGAAGACCTCTTGCCGCTCGGCGCAATAGCCCTTGTCGAGGATCACCTGGGCGATGTGGTTGCGGCTGATCGAATCGCCTCCAGCCGCCGCGAGCACCTCGTCCATGGAGATACTCATGCCGAGATCGTTGAGCTTACCGACGATCTTGCTGTTGCGCACGTCGCGCCCGCCGCGCATGCCCTCGAGCGCTTCGAGCAGCCCGGGGTGCTCATGGTCGATGAAATAGCCGAGCATGTGAAGCGTGCCGGGGAGGAACTCGGCGGAAATCTCGACGCCGGGCGCCAACGCCAGCCCGGTTTCGCTTGCGGCTTCAAGCGCCTCGGCGACGCCGCCGACTGTGTCGTGGTCGGTGACGCCGAGAGCACTCAGCCCGGTCTCGACCGCCAGCCTGACCAGCTCTGCAGGAGACAGATCTCCGTCGGATGCCGTAGTGTGGGCGTGCAGGTCGCAGAGCTTTTGGCCGCTCACCTAGAACTCCATCGTGCGATAGGCTTCCATCAGGATCTGGCTGATCTCGGGACGGGTGAACTCGTCGGGCAGATCCTTGCCGTCCTTAAGCATCTCGCGCACCTTGGTGCCGCTGAGAAAGACGTGATCGCCGGTGTCGTGCGGGCAGGTCTTGTCGCTGGCCATGTGGCCGCAGGCGCGGCAGTAGAAGGTGTAGTCGAAGAAGATCGGGGTGATGCCGATCTCGCCCGGCTCGAACTCGCTGAAGATCTTCTGCGCGTCGTAGGTGCCGTAGTAGTTGCCCACACCGGCGTGATCGCGACCGACGATGAAGTGGGTGCAGCCGTAGTTCTTGCGGCAGATGGCGTGGAAAATCGCCTCGCGCGGTCCCGCATAGCGCATCGCGGCGGGGAAGACGCTGAGGTAGGCGCGCTCCATCGGGAAGTACTTATCGATCAGTACCTCGTAGCACTCCATGCGCACGTCGGCCGGGATGTCGCCCGCCTTTGTCTCACCCACCAGCGGGTGAATCAGTAGCGCGTCGACCATCTCCAGTGCGCACTTCTGCAAATACTCGTGAGCGCGGTGGATCGGGTTGCGCGTCTGAAAGGCGACGATCCGCTCCCAGCCCTTGTAGTTGAAGAAGTAGCGCGACTCGCGCGGCGTCAGCAGGTACTTCTGGAAGATCGGTTCGTGCACGGGCAGGTTGATCGCGGTGACCGGACCGCCCAGCAGCACTGGCGGCATTTCGTGCAACATCGCCACGCCCGGGTGCTCGGTATCGGTAGTGCGATAGACTTCCTTTGCCTCGGTCTCGGGATCGAAGGTGAACTTGTCGTTCACCTCCATCATGCCCAACACCGCGCCCTCGCTGTCTATCAAAGCGATTTCATCACCCTCACCGAGGCCATCCGCGAAGTCCTTGGGGACTGCGTGGACGATCGGCAACGCCCATGGCAGGCCGTTGGGCAGGCGCATGGTCTTGACAACCGAGCGATAAGCTTCGGACGTCATGAATCCCTGCAGCGGGCTGTAGACTCCGGTAGCCAGCAGTTCGAGATCGGAAATTCCGCGCTTGGAAAGAAGCGATTGGGGCAATTCACGGGCGCGCGCCAGCAGCTCACCCTTCTCTTCCGGGCTGCAGAGGCGGCTGATCAGCTTGCCGCCGTGGGGTTTTATGGCCATGATTAATCCTCTATTCTATCGATTAGCAAACACCCCGCCGGACGTGTAGGCCGCCGGGGGGGCATGGTCTAACACGTTTTCCGCTGTCGCGCAACAATTGTTCAAGGCAAACGTGCTTAGATATGTATCCTCCTCCGAGTCTAATATTGTCCTGTCTCTCAGCAGAAATGCCCGGACCATGCTTAACCCCGGTGGACTTCGTGAGAATAAACCCGTGAGAGAGTGTTGCCCGGAAAATAGTCGATGGAGTCTCGTATTCTGAAATCTGCCGTGAAACCAATAAGTATCGCAGCCAATGCGACCAGGTGATCCCGAGACTAACGAAATTCCCAGCGCGACGCTTCAGGACTATGAGATTCGGGCTACGTACATCATTGCCGCCGAATCGGCACATCGGAGGAGGCTTAACCGGAGACCTAGTTGCTGATGGACGCGGTAAAAAGATGCGATTGGCGCCAAGATTGTTGTGATAAGGATCGCATCGTCAGGCTCGCTGAAGCCGCAACTCATTGAATTTTCCCGGGAAAAGGGCTTGACCTTAAAGGCTCGATGACTATGATATGTAGTCTCAATTCGGGGCCCGGGGAGGGTTCCCGGAGTAACGAGTGGAATATATGATAATCGGCCTCGGATTGTTCTGATTCGACATCGTCCTCTTGCTCCCCCCTCCGGGGAGCGGGGAGCCGATAATTGATCATCTGGAGTTAGCGATGAAAGGATTCACCGTTTGGTTCACCGGCCTGCCCTGCAGCGGCAAGAGCACCCTTGCCCTGCGGTTGAGGGAAGTCCTCAACGAACGCGGGATTACTAAAGTAGAGATTCTCGACGGCGACGTGGTCCGCACCAATCTCAGCAAGGGCCTCGGCTTCTCGAAGGAAGACCGCGACATCAACATCCGCCGCATCGGCTTCGTCTGCGGCCTGCTCAGCCGCAACGAGGCTGTCGCCATCGCCGCCGC
>Ga0307378_10002522_pt1 | contig 27877 bp, 22 predicted proteins | sample UN1MG_FD_202238 | JGI IMG/M metagenome (GOLD analysis project Ga0307378, IMG submission 202238) | Soil microbial communities from Risofladan, Vaasa, Finland - UN-1 | ecosystem: Environmental > Terrestrial > Soil > Coastal area > Acid sulfate soil | place: Finland: Risofladan, Vaasa | collected... | reverse complement strand
ACTCGGCGGTGTTGGAGATGCTGTATCTCATATAGCTCATCCCGCCCTGATACATCAAATCGACGATCAGTTTCACCTCGTGCATACATTCGAAGTAGGCGATTTCAGGCTGGTACCCTGCTTCGACTAACGTCTCGAAACCGGCCTTAATCAGAGCGGTCAGACCGCCGCACAGAACGCACTGCTCGCCGAAAAGGTCGGTTTCCGTCTCTTCTTTGTACGTCGTCTCGATAATCCCCGCCCGGGCGCCGCCGACACCGTTACCCCATGCAAGGGCAATCTGTTTTGCATCGCCGGTCGCATCCTGCTGGACCGCCACCAGGCACGGCACACCGCCGCCTTTTTCATACTCGCTGCGAACCAGATGTCCCGGCCCCTTCGGAGCAATCATCACAACGTTCACATCCTCCGGCGGCACAATATACTTGAAATGAATATTGAAACCGTGACAGAAACCGAGCGTCTGGCCCGCTACCAGGTTGGGCCCGATATGGTCGGCGTAAATTTTCGCCTGGACTTCATCCGGGAGCGTCACAATGATCAGAGCGGCACCGTCTATAGCTGTTTTTATGTCGGTTGGCTTAAAGCCATGCTTGACCGCGAGCTTGTAATTGTCCGTCCCTTCCAGCTCGGCGACCGCAATCTCGACGCCGCTATCGCGCAGATTCTGACTGTGCGCATGGCCCTGGCTGCCGTAGCCGACAACCGCCACCTTCCTGCCCATTAAGGCATCGATAGGAGCATCATTTTCGTAATGTATCTTTACTGCCATAACTTCATTCTCCTTGTCTGTGCTAAAGAAACTCATAACCCATTTATCTTCATTTTCGATTGCCAGCCTTAAAACCGCAGATCGCCAATCGGAAATCGGAAATCGCAAATCCACCCCCGCATGACCGTCCATTACCGGCCAAAATTCCCGTTTCCGCAACATATTAACGGCAAACTATCGATCAAGCAAGAAATTTATACGCACGCCAAGCCCGAATCTCCCCCATAACAGGAAGATGGGGCAACTTTCGCACCTGAGCACAAGTCGAAGTAGCCGCCGGATTCGGTTATGCCCCGCCACTACACTTGACAGAAGCGGTCTTAGTCAGTATCGTTGCCGGAAAACTCTTTTGGAGGTAGTACTGTGAGAAACTGTGCATTGCTCATTGCCGTTGCAGTAGTCGTAAGCATCTCCGGCTGCACAAATGGACTTCTTATCAATCGACAGAAACCACACCATCTCATCCACGACGTCTACTTTACGTTGAACGATGACTCCGAAGCCGCCAGGTCAAAACTCGTCGACGACTGCTACAAGTATCTGAGCGACCATCCCGGCATCGTCTTCTTTGCCGCCGGCGAGGTGGTTGAATCGAATAAGCGGGATGTGAATGTTCGCGACTGGCAAGTCAGCCTGCATATCGTGTTCAAGAGCAAAGACTGCCATGACCAGTACCAGAAAGCCCCCGACCACCTCAAATTCATCGAGGAGAACAAAGATAACTGGAAGAGCGTCCGGGTTTTCGACTCGTTCATCAAATAGGGTGAAATTACGGCACTTTTTTGCTTTATGGCCGAGTTTTGCTGTTCGGCAAGCTTATGATTCTCCGTATGCATTGGGGCGAGAAACTAAGGACAGTGGGGCAACTTTCGCACCTGAGTTATAGTCAAAGGAGCCCCTCGCCTAATGGTAACCTACGACTCGGCCTGTCAAAACGACAAGAGCACAATGGAGAATCAATCATGCCGCTTAACGAACCGCTATTTGTGACTGAATACCATGTCGCACTTCGGATGTTAATACGCACATTATTAAATCCCTCCGGCCAGGGCCTCTAATCTCTGAATCCATTCGTGGAAATGAGCACACTGTGATCGCATTGCAGACAAACCGATCTTCTGACTGATAAGGACTCCATCCATGACTTTAGAATAACCGCTATTCAATTGCAGGATTCTCTTGGATGGAGCGGTTTCCTGACCGTCGTTAATTTCTTCAGGTGATTGAAACTGATCTCTAATGCGTTGAACCTCCGTCTCATTCGGCAACTCCAGCCCGTCAGCCAATAGCTTAGGATCGCTAAACAAAAGAGCCTCAAATTCGTGCATTTGTACGTATGGAATAAACCGGGTCGAATCAAAACTCTGGCCCAATTCAGAAACAACATCGGCCAGCATCGCTTTTTCAATCGTGATGGGCTTCTCGGCAAACGGTTTGTTTCTCGCTACCTCCCGTTCCGGCCAACTGTTGGGCATGCCGTAGTAGTCGAACATGGTCGTACAGAAAGAATCTGTGTCTTCCTCCAGCGTGGCAAGGATATCCCCACGAGCGCGTGGATACTCTACAATGCCGGAGTAATGTCCTGGTTTTCCGAGTTGTCGAGGGTAAGGATAAACACCCAGCGGCCAGAAGTGTGAGCGCAAGATCCGATTGACGAAGGTCTCCTCGGTCTGTCCCTCGACCAGCACGTGAATCTTAACCATCGGAGGGTCTCCCCCCAAACACATTCTTCTGCCACAACTCACCGAGCGAGTAATCCTTCAGCCATTCCTGCAAGCCCGCAGAGGACAGCCGCTCTAATCTGGATTCCCCTTCTTTGCGTTCCACTACAACGATGTCTTCCGCCTCGAAATTGTCCAGCAGCGAAGCGGACTGCGTTGATACAATGACCTGCGTCTTAGCGGCCGCCTTTTTCAGTAATCCCGCCAGTAGATTCAGGGCATAAGGATGCAGACCCAACTCCGGCTCATCCAGGAGAATCGTGGCTGGCGGATTGGGTTGGAGCAAAGCCGTGGTTAGGGCAATGAAACGCAGCGTACCGTCCGAAAGCTGGCTCGCAAGGAATGGATAATCACTGTCTTTCTGCGTCCACTCAAGCTGGAGCTCCGTGTCACCGTTGGAGGGCTTCGGTCTGAACTTGAAATCGTCGAAGAACGGGGTCGCGAGACGGATGGTATCCCTTATCTTTTCATAAATATTCGGATGTCTCTCATATAGCATAAACAAGAACGCGACTAAGTTTCCTGCATCAGCACGCAAATACTCATTATCACGCACAGAACCTGTTCGACGCATGGCCGAGGTATCGCTGGTGTCGTGCACGTGATAAACAATCCAGCTTGAGATTGAATCATAGATGTATTCTGAGATCGCTTTGTTTTTGCCGCCCTTAAGTTGTTCCTTCAACTTTGATTCACTATGACCACCGCCTATGGAACGGTCAACCGAACGTCTGTTTTGGCTTCCATCAAAGCAAATTCGCTCATCGACGAAGACAAGGCTGTTATTGGATGTCGGTTCCAGACTGATATCATACCCATTAGGACTAAAATGCAAATAGGCTTTGATCTGGCTTGTGATTTTCGGCCCCAAGAACAGATGAGCGTCAGCCCCTCCTTTCTTCGCAACAAAGAGGCTGAGCCTATCTTCCACGGCCTCTCGCAAAAATGTGAAGAAGCTTACGAAATTGCTCTTGCCCGCGCCGTTGGCCCCGATGAGGATGTTCAGGTTTCTCAGAGGAAAATCTTCTAAATCCCTGATGGATTTGAATCCTTTCAGCGTGATCTTGTCGATCTGTTGTCCCATGATCATCAATCCTGTTCGTTAATCGTGGCCTATTGAGCACAAGGAGCAAACAATTGATTAGGCGATTCTCTGCTATTTTATGCAATGCCTCACATACACGTCAACTGAGATTTGTATTAAGTAAGATTTTTAGAGATGCATATTAACCAAATCAGTACATAAAGGTTACTTGAAAATCGGGGAACACTATGCATTTTTTCTTTTGAATTTGCGTGAGAGCCCGATTAGCACTCCCCATGGGTGGGGAACCTACCCTGAACCTGGTTGAAGGGACGGCGTCTCTGGCCAATTCGCCTTTCCTTGCGAGAATTGAGAATCGGGTATCGAGATACGTCTCACGGAGATTTTTCTGGATTTTGCTTGATTTTTTGGCAATAATTTAGTACAATACTAAACAAATTGAATATAGAATACAAAATTCAGGAGACGGGAGGCGGGTGATATTGAAGTAAAAAGGCAAAAGGTAAAAAATGAGAGTAAATAAGACAATTTCGTCCCTCATATACAATAAGAATGGAAGACGGCAGTGAATTTGAACTAAAAAATGCAAAACAAAGCCAATTTCTGAAAGGCCAAAATGAACACAAAGTCAATTATAACAAGGGATTATGAAGAAAAACGGCGGTTTTGGCTCGAAAAAAACAAACCCAATTCAAAGCCAATCTCAAACAGAATAAGGGCTTTTTTGTTTATGATCCAAGAGATTGCCACGGCCCTTCGGACCTTACAATGACATCAATATCTCTGCTCCTTTGTGCCTTAGTGCCTTTGTGGCTATGGCCCAATTTTAAAAAACAAAGCCAATTTAAAATGAGCAAAAATGAGCTTAAATTATTATAAAACAAGGGATTATGGGTAAATATTACGAATTATAAGTCAAGGAAAGCAAAGCCAAACAAAACCAATTTAAAGGCCACTTCACACTCCAAAAGGAGTATTGAGAAAAAGCATCTGCAATGCTTAGAACAAAAATGGCTGCAATGTATATAAAAGATAGGGCGTCCAATTTGCTATGCAATAAGTTCAGGAACGGGTCAAAAACAGCTTTGGAATCTACTGTTTTGATGGTAGAGTTATTGTAGTTGGACGATCAATACGGCGTTTATCTTGTTTATTTACAGGATTGGTTGTTAGTGAAGAGCAAGAATGATTAAGGCGATCTATCTCAGCTTGCTTATGCCGGCACTGCTGGCCGCCGCAGATCGCGGTCCCGCTGAGTACGTCCGCATCGAAAGGCTATCAGAGCGTGTGCTGCTGGCCTACTGGCTGGGGACCGGCCGGTGCAATCTGACCGCCATCCAATCCGAAAAAGGCCTGGCGATCATCGACACGGAGATGTCGCCGCGGATCATGATGCCGATCAAAAATAGAATCGAAAAAGTTTTTGGCCGTAACGATTGGGTGTATGTCATCAATACGCACGCTCATATGCATCACACCGGCGGCAATAATCTGTTCAAAGGCGCGACGGTCATCGGCCACGATAATCTGCCCGAAGACATGCAATGGCTCGTGGATAAGCAGACAGATCCTGAGCGGAAACGCAAAGACCTCGACTATACGGCCCAGACCATTCGTAATCTGCGGGCCGTCCTGCCACGCGTCGAGGGAAATCGAGCCGATACCCGGAGGATCCGCGGCGAGATCAAATTCTGGCAGTTGTATGCCCAGGATATTAAAGAGGGTTACGAGGTGGTCAAACCATCGCTCACATTCGCCGACAGGCACAAACTGGACCTTGGCGATCTCAAGTTGGAACTGGTGTTCTTCGGCAAGGGGCACAGCCTCTCCGACATTCTGATCTATGTTCCGCAGGAAAAGCTGCTGGTCACGGGCGCGATCGTATATCAGCGCGCCCATTTGCCCGAGATCGGCGAACAGTCGGAACTGCAGGATGTGAACCGTTTCCTGGCAGTGTTGGACTCCTTTCTTGCCGAAGGCGTTCAGATTGATCGCGTGGTCCCATCGCACAGCACGCCCCTGCTGCAGAGCGATCTCGTTCCGGTCCGGGACTATTACTGGAAGATGCTCACGGGCGTTCGAGCGGTCCGGCAGGAAGGATTGATCCTCTCGCAGGTCACAGAGATTTTCGCTCTTCGGACAAAGTTCCCCGGCTTCCGTGTCCCACAAGCCGGCCAGTGGGACTACGGCATGCACGAACGCAATATAAGAAATCTCTGGCGCATCCTGAACGAGCAAGAGCAACCGCCGTTGGCTGAACAGGAGAAGCATTAGGGCGGCTCGATGCCAATAGCTCGAATTGGCCGTTCTTGACGCAGGCCATGGCATATTAATACCTCATCAAGAAAAGGAAGAAAAGATACCCAGCAAGAAAAAAATTTTTGAGATCTCTCTGGCTCAATGGTCCTGGCACAAACGGCTTTTCGGCCAGGCCGAGCCGAAATTGGACAATCTCGACTTCGTAAAAGAAGCCCACGCCCTCGGCATCAAGGCCGTCGAGTACGTCAATATATTCTTCAAGGACAAGGCGAACGATACGAAGTATCTGGCTGAGATGAAGAAGCGAGCCGAGGACCTCGGCGTCAAATCTGTGCTGATTATGTGCGACGATGAAGGCGCCCTCGGCGACCCGGAGCCTCGCCTGCGCAGCAGGGCCGTTCGCAATCATCATAAATGGGTCCGAGCTGCAAAGTACCTGGGCTGCCATTCGGTACGGGTCAACGCCTATTCGAAGGGCCCGGACGATGAGCAGCAAAAGCTTGCCGGCGACGGCCTGCGAAAGCTCAGCGAATATGCCGCCGGGCACGATATTAACGTAATCGTCGAGAATCACGGCGGCCTCTCGTCCGATGGCCGGTGGCTGACCGGCGTTATAAAAAAGGTGGACCTGCCAAACTGCGGGACGCTGCCCGACTTCGGCAACTTTCCGCCCGAAACCGACATCTATGACGCCGTCAAGATGTTGATGACGTACGCAAAATCCGTCAGCGCCAAGAGCTACGACTTCGACGAAAAAGGCGATGAGACGAAAATCGATTATTACCGGATGATGAAGATCGTTCTGGACGCCGGCTACAAAGGCTATGTCGGCATCGAATACGAAGGTGAGAGGCTAAGTGAAACCGACGGCATCGTAGCCACCAAAAAGCTGCTGGAGAAAATACGCGAACGCTTGAGATGAATATCAGGCCGAACGCGTTATGTTGGCAAGGCAGATCCGGGCGTTTCGCTTGAGGCCTTCGAGGCCCAGGCGTTTGATTGGAGATTCGGCGAATTCGGCGTCGAACGATTCGGCGCTTAAGCTCAGAATCTTCTGCAAGTCAATCCGTGCCCTGTCGCGATAGAATTTGAACTGCTTGTTCGTGCAGGCCGGCGCGTTCTTCTGATAGGGACAGGCAACGATACACTCATCGCAGCCGAAGAGCCGGTCGCCGATTTTCCCGGCCGGCCCCGGCGGGATTTGGCCTTTGTATTCTATTGTCAGATAATTGATACACCTGCCGGCGTCGAATTGTCCATCCGGCCTCAGGGCGCCTGTCGGGCACGCATCGAGACACTTGCGGCAGCCGGCACAGTCGCCGGCAATCGGCTCGCCGGGCGGCAATTTAAAGTCGGTGACAATCTCGCCGAGAAATATCCGGCAGCCGAATTCGGGATGGATGAGCATGTGGTTCTTCCCGATAAAGCCCAGGCCCGCCCTGACCGCCAGCGCCCGCTCGGCAAGGGGCACCGAGTCCACGCAAATTTTGGACTTTACGCCGGCGCCGGCAAGTGACTTTATAAAATCAGTCAGCTTGTACAATCGCTCTTTGATAAATGAATGATAATCTTCATATTGGGCATAGCCGGCGACTCTACCGGCCGGGGCAGCCGCGCCAGGCGGTTTCGATTTATGCTTCGGCGGTGTGTAATTCAGGCCGACGACAATAACCGACTGCGCATTTTCAAAGAGCCTGGCCGGGTCGAGCCGCTTCTGCAGATTTCTGCGCATGTAATCCATTTGGCCCGCGAAGCCGGACTTTAGCCACTCGGCAAAGAATTCCGCCTGCCCGGCATCGATCGGCGAAGCATCCGTCACGCCGAGAAGGTCGAAGCCAAGCTCGATTGTTTTATGCTTTATGTCTTGAGATAAACTCATAAAAACGATTATACTAAATACCGGCACGATTTTTAAGTCTGCATTTAGTGGTGACAAAATGGAGAACCGATAAACATGGAATCGAATTCGAACATATTACAGAACCCGCTGCGCGGCATCATTCCGCCGGTGGTCACGCCGCTCCTGGATCGTGATACCCTCGACGTCGCCGGCCTGGAGCGGCTGATCGAGCATATCCTCAGCGGCGGCGTCCACGGTTTGTTCATCTTAGGAACAACCGGCGAGGCGCCAAGTCTCAGCTACCGCCTGCGATACGAACTGATCGAGCGTGTCTGCGAGCTGGTCAAGGGTCGCGTGCCCCTGCTGGTCGGAATCACCGACACATCCTTTACGGAGTCGCTAAACACAGCCAACAAGGCCAAGGACGCCGGCGCTCAGGCCGTCGTGCTGGCGCCGCCCTATTACTTCCCGGCAGGCCAGCCGGAACTGCTGGAATACCTCAGGCATCTAACGCCCGAGCTGCCGCTGCCTTTATTTCTGTACAACATGCCGAGCCTCACCAAGGCGGTCTTCGAGCCTCAGACCGTACGGGCGGCGGCCGAGATCAGCGGCATTGTCGGCCTGAAGGACAGCTCCGGCAACATGGCATATTTTCACCAGCTCCAGTCCCTGCTGCAAGAGAACCCGGATTTCTCGCTCCTGATGGGCCATGAGGAACTGCTGGCTGAGGCGGTTTTGCTCGGCGCGTACGGCGGCGTTTGCGGGGGAGCGAACATCATCCCAAAACTTTATGTCGACCTTTACGACGCCGCACGCTCGCGGGACCTGGAAGCAATGGAAGTCCTGCACAAAAGGGTCATGCAGATCAGCACCTCCATCTACGGCGTCGGGCGCTATCAGTCAAGTTATCTCAAGGGCCTGAAGTGCTCCCTTTCGTGCATGGGCATCTGCAGCGACTTTTTAGCTGAGCCGTTTCACCGTTTCCGCAGCGCAGAGTGCGATGTTATTCGCCGGCACCTGGAAGAGCTTGGCATTATACAGACACAATAAGAACATTTTTCGATAAGGTCAAAGCGTATGCAAGGAAGTCTCGGAACAATCGATATCGCTATTTTGCTTCTTTATTCCTGTATTCTGATCGGCATGGGCGTTTACTATTCACGCAAGTGTCGAACGGCCGAACAATTCATGGTGGCCGACCGCACGATTCCCGCCTGGGCGGCCGGCCTGGCCGTAATGAGCGCCTACACCAGCAGCATTTCCTACATCGCCACTCCGGGCAAGGCGTTCGATTCCAACTGGCATCCGATTATTTTCGCGCTCTGCATCTTCCCGGTTGCCTGGCTGGTCTGCAAATACGTCGTGCCCTACTATCGAAGAACACGGCTGATCTCCGTCTATGCGTTTCTGGAAGAAAGGCTCGGTGCCTGGGGACGAATTTACGCTGCATTTGCTTTCGTGCTGTATATGATCGGGCGCATCGCGGTAATCCTTTACTTAGCCAGCCTCTTGCTGGATACATTCGTTCCGTGGAACATCGCGGTCGTGATTATCGTCATCGGCCTTATTACTATCGTCTACACACTGCTCGGCGGCATGGAGGCCGTGATATGGACCGACGTTATGCAATCGATAATCATGATTGCCGGCATTCTATTCTGTGCCGTCAGTTTGTCGATTTCTGTTTTCTCCGGGCCGGAACCTCTAATACAGGCGGCGATAGACAATAACAAATTCAGCTTCGGCAGCCTGAAATTTACGCTGGCCTCCCAGGAGCATTTGTTCGACCGCACGGTATGGGTGATGATTATCTACGGGGTCACCGAGGCCCTGCGGAGCCTGCTGGCCGACCAGAACTACGTGCAGAAATACTGCTCCGTTCCTTCAGAGCGGGATGCGAAACGCTCGGTCTGGATTGCCATGCTCATCTATATTCCGCTGACTGCGGTTTTTCTTTATATCGGGACAGCGCTTTTCGCCTTTTATTCGCCGGGCGGTCATGAGCTTGGAGAGGGAATCACAAAAGGCGAGCAGATATTCCCTTACTATATTGCGACACAAGTGCCGGCCGGTTTGAAGGGACTGATTATCGCTGCGATTATCGCCGCGGCAATGAGCACCGTTGATTCGGCACTGAATTGCTCGGCGACGGTTCTGCTGCTGGACTTCTACAAGCGATATCTCAATCCGAATATTACAGAAGTGGCCAGCGTTCGGTTTCTGCGCCTGGCGACGGTCGTATGGGGCGTGCTCGGGACCGGCGCCGCTCTTTTGATGATCCGGGCGAAAAGCATCCTGGACGTCTGGTGGCAAATCTCGGGAATCTTCGGCGGAGCGCTGCTGGGCCTGTTCCTTCTGGCCTTTATGAAAGTTCGCCTTCGCTTGTGGCAGGGGATCGTATCGATAGGCGTGAGCATTCTCGTGATTAGTTGGGGAACATTCGCCCGCGATTTGCCCGATTCGTGGCAGTGGGCACAGTGCAACCTGGACTCGATTATCGTCGGCGCGGTGGGGACAGCCGCGATGATGGCGGCTGCCGGCCTCTTCGCCCTGATGAACAGGAACCGAACCGTACCGGCGTAAGAAATTTTTGGAGGTGTATATGCCCGTTAATAAGCTAAGAAAAAGCTGCTGGACAAATTTCAGAGCGGCACCAATATTTATCGCTGTGACGATATTTTTGGCGGTACAGGTTCCGGCCGTCGGTAAGACAGCGGTCGAATGGAACTTCAGCAAGGGTCTCCATGGCTGGACGGGCAATGGTCGAGTGGAGAATCTCTCATCCTCGCCGGAAGGGCTGCTCGTTAAATCTACGGGTGAAGATCCGTGGATCGAAGGCCCGGCCGTGGATTTGCCGGGCGATAAAATAATCAGAGTAAAAATACGCATGAAATCGAATGCAGACGCCGGTGCCGAACTGTTTTACGGCAGGATATTCCAGGCGGGAGATTCGGTTCGGTTCACCGCGCGAACCGATGGTCAATGGCACGACTACTCGCTCGTGATTCGGGACAAATTGGGCCCCGGCACGCGCTTTCGTCTCGATCCCTGCATCGGGGCCGGTGCCGTGACTGTCGCCCGAATCACAGTCGAAACAATCAGCGAAATAGTTGTCCCCTCGCTCCAGAAACCCGAAGAACCTGACAGGACCGGGGCCGGCCGGGCTTCGGTTAAATCGGGCGGCCTGGAATTCGAGCATTATGGAGGCACATGGGGCAACTTCGCCCTTAACGTCAACGGCGTGGAAATGGCCGCCGGGTATCAGGGCGAACTTCTCGGCCTGGTTTTCGACGAGCAGCCCGAATGGCTGAATCTTAAAGATGCTGACGTGACATTCGACAATCCGTCTACGAGCAGAGCAAGTCTCAAAGACAGCAGAGGCGGCAGATGGGAAATTCGAAGGAGCATAAAATCCGCCAATCAGCAGGGGACACTCATCGTCGAAATCGAGCTGAAGGCGGACAAAGACAGGGACATTATCCACATCCCCTGGCTGACGATTTTCCCCGGCCTGGGCACATTCGGCGAGCGGAAGGACCAGGGCCTGCTGGCCGGCCTGGAATATCTGTGCGATGAGCCCAGCAGCAGCGAGGCGGACATCGCGACGCCGGACCATGTCCGCAGGGTGCCCGACCCGATAAAGATAACCTTTCCACTGATGACGATCGCACGCGGCGGCAACTATATCGGCGTCATCTGGGAGCCGTCCGAGGCGGTTGCGGCGACGTTCGATTCGCCCGACAGGATTTATAATTCGGGCTCCCATGTGATGGCGCTATCCGGCCCCGGAGTCGGTGACCGCCGTTTCGAGAATGCCTTCTGCGCCCAGGCGCCACTGAGACTCCGGGCGAATCAGCCGCTGAAAGTCGCCATGATGATCATCGGGGGCAAAGGAAAAAGCGTTGTCCCCGCGGTCCGGCACTATGTCGCTTTGAAGGGGCTGCCCGATGTGCCCGAACTCGAAGGCGGCTTCGATGCCGTGGTCGATTTGCTCGCTCACGGCTGGCTGGATTCGCAGATCAACGAGAACGGCCTTTTCCGGCACGCGGTCTGGGGCGACAATTTCCCTGCCGGGCCTGCGGCCGATGCCGCGATGTACATCGACTGGCTCGCTAACCAAACCAAAAACGAAAACCTCCGCGAAAAACTCAGCAAGGAAAAAAGCCGTGCTCTGAGCAGGATTCCACCCGGGCAGCCTTTCTCAAGCAGCGTCTCGCACGCCCATCTGCCTAATGCCCCCCTTGTTTTCGGGCGCACATTTGAATTCGTCCGGCAAAGACACAGCCAGGCACTCGGCCTTCTCACAAGTTTCGACGCGGACGGCGTGAAACTCTACAGACCCGGCAAAACAGATTATTCGAAAACGCATTTCGCAAAACACGCCAACGGGCTGGCCGGAAGGGACATGGCCGGGATTCTCGAAGGAGCCGCCCTGTCGGCGGATAAAGAGCTGATCGGCAAAGCACTTGAACTGCTCGACAAACAGACCGCCCTTTACGCCGACACCGTGCCGCGCGGAGCGCAAACATGGGAAGTGCCGCTCCATACTCCCGACATCCTGGCTTCGGCGCACATGGTGAAGGCCTATACCCTCGGCTATATGATTTCAGGCAGGCAGGAATATCTTGACCAGGCGCGGTACTGGGCGTGGACGGGAGTACCGTTTGTTTATCTGCAGGCGCCGACGTCCGGCCGAGTTGGGGTTTATTCGACAATCGCCGTTCTGGGCGCGACTAACTGGAAGGCCCCGTTGTGGCTTGGCCGGCCCGTCCAGTGGTGCGGCCTGGTTTACTGCTCGGCCCTGCATTTACTGAGCGAATGCGACCCGGACGGCCCCTGGGACAAAATCGCCAGAGGCATCACGGTAACGGGTCTGCAGATGTCCTGGCCCCGGAGTGACGAGAAGCGCCAGGGACTGCTGCCGGATTTCTTCGATTTGAGAGCGCAAGTTGCCGCCGGCCCCGCCATCAATCCGGGGACCGTGCAGGCCCATCTGGGGGAAGTCTACGGGAAAGGCAAAATATATGATGTAAAAAAACTGCCCAGCCGCGGCTGGTTCGTTCATGCTCCATGCGCGATAAGCAATATTCGCGAAGACCAGGATTGCGTCACGTTGACGGCAGACGGCTGGGGCGGTAAGCAGTACTACTTCCTGATTTCCGGCATTGAAACGGAACCGAGCGAGGTTTTAGTTAATCCCGGCAAGTCACGCACACTCCGATCGGCCGAAACGCAATATCATCGCGAGCAAAAGATTCTGATAATCGCACTCGAGGGAAAATCAGAAATCCAAATCAAATAAAGAACTCGTTTGCTCACTTCGATATGAGCTTCATCGTATGCTCGAGGTCTGTTTGTTGGTGTAACGGCAAAAAGCTATAGGATGTGCCGGCATTTGGGCTCGATGGTACATATATGGAGAGCCCGGAGTAAGAAGGCTCAACAGGTGACTCAGGTTCTCGAACCGCTTTGCTCACAATAAGACGGCCCTGGCACCAGTCAAAGAAACTGTCAAGCTCTTCGCCGGCAATATTATTATTTGCTGAGTTAAGAGCATGAAAATAAGACTTCAGGTCATAAAACTTCTCACTCTCATATTCGAAAAGATGTGAACATGATTTGGGCCGATACAGAGCAGAGGCACGCCCAAAAGATTTCAGAACGGGCGCTAGTTTTTCAGGGAGTCTTTTTAGCTCCCCATTACTAATCAGAGTGTACAGAGTGTAATGTTCATCTTCCTGCATGATGGTTGCGGCAAGGATCTCGCCGGTGATATTCGGGTCCTGAGAGACTGCTGCAATTGTTTTTGTATAGTAGGTATTAGGCGCGCCTACTATTAGCGGTGAGGCCATGATATATTCGGCGGCATCAACAAAATTATAAAGGTTCTGAATTGTCGCACGGCCACACTGCTGAAGGAAAACGAGTCTTACTTTGCGATCTGTTTTCTGATTAAAATTCGCGACAATTTTAGCCGCTTCTGAAGCACGAAGCCATTTCCCCGAACCAGACTGCTCGTTCCTGTTACGATTCCCGGATGGTTTCCGGTCAAGACACATATGATTTAATTTCCCGCCATGGTCCAGGAAAATTACACAGTAGTTTTTTGCGATCCACTTTTTGTGCACCCATTTGAGATATTCTCTCAATTCGGCTTCATCTGCGCTGTCCTCGCTTTTCAGGATGGTTTCTTTTCTATGTGTTTTTCCATCTGCGTAGTACAAGCCAATTCGTTTCATGCCTTTACTGTCTATAAAATCCGCCTGAACGACAACTGCAATCTTCGAGTTCGAAAGTCCGTTTCTTAAGTCGCGCAGTATCACTTCGCCAAAAGAACTAAGATCGTTATCATAGGACATATAGTAAACGAAAACCCACTCGTACACATTTGCTTTTGAGGGGATAAGGGCAATACCGAGTAATATAAGCAGTAATATTAACAACCATAACTTTGAATTACTCTTAAAGTTTCGCATAGGATCATTATCCAGCTAACCGCAATACGTTCAAGACATTTTACACTTGTGCCGTGATCTTATAGCCGGCCTGACAAAACAATTGTATTTGGCCGGGAAAGGAATTATTATGGTCGGCAATTAGCACAAACGAGGCAAAGAGTTATGACGGAACAGTTAATTGGGATAATAGGCGGCACGGGCCTGGGCGATGCACTGGCCGAGCGTATTGTTGATGCGGAGCTTCACGATATCGATACGCCGTTCGGCAAGCCGAGCGCGGCGATTTTGGTCGGCAGGTTCGGCAAAAGGAAAATTGCATTTCTGAGCCGGCACGGCAAGGGACACAAACTGCCGCCAAGCGAGGTGCCGTTCGCTGCCAATATATTCGCCCTGAAAAAGCTCGGCGTCCATACCGTGATAAGCAGCGGGGCCGCGGGTTCGCTTGCAGAGCAAATCACGCCGGGAAATCTGGTTATCGTCGATCAGTTCATCGACAAAACGTTCAGGCGGACAAGCAGCTTCTTCGGCGGCTACGGGGCCGTGCACTGCGAGATGGCAGAGCCGACCTGCGGACGGCTTCGAGAGATGCTCATCGATACTGCAAAAGGCATCGATCCCCGCTTTCGCGGGGACAAGCTTGCCCCTGCGAAAGCAGGGGTAACGACACACTCAAAGGGCACGTACGTGTGCATGGAAGGGCCTCAGTTCTCCACGCGGGCCGAATCGCTTATGCACAAGGCATGGGGCGGTGACCTGATCGGAATGACCGCCATGCCGGAAGCAAAACTGGCCAGGGAAGCACAAATCTGCTACGCTATTATCGCGCTGGCAAGCGATTACGATTGCTGGAAGCCGCACGCAGGCGGCAAAGACAAGCAGACTCTGCTAAAAGAAATAATTGGGAATCTCCAAACAGCAACAAATAACTGTTTGGAACTTATAGAGGCCGTCCTGAGCAGCGAGCATGAACTTTCCGGCGAAGACTGTCACTGTCGAAAGAGTCTCGACCTGGCGGTCTGGACCGACCAAGGGCGGATAAAGACGGATGACAAAGAAAGGCTGAAAGTGCTTTTCGAATAGTCAAATCCATCTGTAATAGGAAAATATGAAGAAAGGGCGTTTATGAAAGCTAAAGAAAATCCTACGGCAAGTTCAATACTGAAAAAAGACGATCAGATCGTTATCGCCGGAGCCGGCGGCTTTATCGCCGGGTCACTGGCCCGTTATTTCCATGATCAGGGTTTCACGCGTATTCGTGCGATCGATAAGAAACCCCTTCCAGAATGGTATCAGGTTACCGAAGGAGTCGAATCTCTGTGCCTGGACTTGAGCGACGATTATAACTGCCGAAAGGCCTGTCAGGGCGCGGTCGAAGTCTACAATCTCGCTGCGGATATGGGAGGCATGGGCTTTATCGAACGCTTCCGTATCGAGTGCCTGCGGAGTATCCTGATCAATACCCACATGATTGAAGCGGCGTATCGTGCCGGGGCTCAGCGGTATTTCTACTCATCTTCGGCCTGTGCTTACAATGTTGAACTGCAAAAGGATACGAACGTGCGGGCCTTAAAGGAATCGGACGCCTACCCCGCCATGGCCGAACGCGGGTATGGCTGGGAAAAGCTCATGTCCGAGATGTTCTGCCAGGAATACCGGGCCGAACGCGGTCTGCACACTGCCATTGCCCGTTTCCATAATGTCTACGGCCCGCACGGTACCTGGGACGGCGGACGCGAAAAAGCCCCGGCGGCCCTCTGCCGCAAGGTCATCGAGGCCAAGGATATGGGTAAGCACGAGATCGTAATATGGGGCGACGGTCACCAGACTCGCAGCTTCATGTATATCGACGACTGCACAAAGGGCATCGACATGATTATGCACTGCGAGGAATTGATCGCCACGCCGATCAATTTGGGTTCCGATTACCTGATCTCGATCAACGATCTGGTCTCCATTTCCGAAAAGATCGGGGGCATCAAACTGGAACGACAATACGACCTGGATGCGCCGCGAGGCGTTGCCGGGCGAAACAGCGACAACACCTTCATCCAAAAGGTTCTGGGGTGGGCCCCCGGCACGACGCTGGAAGAAGGTATGAAAAAGACATATGCCTGGATTGAACAGCAATACAAAGATCGTAAGGCAGGAAAGCGAACTGTGAGCTAAGAAGCAGCAGGTAGTCTTTTCATTTAAGATGATAGATGTTCCATGACTCGGCAACCCAAAACTCAAATAACCGGCATTGCCGGAAACATACCCTACCGTTTGGCCCTGGCCGGCGGCTGGATTGACCAGCCCTACGTCTCGAAGCACAATCCCTCTGCCCCCGGGTCTATGGTCACGGTGCAGGTCGTGCCCCAGTTCCGTTTTATGGACCGCAGCGGTATCTGTTCCAGCACGCGTATTATAGCCATGGAGATATGGAACGGAGAAATACCGGATCGCGACAAAGCCGAGCTGGTCAGGGAACTCTACCGTTTCGAAAACGAAGGCAAAGCCGAACTATCTGGTTCTCAGGACATGATCGGCCTGATATATCCCGGCATCAACCGGCTGGATTACGACATTAGTTATGAGGGTGGTTACTTCCCCAGGCATATCGAATCCAACAATGATCCGGACATAGCCGCATGGCTCAGTTCGGTCCTCTATCTGGTACCCATGAACCAGCGCCCGGATGGATACAATCCACTGGGACGCAAGAACTTCGATCCTCAGTGGGTGGCCCGGCTCGGTAAATCGGGTCAGGACTGCTTCGATGCGATTATCAGCATGGATCTGATAAATCTCGGGGCGTCCTTTAACGACTGCATGCTGTGCTGGGAGACGATTCTGCCGGACGTGGTTGAGCATCCGACTATTAAGCTGGATCTCAAGGCCCTGCTGGCATTCTATCAGAAAAACTATCCGGGCGCCATGTTCTCCGGTTGCGGCGGCGGCTACATGTATGTAGTATCAGAAACACCGGTACCCGGCGGCTTCCAGATAAAAGTAAGGACGCAAAACGCATGAACTCCAGGGGACAATCCAACATAGTTCTCTGCGCGGCATTTGACGACATACGTTCCCAGCACATACGCCTGCTGCACGAAGCGAGCCGATTGGGCCCGGTCCACATCTACCTATGGGACGATGCTGCGATCAATACCTTCACCGGCAAGGCTCCCAAATTTCCTTTGGCCGAACGGCATTACCACCTGGAATCAGTACGTTATGTAACCAAGGTCACAGTTGTCTGTATAAACAATGCAAATGCGTTGCCCGAGGAAGCACTGGCTACGGCAGCTACCTGGGTAGTGCACGCAAGCGACGATACGCCTGCCAGGCAGGCCTGCTGCCGGAGACACGGCTTGACGTACAAGGTCTTTTCCGACCGGGACCTGGACGATTTTCCGGGAATTGACGCCGATACCAACACCGGCAACAAGAAGGTCCTGGTCACCGGTTGCTACGATTGGTTTCATACCGGACACGTGCGATTCTTCGAGGAGGTTTCCGAACTCGGCGACCTCTATGTTGTTATAGGGCACGATGCAAACATCCGGGCCCTGAAAGGACCGGGCCATCCCATGTTCAATGAGCAGGAGCGAATGTATATGGTTCAATCCATACGCTATGTCAGGCAGGCCATGATCTCAACCGGCAGTGGCTGGCTCGACGCCGAACCCGAAATCCAACGCATCAGGCCGGACATATACGCCGTGAATGAAGACGGAGACCAGCCTGTCAAACGTCAGTACTGTGAAGAAAACGGCATTGAATATGTAGTGCTGAAACGCCTCCCCCGGCAAGGGCTGCCCCGGCGAGAGAGCACAAAGTTACGCGGATTCTAATAACGTTATGATAAGTATTGTGATACAAACCGGACTAAATTCAGATATCGGCAAAGCTATTCAAATAAAAGCTTGCTTTGGGTACGTGTTTAATCCATAAAACAATAGAATAAATTCGAAGGGATAACAAAAATGAAAAGGCCAGACTTAAAAGCGTTCGTCTTAGTTATAATTATTGCCGTAATGCTGATTGGAGGTTGCGGCGGGCAAAATGAGCCGCCAGGTGTAAAAAAGAGCAGAGCAATCGCCGCAGAGAACATAGAGCTGAGAAAACAATTAGCACAAAGCAGCAAAGAAATCGAAAAGCTCAAAGAGCAGCACAGCAAGGAAATCGACAAGCAAGAGAAACTGCTCGCGGAATGCCTGCAGGAAAAAGAGGACTGGAAAAATAAGTCCCGGCAAAATATCCGAAGCCAGGTGAAGGGGGTCCTCGATACCGTGCTGGAAGAGAACAAGAAACTTAGCGAGGAAAACGCCAGGCTCAAGGCACAAATCGAGGAACTACAAAAACAGCCGCAATAGGATGGTTTTATGCCTTGCGAACGGCTTCGATGCATTCCGGCAAGTTTTCATTCGGGTAGCGTTTTTTCATCGCCGCGGCGACGAGTCCTAAGAACATCGGCTGGGGCTTTAGCGGCCGGCTGGTCAGGCATGGATGGGCCTGGGTGCCGAAGAAGTACGGATGGCCCGGCAGCTCCAGTATCTGCATAATCGGCTGATTCGGCGCTTTTCCGGAGAATATCATGCCGGCCTTTTCCAACTGCTCGATATAGCGAGGGTCAACCTCGTAGCGATGCCGAAAACGCATCCGGACCGAATTGCTTTTACCGAAAAGTTTCCACGCCAACGTCTTTGACTTTATTTCGATGTCCCGTCCGCCGAGGCGCATGTTTCCACCGAGACCTTCTATCTTCTTCTGCTCCGGCAGGATGTCGATTACCGGCTCTGGACAATCCGGCTCGATCTCGGTGCTGTTGGCCTGGGTCAGGCCGCAGACGTTACGGGCAAATTCTATGACCGCCATTTGAAAACCAAAGCAGATTCCCAGATACGGCAGGTTGTTCTCGCGTACGTATTTGACACAGGCGATTTTCCCCTCGGCGCCGCGGGTGCCGAAACCGCCCGGCACGATTATGCCGTCGACATCATTAAGCTGTCCCGCCGCGTTTTCATCGGTAATGTCGGTCGTGTCGATCCATTTTATTTTGACGTCGCAGCCCAGGGCAATGCCGGCGTGCTCAAGGGCGTTGATGATCGAGGCATAGCTGTCGCGCACCGATGTGTACTTGCCCGTGATGCCGATGGTTGCCTTGCGATCGATCGTGCCCATCTTGTCGGCGAAATCGCACCACTTGGCCCAGGCCTTGCGTTCATTTCGCAGATTGATCCGGTCCTCGATTTTCAGCAGCCTGGCCACTTCGAAATCCAGGCCGACCTCTCGAAGCATAGCCGGTATCATATAGATGCTGGCCGAGTCCGGCAGGCTGATAACCCTCTCGAAGGGAACGTTGCTGTACACGCTGATTTTCTGCCGGACCTTTTCCGTCGCGGGGCTGGCCGCCCGGCAGGCGATAATTGACGGCTGAATGCCGCACTGCATTAGCTGCTTTATGCCCAACTGGGCCGCCTTTGATTTCTGCTCGCCGAGCGTTTTCGGCTCCATTATATATGTCAGGGCCACAAAGCAACTGCTGTTCGGCCCCTCTTCGTAGGCTAATTCGCGCATCGCCTCGATGTAATAGGCATTTTCCAGGTCGCCGACCGTGCCGCCGATCTCGACGAAAATAATGTCGGCGTCGGTTTCCATGGCCAACTGGCGCAGCTTCAGCTTGACCTCGCCGGTGACGTGGGGAATCATCTGGACGTCCCTGCCGAGATAGTCGCCGTGGCGTTCCTTGTTGAGAATCGAGCTGAATATCTGGCCGCTCGTGGCGAAATTCGCCCTGCTCAAATCCTGATCGAGCATCCTCTCGTACGTGCCCAGGTCCATATCGCATTCCATGCCGTCATCGAGCACGAAAACTTCGCCGTGCCGGAACGGATTCAGCGTGCCCGAATCGATATTAAGATAGCCTTCGAGCTTGATCGGCGCGACTTTGATGCCCTTATCCTGCATCAGCTTGGCAAGACACGAAGAGAATATCCCCTTGCCCAGCCCGCTCATAACCGTGCCCACAACAAACACGTAGCGGCACTTCCCCTTTTTATACCCCTTCGGCACCGGCGAGAAAAACTCGCTCTCGGTTGAAACGTCACTAACAGAAGCTAATAAACTATTATCTTTCGACATCAATTTTCCCCGTTTTATTTTACCACTGAGTTTACAGAAAATCTAAAAACCTACTGGTCCATCTAGACCGACTGTAACAGTATATTCCTTTCTTTTGACGGTTAGAGTTTTAGGACCTTCTCTCACAATGCTCCAATTGGCATCATTAACAATCTCTCGCAAGTATTTCTTGGCACTGCCTTTCTTTAGTTTTTCTCTATCGTCAATACTTGAAAAGTATAGTGTAAACTCTTTTTGTTTGCTGTTTTGCTCTGTGCAATGCCTCCACCACTTGCTGAGTACATTTCTTACATCTTTTGGATCTTTCAGCCGTCCCCTACCACGCAGAACACATTGCAGAGAATAAATAATCAAGAACAGGAAAAGCCCAAAAACTAATATCCATAACCAGCCATAAAGCTCAAGTGAATGCTCAGAGATCAGCCAGTTCTTCAGATGCGTTCGATAAAGCCACAGTAGCCATCCACCAATGGCCGTTCCGGCCACTGTAAGAAACATCTGGAACCAATGCTTTATAGCGAACTTCAGTATTTTCATTAGAAATTTCAACATATCAGTTGTCTCGGTGGGCCAAAGCCCACCCTACGAATTTAGAAATCATCTCTTTGCTCCCTCCTTATAGCGCTTGACAAATTCCGCGTATTGCTCGGGGGTGTCGATACCGTCGCAGGTGTGTTCTACTTTGCCTACCAAGATGGAGTAGCCGTTTTCGATGGCTCTTAGCTGTTCGAGTTTTTCTATTTTCTCCAGCGGCGTTTGTGGCAGAGCGGTTATTTCCAGCAGAAATTCCTTGCGATAGGCGTAAATTCCAATGTGCCGCAGGTATTGCCTCACGTCTCCTACGCCGGATTTCTCTCTATCATAGGGTATTGGCCAGCGCGAAAAATAAATCGCTTTGTTATTGCAACCAATCATCACCTTTACGATGTTAGGATCGGAGACCTGTCCGGCGTTTTGAAACTCCGCCGCGAGTGTGGCCATCGGGCAGTCGGGATTGTCCATTAGCATTTTAGCGAGGTAGTCAATGTTGCCTGGATCGATCTCCGGCTCATCGCCCTGGAGGTTCACAATTATTTCAACGTCAATACCGGCAACGGCCTCGGCGATGCGGTCGGTGCCGCTCTGATGGTCGGGCGAAGTGAGAACGCATTCGGCGCCGAAAGTTTCAGCGGCGGCAGCGACTTTTTCGTCGTCGGCTGCGATGATGACCTTTTCCGGCAGTTTTGCCAGGCAGGCCCGCTCGTACGTGTGCTGGATGAGGAATTTTCCCGTATCTTTGGCGAGAACTTTGCCGGCGAACCGGGTGGAACTGAAACGTGCCGGAATAACTGCAATAACCTTCATTTTTATTCAGCCTTTATTTTACAAAGTCTCTTTGCCGGGTAAGTTATACACATTCAGGGATCTCAATCGCCGCGATGCCTGTGCGGCTACGAAATTCCAACTGGGCATTTATCATAAAAAGAAAACCACGACCTGTCAACAACCGCATCCTAAATTTTCTGTTTTTGGACTATATTCCTGGTTGCAGAATCTAACATGGGGTAAGCCGGAATGTTTGCTTTTCAAATCCGCCAGGCTTAGGTATAATTCGCAGCATCATATACGGCGTGGGATATTCCTGGGAAACGGGCATCTTTTGGAACGATGATATGCTTGACCACGTTCACAGATATAACGAGTTAGTCTTAGCCGAACAGTCTCAACAAGGAGTAAGTCCATGAATAAGCTGAAAAACGTTGTTCTCACCACGATTTTGATGATGGCCTGCTGTCAAGCTGTTCTTATCGCGGAGACTTCCACCTCCATCGAGCCTCACGAAGCCCTGGTCTTAGTCATTATGCGTTCCTTTATGGGAAGACGTGCCGGCAGCGGTTTCGTGATTGGCGACGGCACATTGGTCGTAACCGCCCATCATTTAGTTTTTGAAAAATCCGAACAAGGCCGACACGAAATGAGCGGGCTGGTTTTCGTAGCCAGTCCCTACCTTGGGGATGGATCCGAAGCCAAAATCGTCGCCTTTGATGAAGAGCTTGACCTTGCGGTCCTTGAAATACCCTGGAAAGGGCATCCCGCTTTGAGACTGGTTGATGAACCGGGCCTTCTGTCAGCCGAACGGCTTATCGTGACGGGCATCCCAGAGACCATTCGAAGCATTGGTCGCAGCGCACACGAACCGCTTCTGGAAAGTCTCGACGGGCAGACTGAAGATCTGGCCGTTAATTTTGTTGCTGTGCGCCGGCAAATCCCACGGTTCATATCTCTGTTCGGGGTTGGGAAACTCGGCGATGGGTGGAGCGGATCACCGATGCTGTTGCCGGACTCGGATATCGCCGCAGGTTGTTTCACGACATTGCACTCAGAGGGCGGTGTGCCGGTAGGCAGCAGAGGCCCCGCCGTCACCCAGGTCAGACGTCTGCTCAAGCAAGGCGGCCGGGAACAATCCCTTATGCCATCCGATTCGCACTTGCCTCAGTGTGAAGATGGAATGGATGCATTTATACTCCTTGCACAAGCCTATCATCACTTCTTGCATGATCAGTATGGTTGGGCTTCTGACCGGATTGAGAAATATATTCGTCTGAGACCCAAATCTTCTTTCGGATACACTCAGTCAGCAATGATTGCCGAAAAACAAGAGAGATTTGATTTAGCCGAGCAACACCACCAGAAGGCTCTTGAGTTAAATCCTGAAGGAATGGGATCGCGGTTTTATTACGCCCAGTTCCTTTCAAGTCAACAACCTGACAAGGCTCTTGAAATATTCCAGGGAATGTGGCACCTCGACCAATTGAAACCTGCTGTTGCTTTATTGATGTTCAATATTCTCGTCGAACGTAACCAATTCCAACGCGCCGGCGAATTACTGAATGAAGCTCTGAAGCTCAATCCCGGAAACGCCTATCTATGGATGAGTTTGGGTGGTTGTCAATATAAGTCAGACAAACTCGACGAGGCAATTGCGAACTATACCAAAGCGGTGGAACTGCTGCCGGAAAGGGGTCCCTTCCGGGGCCAGCTCGCCCATTTGCTGGAACAAACCGGCAGACTTGACGAGGCCGAGAAGCATTTCCGCGAACTATTAAATATCGAGCCCGACAATCCGGTCGTGCATCTCTGGCTGGCTCAGTTCCTGGCTAAACATCGCCCGGAAGCAACGGATGAGGCCCTGAGAGAGGCTCAAACGGCCCTTGAGCTGCCACCCAGGAAAGGCCTGCCGAGAGAGAAAATCGAACAGATCATTCAGGAACTGCAATCCCAGACTGCGCCTGCTCCTTAGGATGTGTCTTCTTCAACAACGCTGAACTACGCTATCTGACGGAACGTTAATGAACTGAGACAGCACATATGATTTACCGAAGGGCATGGTAAAACGACACACTTGTAATCCGCAGCACAGCCCATATACTTAATTGACGACCCGTTGTTGAATCTTTATAATTGTCTACAAAATCGAATTTCAGGGAGCCATAATTATGAAAAAGGTCATAGCAGCAATCGCTCTTGTAGCTCTGGCTGTTGTTTTCGCATCAGCCGGCTGCAGGCAGAAGAAAGCAGAAAGCCCCGATACGTATCGTATCGCCGTGATTCCCAAAGGAACGACACACGTTTTCTGGAAGTCGATCCACGCCGGCGCGGTCAAGGCCCAGCAGGAATTGAAGGCAGCCGGCCTGAACGTGGAAATCATCTGGAAAGGGCCGCTCAAAGAAGACGATAGAGAATCACAAATCAGGGTCGTAGAGGATTTTGTAACGCGCGGCGTAACGGGAATCGTGCTGGCGCCGCTGGATGACGCGGCCCTGAGAATGCCGGTAAAAGACGCCGTCGACAACGGCATCCCCGTCGTGATTATCGACAGCGGGCTTAAAAGCGACGATTACACCAGTTTTGTCGCTACGGATAATTACGTCGGCGGCAGAAAAGGCGGCGAGCGCCTGGCAGAAATCCTTGGCGGCAAAGGGAAGGTCATCATGCTGCGATACCAGGAAGGCTCGGCCAGCACGATGAACCGCGAGCAGGGCTTTCTGGACGTCCTGAAAGAGAAATATCCTGACATCGAGGTGGTCAGCGCGAACCAGTACGGCGGGGCAACCACCGAGAGCGCCTACCAGGCCAGCGAAAATCTGCTGGCGCCGCTGCGGACGGCCGACGGCGGACTGACAATCGACGGCATCTTCTGCCCCAACGAGTCAACGGCCTTTGCCATGCTGCGGGCACTCGAAGACAGCGACCTGGCGGGCAAAGTCAAATACGTCGGCTTTGACAGCTCGGATCGGCTGGTCCAGGGGCTGCGGAAGGGCCAAATTCACGGGCTGGTACTCCAGGACCCGATCAATATGGGTTACTTAGGCGTCAAGACGGTCATGGCGCATTTGCAGGACCAGAAAGTGGAGAAACGAATTGACACCGGTTCGGCGGTAGCCACTCCGGAAAACATGGACGATCCGAAGATGAAGAATCTGTTGGAACCGGATTTCAAGAAATGGCTGAACGAATAGACTCACAGCAACAGCCTGCCTCGTCTCCGCTCGGCATGAAGAGGAACGACGTCGCTCTTCACCCTGAGCGGAGTCGAAGGGTCCGGCTCCAGATGCAGGGAGTTTCCAAGCGCTTCGGGGCAACAGTTGCGTTGGAAGACGTGGGTATCGAGGTCGCCACGGGCGAGGTGCTCGCGCTGGTCGGTGAGAATGGGGCGGGCAAAAGCACGCTGATGAAGGTCTGCTCGGGAGCGATCAAACCTGATGCCGGCCGGATGTGGCTGGACGGCGTGCCGTATCGGCCGGGCAATCCCCTCGAAGCCCGGCGGGCCGGCGTGGCCATGATCTATCAGGAACTTTCGCTGACGCCGCACATGAGCGTTCAGGAAAATATTATACTCGGGATGGAGCCGACGAAGCTGGGCGTAGTGCTCTGGAAGCAGGTCCGGCAGCGAGCCATCGAAGCGATTAAGGAATTCGACAATCCGGAATTGACGCCGGACGCCCGCGTCAGCAAATTGTCTGTAGGTTCACAGCAGTTGGTGGAAATTGCCAGGGCTCTGGCGATCGGCTGCCGGGTGCTGGTACTGGATGAACCGACCAGCAGCCTGACGCAGCAGGATGTCAAGCGATTATTCGAGATCATCGGCCGGCTGAAACAACAGGGCAAGGCCATCGTTTATATCTCACATTTTATCGAAGAGGTCAAACGCGTCGCCGACAGGGTGACCGTTCTGCGCGATGGAAGAGTAGTCGGCAGAAACGACGTGGCGGCGATTTCGACCGACGAGATCGTCTCGCTGATGGTAGGCAGGCAGGTCGAGGAGCTTTACCCTCGCTCTGAACGTCATGCGGGCGAAGTTGTGCTGGATATCGAAGATCTTGCCGGCCCGGATAAGCCGAAGTCGGCGAGCCTGACGTTAAGGCGAGGCGAAGTCTTAGGCATTGCCGGGCTGGTGGGCGCAGGGCGAACCGAGCTGCTGCGGAGCCTGTTCGGGCTGGCGCCGGTCAGGAAGGGCCGCATTAAACTGGGTGTTTACACGGGCCCGGCTTCACCGCGCCGGCGCTGGATGCAGGGGGCCGGTCTTCTGAGCGAGGACCGCAAGGAAGAGGGCCTGGCCCTGTCTTTAAGCGTTGCCGACAATGTCACGCTTTCCAAGCTGAAGGGCTTCGGCCCGTTAGGCTTAGTCTTGCCGGGCCGGCAGGACAAAGCAACCCGGCGATGGCTTGAGCGGTTGGACATCCGCTGCCAGGGGCCGCGGCAATCCGTCTCGTCCCTGTCGGGCGGCAACCAGCAGAAAGTGGCTATGGCCCGATTGCTCCAGCACGATGTCGATGTGCTGCTGCTGGATGAGCCCACGCGAGGTATCGACGTGGCGGCCAAGGCTCTTGTTTACAAGCTGATCAACGCTCTGGCAACCGGCTCGCCCGCCGAAGGCCGGCAGCCCAAGGCCGTGCTTATGGTCAGCAGCTATCTGCCCGAGCTGATGGGTGTGTGCGACCGCGTGGCGGTTATGTGCCGCGGAAGGCTCGGACCGACACACCGCATCGATGAAGTAAACGAGCATGATCTTATGTTAGAGGCAACCGGTCGGGAAAGTGGAAGTTAGAATTTAGAATGGAGAATTCCGAATGAAGAACAACAAAAGTGGAAAGCAGGATTCTCAATTCTCAATTCCAAATTCTCAATTCTTCAGCAACTGGCGCCGCTGGCTCAATACGCTCAGTCCCGTCATAGCTTTGTTCGTGGTGTTCGAATTATTCGTGCTGATTGCGCCGTCCAGCTTCGCGACGGCAAGAAATATGGAAATGATCGCCCGGCAGACGGCAATCGTCGGCATAGCGGCTCTCGGAATGACGCTGGTGATTATCTCCGGCGGGATCGATCTGTCCGTAGGCTCGATCGTCGCCCTCAGCACGGTCGTAATCGCCTGGCTTCTGCAGAGCGCCGGAGCCGGTCCCCTGACGGCGGCCATAGGGGGCGTAGCCGCGGCGGCGTTTTTCGGGCTTCTAAGCGGCGTTCTAATTACCCGCCTGCGGGTCGTGCCTTTTATCGTCACATTGGGAATGATGCTCGTCGTTCGCGGAGCTGCCAAGGGAATCGGTCGCGAGCAGAAAATCGATGTGGACCCGGCACAGCTCAGGTGGCTCGATGAGCTGCTGGCCTCGGTGCCGGCCGAGAGAAGCTGGATGCTCCTGCCGCCCGGCGTATGGATGATGATCTTTCTGGCAATAGGGATGGCCGCCCTGCTGAGATATACCCGTCTGGGCCGGCACACGTTTGCGATCGGCTCGAACGAGCAGACGGCCCGGTTGTGCGGCGTAGCCGTCGAGCGAGTCAAGATGCTCGTCTACACCCTGTGCGGGGCTTTCGCCGGGCTGGCCGGTGTGATGCAGTTCTCCCGGCTGACGGTCGGCGACCCGACTGTGGCCGTGGGATTGGAGCTTAACGTAATCGCCGCGGTCGTCATCGGAGGCGGCAGCCTCAGCGGAGGGGAAGGCTCGATCCTCGGGACCCTTGTCGGCGCTCTGATTATGACCATCATCGCCTCGGGCTGCACGCAGAGAGGTTACCCAAACTGGGTCCAGGAAATTATCACCGGGGCGATTATCGTCATAGCCGTAGCCCTCGACCGCCTGAGACATCGAAGAACCGCATAGCTCGTGACTCGTGTGTGGCATGGCCATCCTGGCCATGAATTCTACCACGGGCTGGAAGCCCGTGCCACTGACGAACGACGAAGTCGGGGCTCCGGAGGCACAAATATGCTCTTAGCCGCTCGCCGGGATTCGAATATGGGCCTCTGTCGAACTAATTTTCTTTACCAAAAACCTTAAGGCAGCAATTTTGCGAGTCTAATCTGCCGGACAATTCTAAATTATTTTAGATATTCACTTGACGGACAATTTACCATTACGTACAATATATATCAAACAAATATTTTTGCGTGTCGTATGTAGTATGTGGAATTGAGAATTGAGAATGACGAATGGAGGATGGAGAATTTTGCCTTTAACCTTTTAACTTTTGCCTTGTTACTTGTTCCTTTGCTTCTTTGTGCCTTCCATGAGAAGGCTGTTCAAGTATAATTTTTACCGTTGCGAATATTTTAAGTCTTTTTTGTCTTGCTTCCATTCGCACTCTGTTAGTGGGCCTGGTTGTGGCCCGGTGCCTGCTAAG
>Ga0307378_10002521_pt1 | contig 27878 bp, 26 predicted proteins | sample UN1MG_FD_202238 | JGI IMG/M metagenome (GOLD analysis project Ga0307378, IMG submission 202238) | Soil microbial communities from Risofladan, Vaasa, Finland - UN-1 | ecosystem: Environmental > Terrestrial > Soil > Coastal area > Acid sulfate soil | place: Finland: Risofladan, Vaasa | collected... | reverse complement strand
CGAGATCGTCAACAACATGCTGGCCAAGGGCATGATGCCCTACACCAAGGTCTACCTCGGCCACTTCGACAACCACTTCTCGACGATCGGCATCTGCGGTATGCATGAAGCCTGCATAAACTTCCTAAAGAAGGGCATCGGTACGCCCGAAGGCCGCGATTTCACCGTCGAGACGCTCCATTTCATGCGCAGCGTCCTGCGGGAGTTCCAGGAGGAAACGGGCAACCTCTATAACCTCGAGGCGACGCCCGCGGAATCCACGGCCTACCGCCTGGCCCGGCTCGACAGGCAGAAATACCCCCGGATCCACACGTCGGGCACGGAGAAGCACCCCTATCTCACCAACTCCACCCAGCTCAACGTCGACGCCACTCGGGACATCTTCGAAGCCCTCCAGCACCAGGGGGAGATCCAGCCGCTTTACACGGGGGGGACGATATTCCACGCCTTCCTGCCCGAGGCCATCGACGGCGAGACCTGCAAGAAGCTCGTCCAGCGGATCGCCCAGACGAAGCTTCCGTACTTCTCCATCACCCCGACATTCAGCGTTTGCATGAACCACGGCTACATCCGCGGCCGGCATTTCCAGTGCCCGGACTGTGGTGAGGAGACGGAGGTCTACAGCCGCATCGTCGGTTACCTGCGGCCGATCCGGACCTGGAACGACGGGAAACAGCAGGAGTTCGAGGACCGGACGCCTTACAATAAGATCGCCTGAGTCCCGGCATATTTCTCGCGAAGCGGAGACGACATGGATTATCTGCTTTTTGCCTATCCCAATTGCCCCAAGTGCGAGTCGCTGAAGACGCGGCTGGCCGAAATGGAGATCGTGTACGCCGAATACAACCTGACCCAAGCCCAGGGCAAGGCCAAGATCCGCGAGTTCATCAAGGTCATCAAGAGGGACGACACGGGCGCGATCATCCTGCCGACTCTCGTCGCCCACACCCAAGGCATCGTCCGGGCCGTGATCAACACGGCGGAGGAGTTCGACGGGTGGTCGAAATCAAAGGGATAGAGAAGTTCTCCAGCCGGGACTTCCCCGGCCATATCTCGTCGACGGTCTTCCTCGGCGGCTGCACCTTCCGCTGCCCTTACTGCCACAACGCGGACCTCGTGCTGAGGCCGGAGACGATTCAGACGATGCCCGTAGACTTTTTCCTGTCGTACCTAGACGGCCGTAAGGGCTGGCTGGAGGCGATCTGCGTGACGGGGGGGGAGCCCCTTCTCCACGACGACGTCGAGGATCTCGTCCGCGTCGTCCGGGAACGGGGCCTGCTCGTCAAGCTGGACACCAACGGCTCCCTTTCGGAGCGCCTGGAGGGGCTCCTCGCCGCCGGGCTGCTCGACTGGGTGGCCATGGACATCAAGGCCCCCCTTGAGCGCTACCGCGAGGTCACCCGTTCGAATGTGGACGTCGAGAGGATCGTCCGGAGCGCGGACATCCTCCGGGCCTCCGGCGTCCGGCACACCTTCCGGACGACGGTCGTCCCGGGGCTCGTGGAGAAAGAGGATGTGGTCAAGATCGGCGAGTGGCTCGACGGAGCGGCCGATTATGTCATTCAGCCGTTCGTGCCCCAAACGACGATCGATCCGGCCTTCCTCGCCGTCAAGCCCTTCGGCCGAGACGAGCTCGCGGAGATCGTCGCGGCGGCCAAGCCGCACTTCGGCGATGTCCGGCTCGAAGGGTCGTAATGACAGCCCTGAAAGGTGACGTCATGGAACTCCGAGTCAAGCGCATTCACCCCGAGGCCAAGCTCCCCGTCTACGGCCACTCCGGCGACGCCGGTTTGGACCTTTTTTCCGTCGTCGACCGCGAGCTCGCACCGGGTGAGGTCTTCGCCGTCCCGACCGGCATCCAGGTGGCGGTCCCCGCCGGTCACGTCGGGCTCGTTTGGGACAAAAGCGGCATATCCCTCAAGAGCGTGCACCGGCTGGCCGGCGTCGTCGACTCCGGCTACCGCGGTGAGGTCCAGATCGTCTTGATCAACCTCAGCGCCGCCCCGTTCGCGATCAAGAAGGGCATGAAGGTCGCCCAGATGCTCGTCCAGCCCGTGGCGGCCGTCGAAGTCGTCGAATCGGACTCACTCGATGACACCTCGCGCGGTCAAGGCGGCTTCGGTTCGACCGGGCTCTACTGACCGCCTTCTTTCCCCTCTTCTTCCGGCTTATGGTAAAATGTTTTTTCGTTTTCGAGAGGAATGAACTGATGTTACGAAAAGCGATCATGGGATTTATCATCGCGGCGGCCGTGGTCTCGCCCTTCGTCCGGGCGGAGGAAGAGCCGGCGCCGCGCCTGAAGCTCATCTTCGTCGAACGGTTCCGGTTCGAGACCTGGGACAACGCCGTCAACCTCGACGACACGGCCAACGACGCTTTCGCCTATACGCGGAGCCGGACGACCCTCGGCCTGAGCTGGCTCGTGGCCAATAACTTCGAGGTCCTGGGCAAGGTCACGAACGAGTTCCGAGTCTACCTGGCCCCCAAGGACCGGGCCTTCAATGGACAGGAGATCTTCTTCGACAACCTCTATGTCAAGTGGACGATCCCGGGCCGCCTGCCGTTCACCATCACGGCCGGACGCCAGGACCTCAACTTCGGCGAGGGGTTCGTCATCGCCGACGGCACGCCTCTTGACGGCTCCCGTTCCTACTACTTCAACGCCCTCCGCATCGACGCCGACATCCACAAGAACCATAAGCTGACATTTTTCCTCCATGCCCAGAAGGCGACCGATCGATATCTTCCCGTGATCAACGAGATACCCCAAGCCCTGGCCGAACAGCCCGAGCGGGCCCTGGCCCTCTACTATTCCGGGACGTTCGGCAAGTCGAAAATCGACGGCTACGCCATCCGGAAAACGACCGTCGGAACGGACCTTTTCCCCGTCGCCGGGAGAACCGACACCTTCGGGACCCGGGCTCAGGTCCCTTTTTCGAGGCCCCTCGTCCTGACCGCGGAGGGGGCCTTCCAGACGGGGACGCACGGCGCGGGCGGCCGTTCGGCTTTCGGCGGTATCGCCCATCTCGACTGCACACCCGAGTGGACGGTCCCGTACATCAAAACGCTGACCCTCGGCGGCGTCTATCTCAGCGGCGACGATCCGGCGACAGCCGGGATGGAGGGCTGGGACCCCATCTTCAGCCGCTGGCCGAAATGGAACGAGAGCTACATCTACACGCTGACGCGGGAGAGCCGCTCCTCTTATTGGAGCAATCTGACGTCCCTTTACGGTTCCGTGGCGCTGAGCTTCGGCAGCCGGTCCGACGGCTCGCTGATGTTGCAGCGTATGGGCGCGGTCGAAGCCCAGCCGGGAGCGTTTCCCGGCGGCACGGGTCGCTCGCGCGGCACGCTCCTCAAGGGCCGTTTGAGCTATAGGCTCAGCAAGTTCCTGACGGGCCGCGTGATCTGGGAACACTTCATCCCGGGGAGTTTCTACTTTCCGGGGGCAGCGAGCTACAACTGGCTGCAGTTCGAAATGATCTTCCGCTACTGACGGCGGCTACCGGGCGAGACTGGCCAGCGGGTTGACGGCGAGAGAAACGACCATCCCGATCGTTCCCGCTTCCGCCGGCGCCATCCCGGCGATGGCAAGGCCCAGGCAAGTCCCGAGGCCGAGGATCGCCGACGTCAAAGCACCGAATTTCGTCACCTTTTTGCTGATGAGCCCCCAGACGAACGGCCCCAGGAAGAACGATCCGATCGCCCCCCACGAGATCGACAGGATGGCGACGATCGTCGCCGGACGGAGATAGGCCAGGACGACGGAGAGGAGGATGAAGACGGCCGACGTGATCCGCATCATCCGGGTCAGTGTCCGATCAGGGACGGCGGGGTTGATGAAACCGGCGTAGAGGTCCTTGACGACCGAAGAGCTGGAGATCAGGATGAGGGCGGCGAGCGTCGACATCGACGCGGAGAGGATGAGGAGCATCATGAGGATGGAAAGGGACGGGGGGACGACCTTGGCCAGGAACTCCGGCATCAGGACATCGAAAACGGGCTTGCCTCCGGTGAAAGCCCCGGGCGCGCCCTCGGGCGTGAGCAAAAGCCGGGCCGAGGCTCCCGTGAAGTAGGCGGTCCCCGCGATCAGGACGGCGAAAGCCGTCGAGGCGATCATGCCCCGCCGGATGGCCCGCGCGTCCTTGATGGCGTAAAACTTCTGAACGAGTTGAGGCATGGCGAAAGGCGCGACACTTGTCAGAAAGACGAGGGCGAAGAGCGGCCAGGCGCCGCCCGGACCGACGGCTGCCGTGAGCCTCGGGTCGATGGCCGTGAGGCCCGACGTCAGCCGTTCCAGTCCGCCGGCCTTCTGGATCGTGCTCGCGAGGAGGATGGCCGAGCCCAGGCACATGATCATCCCGAAGACGACGTCGATCATGGTCATGGATTTGTAGCCGCCCAGGACGAGATAGAAGGCCGTGAACAGGCCCATGAACAGGAGAGCCGTGCCGTAGGCCAGGCCGAAGTTGGCCTGGAAAAGGTAGGACAGGCCGATGAAGACGGCCGCCGAGTAGGGAACGAGGAAAAGAAAAACGGCCAGGGCGGCGACGAGCTTCAGGAACCGGCTGTTGTAGCGTTTCTCCAGGAACTCAGGCATGGTCGCGACCTGGAGCTCGACGGACATTTTTCTGATGCGGTTGCCAAAGAGGCCCCACACGCCGAGGACGCCGATCAGGGCGTTCCCCAGAGCGACCCACAGCCCCGACAGGCCAAATCCCCAGCCGACCTTCCCGGCGAAGCCGATGAAGAGGACGGCGGAAAAGTAGGCCGCGGCGTAGGTGAAGGCCGACATCCACGGTCCGACGGTCCGTCCTCCCAGGAAATAATCGGTGAAGGTCCGGGTCTTTTTCAGCCCGAGATAGCCGATGACGAGCGTCATTACGGCGTAGGCGGCGATGACGAGGGCTTTGACGAGCATGGCCTGTTCCTCTCCTCCCGGCCGGCCGGGAGTTTCATATATTGCCGTCTGGCCGGCGCGTTGTCAATCTAAATAAGGGCCGGGGGCACCGGCCCGGGGTCCGTGAAGATACAGGGCCGCCCGCAGGCGATGGCCGGACCGGGCGGCGGCCTTTGAGGCCCGCGCCCCGATTTGGTATGATGATGGACCGGACAGGCCATGGGTGAAAAGAGGAGCGCGGTTTACGACGTTGTCGTCATCGGCGGCGGGGTCGTCGGCTGTGCCGTCCTGCGGGAACTTGCGCGCTATGACCTGAAGCTCCTCCTCCTCGAAAAGGAGGCCGACCTGGCCGAGGGTATCAGCAAGGGCAACAGCGGCGTCATCCACGCGGGATTCAACGTTCCAGCCGGGTCACTCAAGGCCAGGACCAACGTCGCCGGCTTGGGGCTGATCTACGGCCTGGCCGACGAGCTCGGCGTCCCACATCGCAAGACCGGGAAGCTCGTCGTAGCCTTGGCGGACGAGGACCGGCCGCGGCTCGAGGAGCTTAAGACCGAGGGCGACAAGAGCGGCGTCCCGGACCTCGAGATCGTGGACGAGGCCGCCATCCGGCGCCTGGAGCCCCTGGCGCGCGGCCGCTGGGCGCTTTATTCTCCCCGCACTGGCATCATCTCCCCTTACGAATTCGCCATCGCCCTGGCCGAGTGCGCCGGCCAGAACGGCGCCGGGGTGCTGATCGAAACGCCCGTCGAGACCGTCGACTTCCGCGGCGGCCTTTTCCACCTGTCGACGTCGAAAGGGACGTTCGTGGCCCGCTTCGTCGTCAATAGCGCCGGCCTTTTTGCCGACGACGTGGCCCGCCTGGCCGGGATTGACGATTACCGGATCTTCCCGTATCGGGGCGAGTATCTCATCTCGGACAAGGACTGTGGGCTCCGGCTGGGCATGCCCGTCTATCCCGCGCCGCCGAGGGACGACCCCGGCCTCGGCATCCACATTACGCCGACCTTGGAGGGGAATATCATCCTCGGCCCGAGCGCCGAGCCGGTCGACGACAAGCGAGACGTCGCTTCGACCCGGAAAGTCATGGCCCGGCTCAAGGCCGAGTCCGGCCGGCTCATGCCGGAGCTGGCCCGGGTTTCGTTCATCCACAGCTACGCAGGTATCCGGCCCAAGATCGTCGATCCGGGCGGCAAGGACAGGTTCGGCGATTTCATCGTCGAAGAGAGCGCCCTCCGTCCGGGTTGGATCAGCCTCGTCGGGATCGAGTCGCCCGGGCTAACCGCGGCGCCGGCCATCGCCCGAATGGTGGCCGGGATGATCGGCGCGAAAACGGACCTCCGGCCGAAGCCGGACTTCAATCCGGCGCGGCCCCTCCGGACCCGCTTCGCCAACCTGGGCGATAGCGAAAGGGCCGGGCGGGTCGCGAACGACGCCGATTGGGGCGAGATGATCTGCCGCTGTGAGCACGTCACCCGGGCCGAGGTCGTCGCCGCCCTGCGCAACCCCTTCGGGGCCCGGACGATGGACGCCGTCAAGCGCCGCACCCGCTGCGGCATGGGCCGCTGTCAGGGCGGCTTCTGCACGCCGCGCATCGTCGAGATCCTCCAGGACGAGGGAGTGCCGGTCGAACGGATCACCAAGCGGGGCGGCGGCTCGCGCCTCTTTTTTGGAAGGCTGAAGGGCTGAGAGATGATCGACGCCCTCGAAACCCACGATGTCGTCGTCATCGGCGGCGGTCCCGCCGGATTGGCCGCGGCCCTGGGCGCCCGGAGGGCGGGGGCGGGGAAAGTCCTCCTCGTCGAGCGCGACCGGACGCTCGGCGGGATCCTCAACCAGTGCGTCCACGACGGCTTCGGGCTCTTCCTCTACAAGGAAACGATCAGCGGTCCCGAATACGCCGAACGGCTCATCGAAGACGTCGTCCGTGAGCCGATCAAGGTCGAGACCGGGGCCATGGTCCTCGACCTCACGCCCGAGCGAGTCCTTCGCGTCAACGCGCGCTCCGGTTACAAGCTCATCCGGGCCGGAGCTGTCGTGTTGGCCATGGGTTGCAGGGAGCGGACGCGGGAGATGATCGAGATCCCGGGAACGCGGCCGGCCGGCGTTTTTACGGCCGGATCGGCCCAGAACATGGTCAACCTTCAAAACCTTCGCATCGGCAACGAGGCCGTCATCCTGGGCTCCGGCGACATAGGGCTGATCATGGCCCGCCGCCTGACCTTCGAGGGCGTCGCGGTGAAAGGCGTCTTCGAGATCCTGCCATGGGTGAGCGGCCTCGAGCGCAACGTCCGCCAGTGTCTCATGGATTTCGGCATCCCCCTCGAGCTCAACTCGACCGTCGTCGAGATCCGCGGCCGCGACAGGGTCGAGAGCGTCGTCGTAGCCCGGGTCGAACGCGTCATCGGTCCGGGCGACGACGGGCCGGCGCCCGTTCCCGGGACCGAGAGCGTCATTCCCTGCGATACTCTGCTCCTCTCGGTGGGGCTCATTCCCGAGAACGAGCTCTCGAAGCGGGCGGGTGTCGAGCTCTCGCCGACGACGGGAGGCGCCGTCGTCGACCAGGCGCTCATGACCTCGGCCCCCGGGATCTTCTCCTGCGGCAATGTCCTCCATATCCATGATGTCGCCGATTGGGCCTCGTTCGAAGGTTTCGCGGCCGGCGAATCCGCCGCCCGTTACGCGGCGGGGGAGAGGGCGGCTCGAGGGACGGTCCGCATCACCGCCGGACCGAACGTCAAATACGCGCTACCGCAGCTCCTGACGGTAGGGACGGCCGGCGCCGAATGGAGCTTCCGGACAACGTGTCCCATGAGGAACGCCCAGGTCGTCATCAAGGGGAAAACGACCGGGAAAGTATATGTTCGAAAGAAATTCAGCCGCCTCCTGCCGTCCGAACTCCAGAAGATTAAAGTGCGGCAGGCCGTTGAAGAGGACGTCGAGGTGAGCTGCCATGAGTGACCGTCCCGTTCTCGATCGCCTGACCTGCGTCCTCTGCCCGGTCGGCTGTGAGCTCGAGGTCCGCAAAGACGAGGCCGGGGAGCTCGAAGTCCGGGGGACCCAGTGCGACAAGGGCGTCCCCTTCGCCCTTGAGGAGATCCTCCATCCGAGGAGGAACCTGGCCACGTCGGTTCCGATCATGGGTACGGTGTCGAAGTTGGTTTCGGTCCGGCTGAGCGGCCCCGTGCCGAGGGAGATGATCTTCCCCATCCTCGCCGAGAGCGCACGGCTCAGGCCCGAGGCCCCCGTCAGCCGAGGGCAAGTCCTCATTGCCGACGTCCTCGGGACGGGCGTCGACGTCATTGCCACCCGGACAGTGGCCTGATCACCCCAGGAATTCCCATTCGATGCCGACGCGCTTGAGGGCGTAGCCGACCTCCCGGGCATACTCCCCGTAACCGGTCATCCAATGGAAACCGGGCATTTTCTTGGCCAGCGTCCGGTCGTCACATTGGAAGCGGATGTCGATCTGGGAACGGCAGATGGGCAGGAACGGGGCCTCGACGATCTCGCCGTGAAGCCCGAGCCAGCGTTTGGCCGCGAAGTCGGGAATGATATTGGTCGTTTTTTGGCCTTTGGACATCTCGACCTTGGGGGCCGCGCCGTAGTCGGACTCGAAATGGGTCAGGATACGGGCCGGCTCGACCGTCCGGCCGTCCATCTTCCGGGGCGCCGTGCAATGGGCCTGAGTGATGATGCCGTCGTGCGGGTAGGTCGGGTCGTTGAGGAAAACCGGATGTCCGGTGATGTTGGCCAGGAGGACTCCCGAGGGGATGACGACGAAATCCGACTCACAGAAAGCGAGGTAGCCGTCGTCGTTGAGAGTGCTCAGGGTCAAGCAGGCGGAAGTCTCGGCGAGTGGCATGATCGTTCCCATGCAGCCGTTGATGGTCAGGGCCCGGCAGCCGGCCGTCCTCATCAGGGTTCGGAAGACATCGTCGAGGAGAAATCCGTTGTCGACGAAGGAACGCTCCGTCTCCAGGCTCGTCCCGGCCTGACGCAGGTAGGCGTCGGCACGGGCCCGGGCTCGACGTCCGGCCGCGGCATCGGCGCGGGCCTGGCGGATCAGCTTCCCCAGCTCGTCATAGGATACGGTAATGATATCGAACTTCCACTTGTCGGCGACAAGCTTGGGCACGACTCCGGCCGGCTGGGCCCAGGCGTCAGGCCCGCCGATCGCCAGGATGCGCGTGCCAAGCGTATTGCGAAGCCCGGCCAGGGCTCGGAGGCGCCAGAGGAGTTCTTCCTGGCTATCGATGACGACGTCGTCATCGTCGACCCCCGACACGGCCAGGGCATCGGTGTGCCGCCTCAGATATCTCGGGCTGATGATCTCGTACCACAGGTAAAGGGGGCCGGATTTATGCCGGCAGAAGATGATGCGGTCCTTGCCCGTCTTGTCGAGGGCGTCGAAGCGGTCGAGCCAGCCGCCGGCGGCGTAAACGAGAAGAACATGGGCTCCATCGATATCCCCGGCCGCGGCCAGGTCGCCGGTTTCACGGACCGAGGCGACGGGCAGGAATTCGACCGGGAAGTCGGCTCTCTGGCCCAAGGCTTCGAGCTCGCCGCGGATCCGGCCGGCTTCCTGACGGGCCTCGGCCTCGGTCTGGATGCCGCCCCACGAACGCCAGCTCGTCTGGGGCTTCCGCCGGGGGATCTCATAAAGGAAGACCGGCTTCACTCGGAGGGGGGCCGGGCGGAAGACCTCGAGGGCCGCCTCGGATTGACCGGCGAGAAGCGGCCAGGAGAGCCCCCCCGCGGCCACGCTCCCGAGCGCCGTCACGCCGGCGCCCTTCAGGAATTCGCGTCGGGAGAGAGCGAGCGCTTGCGGGCCGGGCTTCTCCCCGCACGGGCAGCATCGCGGATGGGTCATGAAGTGTGGGGCGGACTTGACGTCGGTCATGGGCGTCTCCTTTCTTCGGAATTGGTTTTACATCCGAACGGAAAGGAAAGTAAAGCTCTGTTTCTTTACTTGCAGAGTATGGCCAGAGTCTCGAGATGAGGGGTGTGAGGGAACAGGTCGAAGGGAGAAAGCGAGGCAACCCTGTAGCCGGCGTCGAGGAAACCACGGAGGTCCCGGGCGAGCGAGGCCGGGTTGCAGGACACGTAGACGACCGACCGCGCATCGAGCCGGATGACCCGGCGGAGCGCCTTGCCCGTGAGCCCGACGCGCGGCGGGTCGACGACAACGACGTCGACCGGCTCACGGAGCGGTTCGCTCAACAGGGCTTCGACCGTCCCCGGCATGAACGCGGCGTTCTCGACGCGATTGACCAGGGCGTTTTCCACGGCGGTGGCGATATTGGCGGGGGAGGAGTCGACGCCCGTCACTTGCCGGACACTCCCGGCGAGCGATAGCTCGATCGTCCCGCTGCCGCAGTAGAGCCCCAGGACGCGGCTCTCCGGAGATAGCGGAGCTTCGTCCCTGATCCTCCGGTAGAGCAATTCGGCGCCGGCCGTGTTGGTCTGGAAGAACGTCTGAGGGTAGACCCGGAAGGTGAGGCCGAGGAGCGTTTCCTCGATGAACGGGGCCCCGGCGACGAGCCGGGTCTTCTCGTGCTCGACGAGGTCGGAGGGGCGGCTGTTCGTGACATGGACGAAACTCTTGAGCTCCGGGACGGAGGCCTTCAGGCGCTCGGCCAGGACGGCGATATCCGCGCCTGGAAGTTCGGCCGTCACGAAGACGACCATGAGCTCCCCGGTCCTTTTCCCCTGACGGAGGACGAGGTGGCGGACGCATCCGCGGCCCGACAGGATGTCGAAGACGGCCAGGCCTTTTTCGCGGACGAAATCGATCACGGTCGGAAAGACGCGCTCGACGACGGGACTGAATATCGGGCACGCGTCGATGGACAGAGTGCGGCGGTGGGTCTGCCGGGTGGCCGTGACCCTCTCCCTGAGCCCGAGCACGAGCCGGCCCCAGTTCTCCCCGAAGCCGAACTCCATCTTGTTCCGGTAGCCGTAGGGGTCCGGCGAGGGCGTGATGGCCCTGACGGCCGCGGCCGCCCCGGCGACGCCGGCCTCCTCGAGTGTCCGTCTGATGTGCCGCTCTTTGAGCTCGAGCTGGGTCCCGTAATCGATGTTCTGGAAGAGGCAACCGCCGCATGGCCCGAAATAGGGACATCGAGGTTCGGCCCGGCGGCGCGAAGGGGACTCGACCCGGATGACCTCCGCGACGCGGGCGGCGCCGCGCTCGCCGACGATCTGGACCCGGACGGCTTCGCCGGTGACGGCTCCCGGGATGAGCAGTTTGCGGCCGCCGGCCACGGCCTTCCCGCAGCTCGCCGGGAAATCGATGTCCTCGACCTCGACGGTGAGCGGCGGGGCCTTGAACAGGCCCAGGAGCCGCCGGACCTTTTCCACGGGAAAGCCGACCACGTTGTCGTAATCCCCCTTGAGACGGGCGACGAACGCGTCGCCGACCTCCTGGACAGCGTAGGCGCCGGCCTTGTCGAGGTAGCTTTCCTGGTCAAGGTAGCCCTCGATCATCTCCGCGGAGAGCTCGCGGAAGGTGACATAGGTCAGGTCGTAGCCCGTGAGAAGGCGGGCCTCGGCTTTGTTGTAAAAAGCCAACCCGGTCATCACCCGGTGACGCCGGCCCGAGAGCGCCCGGAGCATGGCCCGGGCAGATTCCCGGTCGGAAGGCTTGCCGAGGATGTGCAGACCCAGGGCGACGACCGTATCGGCCCCGATGACGGTCGCTTGCGGAAAGGAGTCGGCCGCGGTTTTAGCCTTCAGCACGGCGGCGGCGATGGCGTACTCGAGCGGGTCCTTCTCCGGAACCGAGGATTCGTCGACGTCGGTCGGGAAGACGCGGAACTCCGGCGCGACACGGGCCATGAGTTCCCGGCGCCGGGGCGAGGCCGAGGCGAGGACGATGTCCTCCATCTGCGTTCTTTCCATGGTGGAGGACCTATTTTACACGATTCGCGGCGGGGCGCCATGAGGGACGCGGGCCCCGGCCGGAGTTGCTAGGGGAAGAGCCGGGTCCCCCAGCCGGTCTCGACGGCGTAATTCATGCACCGGGCGAAAATATCGTAATTGAATTCGGGGCAGACGAGACCCCTTTTTTCGAGGGCCGGCGCGGCGTTTCGGATATCGAACGTCCGGAGGTCCTGCATGTAAGGACGGTAAGCGTCGAGATAAGAGTCATAGAGGCGTTCCAAGGCGTTTTTTGGCTGGACGGCGAAAGCTTCCGGCCCGCAGGCCCCGATGCCGTCCAGGTGAAAGAGCCGCTCGGCGTATTCGACGATGGCCTCGATCTTCGTCGACCGGGGATTGGCGATGTGATAGATACCGCCTTCGAGGCCGTCCTCTAAAACGGCCATAAAGGCGTCGACACAGTGGTCGATGGGAACGAGGTTGAGGCCGCCCGTCCCGCCGGCCTCGATCCGGAGAGGCATGAAAAGACGGCCGTCTTCCTCCCTCCGGATAGCCATTTCGGCGGCTTTATGGCCGCCTCGATCACGGATGTCGGCGATGTAGATGTCGCGGAGAAAAACGGCCGCCTTGACCGGGAAATAAACCGCGTTGAAACGGAGCGTGCGTCCCGTCTTTGAATCGCCGTAGACGATGGACGGCCGGTAGACGTTCAGACGGATCCCCTCTCGCTGGCAGATGTCCCGGGCCATGACCTCGCCCCGGGCCTTGGTCTCTTCGTAGACGTTGGCGAAGCCGCCCGTCTCGACCCATTCTTCCCTGCAGGGTCCGGTCCGCGTCCCGGCAACGAAAGCGGTGCTGACATGATGGAAAAATACGGCCCGGCTCCGGGCGGCGAAGTCGAGGACGTTGCGGAGCCCGCCGATGTTAGTCGCCTCGGCCGCGGCCCGCTTCCGCTCAGCGAAAGCCGTGTTCGAGGCGCAGTGGACGATCTCGTCGATCGGTCCCGGTCCCGCTGTCTTCCCGAGTGCCGCGGCGGCCCAACCGGGGTCGAGGATATCGCCCTCGATGACGTCGAGAGACCGGCGCAGCCCCTCATCGAGGTCGAACCAGTCGGCGAGACGGGCGATCCTGTCCCGGGCCGGGAGCCGTTTGGTGGACCGGGCCAGGACCGTCACTCGGGTGCCCGCCCGAAGGAGGGCGGTGGCGATGTGACTGCCGAGAAATCCCGTCCCTCCCGTAACGAGGATGTGCTGAGCTCGGGCCGCCCGTTTTTCGCGGAGCTCGCTCGACCCGATTCTCATCAAATTCCTCCCGGCATCACACCCGATAAAGGAAGTTCTCTTTCCTCGAGCATCCCTGGGAGAAGACATATTTCAGGGACAGGACGCCCGGCACCCGGGCGGCAAGCGCGTCGAGCCAGGGATCGAGCTCGGGCATGGCCTTGGCGATCTTTTCCCGCTCCGCCGGATTGGTGTGGTCGATGTAGTAATCGTATTCGAGGATGGCCCGCTTGCCGAAGTCCATGGGCGTTAAAAACCCGAAGTCGTGGTCGATGCCGTTGGCCTCGGCGACCTGGGCAAAGCCGTCCAGGATTTCGTGGATGACGGCGGGCTTGTCCGGTGGAAGGTAGACGAGGAAGGCGAACATGTGTTTGCGCCGCGACATGCGCGCGCTGACGATGCGGTGCATGTTGAGCCAGACCATGTCCGTCATCTCCGGCCGGGCGTATAGATCCCTATAGAACGGCCGGAGTCCTTCGGGCACGGCTTCCGCGATCGTCTCGGGCGAGGGCTGAAGGGCGGCCTCGACGATCGGGCGCATCTCGGGCCGACATAGAAGCTCGTAGGGCCGCCGGCCGCCCTCGTATTCGGAGACCAGGCTGAGCCAGCGCGGCTCGAGAAGCCGAGGCAGCCCCAGCGTCAGGAGCCGGAGAAGGTCGGCGTCGATGACCGCTGGCGTCATCCTCCGGACCGCCTCACGGGCGTACGCGTCGCCGATCATGAAAACCATGAACTTCACGCCCAGGGCCTCCGGAAGGGCCGCCTTGATTTTTTGGGCCAGCGTCTCGTCGGGCGAGAGGAACGCGGCGAGGTAATGGGCGCCGAGGACGGCCACGGCCAGGCCGATGCGCCTCTGCCCGAGCTCGCGGGCGAATCGGACGGCCTCGTCGAAGCCCTCGAAGGGGACGAGGAGGCCTTCTTCGTCCTCCGTCATCGGGTGGAGCTTGACGAAGGCCTTCGTGCAGATGCCGGGGGAGGGTTCGACCCGATGGGCAAAGGCGAAATGGTTCGGACCCTGCTTGTCGTTGAGCCGGAAGACGCGGCCGTCGCGGTCCACGAACTCCATGTCGACGAAGTTGTCGGCGGCGGTGCCGTAGACGTTCGACCAGGTCGAAAACGTCCCCGTGCAGACCAAGTTGCCGCAGACGGTGGCGGCCGGTTCGGCGGCGTTGATCCGCAGGCCGCGCCGGCACGCCTCCTGCTGGAGTTCGAACGAGGTCACCCCCGCTTCCACGGCGGCCGTCCAGTTGTCGAGGTCGAAAGTGATGGCCCGCATCCGGTTCATGTCGAGGACGATCCCGTCTGTGAAGACGAAGCCGAAGACGCTGCCGCCGTTGCCCCGGATGGCGAACGGAAGGTTGAGGGCGTTGGCCAGCCGGACGACCGCGGCGACTTCCTCCGTGGTCCCCGGCAGGACAACGTAACGGGGCGGCTGGGGCCCGGCGAGGGGGAACGGGTCGTCGGCGTAGGTCCAGAGGACGGCTGGGTCGTTCGACACCCAATCCCGCCCGACGATCTCCCGTAACTTGCGCAGGGCCTCGTCTTCGGCGGGTCGGACGACCTCTCCCTTTGCCCGGCGGAATTCTTCGACGTAGTCCTTCAGGGCCCGCATGACGGACGTCGGCTGCATGCCCGTCACGAAATGGCACTGGGCGTCGCAGATGCCGCACATCGTGCAGGTGTCGGCGGCCTCGAGAAGCGCCTGCGTGACCGGGATCCGGCCCTCCGCCAGGCCCCGGTAGAGGTCCATCCTCCCCTGGGGATAGTAGGTGACGAAATGTTTCTTCGGGCCCGAAGGACATAGGCCGGTGGCGAGGTAGTCGATCTTGCACATGGCGTAATGCCGGCACTGGGCCGCCGTGGCCCGGGCCTCATTGTCGATTCGCGGCATCAGGGACCTCCCGGGGCTTTCGCCCGAAATATAGGACGGCGATTCCGAACGTAAGCGGACGGAAAGCGACATCGATGAATCCGGCGGCCCACAGCCGTCCGGCCAATGTCCGAGGCGGGTCGAAGACCCGGATGGATTCGGCGAGATAACGGAACGGTCCGTCGGTCCCGGTGATGAGGCGCGAGGCCGGGAGCATGAGACGGAAGGAATAGAAGGCGTAGAGAGACCTCAGCGTCCGGTTCCCTGGCAGGGAGAATTCGAGGGCCGTGAGCCGGCCGCCCGGCTTGAGGACGCGGTGGATCTCCCGAAGGCCCCGGTCGAGATGGGCCAGGTTGCGGAGGCCGAAGCCCACCGTGACCGCGTCGAAGGCGGCTTCGGGGAAAGCCAACAGCTCGGCGTCGCCTTGGACGAACTCGACCGCCCCGACGCGATTCGAACGCGCGCTCTTTCTCCGTCCGGCTTCCATCATCGGGCGGTTGAAGTCGTAGACGACCGCCCGGCCGGCGGGCCCGACGCGCTTCGCGGCGAGGAGGGCCAGGTCGGCCGTCCCGCCGCAGACGTCGAGGACCTCGTCTCCGGACCCGAGCCCGAGCCGCCGGACCGTCGTCCGCTTCCAGAGAAAGTGGAGGCCGAAGCTGAGCAGAGCATCGGCCCGGTCATAGGTCTTGGCGATAGGGGTGAAGGTATCGTGAACGAGCCGCTTTTTCTCTTCGGCCCCGACCGTTCTGTAGCCGAATGAAACTCTATCGGTTGGCGAACGCATGGTCCGATGATCTCCCGGTGGGCCCCACTATACCAGAGGGTCCGTGAAAGATGAAGAGTCTCCGCGGCTGATGGATCTTGTCGGGCTCGCCACAACCATTTATCTTTTGACGTTCCGGGTCTGGTTTTTTGTATAATGTCCGTGGGGAGGTAGGATAACGATGAAAGACGCGCTTGTCGGGATGACAAATCTTTGCCTTGCCCTGGCTTTCCTGTCCCTATCGGGGTGCGCCCCCTCGGCCCAAGAAGCTTCGGAAATCCGGGGCTTCTGGACGCCCAATGACCCGCCCGGGGCCGCCTATGACCTCGATGTGGCTATCGAAGTCGCGGGCGAGGAGGTATCCCTGGCCGCCGCAGGCACGATCGTGCTGACGAACACAACGAGCCGGCCGCTCTCCGTCCTCGCTTTCGAGGGAACGGTCAAGCCGGCGAGCGAATTCGTGGCGAGCGTCTCCGGCCGGCCGCTCACGATCCTCAACGGCGATAAAAATATGCCGCTGACGACGCCATTGCTTCTAGGCCTTCCGGAGCCGGTCCGGCCCGGCGGAGAGGTCAAGCTCGACGTTCGTTTCACGCACCAAGCCTCCGCGAGCGACGGCCAGGTCCATCTCGGTCTCTGGTATCCGCGGCTTTGGTGGGAAGGGATTCCCGTCCGGGACTTGTTCAAGGTCAAGCTGAACACTCCCCCCGGCTTTGCCGTGGCGGCGAGCGGCCGTCTCGATCCAAAATCCGGCGCCTACGAGAACGACTGCGTCACCAGTCACTTCGGGATCTTCCTGTCCAATACGATGAAAATGGAACGGCGCGAGGTTGGCGGCGTCGAGCTCATGGCACTCTTCACGGAGAAGGGAAGGGCGTGCGCCATGTTCTGCCTCGAGGCCGCGGCCGATATCATCCCCTTCTATATAAAATGGCTCGGTTTCTACCCTCACGAGTCTCTGGTCATCCTCCCGGGCGGGGCGCGGCCGATGGGCGGCTATCCCTACGCCTCCGGCATCGTTGTCATCCACGGCCAAGAGACGTTCGACCCGGGTAAGGACAAAAAGGAAAACAGATGGTGGACCTGGATCACCGCCCATGAGATCGGCCACCAATACTGGGGCGAGTCGGTCATGTCCGGTGATGTGATCGAAAATTACACGGAATCCTGGCTCATGATCGGCATGGGCATCAGCGCGGACAAGGCTTACATGCTCGGCCGCGGCTACGGCTGGGACAGGCACCGGGGATTTATCGACGGCTACCTCGAGGGCGTCAAGGCCGGGAACGACACGACCATGGACGCGCCGGCCTCTCTTATCAAAGCGCAGAAGTTCGACCGGAACAACATCCTCATCCACGGCAAGGGCTTCACCGTCCTCAGTGCCCTTGAAACAGTCCTCGGCCGGGAGACGTTCGACCGGATTTACCGCCGCACGGCCCGGGAATACGCCGGGAAACGCCTCGAGTGGCGCGAGTTCCGGCGGATCGCCGAAGCCGAGGCCGGCCAGAGCCTCGGCTGGTTCTTCGAGGACTGGGTGAGATCCAACAAAGTGCTTGAATGCCGGGTGGCCGCCAAGAGCGCGGCCCCTGTCGAAGGCGGATTCGACTCGGAGGTCCGGGTCGAGTACGGGATGAACTCCATTCGCATGCCCGTTCCCGTCCAGGCCGTCTTCGAGGACGGGACGACCCAGACGGTGACGACCGATCGGCTGGTCCGGACGAATCTCCTGCGCTTCGCCAGTCGCTCCCCGCTCAAGGACGTCGTCCTCGACCCCGATAAGCGCCTGGGGCTCATCGGGGAAGCGATCCCGCGGACAACCGCCGAGATCGAGGAGGCCGTCGAGGACTTAGATTGGACCGGGACCGGCGAGGCGGCCCTCGAGTTCTTCAGGAACCCCGGAACGGCGGCCGTCAAGACGCCCCATGTCTGGTTCAAGCTGGGACTCCTTCTTTTCGACGGCGGCGCGTATCCCGAATCCCTGGAGGCCTTCCGGAAATGCCGCGGACTTTCCACGGCGAAAGGGGACGTCTTCGGTGCCCTGGTCTGGATGGGGAACATCAACGATCTCCTGGGGAACAGGGACGCGGCGGTTTCCTGCTACGCTGAAGCGTTGAAGAACGACCCCGGCTGGGCCCTCCAGCACGACCAGTACGGCCTGCGGATCAGCAAGGCCTGGATCGAGGAACGGATCAAGACACCGTTCACATGGAGCCGCTAGCCGGGCCTGCTTTAGCGTCATTCCGCGGAAAATGGAATATTTTGATCCCCGGGTCGTCTTTCCTCATGGATAAAGGACGAGTGATGCCGGCCGAAGAAGAGGCGAAGCTCTTCGAGGAAATGATGACCCATCAGGAAGCCGTTTTCAGGATTTGCCTGGGATTTTCCAGGAATCCCTCGGACGCCGAGGACTTGAGCCAGGATGTCTATCTCAAGGCCTTTAGAAGCATCGGCAGGATCCACAGCCCCTACGCGGTCAAGGAGTGGCTATACCGGGTTGCCCGGACGACGTGCCTCGACCACCATAAAAAACGCAGAGTCGCCCGCTTATTCCTGCACCGCGTCCCCGACGCCGCCGACGGCCTGGAATGGACGACCCCTGAGGTCTCCGCCGATACGAACGAGCGGCTCAATATCCTGAAAAAAGCGGTCGGCCGGCTTCCGAAAAAACAGCGGGAGATTTTCGTTCTCCGGGAGTATGGGCACCTGTCCTATCAGGAGCTGGCTCGGACGTTGGGGGCCAAGGCGGGGACGATCATGTCCCGCTTGAACCGCGCCCGCCGCGCGGTGATGAAAATCATGGGAGAGGAACTCCATGGACATCGAAACGAATGATCCGGAATTTGAAGAGATCGCGCGGCTCATCCAGGAAGAAGAAAAGGCGGCCCTCGAGATCTTTCGCCGGCGGGACTTCCGTCGAGAGGTGAAGGCCCGGATCGGAGGATCCCCAACTAAAAGTCGACCCCGCGTCTTATTACGGAGGCTTCCGGTTCCCGCCGGGGCGGCGGTCCTCCTCTTGATCGCCGCTTGGGCGTTTTTTTTCAATCCACATCCGCCGGTCCCGAACACCGGTGGAGACTCCGGGAGCTTCGTCGCTGGCGTTGAAGGCTTGCCGGGCTTGGCCGAGTTGGCCTCGCGCAAGGGACATCCACGGCCTGGCGACGGGGAGTCTCAGGGCGCCCCCCAATCGATACGAGATGTCCTGGCCTTGGCCCAACAGGTCAGGACGGATGAAGGGGAAAACGCGCCGCCCGGATCTGGGAACCTGCAGGTTCCGCGGCTCAGCTTGGAGAAGAAAATGATGATTCTATTCAAGGATAGGGTGATAGAGCGTGTGCTCGTCCTCATTCGCAAGAAATCTGAGGAGGCTTGACATGAAGACAAAGGGAATATGGGCGGCGATCCTGATTTGCTTTTGGGCGACAAACCTGAGCGCTCTGGATGATAACGCGGTTCAAGTTAAAAGGGCCGGCTACGCCCTCCTGGATATGTATGTGAAGAGCTTTCAGGAGATGGCGACGCAAGGGTCGGGCGCCGGCCTGGTGGAGGACCGCTTGCAGGCCATGGCCGCCGACGCGAAGAAAGCCAAGGAAGCGGGGGAGATCAACCTCGTCTTCTACAGCCGGTATGCCCGGCTCCTGGCCGTGACCAAGCTGCTCGTCCAGCCGGACAAGGGGAACATTCTCATACCGGTCATCGATCGGGAAGTGACGGACTTTCTCCTTGACATCACGGGCGAGGAACCTATCGCCTATAAGGCCGGAGGGCCGCCCGCGATCGGCCAGGTGGCCAACGCCCTGGCGGAAGAGATAATCAACCTCCAAATCTATCTGGATACCTTGGCCAAACGCGAGGCCTTGCGGAAAAAACTGGACGAGACGGTCAGCGGGCCGAAAAAGTAACGGATATCCCCCCACGCCGGATTCTGAAAGGGCCCGATTCCCGTCAAGGGAATCGGGTCGTCATACGACCCCCCGGTTGCCTCTGCTTTCCGTTGCGCATAGAATAACGGCGGAGATTAGTACGTGAGCCGGCTGGCCATCGGAGTCGATTTGGGCGGGACAAAGGTCGAAGCCTGTCTCGTCGACGAAACGCGGACGATCCTGGCCCGCAAGCGCCGGCCGTCGGAGCCCGGTCTCGGCCGGGAACGGGTCGTCACCAACATTCTGGAACTCGTCGCCGAAACGGCGGAAGGGGCCGCCTACGAGGCCGTGGGCATGGGCACGCCCGGGACCTACCAGGCGCTTGACGACATTATGTACGGCGCCCCCCACACGCCGCTTTACGAGAAACCCGGCCTCATCCGTCTGCTCAGGGCGAAGCTCCCGGTCCCTCTCATCATCGAGAACGACGCCAACTGCCTGGCCCTGGCCGAGTTTTTCGCTCAGTGCCACGGCCGTTACTCGACCGTCATGGCCGTCATCCTGGGCACGGGCATGGGCTCGGGCCTAATCCTGGGGAACAGGCTCCACCGGGGCCCGAATGGGAACGCCGGCGAGATCGGCCATACCTCGATCGACATCGACGGCCGGGTCTGCGAATGCGGCCGCAGGGGCTGCGGCGAGGCCTATTTATCAGGGCCGAGCCTCGGCCGGCGCTACGCCGAGCTTTCGGGCGAATCCCCGTCCCCCGATAAAATGTTCGAGCGGTACGAAAAGGGTGACCGCGCGGCCCGCCGCGTGTTCGAGGAATCCTTCCGGGTCATGGGAGAGCTCTTCGCGAATTGCGTCAACACTCTCGACCTCGAGGCCATCGTCCTCGGCGGCGGCGTCTCGAACATCCCCCTCTGGTACGAACACGTCCCGCCGGTCATGAATAAATCCCTTTTCGGCGTCCCCGGCAGAAAAATCCCCATCCTGAAAGCCGTCCTGGGCGATTCGGCGGGAGTGCTCGGCGCGGCCTATCTTGCACTGCGCGAGATGCGCCTTATGGATTTCTGATCTCGGCAATAATCCCTGTGATGTCCTGCGGCCTTTGTCGCCGCCCTCACGAGGGCCCTATTGATACTTCCCCATGATGTAGTTTTCGAGATTCTCGATCGTCACCTTCTGCTCGGTCATAATGGCTTTGACGACGTCGCCGATGGAGATGACCCCGGCGAGCTTGCCGTCCTTGCAGACGGGCAGATGGCGGATGTGCTTGTCCGTCATCAGGGCCATGCATTCGTCGGCCGTCGTTTCATGCCGGACGCCATAGACCTCCTTGGTCATGATCTCCCGGACGGCCGTATCGTGAGACTGCCGGCCCATCAGGATGATCTTCCGGGCGTAATCGCGTTCGGAGATGATGCCGACGACCTCATCCTTTTCGATGACGACGAGAGCGCCGACGCCCTTTTTGGCCATGAGCTCGAGGGCGTCGAAAACCTTGGCTTCGGGCGTTATCGTCCAGGCCTTATGGCCTTTCTGGTCGAGGATGTCTTTGACGGTGATCATGATCGTTCCTCCATTTAGAGATCCGTAACCCTCTCCGATGTGTCTCTTATATAGCCGAGCCGCCGGAGCTTGTCAATCCCATTCGTGGGACTCCACGGACCTATGTACTCGGAGTCCCACGAATGGGACGGGCGCTCAAACGCCTGCAGTCCAAGAGATCCCACGGACGTAAGTCCGTGGAACTTCAGTCGAAATACCCGGTCAGGTCGTCGCGGTTGAGCCCCTGCTCGAGGGCGACCCGGGCTACGGCCCGGGCGACCGACTTATGCAGGGCCTTATCGAGCGGGTTGGGGACGATCTCGCCCGGCGGGGCGAAGGCGGCGATGGCCTCAGCCGCGGCGTTCAGCATCTCCTGGGTGATGCGCGGGACGTTGGCGTCGACGGCGCCGCGGAAGATGCCCGGAAAACCGAGGACGTTGTTGACCGATTTCCCGTCCGCGGCGAAGGCCGCGCCGGCCGACAGGGCCAGCTCCGGCTCGATCTCGGGGTTGGGGTTGGACAGGGCCAGGATGACCTGCCCCTTGCGGACCATCTCCTTCTTGATCAGGCCGGGGACGCCCGTCGTCGCGATGACGACCTCGCAGCCGGCCATGATGGCCTTGAGCTCGGACGGGACGCCGCCCGCGCTCTTCAGCCGGCCGAGGGCGTCGGGGGCGATGTCGGCCCCGAGGACGGGGTTCTTGAAATAGGACATCAGCATCCGGGCCAGCGCCAGCCCGGCCGCGCCGAGGCCGATGACGCCGATCCGGCAGCTGGCGAGGTCCACGCCGACGGCCCGGGCGGCGTTAAGGAGGGTGGCCGTGACGACGCAGGCCGTGCCGTGCTGGTCGTCGTGCATGACCGGGATGTCGACCCGCGCCTGGATGCGCTCCTCGATGGCGAAACAGCGGGGCGCCGAGATGTCCTCAAGCTGGATGGCGGCGAAGGTCGGGGCCATATGGACGACCGTTTCGACGATGGCGTCGGGGTCCTTGGTATCGAGGAGGATGGGCATGCCCGAAAGGCCGGTCAGGGTCTCGAGGAGACTGGCCTTGCCTTCCATGACCGGCATGGCCGCCAGGGGGCCGATATCGCCGAGGCCGAGAACGGCCGTGCCGTCCGTGACGATGGCGACGAAATGACGAATGGACGTGTAGCGCCGGGCCAGGGACGGGTCGTCCTTGATCTTCAGGCAGACCTCGGCGACGCCCGGAGTGTAGACGCGCCGGAGGATGCTGAGCGAGGAGATGTCGTAACGGCTGCGGATGGCGATCTTCCCGCCCTGGTGCATCTCGAGAACCTCGTCGCGGACCTCGAGAAGCCAGACCTCCGGCGAGTCCTTGACCGTCTTGACCAGACGGTCGATGTGTCCGGCGTCGTCGGCGAAGACGGTGATGTCGCGGACGACCGAGGAACCGCCCATCTGGATCGTCCGAATCTCGCCGATGAGCCCGCCCTGGTCGCCGAGGGCGGTAAGCAGCCGCCCCAGGCTTCCGGGAAGCTGCGGCAGCCGGCAGCGGATAGTTCTCTGGATCTTGCCGTCCCACCACATGATTGGACTCCTTCACAGTCGATTTTATCGATATTATATCCTTTTTAGGCAGGGGAGCGAAGGCTCAGTCGATGAGCAGGAAGGCGTAGCGGTTCATTTCCTGCTTATAGTCGGACAGGACGTTGATCGGGTAGCCCAATTTTCGCACCGTGCCATAGACGTCCATGGCCAGGGCGTCGGGGGTCGGCCGGGAGAGTTTGGGCTCCTTGCAGGCCGTCCGGGTCGCCGCGCATTCGAGACAGATGCCGCAGCTGTCGAAGAACAGGAGGAAGGCCTTGACGAAGCCGGCCTTGAACACGTCCTCCTCGAGCTTGAGGAGTTCCAGATTGACCTTCCGGCTCCAGGCGTGACGGTCCTCGGGCCGCTCGACCGTCTTGGCGAAATGGAAGACGGCGGCCCGCTTGTACTCGCGGAAGAAGCGCGCGCAGACGTCGACCGACGGCGCGTTGGGCGGGCAGGCGGCGTTCTTCCCGTATTCCCGGCAGCCATACAGGCACTTCATTCGGACCCACTCCGCGACGACGATATCAGCAGGGTCGAGCCAGCGATAGTCGGAAAATCCGCGCTTCGTAAATAATTTCTCGAGGCTCTTCAGGCCGGCCGTGGCCGGCCGCGGCCTCCGGTGGGCGGGCTTTAGGGGCATGGAGTACCTCCTCTCCGGCTAGTGAACTGTCCCGGCCCGGGTTATAGCACTGTCCCTCCGGGCAAGTCAACGATTCCTAACGCCGAGCCTTCCGCGCGGCCGCGTCCTCGGGTATAATTGAGTGAAATGACAGATTTTTCCAGGTTCGCCGTCATCCTTGTCCGGCCGGACAGCCCGGAGAACATCGGCCTGGCGGCGCGGGGGATGGCCAACACGGGCTTTCCGGACTTGCGCATCGTCGGGCTCGAAAAACTCGAAGCCCCGGCCTGGCGGACGGCCATTCACGCCGAGTCCGTCATCGAGGGGGCGCGGTTTTTCCCCTCCCTCGAGGAAGCTGTCGCCGACCTCCACGTCGTCCTGGGGTCGACGGCCCGCGTCCGCCACGAATTCCCGCTCATCACCCTCGCGGCGAGCGTCCGGCGCCTCGACGAGTACCCGGCCGAAACCCGGATCGGCCTCGTCTTCGGCAACGAGAGGACGGGGTTGACCCAGGAGGAGATCGGCCTGGCCAACATCCGTTTCCACATCCCCCAGGCGGCGCGTCAGCCGTCCTACAACCTCGGCGTCGCGGTCACCCTGACGCTTCACGCCATCGCCTTCGGGAGCGACCCGGCTCCGGCCGTCCGAAAGGATTTCCCATTGACTCACGCGGAACAGGCGGAGGCCGGCCGACGCTTCCGGGACATGCTCGACAGCCTCGGCTTCATGCACGAGACCAACCGGGCCTTCATAACGGAGAAGGTCCAGGACATCTTTTTCCGCATGACATTGACGGCCAAGGATCGGGACATCATCCTGGCCATGTTTCGCAAGGCCCTTGAAGGCCCGCGGGAAACGAGGCCGCGAACAAGGAGAAAAGAGGAGAACTCATGAGCCCGAAAGAGATGATCGTGAAATTCGGCGATGGACTCCAGGTCGATGTCGAATACAAGGGGTTCGTCGTCAAGACCGACCAGCCCGCCCGCGAGGGCGGCGGCGGTACGGCCCCTTCGCCCTTCGACTATTTTCTCGTTTCCCTGGCCGCCTGTGCCGGGTTCTACGCCCTGGCCTTTTGCCGCGAGCGCAAGATCTCGACCGAAGGCCTGGCCATGACCATGAGCACGGAGAGGGGAGAGGTCTCCAAGATGATCGACAAGGTGACGATTTCCGTCGACCTTCCAGCCGACTTCCCCGAGAAATACAGATTTGCCCTGGTCAAGGCCATCGATCACTGCACGGTCAAGGCCCACATCCTCCGGCCGCCGCAGTTCGAGATCGTCACCCGGTCCAAAACCCCATAGCCGCCCGGGCCTGGGACCGGGCGGTCACGGCGTCTGGGGCAGCCAGAGATAATAAAAGCCGGTCTTGAGGATCGCCAGCATCGATTCCAGGACTTTCGTGTCGAGGGGCGAGAAATCGCCGAGACGGCTGGCGTAGATGTTCGTTTTCGTCTTCGGATAATAGGTGTAGGACACGAGCTTGGCGCTCTTGAGCGGGACGAGGGAAAGGGTCTTGCCGAGGGCGTCGTCGAAATAGCCGATGGCGTCGATGAGCCCGAGTTTCAAGGCCTGCGGGGCGGTATAGACGCGGCCGTCGGCGATCGTCCGCAGTTTCTCGGCCGGGATCTTGTCTTTCCGGTTCCGGGCCACGACCCTCAGGAAGCCCTCGTAATATTCGTCGATGATCCCCTGAAAGACCTTCTTCTCCTCCTCCGTCATGTCCCGGAACGGGGAGCCGGAGTCCTTAGCCGGGCCGGATTTGATGACGTTGACCTTGACCCCGACCTTGGCCATCAGCGACTCGACGTTGGGGAAGATGGAGATGACGCCGATGCTCCCGGTCAGCGTCGACGGATGGGCCATGATGACGTCGCAGGCCGACGCGATGTAGTAGCCGCCCGACGCGGCGACGCTCATCATCAGGCCGAGGACGGGACGGCCCGTCCGTTCCTTGAAGCGGAGGATCTCATGATAGATGATGTCGCTTGCCGTCACCTCGCCGCCGGGCGTATCGATCCTGAGGATGACCGCCTTGATCCAGGGGTCCCGGGCGGCCGTTTCGAGACGCTCGAAGACGCGGGAGACGGCGTTCTTCTCCCGGGAAAAAAGGCCCGTGTCGAGCGCCGACGAGATCATCCCGTCGATGTCGATCATCAGGATCTTTTCCTTGGCCGGGCTCGGGACGAGGACGATCTCCTCGAGTTTCTCCTGTCCCAGCAGGTCGATGTGGATTTGTGGAGAACAAGCCGCAAGCGCGGCCACAACCATCGACAACAGGGCGACCGCCTTTTTCATGGGGACCTCCTCGCGAGTGTCGTTGCGCTTCGATTATAGCACAGCGGTGGGATTCGAACGGACGCTGCCCGGGCAGCGTCCGGCATCGTTGGCCAGCTGTCTCCGGCCGCTAGGAAGAGGTCTTCTGGAACCTCTTCCCGGCCCGGCGGGTCGGCGGGCAAACAATCCGGATCGCCTTCGGCAGGATCCGGAATTCGAGTCGGTCCCGGTCGCCGAGGAACTCGCCGTTGAACTGGAGGGGCAGGTCGCGGCCGCTGATGACGACGCGCTTGGCCTTGAAATGCCGCATCCGCCTCTGGTAGAGGCCGAAGTAGATCAAAGGGAAGAGGAAGGCGTACTTGAGCGGCCCCATCTCGAACAGGGAGATGTCCAGATAACCGTCGTCCACGACGGCGCGGGGGGCGATGTTCCAGCTGTAGCCGAAATAGTTCGTCTTGGTGACGATGCAGTCGAAGAAGTTCGAGGTGATCGTCTTGGCCTCGAATGGGCCCGATTTATCGAACCCATCATAGAGCTCGAGCGTTTTCCGGTCGCTCGGCGTATCGAAGAGCCGCCGGGCGGCGAGAAGGTGGCCCCAGACGCCCATGATCTTGCCGCGGAGCTTTTCCCCGGTCACCCGGGCCGTCGCCCCGACGCTGGCGAACGCGGCGATGCGGCCCTCGACTTCCATGAGGTCGATCAGCCGGGGGACGCCTTCGACCAGATAGTCGATCGCCCGGAGCGGGTTCTTGGGGATGGCGAAGGCCTTCCGGAAGGCGTTGCCGCTGCCGAACGGAATGACCCCGAAGAGGACCTCGGCTTGCTTACCGGCCATGAAGATCCCCTGGAGCGTGTCGGCGATCGTCCCGTCCCCGCCCATGGCCACGATCGTCCCGGAATCCTTGCACGCGGCGACTGTCCTGTCCATAGTCGTCTGCATGTCGTCGAGCCCGTCATAGATCTCGCCGGGGAGCTTCTTTTTCAGGTAGGCGCGGAGGAACTTCCGCCTCATCCATCGGGAATTCGCCGCCCGGGGGTTGATGAGACAGGCGACCTTGAGGTTCCTTTTCGTTTCCGTCATATTTCTGATGGTTCCATGGACGCGCCGCTCGACTCCCTCATGTATAGCATGCCGGAAGCATCCTGTCAAAAACCGCCGTGCCGGGTCATTGAACGTGCCCCGCCCTTCGGTTAGAATAGGGCGTCAGAACGATGAGAGAACTGGAAAAAATCGTCGCCGCCGGGGACAGCCGGTTCCTTCTACGCGTCGAGACCTCCCACGAATCCGAAAAATACAGGATGTACGAGGACCTGCGCAACGAGATCTGGGATTTTCCCGACGATCGCCTTTCCGGCACGCGGAACATGATGTGCGAAAACGTTTTCCACGAGGGGGGGAGCCTCTTTATCGGTGCTTTCGTCGAAGCCCCCGGCGGGGGCTTCGCGGCCGCCGGAGAGAATCTTGTCGGATTCTGCTACGGTTTCGTCGGCGTCCGAGACAAGGAGATCGGCTTCCGCGAACGCTCGAACCTGCGCTTCTACTCCCAGTACGCCGGGGTCAGGAAGGCCTTCCAAAGTTTCGGGCTGGGCATCCGGCTCAAGGAGTTCCAGCGGGAGATGGTCCGCGGCATCCTGGGCGTTTCCACCGTGATCTGCACCTACGATCCGTTGACCGGGGTCAACGCCCACCGCAACGTTCGCCATTTCGGCATGGATGTCCTCGAATACCGGGTGGCGACCTACGGTGAATACGGCGGCTTCCTCAACCGGCTGGACGTTCCCACCGACCGCTTCCTGATGTCCTGGGATCTTGAAAGGAAGGCGGAAATTGGAGGGCCAGCCTATGACTTCGACGCGGCGCTGGCGGCGCCCCAACCCATCCGGGCCGGCAGCCGGCGAATTATGGGCAAGAGCTCCGAGCTCGAGCTCGAAGTCGTAGAGAAGGCCGATGCGAACCTCGGGGGAGACGTCCTTCTCGTTCGAATCCCATTGGATTTCTACAGGATGCTTCAGGAAACCGACGTGGCCGACGCGGATGTGCGCCGGATCCCCATCGACTGGAGGCTGGCCACCCGCGAGATCTTCCAGGATCTTTTCGCCCGCGGCTACCGGGTGGTCGATTTCCGGAAAGCGAAGGGAAGCGTTCCCGGAAACTATTACGTTTTGTCGCGTCCCGTCCCCCCAAGCCGATGAACGTGTTCCCGATCATCCAGACCCGGTCCATCGCCAAAGCCTACATTGTCGGCCGCGTCCGGGTCGCGGCGCTCGAGGACGTTACCCTGTCCGTGGGCGAAGGACGCTTCGTCGCCATTTCCGGGTCCT
>Ga0307378_10002520_pt1 | contig 27882 bp, 20 predicted proteins | sample UN1MG_FD_202238 | JGI IMG/M metagenome (GOLD analysis project Ga0307378, IMG submission 202238) | Soil microbial communities from Risofladan, Vaasa, Finland - UN-1 | ecosystem: Environmental > Terrestrial > Soil > Coastal area > Acid sulfate soil | place: Finland: Risofladan, Vaasa | collected... | reverse complement strand
TCCTCGCTCTTCCGACATACCGGGAGGGGTTCAACAATACTCTCCTCGAGGCGGCGGCGATGGAGATCCCTGCGGTGGCAAGCGCCGTCCCCGGATGCATTGACGTAGTCGTGGATGGCGTGACTGCCATACTCGTCCCTCCGAAAGACGGCAAGGCCCTCGCGGATGCGCTGGGCCGCTATCTGGACGACCCCGAACTGTGCCGCCGACATGCCCTTGCTGCCAGAGAGCGCGTGCTCCGCGATTTCCGGCCGCAGGACATGTGGGAGGTGATCTATCAGGAGTATATGCGGCTGCTTGGACGGGCGGTCGCAGCAGAGACTTCGGCAATGGTGGAGGCGGATTGATGGTCAAGCGAGCGTTGGACATAGTGGTTTCATTGATCCTGTTGATCGTATTCTCGCCGTTTATGCTGGTTCTCGCTCTCATCATCGCCCTTGACATGGGCTGGCCGGCAATCTTCCGCCAGAAACGCCCCGGCCGCCACGGCAAGCTCTTCACTATGTACAAGTTTCGCACGATGATCAGCGACGAATCGGTGGATGACATTTATCGCCTGACGCCCATCAGCTCTTTCATCCGGCATGCGAGCCTCGACGAACTCCCAACCTTGTTCAACGTCGTCAAGGGCGACATGAGCCTGGTCGGTCCGCGACCGCTCATGCCCCAGTATCTGACCCTCTATACTCCCGAACAAGGCCGCAGGCATGAGGTGAAGCCCGGCGTCACAGGGCTTGCCCAGGCATGCGGGCGTCGCAATCTCCCCTTCAGCAAGAGACTGGAGCTGGACGTTTACTATGTTGACCATCGCAGTCTCTGGCTTGATCTGAAGATCCTCCTTCTCACGATTCCGAGCGTGTTGTTTGCGCGAGGGGCAAAGGAACCTGGCGCGGAGGTGGTAGACGACCTTGGCCTGCTTGCCAGTTTGGATTCCCCGGATGGTGGGAAAGCTCCATAACGGTGAACGGAGATGATTCAAGCTGACGCCGACCGGTGGGAATACGGCTCGATCTTCCACTGGTTTCCCTATGAGCCACAGCAAGATAGTGTGCATCCCTGGGGTGATGACTGCGCATACTTCGGGTGCGGTCGTGATGCTCTGTGCGGCCTGCTATACCATGGCCTTGAGACTCGAGGCTGGAGGCGGCTGTGGGTGCCGACGTTCTTCTGCCAGGACGTCGTGCAGAGCTTCATTGATACCGGCATCGAGGTCCGGGCCTATCCCTACTGCGCCGAGGATGAGTCACCCCGGTTCGACCGAATTCAGTTCCGACAGGGCGACGTCCTCCTCCGCATAAATTTCTTCGGCCTCCATAGCTCTCTGCCGCTCGATGGAGTGGATCGGTCGGTGGTCGAGGTCGTGGACGATCATACCCACGACCCCTGGTCGGATATGGCCTGGCAGAGCGACGCTGACTGGTGCATGACGTCCCTCCGCAAGGTTCTCCCGATCCCGGATGGAGGCGTACTCTGGTCGCCGAAGGCCCATGAATTGCCGGATGAGCCTGAGGTCACCGAAACCCGTCGACTGGCATCTCTGGAGAAGATTGCGGCCATGACTCTCAAAGCCCTCTACCTGAACGGCCTGCCTTTTAGTCGGGATATCTACCGTCGGCTATCAGTGGCAGCGGAGAGCAACATCAACGACAGCCGGACATCGGGCATGCCCGAGTGGACCAAGGACCTTCTCGGCTGCTTCCCGGTGAATGAATGGCGGGCCAAACGGCGCAGTAACTTCAAGGCGCTCTCCGAGGTCCTCGACGGCATACCCTGGCTCAAGGTTCTCCAGCCGGATGATGACAGGGCTTGTCCCTTCGCGGGGATCCTGGTATTCGATTGCCCGGGCCGGAGGAATCACGTTCAGCAGTCGTTGATCGAGCGACGGGTCTTTCTCTCCGTCATGTGGCCGCTCGACTCACCGGCGATCGAGGGCATCCCCGAGGAACACGCGGATTTCAGCCGCCGGATTCTCTGCGCTCCGTGCGATGTGCGCTATGGCACCGAAGAGCTGTTGAAGGTAGCGGGCCTCATCCGAGAGGTCGGAGAGGCGTACCAAGTGCGAACGGAGGTGGTTTGCGTTGGCAATCCTGGAGCGCATTGACTCAGCAGCCACAGATCATCCCGATCGCTGGATGGATATTCTGCACGAAGTGGGGGTATATGACTTCTATCATCTGCCCGCATATCAGCGCCTATCTGAAGAACAGGTCGGAGGCACGGCCATCCTGCCCATATTCCGATATGACGGCTATTCGATGGCCTTCCCCCTGCTGATTCGCAACATTGTTATTCCCGGCGTGAAGTCCGGCGATTATCGGGACGCCGCCTGCGTGCCGGGACTGACCGGGCCCGTGGCGTCGCACGACCCCATGCCTGAAAGGGTCAGACATAATCTGATCTGGCAGTTTCAGGAATTTCTGAAGCGAAATCGGCTGGTCAGCGCCTATAGCCGCCTTCACTTTCTGTTCGGTCAGGAAGCTTTTCTCTCCGGGTGCGGCGAAACCATCGAGGAGGGTATAGAGATCACGCTCGATTTCACCGTTTCGCCGGAAGAGCACTTCGCCGGCTACCGCAGAACTCATCGCAAGAACCTTGAGAGGCTCTGGTCCATGGGATTTGTCTGCGAGGAGGTTGGGACGGAGTACCTGGACGAGTTCCTGCGCGTCTACTCTGCCACGATGAACCGTGTCGGCGCGCCACAGATCTACTGTTCCGGCAAGTCCTACTTCAAGCGCTTGATGTGCGACATGGCGGAATGCAGCCACCTCTTCGTGTGCAGAGACGGTAAGGCAATAGCGTGCGCCGGTATTGCCTTGAAGTGCAACGATCACATTCACGCTTATCGAACCGGCATCTCGGACGAGTATCTCGGATTGGCCGTTTCAAAGCTGTTGTACCACGAACTGTGGATGTGGGGACACAGCATCGGAGCGAGAGTCTTCCATTTCGGAGGCGGTGTGGACGGCAAACGGGACTCGCTCTGGTATTTCAAGATGGGCTTTGGCGGTCAGGAGCATGCGTGGAATTCATGGCGATATATCGTCAATCAGGAGGTATACGCCGACCTGTGCCGGCAGGCCTTTGCTCATGCCGGCAGGACGCCGAATGATGACTATTTTCCCGAATACCGAAGCCCCAGTCTGGGATTGGGCTAGGAGGCATGATGCCGGCGACAACACCTTCCACTAACAGGCAATCAGTGGAAATCGGCTTCACAAGCAATCCGGCTCACTGGATGCGAATCCTGGATGAGATCGGCGCTTATGACTTCTACCATCTGCCCGCATATCAGCGTCTTTCCGAGAGGAGGCTCGGCGGACAGGCGGTTTTGCCGGTCTTTCGATATGGGGAATATGTCATGGCGTTTCCGCTCCTGGTCCGGGAGATCGCAATCCCGGGCATCAAGAGCGATGGTTATCGTGATGCTGCTTGCGTGCCGGGGCTCACCGGCCCAATAGCCCCGCACACTGACCTGCCAAACCATGCCAGGGATCATCTTATGGCGCAATTCCATGAGTATCTGGCGGAGAACCGGGTGGTTTCCGTCTACAGCCGCCTCCATTTCCTTATGGGCCAGGAGGCCTTTCTGGCGGGATACGGCGAGAGGGTGGAGGAGGGGCTGGAGATAACTGTTGATCTCACTCTTCGGCCCGAAGAGCAATTCGCTCGCTACCGGCTGAACCACCGCCGTGACGTGAATAAGCTAAGAAGCAAAGGCTTTGTCTGCAAAGAGGTCGGGCCTGAGTACCTGGACGAGTTCCTGGGAATCTACTACGAAACGATGGATTACGTCCAAGCCAAACCGCTCTTTTACCACGAAAGAGCTTACTTCGAGTACCTGCTGAATGAGATGAGCGACGCAAGCCGCTTGTTCGCATGCATGGATGGCGAGACACTCGCGTCCATAGGTGTTTTCACGCACTGCAAAGGGGCCGTCCGGTACTTGTACGGCGGCACGGCGGCCGAATACCGCAGGCTCTCGCCTTCAAAGCTGGTGCTGGATCAGGTGCGAATCTGGGGAAATAGTATCGGAGCCCACACTTTCCATCTCGGCGGAGGGAATGACTCCCTTTGCACCTTCAAGATGGGCTTCGGAGGCCGGGAACACGTGTATTCCACCTGGCGATATGTTGCCGACCAGGAAGCATATCATGACCTCTGCGCCCGGGCGTTCGCACTCGCAGGCAGAAGGCCGAACGATGGCTACTTCCCCGAATACCGCAGTCCAAGTCTTAATCTCGGGCAGGAAGCGTAATGGAAGTCATGACGACAGTTGAACCGGGTCTCTGGGACGCGGTTCTGGAGGAAGTCGGCACGTACGACTACTACAACCTGGCGGCATTTCACCGGTTGTGGGAGCTTCGAGGCCATGGAAAGGCCGAGATGCTGGTCTACCGGGAGGGGGACTACACCATTATCTATCCAATGCTCGTCAGGGACATTGATATTCAACCTGTGGCCGATGAGGGGCTCAAGGATGCAACTTCCGTCCCCGGACTCGTCGGTCCGCTGGCATCAGCACCCGCCGTTCCCGAAGACGTTCGCCAGAGATTCATCGGAGCGTTGCAGGCCTACTTCGAGGATAACCGCATCATCACCGCCTACTGCCGGCTCAATTGCCTCATAGACCAGCAGCCGCTATTCGAGGGATATGGCCAGACGGTCTGCCATGGGGTGGAGATATCGCTCGACCTAACCATTCCCGAGGAGGAACAATTCGCTCGGTATAGGAAAGGCCATCGATACGCGGTAAGGAAACTGTTGCAGGAAGGCTTCTTCTGCGAGAAGGTTGGCCTGGAGTATCTCGACGAGTTCATCCGCATCTACAACGATACTATGGATAGAAAGCACGCCGATCCTGAGTACTACTTCGGCCGGTTCTTCTTCGAGTATCTGATGAATGATATGTCCGATGTCACCCATCTGTTCATCTGCAAGGATGGAGAGAGAGTTTGCGGAGTGGGCATGTACATCAAGTGTAATGGTACCGTCCACTTCTACCTGAGTGGCACGGAGGAAGACTATATTCGCAAATCGCCGTCGAAGTTGCTTACGGATTTCGTGCGAAGATGGGCGGTTAACAAAGGCTGCCGGATGTTCCACATGGGCGCAGGAGATCGCACGCAGCGCGATTCGCTCTGGGATTTCAAAATGGCCTTTGGCGGGCGAGAACATGAATACTCCACTTGGAGGCACGTCGTGGATCCCGGCGCTTATCAGGACGTATGCCGGCGGGTCGTTGAGTCGGCAGGCGTCGACCCGGACGACTCCTATTTCCCCAAATACCGTCATCCACTCCTGAGAGGAGATAGCTGACGTGGCGAAGCACGTTCGTATGGAGGCGATCACTATAGACGAAGCCGATCGCTGGGATGAGACTCTCCGGGAAGTCGGAGTGTTCGATTTCTATCACCTGGCGGCATTCCACCGGTTGGCGGAGATTCGAGGCGAAGGAACCGCAGTCATGCCTGTGATGCGGGAAGGCGATTGCATACTGGCCATGCCGCTCCTCGTGAGGGATATCGAAACGACAGGGGTCGTGGATGCCCGAGCCGGCCTCAAAGATGCAACCTCCGTATGCGGATTCGCAGGCCCTGTGGCATCACCCGGCACTCACTATGAGGCAAGAGGTCGTTTCGTACCGGCGCTGAATGACTACCTGGAGCAGAGCGGCATCGTCTCTGTGTACCAACGTCTCAATCCCCTGACGACCCCGCCATCTCTCCTGAAGGGACATGGTCGGACCTTACAGGTCGGTGTGACGATTTCCATTGATCTTACCCTGCCGCCTGACGTTCAGTTCTCCTATTACAGGAAAAGCCACCGTTATGAGATACAGCGTCTGAGGAAGATGGGTTTTACGTGTGAACAGGAGGGCATCGATCACCTGGATGACTTCATTCGCATCTACGAGGAAGCCATGCGTGATTTGAACGCCGATCATGCCTATCTTTACGGGAGGGACTATTTCCATTACCTCATGACTGAGATGTCGGATTCCATGCATCTCTTTATCTGCAGGGATGGCAAAACTGTGGCGTGTGTTGGCCTCTTTGGGTACTGCAATGGGATCATCCAATATCACTTGGCCGGCACTGCTTCTGAATATCGGAGGCTGGCCCCCATGAAGCTTATGCTCGATGATGTCCGCCAATGGGGAAACAGCATCGGCGCGAGGGTGTTCCACCTTGGGGGAGGAGTCGGCGCACAGCGGGATTCGCTCTACGATTTCAAGATGGGCTTCGGCGGCCGCGAGCACGTCTACTCCACATGGCGGCATGTCGTGGATCAACAGGCCTATGATGAGGTCTGCCGGGCGGCATTCGAAACTGCCGGTAAGTTGCCCGAGGACTCGTTCTTCCCGGCATATCGGAGCCCCAGCCTGGATCGTGAGGTCGTCCATGCCAAGTGACTTATATGCCCTGACTACCGATCAATCCGACGCCTGGAAGGAGGTCCTGGATCGGATAGGCGTCTATGACTTCCACCATCTCCCCTCGTACCACAGGCTGGCCGAGATGCGAGGAGAAGGAGAGGCTCGGCTGCTCGTGTTTCGGGAAGGCGAGCACCTGGCGGCTCTGCCGATCCTCGTGAGACCGGTCACCCTCCCGCATCACCAATCACGCATCACTCATCACTCATCACGCATCACGGACGCCACCTCTGCTCACGGCTATCTCGGGCCGCTGGCATCTCCGAATATGCCCGAGGACACCAGGCAGCGCTTCCTTGAGGAGCTTGACGCCTATTTCCGGTCTCACGCGATGGTGACCGCCTTCACTCGCCTGCATCCGCTGATTGACCAGTCCCCCATCCTGAGGGGATACGGCGAGATCATGGACATCGGGTGGACGGTCTCCATTGACCTCACCCTGCCGCCGGAAGAGCAGGTCGCCCGCTATCGGAAGAGCAATCGGTATGAGATCCAGCGGCTGGAGAAGATGGGGTTCACCTGCGCCGAAGCCGGCATCGAGCGGCTGGATGACTTCCTCCGCATCTACATCGAAACCATGCGTAACTTGAACGCCAATCCTTATTACTTCTACGACCGCTCCTATTTCGAGTATCTTCTCGGCGACATGTCCGAGATCATGCATCTCTTCATCTGCCATGACGGCGACACACCCGCCTGCGTCGGCTTGTTCTCGAACTGTAACGGCATCATTCAATATCATTTGGCCGGAACGGGATCGGGGTACCGTCGCCTGGCTCCCATGAAGCTGATGCTGGATAGGGTTCGCAAATGGGGTATATCAAAGGGTGCAACAACGTTTCACCTGGGAGGCGGAGTCGGCGCGCAGCGCGATTCATTATTCGAGTTCAAGAAGAGCTTCGGCAGCCGAGAGCACGGCTTCCATGGTTGGAAGCACGTAGTGGACCAGCAACTTTATGACGCTCTCTCCGCGGAAGCATGCCGATATGCACAGCCGGATGACTCCTATTTCCCAATGTATAGACACCCTGCGCTTAAGGAAGTGGGCCTTGGCAAAACCAACGAACTATCAGCACCCGATCGTCTGCCCAACGCTGCCTGATGCGGATGAGCACAGTGGATGAGATTTGAGGTTTCATTGTCAGCAAGGTGAAAAATGGGTAAAACAATGTTGTTCGGCATAAGGAGGAGGTTGGCGGATGCTCGTCAGAATTGCGGCAATAGTACTACTGATTTGTTTGCTCGTCACACCGCGTGCCAATGCGGACAATCAGGCCTACAGACTCGGGCCTGAGGACGTGATCACTATTGCGGTCGCCCGCCATGCGGACTTCTCCGGCGACTTCTACATCCCCGCCGACGGAATAGTCAATCTGCCGTCCATCGGGAGCATAACGGCGGGCGGCAAGACCCTTGACGAGCTTGCTGCGGACGTAAAATCACGCCTCAGTGACAGACTGCGCGACCCGGAGGTCACTGTCTCTTTGAAGATGGCTCGCATGCAGCGGGTCTATGTGCTGGGCGCAGTAAGCAAGCCGGGGCTCTACGATATGAAGCCCGGATGGCGCATCACTGAGTCGGTCGCGGCCGCCGGAGGACTCGCCGCAGGGATAGAGACGACCGACTGCTGTGCCACCATACTCCGAGCCTCGACCGGCGAGAGGGAGACCGTCAAGCTATCCGACGTCTTCCAGGGCGTTGAAGATGCCAATGTGGGGGTCAACAGCGGTGACGTGATCACCGTCAATGCCGAGGAGACGATCCCAGTCTACGTCATGGGCAAGGTCAAGACTCCAGGCCTGTATCGAGTGCGCAAAGACAGCGCAGGGGTGGCGGTTGCCCTTACTCTGGCAGGCGGAATAACCGATGACGCGGCCATCAATCGAGTGACCATCACTCACCTGAACGGCGAATCGCAAGTTGTGGACCTCGCGCCTGCGCTGCTTCAGGGGAAGCAGGAATCATCGTCGCCGCTGCAATCCGGCGATCTGGTAGTCGTGCCGGAGGAGACCGCCAAGGTCGCGGTGCTCGGATTCGTCAATGCGCCCGGTTTCTTTCCAATGAAGAGCGGTGTCAAGCTCACGCTGTCCGAGGCCCTGGGCCTTGCAAGGGGAGCAGACAAGCGCGGGAAACTTAGTGCCGTGGCCATCATCCGCACGCAGGGAGATGAGCAGAAACGGCTCGTCTGCAACCTGGACAAGTTTTTGAGATCAGGAGACAAGACTCAAAATCCCGAGGTCCTGCCGGGTGATGTGATCTATGTCTCCCAGACCAACAAGCCCGAATGGAACACCATATTCAATGCCGTGACTTCGGTAGGGTTCCTCTTACGCCCATTCTAATATGCTGGAAGGTTATAACATGCATCAACGCGAAGACCTGCCCGTTCGCAAGAGCGATAATGTTCCCGTGATATTCACCCCGGATGTCAGCCCTCAGTATGAGCCTGATGAGATTGATTTGCGCTCTCACCTGGCTATGCTGCATCGCCGACGAGGTCTCATCCTGGCTATCGCGACGGTGATATTCGTCCTGGGAATGCTCTACACTCTCACCCGCCGGCCGATATATGAATCCACGGCGAAAATCCTTGTCTTCACCCAGAAGCCGGGGGTGGCGCCGTCGGAAGGCGACCTCCCCATAATCCGCAATCTCGAAGCAATCACCGCCAGCCGGTCCATAGACACGCAGATCGAGATCATATCAAGCCCCGACCTGTTGAAGAACGCATTCGCGAGACTCGATCCCGTTGCCAGGGACCTGGGGTTCAAGACGGATGAGATACCTGATTGGTCATATAGGATAGCCCAGGCGAAGGATGCCGATGTGATAGCGGTCACCGGGCGGGCGTATACCCCCGGGGCGGCTGCCGCCCTGGCGAGGGCAATCGCCAACGAGTACTTCGCCCAGGATCTGAAGCAGAGCAACCAGGCCGTTCGCCAGGCCCGGGAGTTCGCCGAAGTGAAAATGGCCTCCGCCGAGCGTCAACTGTCCGAGGCGAATCTGGCCCTATCCAAATTCAAGCGTGAGTCGGGCCTTTTTGCCCCCGATGTGCAGATCATGAAGCAGGCTGAGCAGATCGCCGCACTCTCAGCGGATGTAGGTGCCACGAAAGCCGAGGTATCCGCCAGGCAGCAGGAGAATGCCGCCCTGCTGAAGAGGATCTCCGGCGAAAAGAAGGACGTTCTCACTAATACTACTGTGACCATGAACCCGCAATTCTCAGCGGCTCTTGATAGGATAGACAAGCTCCAGAGCGAGCGGTCCGAGTTGCTTCAGGAGTTTACCCCCGAATCCAGAGAGGTGAAGGACATCGAGGACAGGATCGGGAAGGAGGAGGGCAGGCTGAGGAAGATCACAGCCACCGTGGTGGGCTCGAAGGTTAGCGCTCGGAACCCGATCAGAGATACGCTGCTCACACAGTACTCGGCCGGAGTGGCGGCCCTCGCAGCGGCGAATGCCAGACTGCATTCCCTCCAGGGGCAGGCAAAAGCAAGCGAGCACATGGCTACAAACCTACCGGAGCGAGAGCGTCAACTGGCAGAACATCTGCAGCAGGTCAACACACTCCAAAAAACCTACGAAATGCTTTCCACCAGGTACCACACGTTGCTGATCAGCGAGCAGTCGGCCCTTCCGAGCGGGATGATGTCATCCACCCCGCAGATCCCGGAATCGGCGACATACCCGAAAACGGCAAGCAATGCCGCCCTCTTCCTTCTGCTGGGAGCCTTCATTGCACTGGCGGCGACTTTGATTGCCGAGAAGTTGGACGTGCGGGTGCATGACCCGAGCATGGTGGAGCAGATGAGCGGCGCCACAGCCCTGTCTATGGTGCCGGACATGCCTCGGGAGTCGCCAAGTCTATCTCAGGGCGGGGCCGAAAAACCCATATTGCTGGAGAGCTTCCGAATCCTGAGAAACAATATCGCCTTCGCGGGGTTGACCAATGGAAAGAAAGTCCTTGCCATAACCAGCCCGGGCCGGGGAGAAGGGAAATCAACCACCTCGGTAAACCTTGCAGTCACGATGGCCATGGATGGGAATCGAGTCCTGTTGGTTGACGGCGACCTTCGGCATCCATCGCTTCATAAGCTCCTGGGCATCCCGGGCGATGTGGGCCTGAGTAACCTTCTGCGGGGTCGCAAGAGTCTGGAGCACGTGATCAAGACGACCCCAATAGAGAATGTGGACTGTATCCCTGCCGGTCCCATGCTCATGAACGTTGCCGAACTCCTGAGGTCCGAGGAAACCAGCGATCTCTTCAAGGATCTCAGAGAGCGCTATGATGCAGTGCTTATTGACTGCCCGCCGGCCGCGGGTCTGAGCGATGCGCAGGTGATATCCACACTGGCCGACGGCATCCTGCTGGTCGTTTCCATGAGCCGCACCCTGAGGTCCCACCTCGATACCGCCATCCGAATGCTCAGCTATACCCAGGTGCCGCTCGTCGGCTTGGTTATCAATCGGGTGGATGCCAACCCGAAAAGCTACGGCTACTACTACAGCAACCTGCCGGACGACAAGGCGGCGTGATAGCAAGGGTCGGCAGTATATTCGCATCCATCATGAAGCACGATGTTTAGGTTAACACAGAATGTGGTCGGGTATTCCTAGTCAAGATGAGAGATAACAAGGCAAAGCGTGGTCACGTATATTCCCCGATTGCGTCCAGATGGCTTTCCGTAGCCATCCCATTGGCAATCGCCGATATCGGCATACTCGCCTTCTCGATGGTTGTTTCCTTTCGTCTGCGCTTTGATGGTCTTTCTTGGGGCGCCATATATGAAGGCTACATTCGGCATCACCTCCATAGTCTGCCGATAGGGATTGCGCTGTATCTGGGCTGCTTCTGGGCTTTCCGACTTTACCGAAGCGCATGGCGCTATGCCGGCCTGGAGATGCTCTGGGGGGTTTTCTATTCGAATACCTTAGCGATCACATGCTTGGTCATTGTCCAACGCATCATGGACGGCGGCATATTCCCACGATCGGTCCTTGCAATGCTGTGGCTGGCCGGCATCATCTCGGTCGGCGGTATTCGCGTGTTACTTCGCATGTTCAGCACCTCACATCAGCGTCGCTCAATCCAGAACGGCCATAAGAACAACTCGTCCCTCAAACGGGTTATCATCCTCGGCGGGGCTGCAAATGGAGTTCAAGTTCTGAGAGCCGTTCAGGAAGACCCGGTTCTCGGCTACCACGTCATCGGTTTCCTGGATGACGATCCGAATAAGTGGGGTGTCTACGTAAGCAACGTCAAGATTCTTGGTCCGCTGAGTCTCCTGAAGCGTCTGCTGGCCGAGCGTGCGGTGGACGAGGTGATAGTGGCGATCTCCGACACGGGCAGTTCCAGAATACGAGAGCATGTGATGCTTTGCCGAAAGTACCGGCTGCCCGTGAAAGTGATTCCCGAATTGCGGGACGTCGTCGCAGGGAGGGCGGCTGCGGAACTGACCGATTTCAGCGTGGAAGATCTGCTTCGGCGTCCCCCGGCGAGTGTAGACATAGCCCGTATCGGCCGCTATCTATCCGGCAAGCGGGTGCTGGTCACCGGAGCAGGCGGCTCCATCGGGTCGGAGCTCTGCCGGCAGATAGCTTCTCTCAACCCGTCTTCATTGATACTGGTGGGGCATGGTGAAAACTCGATCCACCAGATCCATCAGGAACTCCAGACCGCATATCCAAACATGACCGACCGCATTCATTATGCGATCGCATCCGTATCACAGCCTGCCAGGGTCCATCAGGTGATAGAGGGCTACCGCCCCCAGATCGTCTTCCACGCCGCCGCTCACAAGCACGTGCCCATGATGGAGATTAACGAGCAAGAGGCGGTTCAGAACAACGTTCTCGGGACTCTCTATGTCTCAGACGAATGCGGTCGCCTGGGTGTGGAGCAGTTCGTGCTCATCTCGACCGACAAGGCGGCCGATCCCTGCTCGATCATGGGTGCGACCAAGTGGTTGTGCGAGGAGATCATGCGGGTTCACGCGGTTTTGTGGCCCGGGACCTCCTACATTGCGGTGCGGTTCGGCAACGTGCTGGGAAGTCGGGGGAGCGTCATCCCCACATTCTGCGACCAGATCAAGCGAGGAGGGCCCATTACGGTTACGCATCCCGACATGACCCGGTTCTTCATGACTATTCCCGAGGCTGTGCGATTGGTTATCCATGCAGGCGGAACGGGGGAGACCGGCCAGCTATACCTTCTGGATATGGGCGAGCCGGTCAAGGTCCTCGATATCGCCGTGGATACGATACTCATGCACGGCCTGGAGCCGGGAGTGGACATCCCTATTCACTTTATGGGCGTGCGTCCTGGTGAGAAGCTCCATGAGCGGCTCACATCCGAGGCAGAGAAGATCGAGCGCACGCCCTGGGAGGGCCTTCTCGTCGTTCGACGACCGACGTACTACAACGCAGATGAGCTTCTCTCCACAGTGGCGCTTTTCGAGCACGCAGTCAATCATGCTTCCGGCGCCGAGGTCCGCCGCCTCCTGAATCAGGCTGTCCGAGGTGTATGCGAGCTCCAGACCCCCATATACGACCGCCAGGCAGCCTAGCGGATTGATACCCATCGAGCGCCCAGTTCCAAGCCCACCATGCTATCGGTCATAATCACATCTAGCCTGATCGGCTTGCCGGTCTACAATGCGGAGCACCTCCGTCATTTCCAGGTTGGCTTATGTCTTCTTAGCCCGGCCTTAGCGGCCACCGAGGCTTCAAACAAGTGAGTCCTATACCAGTAGGCCTACCTCCTTTCAAGGTCCGGGCCTCAGAGGCCATAACGGCTCTAGCCCGAAACAAGCGCTTTCTTTGGTAAAAAAGGCTGGGAAAACCCGGTACGATTACCAGGTTTGTACTGATGGGCTTGCGGGTACAATACATAATCAGAGCATCCGCAAGCAGACATGAGCGACAACTTACTACCACTGGCACCCGAACCACAACATTCCAGCCGCTGGATTGGCTATGTTGCCGTCATAGCCGTGGAAGTTGCAATCACTGCCATTCTTCTCCTGATAGACCGATATGTGCCGCTCGGCCGGTTCCCCATAATGTACTTCATGGCAATCGGCGTCATTGCCTACTTCTATGGTGTCGGGCCCTCGATCCTCGCTTTCATCCTCGGCGCGATCGCGTTCGATTATAGCTTCTCTGCCCCGACAGGTACGCTTTGGCCGCTAGCGAACACGCCTGTAAGCTGGGCAGCCTGGATAGCATTCTTGCTTGGTACCAGTCTCATGGCTGTCGCCATGTCCCTCATCCGCGAATCCCAACGCCGAACTCGCCTGGCCCTCAGGCAGGCCGAGCACGAGTTGGTCGTGCGGAGACAGGCCGAGAAGGCGCTGATAGAGCTAAACGAGACTTTGGAGCAGCGAGTTCGGGATCGGACTGCCGCCCTGGAGGCATCGAATAAGGAGTTAGAGGCGTTCAGTTACTCAGTTTCCCATGACCTGCGTGCGCCTCTGCGGATCATTGACGGCTTCAGCCATGCCCTCGTGGAGGACTATTACGACAAGCTGGACGAGGAGGGTAGAGAGGACGTAAAATGGATTCGCGATTCCGCACAGAGAATGGCTCAACTCATTGACGACCTCCTCCGCCTCTCTCGGTTAGGTCGAGCAGAGATAAGCATCGAGAAGGTGAATCTGAGCGAGATGGCGGAGTCAATCGCCGACGAGCTGCAGAAGCCGGCCCCTGAGCGCAAGGTAACCTTCAGCATACAGCCTGACGTAGTTACCCGAGCCGACCCCGACCTGATCAGAATCGCGCTCGAAAACCTGCTGGGCAATGCCTGGAAGTTCACCAGCGGGACGCCTAACGCACGAATAGAGTTTGGTGAAACCCGCGAAGGCGACGAACGGGTATACTTTGTAAAGGATAACGGTGCGGGGTTCGACATGAAGTATGCCGGCAGGCTTTTCTCTCCCTTTCAACGCCTGCACACGGAGACTGAGTTCCCAGGCACGGGGATAGGCCTCGCGCTGGCGAGGCGAATAATAAGCAGACACGGAGGCAGAGTCTGGGGTGAAGGCGAAGTCGGAAAAGGTGCGTCTTTCTACTTTACTCTGCATCCTGAGAGGCAAGAGGCATGAGTATACCGATTATTCTTCTGGTTGAGGACAATCCCGGCGATGTCGAGCTTACCAGGCGGGCATTGAAGAAGGGAAAGATCTGCAATGAGTTGGTGGTTGCGTCGGATGGGCAGCAGGCCCTCGACTTCATCTTCCGCACCGGCCAATATGCCGATCGTGACAGGAACGTTTTCCCGGCGATCATCTTTTTGGATCTCAGGCTGCCTAGGGTCGATGGATTGGAGGTTCTTCGAAGGATTCGCCAGGACGAACGGACCAAGCTCCAGCCGGTGATTATTCTCACTTCGTCCAAGGAAGAGGAGGACGTCCTTCGCAGCTACGAACTGGGGGCGAACAGTTATATCCGTAAACCGGTGGATTTCGACAAATTCGTGGAGGCGGTCAAGCTGCTGGGCTGTTACTGGCTGCTGCTGAATGAGCCACCGCCAAGTCGAGGGTAATAGAGTAGTATGGCTGTACGAATTCGTGTCTTGATAGTGGAGGACTCCGAGCCCGACGCTCGTCTGATGATGCGCGAACTGCGCAAAGCGGATTTCGAACCCAGCTACACGCGTGTCGAGACTCCGGAAGCTATGCGCTCGGCACTCCAGCAAGACGATTGGGACCTCATCATCGCGGACTACACTATGCCTCATTTCAGCGGAGCGGATGCGCTCAAGCTCTTCAATGAGACCAGGCGCGAGATCCCCTTCATCCTTGTATCAGGAACCGTATCTCAGGACATCGCGATAAAAATGATGAAGATTGGGGCGCAGGATTTCATCATGAAGCATGAGCTTGCGAGGCTTGCTCCGGCGGTGGCGCGAGAGCTTCGTACATCTCAGATTCTCCGGGAGCGCAGGCATGCCGAGGAAGCGCTCGAAGAGGAGCAGCAGCACAGGCTGGAGTTCTACCGGCGCACCATTCAGGCGGCCACCGACGGCAAGCTGGTGATCTGCGACCGGCAGGATATCAAGCGTTTCGCCGGCCAGGAGATAGAGTCATGGACAATCGGCAGGCCGGAGGATCTCGCCAACATCAGGCATGGGGTCGAGGCGGCCGCGACGTCCGCCGGCATGAGTGAAGATCGCGCCGCCAGGTTCACCGTATGCATCGGAGAGGCAGCGACCAATGCTTTGAAACATGCCGGCATGGGCACAGTTTCACTTCACAGAACTGGCAATGCCCTCATCTGCATCGTAGAGGACAGAGGTCCGGGCATCCAGGCTCTGAGCATCCCCGACGTCGCCCTCACCAGAGGCTACTCGACGGTAGGTACTCTGGGCATGGGGTACAAGATAATGATCTCCCTCGCGGACAGAGTCTACCTGGAGACCGGGCCGGAGGGCGTGACTGTTGCCATCGAAATGATGTTGGAGCCGGCCCGGGAACGGACCTTGCTGTCTGCTGTCTGCTGATAACTACGTCTAGCCCTCCCCACTCCCCTGGGTATTGACATTCCTTGATGTTTTCGCTATTCTATTATCGGCGGTTGGCCCACTGGCGGGCAAACCGGGATTTTGCACAGTGTTATGCAACCTTTGAACGGGATTGACGAGGGCGTCTTCACAGTAGGCTCGTCTACTTAGGAGCGCCCTTTTGTCGTTTATGGCACAAATGGACGGTAAGGACAGCATATATCTCTATTACTGCCGCAATGCTGCGAAGCCCGGAGCATTGGATCAGCAGCCGGGGGTGGTCCTGGAGGCCGTCCCTTGCAGCGGGCGGATAGACCCTCGCTACCTGCTGAAAGCCTTCGAGGGAGGGGCCAAGGCAGTGTGCATCCTTGCCTGCCCAAAGGGTGAGTGCAAGTCAATGGAGGGCAATCTCCGAGCCGTCACGAGGGTTCAGGCAGCGCAGGAATTGCTGGCAGAGGCCGGCCTGAAACCGGATGCGCTGAAGATCATCCTGCTCAGCGATTCCACGGACAGCGCATTGAACGAGGCAGTAGAGGACATACACAAATTCCTAGATGAGGTGATAGCCTAATGGCTGGATCGAAGCTGGCAGAGGCGATTAAGGGCGGCAAGTTCGTGATCACGGCGGAGTGCCGACCTCCTCGTGGGGCGGGCGCAGACATGTTCAAGTCATGCGTGGATGCTCTCGGGAGTTCGGTAACGGCGATTAGTGCCCCTGAGAGTGAAGATGGCGTCCGGCAGTGCAGCCTTGCGGCTTGCGGTCATCTGATTGCTGCCAGCGCAGAGCCGATCCTGCACCTGCTCACTCGCGATATGAACCGCATCGCCCTGCAGGCGAGTATCCTTGGGGCGGCCTCCATGGGCATTAAGAACATCCTCTGCACCTCAGGGAGGCATCAGGCGCTGACGACTTCGGCGACCGCGAAGGGCGTGTTCGACATTGATCCGATCCAGCTTCTCCGGATTGCCGACGCCATGCGCAAGGACGGCCGACTGGCCGACGGACAGACCATTGATGCTCCGATCGATCTACTTCTGGGAACCGACGCCAATCCATTCGCCGAACCGGTCGAGCTGCATCTTATGACTTTGGAGAGGGCGGTCGCGTCAGGAGCGGATTTCATAATGACCGCGCCCGTCTTCGATCTCGCCAGGTTTGAATCATGGATGGCCGAGGTTCGCAAGCTTCAACAGAAGCCATGCATAATCGCCTCGGTGCTGGCAGCTATCCCGGAAGACGTCGCTGACAAGTTCAAGTATTATGCGCCCGGTCCTGGGGCGGATGAGATCATATCCGGCCTGCGCAAGATTGATGGGGTGCGAGGAATTTACCTCATGGCGGGCGACGATTTCGAGGGCGCGAAGAAGCTTTTGGGTTAACCTATGCCTGCGAAGTATCACATACACACAACGCCGATGCCGCCGAAGCACAAGCTGATCGGCAAATACGGGATCGTGGACTGGCGCGAGGATTGTAGCGCGTGCCACAACTGCGTGAAGCGCGAATGCGCCTACAGCGTCTACGACGACGAGCGCGATCGCCTGCACAACCGGGTAGAGTACGTTGACTATCTCTACGAGTGCAAGGGCTGCCTGTGCTGCGTCCAAAGCTGCACCAAGGGCCTCCTGAGCTGGCAGATCAACCCCGAGTATCTCGCGCTTGGCGATGATGTCTGGACCGCCGACATCATCTCGAGCACGTGGTATCAGGCCGAGACAGGACAAATTCCCGTCTCGGGCGCGGGTTACCCCGGGCCGTTCAGAGGGCCGGGTTTCGACTCCATCTTGACTGACATGTCCGAGATCGTTCGCCCGACCCGCGACGGCATTCATGGCCGCGAGTACATCAGCACATCGGTGGACATCGGCCGCAAGCCGCCCTCTTTGACGTTCAAGAACGGCAAGATGGTGGATGAGTTCCCGCCGCTGATCGAGATTCCGATCCCGATGATCTTTAATACCTTGCCCTGGCACAGCCCATCGGCAGCGATTTCGAGCGCCATGATGGATGCGGCGAAAGAGCTGGAGACCTTTGCGATCACTGATGATCCACAGCTCATCGGCCATCCGGCAGCGATATCATCCAAGGGTCGGCTATGCGAGTGGTCAGACTCGTCCGACGTGTCCGACCTTGTCCGACAGGCCAAGTCCCAGAATCCCGACCTCCTGGCCATCGTGAAAATCCCGCTCGGCTCAGACTACATCAAGCGGTCGCTCGAATTGGCGAATGAAGGCGTGGATGCGCTACACGTATTCGCCGACTGGCAGGGGATCGTGCAAGGCAACCGGCATATCACCGATGCGTTGCGCGAACTCCATCAGGCGTTCGTTCAGCAGAAGAATCGGGATGAGATCACCTTGATCGCGAGTGGCGGCATCTCAATGGCTGAGCATGTGGCAAAGACGATCCTCTGCGGCGCAGACCTTGTCGCAGTGGATGTCCCGCTCATGATTGCCCTCGAATGCCGAGTCTGCAAGAACTGCACTGAAGGGCTCACGTGTCCTATTGACCTGGACAAGACTGACCACGATTATGCCGTCCAGCGCATCGTTAACCTCATCGGCGCGTGGCACAGCCAGCTCCTGGAGATGATGGGCGCGATGGGCATCCGCGAGGTTCGCAGGCTCAGAGGCGAAGTCGGCAGGGCTATGTTCTTCGACGACTTGGAGCGCGACTGCTTCGGGCCGATATTTGGCCGAAGGAAAGCGGTTTAGCATGGCAGCAACCATTGACCCAGGCAGAATAAGCATGAGACCGGAGTCCGAGTTCGGGCTGGAGTACCCGCCGAGCCGCGAGGTGAGGCCTGCGCCCGACCGGTTCAGGAATTCGCTCGGCAAGTATAAGGTCTGGCGCAGCGAGGCGTGCGTCAAGTGCGGCACATGCGAGCGAATCTGCCCTAGAGGCGTTCACGTGCGCCCTGAGGGATATGTTGACTTCCTTACAGGCCTCGACTGGCGCTGCACGGCCGAAAAGTGCAAGGCTGCCGGCACCTACTGCGTTGACCACTGCCCGCAGAAGGCCCTGAGGATTGAGCTCAGCCCGATGTACAAGTCCATCGGCGACTTCCGCTGGACCGCCGGCCTGATCTTGAGCACGTGGCACATGGCGGAAACCGGCACAATCCCCGATGGCGAACTGGAATACGAGATCGGCAACTCGGGTGGGGGGTTCGACCGCATCCGCTTCAAGTTTCCGGAAGACGCTCCTCGGACCGATCCATCCAAGATTTCGACCGCCATCCCGCTCAATCGCAGAGGCGACAACAGGCCCAGGATCACGATTGACCTCCCCGTCTATGGCGGCGGCATGTCTTTCGGCTCGGTCAGTCCGCATACGATGCTAGCAAAGGCCCGGGCTGCCATGGCCTGGAACACATTTAGCTGCACCGGCGAGGGCGGGTATCCCGAGCGGCTGTTCCCGTACAAGGATCACATGATTACGCAGGTGGCGACCGGTCTCTTCGGCGTTCGCGAAGAGACCATCGAGATGGCCCGCATAGTCGAGTTCAAATACGCACAAGGTGCGAAGCCGGGTCTTGGCGGCCACTTGCTCGGCGACAAGAATACTCCCGCAGTCGCCGCGATGCGCGAGGCGGTCGCCGGCACGTCGCTGTTCTCGCCGTTTCCGTTCCACAGCGTCTATTCGGTCGAGGACCACAAGAAGCACATTGACTGGATCAAGCACATGAACCCACGGGCGCTCGTCTCGGCGAAAGTCTCCACGCCCGTTGACGTTGATATGGTGGCGGTCGGCTCGTATCATGCCGGCGCGCACATCATGCATCTGGACGGCAGTTATGGCGGCACGGGCGCTGCTCCCGAGATCGCGAAGAAGAACATCGCCATGCCGATCGAGTACGCCATCCCGAAGGTCCACCAATTCTTGCTGGATGAGGGCATTCGGGACGAGGTGACGTTCATCGCCAGTGGAGGCATTCGGACGGCCTACGACATGGCGAAGGCAATTGCCCTCGGCGCGGATGGAGTGGTGATCGGGACTTCGGAGATGGTGGCGTTGGGCTGCATCCGATGCGGCAAGTGCGAGAGCGGCAAGGGTTGCGCGCGCGGGATTGCTTCTACGAATCCCGAGATGGTGGCCAAGATGAGCGCCGAATGGGGCACTCAGCGAATCGTCAACATGCTCGCCGCATGGCGGGAGCAGTTAGTGGATATCCTGAGCCGGTTCGGCATGACCGATGTGAAGGAACTCCGCGGAAGAACCGACTTGCTCATGCATTTGGATTACGAAAATGTCCCATAGGACCCATAAGACCCATTCTGATAAGATAATCGAAAGCCGCAGTTGGATGATGGACGGCTGGCACAATGCACCCTCTCACGCAGAGGAAGAGGGCGGGTGCGGCGTCACCGGTTTCGCGTGCAGCATACCGGTCAGCGGCCGGCATATCTACGCGCCCTCGGTGCAGATGCATAATCGCGGCAACGGCAAGGGTGGGGGAATCGCGGCGGTCGGATTCGATGCCGCCCAGCTCGGCGTCTCGCCAAGCATCCTGGCAAACGATTACATGCTCCACATCGCCCTCCTGGAGCCGAAGTCCCTGCCGCAGGTCGAGGCCGACTTTGTCGCCCCGGTGTTCGACGTCCACCATGCCGAGACGCTCGATCATATTGACGATTTCCATGACATCCAGGGCATGGAGGTCAGTCCGCCGGATGTCCGACGGTATTTCGTCCGCCCGAAGCCCGACGTGCTCAAGAAGTTTGCGGAAGATCGAGGGCTGACCGGCCTGCCTCAGCGCGACATCGAGGACGAGTTCGTCTGGCAGAACACCTTCAAGCTCAACTCGAAGTACTATGCCTCGCTGGGCGATAAGGCGGCGTTTGTCCTGTCGCACGGCCGCAATATGCTCATTCTCAAGATCGTCGGGTACGCCGAGCAGATCGTCGAGTACTACAAGCTCCAGGATTTCAAGGCGCACGCGTGGATTGCCCACCAGCGCTATCCAACCCGAGGGCGAGTCTGGCATCCCGGCGGCGCGCATCCATTCTGCGGGATGAACGAGGCGCTCGTCCATAACGGCGACTTCGCGAACTACTACTCCGTCACCGAGTACCTCGAACAGCGCAATATCAAGCCTTTGTTCCTCACCGATACCGAGGTTTCAATACAGGTTTTCGATCTCTGGAGCAGGGTCTACAAGTATCCGCTCGAATACGTGATCGAGGGGCTTGCCCCGACCGTCGAGCGCGATTTCAACATGCTCCCGAGGGATAAGCAGCAGGTCTACCGCCGCATCCAGGCAAGCCATGTCCATGGCTCGCCCGATGGCCCGTGGTTCTTCATAATCGCGCGCAATGATGTCCAGAACGACGCTTTCCAACTCCTGGGAATCACCGATACCGCCATGCTCCGGCCTCAGGTTTTTGCCCTGCAGGACGGCGAGATCCAGATCGGCCTGATCTGCTCCGAGAAGCAGGCGATTGATGCGACTTTGGCGAGCCTCGCTGCCGAAGATAGCCGATTCTGCCCAATCGCCGACGAGTATTGGAATGCTCGCGGGGGCAGCTACACCGACGGCGGCACATTCATTTTCACGGTCAAGAAAAACGGCAGGGGCTACAAGCTCACCTGCACCGACAAGTTTGGCAACGAGAAAAAGGTCCAACTCGGCAAGCGTCCGGTTTCCCCCGACCCATCGGTCCCATTGGTATCATATGTCCTATCGGATGGCATCACACTCTTCGAATCAGCTAAGTCTGATCCCATAGGCCTCTGCTCGGCCATATCATCAAAGGCCCTCTCCGATTCAGAGCGTGAGGCCGCCATCAATGGCCTCACCCTGCTAATCGATCGCCGATATCCCACCGGCGACATCAAGCGTGCTTCGGTTCTGCAAGTCGCGACCGAGTGCCTTTATGGTATCCTCGCGGGCGTCCCGTCCATCGCCGCCGAGCCGTCATCGAAGTATGCGAGGATTGACTGGGAGACCCGCGACGCCTCGAGAGCGCCCGCCGGCTCGGAGGAAGTACTGGTCGTGAATGCGCATGATTTCCCGGCGGAGGGCGACGACTGCGCTGCCCGACTGGTGGTTCAGGCCTATGACCTCGGCTGGCGGCGGTTCATCTGCCACGGATATGTCGGCCAGAGATTCCTGGGATGCGGCCTCGGGCCCGACACCAAGGACGCCATCATAGACGCCTACGGGAGCACAGGCGACTACCTGGCCTCGGGGCTGGATGGCGCGACGGTGATCGTCCATGGAAACGCCCAGGACCAGGTTGCACAGATTCTCAAAACCGGCCAATTGGTCGTTCACGGCGACGTCGGCCAAACCTTCATGTATGGCGCGAAGGGCGGCAAGGTCTTCGTGAAGGGCAATGCTGCCGGCCGCCCGCTGATCAACGCGGTCGGACGACCCAAGGCTGTCATCAACGGCACGTGCCTCGACTTCCTGGCCGAGTCGTTCATGGCCGGCGATCCGCTCACAGGCGGTGGGTTCGTTATCCTGAACGGCATGCGGTTCGATGACGACGGCAACATCGTTGATCTTGACACGCCCTATTCCGGCTCGAACCTGTTCTCGCTGGCATCGGGAGGGGCGATTTACGTCCGCGACCCGCACAAGCTCTTGGATAATGAGCAGCTCAACGGCGGCGAATACTTCGAGCTGTCGGATGCTGATTGGAAGCTAATCGAACCGTATCTGATCGAGAATGAGCGGCTTTTCGACATACCCGTTTCCCGACTCTTGACTGTGAACGGCAAGCAGCTCGAGCCGGCGCAGGTTTATCGGAAGGTCGCGCCTGCTCGGATGAAGACCGCCGTCGCAGTAGATGAGAGCGAGGAGTAACATGCCCGCCATCGAGACAATTGGTAAAGATTTGTTGAAAGAGTTGGACCCTGATGGCCGCTTGAACCTTACCTGGTGCCTCCAGTGCGGCAGATGCTCGGCCGGCTGCACCATGCGCCAGGAGACCGACATCCTCCCGCACCAGATCAATCGGATGATCCTCCTCGGCATGAAGGATGAGCTGCTGAAGAGCAAGGCGCTCTGGATGTGCATATCTTGCCAAACCTGTCTCTCCCGCTGCCCGATGAAGGTTGACACGCCCGCGCTGATTGACAAGCTTCACACTATGGCCGAATCCGCGCCCGACGACCTGAAGAAGGTTCGCGTATTCAACAACGTGATGCTCGCATCCATGAAGCGCTTCGGGCGGGTATGGGAATTCGGCATGATGGGGATCTACAAGCTCCGGGCGCTCGATCTTTTCAGCGATCTGGCCAAGCTCCCCACCATGCTCAAGAAAGGCAAGTTCAAACTCACGCCTCCCAGCACAAAGGGGAAATCGGCGGTTGCGGACATTTTCCGGAGGAGGGCGCACAGATGAAGTATTCCTTCTTCCCCGGCTGCTCGCTGGAATCAACCGCGAACGACTATAAGATGTCCACCCAGGCGGTGGCAAAGGCGCTCGGCATCCATCTCGAGGAATTGCCCGACTGGACCTGCTGCGGCTCGACCCCCGCTCATGCGACGGATGCCGTCTTGGCAGCGGCGCTCCCTGCTCGAAACTTGTTGATCGCCAAAGACCTTGGCCAGGATATGATCGTCTGCTGCGCATCGTGCTATGGGAGGCTTGCGGGCGCGAACCTCGCCATTGTGGAAGACCCGCAGCTTCGGGCGCAGGTGGCCGAAAGCATTGGCCGCGAATACTCGGGCGGTGTCAAGGTTCGGCACTTCCTCCAGGTATTGAAGGAAGACTTCGGCCTGGCGGAGATTCGCGATATGATCGTCAAGCCCCTCGGTGGGCTGAAGGTCGCCGCCTACTACGGCTGCCTCCTCACTCGGCCAAAGGAGCTTTGCATAGTGGATGATCCAGAGGATCCTCAGCTCATGGAGGAACTCCTGTCGGCAATCGGCGCTGAGCCGGTCGAGTGGCCGTTTAAGACCGAGTGCTGCGGCGCAAGTTTTTCGATCACCCGCACCGATACCGTCAAGCGGCTGTGCGGCGAGATCCTCAGGATGGCGAAGGACAGCGGGGCGGAGGCCATCGCGGTCGCCTGCCCACTCTGCCAGACGAACCTCGACCTGAGGCAAGCGGATATCGAGAAATCCACCGGCGAGCAGTTCGGTCTTCCGGTGTTCTACTTCACCCAGCTTCTCGGACGAGCACTGGGTTTGTCGGATCAGGAACTCGGTATCGGGAAGCTGATCACCGAGCCTAGAGTAAAAGTATGAGTAAGAATACGAGTAAAACTTTGACAGGCGCAGTCATGGTCTGCGGGGGCGGGATCGCCGGGATTCAGTCGGCGCTCGATCTCGCCAACTCGGGGTTCAAGGTCTATCTGATCGAGAACTCCCCGTCCATCGGCGGGAAGATGGCCCAACTCGACAAGACCTTCCCGACCGGCGACTGCGCCACCTGCATCATCTCGCCAAAACTGGTTGAGGCTACGCGCAACCTGAATATCGAGATTATCACCCAGGCCGACGTGCAGGAAGTCACCGGCGAGCCCGGCAACTTCAAGGTCAAGCTCCGTCAGAACGCCCGCTTCGTGGACCTCGCCAAGTGCAATGCCTGCGGCGACTGCGAGAAGGTCTGCCCGGTCCGCGTGCCGGACGACTTCAATCGGGGGCTGAGCACCACTCCCGCCATCCACAAAGTCACCGCTCAGGCTGTCCCGAACGCCTATGTCATTGATAAGCGAAAGCGCCCGCCATGCCAGTCCGCCTGCCCGATTGACCAGAATGCCCAGGCGTATGTCGCCCTCATCGGCCAGGGCAAGGTCGCCGAGGCGGCGGAGATCATCCGGCAGGACAATCCTCTGCCTCTTATCTGCGGTTACGTATGCCACCGCCCGTGCGAGTCCGAGTGCCAGGCAGCGAGATATGGCGAGGGGGTCTCGATCCGGGCGCTAAAACGCTTTGCCATAGAGAATACGCCCACCCCCCAACCCCCTCCCTCGGGTGGAGGGGGAGCGCCCGTCGCCATCGTGGGGTCTGGCCCTTCCGGCCTCGGTGCCGCGGACTGGCTTGCTCGGAAGGGTTATGGCGTCACCATCTTCGAGGCGCTTCCGAAGCCGGGCGGCATGATGCGCATCGGCATCCCCCACTTCCGCCTCCCGCGCGAAGTCCTCGACCGGGAAGTCCAGACGATCTGCGACCTCGGCGTAGACCTGAAGTGCAACTCGCCCATCGGCAAGGATTTGACCATCGAGCAATTGTTTAAAGAATACAAAGCCGTCTTCATCGGAGTCGGCGCGCAGAACAGCTCCACCCTCGGGATTGAGGGCGAGGATCTCCACGGCGTGCGTCCGGGGATCGAGTTCATCCGCCGAGCGAACATGGGCGAACCTGTCAAGATCGGCGAGCGGGTGGCGGTCATCGGCGCGGGCAACGCAGCCATGGACATTGCCCGAACCGCCAAGCGCCTGGGTGCGAAGGAAGTCACCATCGTCTATCGCCGCACCAAGCGCGAAATGCCCGCCGACCCGGTCGAGGTTCAGGACGCCATTGACGAGGGCGTGAAGTTCGTCCTACTCACGAATCCGAAGCGGTTTGTTGGCAAAGACGGGAAACTCACCGGGATCGAGTGCCTCAAGATGCAGCTTTCCGAGGACAAGGACGCATCCGGCAGGCGCCGGCCGATCCCAGTCGAGGGCTCTGAGCACATAATGGAGTTTGACGAGGCCATCCTCGCGACCGGCCAGGTCGTGGATATGAGCTTCTGCCAGGGGACGAGTCTCCAGCCGAACAAGTGGGGCTTGCTGAAGGTGGATCCGGTCACTCTAGCGGCCGACATCCCCGGCGTCTTCGCAGGCGGCGACGTCGTCGCGGGCGCAGGCACTTTGAGCGAGGCCGTGGCGGCCGGTCGGCGTGCAGCGGAATCCATTGACCGGTTCATAAAGGGCGAGGACCTGGCCGCAGGAAGATCCGCCGACCCCCGCATCTGGGGGGAAGAAGACCACTTAGAGCTTGAGAAGGTTCACAAGAAAGAGGGGCTTGTCCGCCATAGCCTTGGCGACGGCGGGCGTCAGAAGAGCACCCGAGTCGAGGTCGGCCATGACGGGTTCACCGCCGAGCAGGCCGTCGCCGAGGCGCAGAGATGCCTCGCGTGCGGCATCTGCTGCGAGTGCATGGAGTGCGTGAAGGTCTGCGGGCCGAGGGCGATTGATCACGAGATGATCGCCTCCTCCCGCGAGATCGAGGTCGGCGCGGTCATCCTGTCGCCGGGGTACGAGGAGTTCGACGCCCGACTCAGGGGCGAGTTCGGCTTCGGGCGCTATCCCAACGTCGTCACCAACATCCAATTTGAGCGAATACTCTCCGCCAGCGGGCCGTTCGGCGGGCATGTTCAGCGGCCATCCGACGGCACGGATGCAAAGCGGATTGCCTTCATCCAGTGCGTGGGCTCGCGCGATGCCTCGAACGACCGGCCCTACTGCTCGTCGGTCTGCTGCATGGCGGCGATTAAGGAGGCGGTCGTGGCCCAGGGACACACTCCCGGCCTTGAGGCGACCATTTTCTATACGGACATCCGCGCGTTCGGCAAGGACTTCGACCGCTATTACGAGCGCGCCAAGGCGGACGGCGTCCGCTTTATCCGAGGCATGGTTTCCCGAGTAGTCGAGATGCCCGGCTCGAAGGAGTTGCGGATTTCGTACATTCAGGACGGCAAACCGGTTGACGAGACTTTCGACCTGGTCGTTCTCTCGACGGGCATCAAGCCCAGCGCGGCGGCCCTTGCGTTGGCTGATAGGGTCGGGGTCGAGATCAATGAATGTGGCTTCTGCCGATCAGACGAGGCATCGGTCGTCACTTCCCGCGAGGGAGTGTTCGCGGCAGGAGCGTTCCAGGAGCCGAAGGATATTCCTGAAACCGTGGCTCAAGCGAGTGCAGCGGCAGCGGCAGCCATGGAATTGCTTGTGCCCGCACGAGGCTCGCTGGTCATTGAAAAGGTCTACCCGCCCGAGCACGACTTCACCGATGCCCCGCCGAGGATCGGAGTCTTCGTCTGCCATTGCGGTATCAATATCGCCGGCGTCGTGGACGTGGAAAGGGTCTCAGAGGAAGCCAAGAAGCTGCCGTTCGTCGAGTTTGCCGAGACCCAGGTCTACGCCTGCGCCGACAATACTCAGGATCGGATCAAGGAGATCATCAACGAGCACAAGCTCAATCGCCTGATCGTTGCGTCATGCACCCCTCGCACGCACGAGGCGCTCTTCCGCGAGACCGCCCGCGAGTGCGGCCTGAATCCGTTCCTCGTGGACATGGCGAATATCCGCGATCAATGCTCATGGGTTCACTCGAATGAGCCTGAGGCGGCAACCGAGAAGTCAATCGAGCTGCTGAGGATGGCGGTTGGACGGGCTTCGCGACTAACATCGCTCACAACCGAAGAGATACCGGTCACTCAGGCGGCGCTCATCCTTGGCGGCGGGCCGAGTGGAATGACCGCGGCCCTCTCGCTCGCGAATCAGGGCTTCCGAGTGCACCTTGTCGAGAAGAATGGCAAGCTTGGCGGACGGCATCCGGATGAGAAGCTCATCAGCAAAGTCACGAGTCATCCGCTGATCTCGACCTACCTGAACTCCAAGCTCTCGGAGATCGAGGGGCATATCGGCAACTTCACGAGCAAGCTTACCGACGGCTCGACCGTCGAGCACGGAGTGCTCTTAGTGGCAACCGGCGGCATCGAGTACTCGCCGGTCGAGTACTCCTACGGCTCGGACCCCAAGGTCATCACCCAGAGGGAGTTGGAAGAAAAGCTTGCATCCGGTTCCCTAACACCTGACACCCAACACCCAACACCCTTGACGGTCGCCATGATCCAGTGCGTCGGCTCGCGAACCGACGACCGCCCGTTCTGCAGCCGGGTGTGCTGCATTGACGCGGTCAAGAATGCCATCAAGATCAAGAAATCGAATCCCGACGCCTCGGTCGTCGTGCTCTATCGCGACATTCGCACCTACGGTGTGAATGAGCTT
>Ga0307378_10002517_pt1 | contig 27890 bp, 33 predicted proteins | sample UN1MG_FD_202238 | JGI IMG/M metagenome (GOLD analysis project Ga0307378, IMG submission 202238) | Soil microbial communities from Risofladan, Vaasa, Finland - UN-1 | ecosystem: Environmental > Terrestrial > Soil > Coastal area > Acid sulfate soil | place: Finland: Risofladan, Vaasa | collected... | reverse complement strand
ACGGCGACAGCGCCGGCGCCCTGGCCGAGTACCGGCTTCTGACCCAGCGGCACTCGAAGTCGCCGCTGGCACCGCACGCTTCCCTGCGCTGCGCCACCGTTCGGATCGGCCTCCGCGACTACACCGGCGCCCGCGAAGACCTGCTGGCCTTGCTTGACCAACATCCGAACTTCCCCGCCTGCGACGTGGTTTACCTTCGACTGGGTCAGGCAGCCATGAAGGCCGGACTGCTCGACGAGGCGGTGATGACGTTCAAAAGGCTCTACTACTACGAACTCTCGCAGTCATCGAAGATGGGGGCCGCCCTTGGTGCAGGCAAGTGCTACGCCGCCATGGGCATGCCCAAGGCCGCTTCCGAATGGCTCACCCGCTTTGCCAACCTGGCCCATCGAACCGAAAAGGACGACGAGGAGACCGCCGAGGCCGGTTACCTGCTGGCCAAGAGCCTTCGCGAAGACGGCCGACCCAAAGAGGCCAAGGCCCGACTGTTGGTCATGCTCCAGTCTCAACCCAAGGAACCGCTGCGAACCGAGGCGCTGTTCGAACTGGCGCAGACGGCCATTCAGCAGGAGGACTTCCCCTCGGCGTTCGCGGTGTTCCGGCGTATCGACACCACCAGGGTCTCCCCGCCGCTGGCCGATAAAGCCGTCCTGCTGGAGGCCCGGACCCTTCGGCAGGTCGATCTGCCGGAACGTGCCATCCGTATGCTGAGGAACCGGCAGGCCGACGCGGCCTCGCCCCGCACCGCTGCCCTGATGACCGTCGAACTCGGCCGCTGCTACGCCGATGCCGGAGACCCCGAACGGGCCAGGCGGCTGCTGACCGAAGCGCTCCCGAAGTTCGGCCGCGACCCGCCGGCCAACGAGGTGGCCTGCGAGTTGGCCCAGTTGTGCCTCAAGACGGGCCAGGCGGCCCAGGCGATCGGCCTGTGTCGCGAACTGCTCATCCGTGAGGTCACGGGGGAGGTTCGCCGTCGCGCCCTCAACATGCTTGGCATCGCCTACGTTCACAAGCGAGACCACGACCGGGCGGTGCTTGCGCTGGCCGGCCAGGTGCCCGCCCCCGAAGGAGCCACGCAGCCATGAAACGCCGGACCCCGTCGATCATGGGCGTGCTGTGTGTGGCTCTCGTCCTGTCGTCCATGGCGAGGGCGGGCGGCGCCCCCCGGGCAGGCGACCCGGCGGCAACAGCCGCGCCCGCTGCGACACCCGGCCCGAACCCTGCCGCAGCAACCACCGCGGCCGACGCACCCGATGAGTCAACCGACAGCATCATCCAACAGGTGAAACAGAACCGCCGCCGCCTCACCAACGCGGTCATCAGCGCGCCGAACCCCGCCGCTGCCCGGTCCGAACTGCACGAAGCCATCCGGCGCGTCCAGTCGATCACGCTGAAGCCACGCCCCGTCCCCACGGAGACGGCAGCGGCGCCGCAGAGCAAGAAGCCGCCCGCCGACACCCCGACACAGACCGGAAAGCCGACGCCCGCCATCCTGTCCGCCGAGAGACTGGAGCAACTCAAGAGCCTGAAGGCCGACGAGGTCGTCAACCCGATCGCGCTTGCCGACGCCCTCGTTTGCAGCGGCCACCACGATCTCGCGTTTCCCCTCTACGAGCAACTGCTTGGCGATGCCAAAACCGCCAAACCAACCAAAGCGTGGCTGCTGTTCCAGATGGCCAACTGCAAGCGTCAGGCCGACCCGACGACCGCCGTCTCCCTGTATAGCCGCCTCCTGACCGAACACCCCGAGTCGCCCTGGGCCGGTCCGGGCAAGGTGTACAAGACGATCCTGGAGTGGCGCCAGGCCATGAGGCCCGAAGCGATCCTTGAGTTGCTCTCGGCAACGCCAACCAAGCCCGCGCCGAAAGGCAAAGCCGAATGACGCAGCCGATTTACCAGAACGTCCTTCTCGTCGAGTCCGAGGCCGCCACGACCCGGCTGCTGCTCGAAGTGCTGGCGGCGCGGGGCATCCGCGGCACCGTCGCCCGCGACCTCAAGACAGCCGACGAGCGATTCGAACAAGGCCGGTGGAACCTGGTCATCACCGACCTCGACGTGCCGGGAACCGGGCTGGAAGTCGTCCGACGCATCAAGTCGCGCGAGCCCGAACTGCCCGTCGTCATGCTCGCCGCGCAGCCCCCGGTCGAGACGACCGTCCGGGCCATGCGTGAAGGCTGCGTTGATTTCCTGGTCAAGCCGCTCGAGCGTCGCGTCCTGGAGGACCTCCTCGACCGCCTCGTCCCCAATCACCCGGTCGCAACGGCCCAGGCGGCCGAGACCGACGGCCGGTGCCTCTACCGCATGGTGGGGCGCAGCCAGAACCTGTGCCGGGCCGTCGCCCTTGCGAACAAGGTGGCCCCGACGTCGGTGCCCGTTCTGGTCTGCGGCGAAAGCGGCACCGGAAAGGAACTCTTCGCTCACCTCGTGCATCACGCCAGCCGTCGGTCCCCCGGACCGTACATGCGGGTCAACTGCGCCGCCATCAGCGAGGCGCTCCTGGAGAGCGAACTGTTCGGCCACGAGCGTGGGGCCTTTACCGGCGCGGTCGTCCAGCGCAAGGGCCGTTTTGAACGGGCCAACGGCGGAACGCTCCTGCTGGACGAGGTCACGGAGACCGGCCCGCGGCTGCAGGCGGAACTGCTGCGCGTCCTGGAGCAGCAGGACTTCGAGCGCGTCGGCGGGTCGCAGCGGATCTCGGTCAACGTCCGCATCGTCAGCACGACGAACCGGGACCTGGCCGCCATGGCCAAGGCCGGCCGGTTCCGGACCGACCTGTACTACCGTCTTGCGGGGGTCCGGATCGACATTCCGCCGCTGCGGCACCGCAAAGAGGATATCCCGCCGCTCGTGTGGCATTTCGTGAACCAGTTCGCACAGGAGACACAGCGGCCGATTGCACAACTCGACCCGGAGATGATGGAAGCGTTCTACCAGTGCGACTGGCCGGGCAACGTCCGTCAACTGCGGAACGTGGTCCGGACGGCCTTGATCTTCGGCGGCGGCGAGGTCCTGTCGCTGGCCGAAGCGCCGTGGCTTCAGGCCGAACTCGCCCCCGGCGGCGACGAGCCCAGGCCGGCGAGCCTGCGGCTCCGCGACGTCGAACGCCGCACCATCCTTGAAGCGCTCCGCATCACCGACAGCCACCAGGTCAAGGCCGCCGAGTTGCTTGGAATCACCGACCGGACCCTCCGCGACAAACTCCGGCGCTATCGCCAGGAACCCTATCGCGGGGAGACAGGAGAAAAGCGATGGCTGAAAGCGCCCGCATAGCCCAGTACCTGGAAGCCGGTCTTCGCGCGGCCAACCTGCGGCAGACCGTCATCGCGAACAACATCGCCAACATGGGCACGCCCGGCTTTCGTCGCGGCACGCTGCCCTTCGAGAAGATCTTCGCCGAAGCCGCTGCCGCCGGCAAGCCTATCGACCACCAGGCCATGCTCGACCACATCGTCCAGCCGCGCACCGGCGCCCTCAACGAGTTCGGCAGCGACGTGCAACTCGACACCGAGGTCGGCGAACTGGTCAAGAACTCCATGCTCTACAAGACGTACGTGCGGCTGCTGAGCCGCATGTACCGGCAGATGGAACTGGCCATGGCTGCCGGAAACACGTAGGCCCCGACAGGAATCGACCGATGAGCATTGACCAGGTCGCCCCGATGGTAGACATCGCCGTCTCGGGCCTTCGGGCCCAGTCGCTTCGGCTGAATCTGATCGCCGGCAACATCGCCAATGCCAACACGACGCGGACCCCCGCGGGCGAGCCCTTCCGCCGACGCGACGTCATCCTGCAGACGACGCCGGGGCAGTTGGGAGGCGTCACAATCCTCAACATCGCGCGAGACATGAGCGACTTCCGATCCGTCCTCATGCAAGGCCACCCCGACGCCGACGCGAACGGCTACGTCCGAATGCCCAACGTCCAGTTGCCGGTCGAGATGATGAACCTCGTCGCGGCCTCACGGGCCTACCAGGCCAACGTCGCCGTGCTCAAGCGGTACCAGGACATGGTCGAGGCTACCGTGGAACTTCTCAGGTAGGAAAAGGAGCCGCCATGAACATTGCGGGGATCCGTTCGGTCGCCACGCAGCCGGTCTTCCCGCCCCCGATGCGGCAGGCCGACGCCGGGCGGCCCGGCGCCAAGGTCGATTTCGGCCAGATGATCAAAGAGGCCGTCAACGCCGTCGATCAGGACCAGGACCGCTCGGCCGCCTCCATCCAACAACTGCTCAGCGGCAAACAGAAGGACGTGCTGCCCGTGGTGGCGGCCGTCGCCAAGGCCGACATGAGTTTCAAACTCCTCATCGGCATCCGCAACAAGATGATCGAGGCCTACAAGCAGACCCTCAACATGCCGCTGTGAGCGGATCGGTAACAGGGAACCCTGAACCGGGTGATGAACCGTGCCAAACTCCTTGCAGACCGTAGTGGAGATATGGCGGCGGATGGGCTTCATGCAGCGCATCCTCCTGATTTCGGTCCTGTTGGCCTGCGGGGGCGCGGCCGCCCTGCTCCTGGGGTGGGCGCGACAGCCCGACATGGCGCTGCTGTATACGGGCCTCGACCCCGAGGACGCCGCCCAGATCGTCGAGAAAGTCCGCGACGCCGACACCCCCTATGAACTCCGAAACGGCGGAACCGCCGTCTATGTGCCGTCCGACAAGGTGTACGCCCTGCGCCTGGAACTGGCCGGCGAAGGTCTTCCCAGCGGCGGCCGCCAGGGCTACCACATCCTCGATACCGAGAAAATCGGAACCAGCCCCTTCGCCCAACGCGTCAACTACGCCCGCGCCATCGAAGGCGAGTTGGCCAAAACCATCCTGCTCTTCGACGCCGTGGCCGGCGCACGCGTCCACATCGTCCGGCCCGAAGGCAACCTGTTCCGCGAGGGCGAGACGGGCGCCTCGGCAACGGTCGCCCTGCGGCTGCGGCCCGGCCGCAAACTCTCCCAGCAGAACGTGGCCGCCGTCGTCCACATGGTGGCCGGCAGCGTCGAAAACCTCAGCCACGAGGACGTCGTCGTCGTGGACAGCAGCGGGAACCTCCTCTCCAGCGGCGCCGACGACACCTTCGCGGGAACCACCGGCAGCGTCCTCGACTACAAGAGCCAGGTCGAGCAGTACCTGGCCAAGAAGGCCGAGGACATGCTCACCCTCGTCCTCGGACCCGGCAGGGCCACCGTCAAGGTCGATGCCACCATCGAAACCAGCACCGTCAACGAGACCGTCGAAAAGTACAACCCCGAGGACAAGGTCACCACCAAAGAGGAACTGATGACCAAGTCGGTGACCGGAGGCCCCGCACCGGCCGACGGCGGTAACGCCAGCAACGAGAAGGAAGAAACCACCACGACCGAGTACGAGGTCGGCCGCAGTGTTCAACAGACCATTGAAATGCCTGGAAAAATCCTCTCCCTCTCGGTGGCCGCCTTTGTGGACCTGTCGGCCCCCGAACCATCCCCGACGGGAGCGGAAGCGTCCAAAGAAGGCACGGCGCCGGCGAGTTCCCCCACCTCGCCGGCGCCGCAACTGGACGCCAAGGATGTCGAGGATGTCATCCGAAACGCCATCGGGCTGAAGGAAGCCGACGCCCTCAAGGTCGTCAGCATGCCGTTCCACCGCGCCGCCGCACCGGCCGAGGAGGCCGATGCCGAAAGCGCCTTCGCCAGCCCGCAGTTCTACCTGGACATGGCGCGCCACGGGTCGCTCGGCGTGCTCGTCATCGGAGCCCTGCTGATGCTGAAGATCTTCGGCGCATCGAAACGCAAACTCGAACCGGCGCCGACCGGGGCCGGCCTCGAATTCCCCGCCGGACCCGCCCAGTTCCTGACGGCGGGCGGAGGCGCCGCACCCAACGCCACCCAACTCAACCAACGCATCGCCGCCGCACTCCAGGATAACCCCGAAGAGGTCAAACGCCTCTTCCGAACCTGGGTCGAGAGCGAACAGGGAGGGGCCTAAGTGGCCGCCACCGGCATCCAGAAAGCAGCCGCGCTCCTCAAGGCGCTCGACCCCGGGACCGCCGGGCAGCTCCTGCAAGCCGCCCCACCGGGCACGGTCCCGGAGATTGCGGCCGAGATCCTCTGTCTCGGCACCATCGGCCGCCCCGACCAATCGCTCCCGGACGGGCCGGTCACGGAGTTCCTCGGCCTCCTTCACGGCAACCAGACCGGCGGCAGGCTCGATTCGTTCGTCCAGCAGGTGATCCTCGGCGCCGTCGGCGAGGAGCAGTCGCAGCGAATCCTCAACGAAGCCCGTCGCATTGTGGGCGACCGCGACCCCTTCCTCTCGATCCGCTCGACCGACACCGAGAGCCTCGCCAAGGCCCTCCAGGGCGAGCACCCCCAGGTGGCCGCCGTCGTCCTCGGCGAACTGCCGACCGGCCGAAGCGCGAAACTCATTCCCCTGCTCGACGAATCGGTGCGCGGCGAAGCCGTACGACGCATGACCTGCGACCAGACCACGCCCCGCAAGGCCCGGGCCCGCATCGCCGAAACCGTCCGCAAACGGCTCGAAGCCATGCACCAGGCCCCCGCCGGCGCAGGAGGAGAGCCGGCCGAACCCCAGGACCGGCTTCGCCAGGTCGCCCTGTTGCTGCGCGGCCTGCGGCAGGAGATGCGCGACAGCCTTGTCCAGGTCGTCGCCAACCAGGATGCTGAGACCGGAACGAACGTCCAGAACCTGATGGTCATTTGGGAGGACATCCCGGACGTCGATGACCGCAACCTCCAGGAGGTCCTCCGCGAGATGGAGGCCCGCGACCTCGCCATGGCGCTCTGGAACGCCGAGGCGACGATCGAAACCAAGGTCCGCACCAACGTGTCCGAACGCGCCGGCGCCCTGCTCGACGAAGAAACCTCCCTCATGCGGGACCCGAAGGAAGAGGAGATCGAAGCCGCTCGCGAAACGCTCCTCGGTCATCTGCGCAACTTAAACGCCCAGGGCCAACTGCGGTTCGTGGAGGCCAAAGCCGATGCCGCAACCACTGTCGGTTGAATTGCCCCAGCAGCCCACGGCCGTCCGGGTTATCCGTGGCCCGGACGCCGCGGGCCTACCCCAGGCCGCGTCGGTTGACGGGGCCGGCAATGGCGCCCAGGGACCGGCCCTTGAGGCGGAACGCCTGGCGTTGGCCCGCGCCCGCCAGGCCCTGGAGCAGGCAGCCGCCCGGGTGGCCGGTCTCGAGCAGAAGATCATCGCCGACGCCGAGGACCACCTGCTGGACCTGGCGGTCGAGATCGCACACAAGATCCTCATGCAGGAGATCCAGGCCGGCCGACACGAGATCGAACCCATCGTGCGCGAGGCCCTTAGGCGCGCCCCCGCCAAACGCGAGGTCGTCGTCCGCCTCAACCCCAAAGACCTCGCCCGCATGGAAGCCGCGGCCGGCTCCGACCAGATGCCGGCGAACGTGCGGCTGGTGTCCGACCCCAGCGTCGGCCCGGCCGAGTGCGTCGTCGAAACGGCGGAAGGCACCGTCGAAGCGCGAATCGAACACGAACTCGAACAGGTCAAGAGTGCCCTGAAGAGCCCCGAGGAATCATGACCCCCATCAACTGGGACAGACATCGCGCACGGCTCAACCGAGCCGACCCGCTCGCCTGTCGCGGCGCGGTCGTCCGCGTGACGGGACACACCGTCGAGTCGCAGGGCCCGCCCGTGGGTGTCGGCCAAATGTGCGAGATTCATCTCTGCGACGGGCGGCGGGTCCCGGCCGAAGTCGTCGGATTCCACCACGAGCACCGCGTGCTCCTGCCACTCGAAGACATCGACGGCATCGCGCCGAACGACCCGGTCATCGCCCGCTCGACCCCGCGGACGATCCGCCTCGGGCCGTCGGTCCTCGGGCGTGTGCTCGACGCCCTCGGCCGGCCCATCGACGGCAAGGGCCCGCTCGACGGTGAACACGTCAGGTCGCTCGACGCCGACAGCCCGCCGCCGCTCAGCCGGCGGCCGATCACCGAACCGCTCAGTTTCGGCATGCGTGTCTTCGACGGCATCCTGACGTGCGGCAAGGGACAGCGGATGGGCATCTTCTCGGGGAGCGGCGTCGGCAAGAGCACCCTGCTCGGCGAGATCGCCCGCGTCTCGAGCGCCGACGTGAACGTGCTGGCCCTGATCGGCGAGCGCGGCCGCGAGGTCCGCCAGTTCCTGGAACACTCGCTCGGCCCGGCAGGGTTGGCGCGCAGCGTCGTGGTGGTCGCCACCTCCGACTCGGCGCCCATCCAGCGGGTCAAGGGCGCGTCGCTGGCCATCTCGGTCGCCGAGTACTTCCGCGACCAGGGGCAGGACGTGCTGTTCATGATGGATTCGGTGACGCGGCTGGCCCAGGCCCAGCGGGAGATCGGCCTGGCCGCCGGCGAACCCCCCACGACCAAGGGGTACTGCCCCAGCGTCTTCAGTCTGCTTCCGAAACTGACCGAACGCCTCGGCTCGGCCAGCCGCGGAAGCATCACCGGCATCATCTCGGTCCTGGTCGAGGCCGACGACATGAACGACCCGGTGGCCGACTGCGTGCGATCGCTGCTCGACGGCCACATCGTCCTGTCGCGGCGGCTGGCCGAGTTGGGCCACTACCCCGCCGTGGACATCCTCCAGAGCATCAGCCGACTGATGGACGCCTGCACCACCCGAGAACACTACCTGGCCGCTCAGAAACTCAAGGCCATCTACGCCACGTACCAGGGCGCCGAGGACCTGATCCATATCGGCGCCTTCAAACCGGGCAGCAACCCGCGGATCGACACGGCGGTCTCGCTCATCGACCGCATCAACGCCTTTCTGGCGCAGCCGCGCGGAACGCGGTCAGACTTCACCCAGACCCTCGAACATCTGTTGTCGATCACGCGGGCGTGGGACTTCCTGATGCCGACCGACGAGTCCGAAGGGACCGAACCCGCGGCCGCCAAGGCCGCCGAGGCCAAGCCGTGAAACGCTTCAAGTGGAGACTGCAGCGCGTCCTCGACATCAAGACGCAGCACGAGCGCGCGCTGCGCAGCGACCTGTTCACGCTGGCCCAGGCCATCGTCCGGGTCCGCGAGGAGATCCTGGAACGCCGGACCGTGGTCCGGACGCTGCTCGAGGAACTCGGGCGGCGGCGCCTCGACGACCGCCTCGCCGAGCAGACCATCTTCCTGGAATTCGCGGCCGTCGAGGAGCGGTGGATCGACCGGCTCGGCGCCCGGCTCCGGGACCTCGAATCCGAACGGGCCGAGAAGCAGCGCAGGTTCCTCGAGGTCCGAGCCATGTGCAGGACCCTGAAGCGGCTCCGGGAAGAGGCACGCAGCGCCTACATGCGAGACGTGGCCAAACGCGAGCAGATGGCGTTCGACGAGACCGCCCACACCACGTTTGCCCGGAACCCCTCGCCGCGCCTCAAGGCAACCTTATCGTAGGAGACAGGCATGAGCGGCAGCAAACTCACCATTCTGATCCTCGGCGTCGCCGCAGCCTTCGCGTTCGGGATCGCGCTCGCCGTCAGCCTCTGGATGGGCGGCGGCCCGGCGCCGGCAAGCGGCGACACCGATCCTGCCGCCACCGCCGCGCAGACGGGCCTGCCCGGGTCGCCCGAGATGATCGCCGTCTCCGGCGAGGCCACGCAACTCGAGGGAAAGCACCTCATGGCGCTCATCAAGGACGTCCGCGCCCGAATCCGGGATTGCGACGGCCGCGAGACCCAACTCAACGAAGAGAAGCAGCGTATCCGGCTGACCCTCCAGGACCTCCAGAAGGAAGCCGGTCAACTCGAGGCCCTCCGTGTGCAACTCGACGCCGCCGCCGCGGCTCTGCGGAAGGTCAAAGTGGACCTCCAAAAGACCCGCATCACCGTTGCGGCCGACGAGCAGAAGAACCTGAAACGCGCCGCGGCCATCTACGACAAGATGGACGCTGAGGCCGCCGCCGAGATCATCGAAGGCATGTGCGACAACGCCCAGGAAGAGGATGCCGCCAAAATCCTCCACTACATGCAGGAACGCTCGGTCGCCAAACTCCTCGCCGCCATCTCCAAGAAGGAGAGTGTGGCGAGGCTGAACGAACTGATGAAACGGATACACGACGAGGCAGCCGCCTCGTAGGAGCCAAGCATGAGCAACCGGAAACGCGCCGTTCTTGTCCTGGCCGCGACGGGAGCCTTCGCGTTCGGATTCGCGTTCGCACTCGGCCTCTCAGACGCCGGCAGCCCGGTCGAGGGCGGCGGCAACACGAAGCCGGCGACGCGGGCGATACCGACCGCTCAGCCGACGGCTCCCGAACCGGCCGTCGTCTCCGACGAGGCCATTCAACGCCGAGAAGAGCACCCGAGGCCCGCCGCCGCCGATAAAGAGAGGCTGGTCGCAGGACTCTACGAGCAGATAAGACGGGCACGCAAAGGGGACTAAGCCGTGGATATCGCAACGGTCATCGGCCTGGTAGCAGGTTCAGGTATGATCATCCTGGCGATCCTCTCGGGCGGCGGGGCGGGGATGTTCTTCAACATCCCGTCGCTCATGATCGTCGTCGGCGGGATGGTCGCGTCCACGCTGATCCACTTCTCCCTGGGGACCGTCCTGAAGATCTTCTCGGTCGCCAAGAAGACGGTCTTCAGCCAACTGCCGCCCGAGCAGGACGTGGTTCAGCGGATGGTCGATTGCGCCGCCATCAACCGCCGCGACGGGGCCCTTGCCCTGGAACGGCAGGCCCAGGACATCGCGGACGGCTTCCTCGTCAAGGGTCTCCAGATGCTCATCGACGGCCAGAGCGAAGAGGCCATCGAGCAGCAACTCAACACCGAAGTCGAGTACCTCGTTGAACGTCACGCCACCGGCAAGAAGGTGCTGGAGTTCATGGGGGCCAGCGCCCCGGCCTTCGGCATGATCGGCACGCTCATCGGCCTGATCCAGATGCTCCAGAACCTGTCCGACCCCTCCGGCCTGGGACTCGGCATGTCCACCGCCCTCATCACGACCTTCTACGGGGCGCTGCTGGCGAACCTCGTCTTCCTGCCGCTGGCCGGCAAACTCGGCCTCCGATCCAAGACCGAGACGCTCCAGAAACAGATGATTATCGAAGGGCTGCTCTCGATCGCGCGCGGCGAGAGCCCCACCGCCGTCCGCGAACGCATGCAGGCCTTCCTCGACGCCAAGAACCGACAGGAACTGAAACCGAACGTGTAACATGCTCAGACGGAAGTCAAGAAAAGGGGACGACGGGCCCGGCTCCGACTGGCTGGTTACCTTCTCCGACTGCATGACGCTGCTGCTGGCCTTCTTCGTCATGCTCCTGTCGTTCTCGTCGTTCGACCCGGACGAACTGAACTGGGTCCTCCAATCCCTGGGCCCGTCCAGGCCGTCGCTGTTCGAGGGCGTGCGCCCGAAGTTGGACAAGCCCGTCCACGAGGAGCGACCGGTCGATTGGGCCGAGAGCGGGTCCGACGTGCCGACGCAGAAGGACAATTTCGACTCCATCGACAAGCCCCGTGACCCGCTCGAGGACCTCAGCGCCGACGCCTACCGCGACCGGCGGGTCCTGACCGTCCCCAGCCAGATGCTTTTCCTGGGACGGACGAATCTGCTTAGGGGCCAGGCCAGGCCGATGCTCAGCGCCATCGCCGACTACCTGCGCCTGGTGCCGTGCCGCGTCATCGTCAGCGAGACCGTCGCCAGCGGCGCCGACGCCGAAACACGGGACCTCGGGCTGGCCAGAACCTGGGCCGTCCTGGGACACTTCACCGAACAGGAAGGCCTGGAGGACGACCGGTTCGGCATCGCCGTCCACATCGAGCAGGCGCCCCACCGGCCGGGCTTCAAACCGGCCATCCGGATCGCCATGCTCAGCCGAAAGGTGTTCCCTTGAGGGACAAGCCGAAAACCGAGCAGAAGAAGGGAAGCCCCTCGTGGCTCGTGTCGTTCGCCGACATGATCACGCTGCTGCTCTCGTTCTTCATCATGCTCCAGGCCTTCGCCAAGGTCCGCGACCAGGAACTGTTCAACCGGGGGCGGGGCGGGTTCCGCCGCGCCATCTCCGGCCTGGGCATCCCCGACTGGCTTCTCGGGCATCCCGAAGGGGCGGGGCAGAAGGACCAGGCACGGGTCGATCCGATCGAAGAGGACCCCAACGCCGAGAATCCCGACAAAGTCCTCGACGCCGACGACGAGAAAATCCGAAAGCTGTTCCAGGAACTCGGCCGATTAAGGAGAACAGAGGTCGGGGACCAATGGGGCAGTCCGGCCCAGTGGCTGGCCACCCCCATCCGGTTCGCGCCGTCGGAGATCCGTCTGCAGGACGCTGGGAAGGAGTTCCTCGAAGGCTTCGCGCGGGATCTGAGACAGTACAGCGGCTCCGGCGCGCCGCGAGTCAGCGTCGTCGGCCTGGCGCCCGACGCCCCGTCGCCGAAGGACCGCTGGATGCTCTCGGCTCGTCGCGCAAAGGCTGTTGAGGCATTCCTCGCAACCGTCCTGCCAAGGGAACTCATGACTCGGGGCATTGAAATCGAATCCTGGGGAGGCGGGAGCGGCGAGCATTGGTACGGCGCCGCCCCCCAACAGCCCCAGCAGGCCTTTGTCGTCCTGGGCCTCATGCAGTCGCAAGGCAAGGAGTGACCGGAATCATGGCTGATCCGACCGAAACCGATCAGAACCCGCAGGAACCGGCCAAGAAGACGCCGGGTCAGGAAGAGGGTCAGGCCGGACGGCGGCCCTTCCTCGCGTGGATCAAGTTCGGCGGCCTCTGTGTCGGACTGATCGCTCTGGCCGCCGCCGCAGGCTACGGCACCGGAACCCTCATCGGAGGCGCCCGCGCCGAGACGACCGGGCCGGAGCCCGCACTCGCCGAGAACGCCCCGCCCGACACCGGCGACCAGACCCAGTTCCAGTACAAGGACTTCGAGCCCATCACGGTCAACCTCGACGAGCCACGCCTCGCACGCTACATCCGCGCCACCATCACCGTGGCCGTCCTGCCCGACGATCTCGACAAGGTCAGCAGCCTGATCGATGACAAGATGCCCGTCTTGCGCGACTGGCTCACCGTGTATCTGGCCAGTTGCACGCTCGACGACGTCCGGGGGGCGGCCAACCTGAACCGGATACGCAGAGAGGTCCTCGACGCGTTCAACCAGCAGTTGTGGCCGGACCAGAAGCCCAAGATCCATGACGTCCTGTTTAAGGAATTCACCGTATCATGACCGACGGTCGGCGCACCCACGACCTGGCCATTCTTCAGCAACTGCGGGAGGCCGCCCACCGCCGCGCGGGCGCCGCCACGCCGCCTGCCGACACCGTCGAGTACGACTGGACCTGCCCGCACCGGTTCACGGCGGCCGAGCGCCGCCGCCTCGACGCCTTCGCGCAGCGGACGGCCGAACGGCTCGGCGGGGCCCTGGCCGCGCTCCTTCGCACCGTGGCCACCTTCGGCGCCGCCGAGGTCGCAGAACGGTACGCCTCGGGCACTGCCCATGGCGAGACGCCGGTGTACCGCGTGGCCCTGCACGACGCAGCCGGTGACCCGTGCGGCCTGGTGCAACTGCCCGCGGTCCAGGCGCGCGGATGGGTCGAAACGCTGCTCGGCGGCTCGGCCGGCCCCGACAAAGGTGAACGTCCGCTCTCCTCCCTGGAAAGCGACCTCCTCCTGGACCTCGTCTCGGCCATCGTCCAGTCCCTGGCAACCGCCAGCAAGGAGGCCGGTGGGCCGGACCTCCACCGCGGTGACGCCGTGATCGCAGAGGCCGAGCCGGTCCCCGTGGAAAACGACGACGAGTTCTGCCAACTCGCCTTCAAGGCGACCGGCGACAACGCCCAGGACGAAGTCACGGTGCTGCTCAGAAGCGATCTGCTCGACGCCATCGCCGGAAGGTCCAATGCCACAGCCGAAACGCTCACCCCCAAACAGGCACAGGCAAGACTCCTCGGACACCTCAGCACCGCACCCGTCCAGGTCACGGCCCGGTTGGGCACTGCCCGAATCTCGGTCCGAGACCTGATGTCCCTGGAAGCCGGCGACGTCGTCGTCCTCGGAACCGGTGCCTCGGAACCCATCACCGTCGAAGTCGGGGGACAGGCCGCCCTGCGGGGCGCACCCGCCACATTCGACGGGCGCTACGCCGTTCAGGTGCTGGACCTGAGAGATCACCCGCGCCTGGGACTGCGCGCGTGACCTCACAGGACCATCAGAACAAAGGAAGGCTACCATGACCCAAGCCACCGCAACCGACGCCGATCAGGAGGCCGCCGAGACCCGGCAGGACGCCCAGGTCGAGGTCCGCGACGCCCAACTCGGCGAAGTCGCCGACTCCGGATCCCGCGCCGGCACCGCCCAGATCGACATCCTCCTCGACACCACCGTCGAGATTGCCGCTACCCTCGGGTCCACCCGGATGCCCGTCCGGCAGGTGCTTGAACTGGGAAGCGGAGCCGTCATCCCGCTCGACCAGACCGTCGGCGAGCCGGTGGACCTGGACCTGAACGGCATCCGGTTCGCCACCGGCATGCTGGTGGTTTCCGGCGACCGGCTGGGCATCCGCATCAACCAGATCCTGGCGCCCCAGAGCGAGACCCTGCCGCCCACACCCGCGGACGGGGCCGAACCCGAGGCCGCCGACCAGGCCACCTCGTAAACTTTTTGAACACCGTCTGATTCCTGCCCGGCCGGGGCGCCCCAAAACCGCCCTTTTTCGGCCATCAGGGCGGTTTTTCCTTTGGCACGCCGTATGCATTCCCTTCCCCCAGGAACCCGTGTGCACGGTCGGAGACCCGACGGATGGCGACCCGATGGATTCTGGCAGCCCTCGCAGGCATCGGCCTGGCGGCCCTGGTAGCGGCCGACTGCCCGGCCGAGACCGGCGCCGACGCCCTCCACACGCTCTTCAGCGAGACCGACAAGACCGCCGGCGCCGATGCCGACACGCCCGGTCTGGAACCGGGTGAGGACAAACCCGGCCTCGGCCCCAAACGGTTCGATTCCGGCAGCCTGTTCGCCCAGTCGCTGGCGGCCGTCATCGTCATTCTGGTCCTGGGTGCGGCGGCGATCTTCGTCGTCAAGCGGTTGCTGCCGCGGCTCGGCATCGCCCAGGGCCGCCGGATCAACGTCCTGGAGACCGTGTATCTGGGGTCCCGCCGATCGCTCCACATGGTCCAGGCGGGCGACCGGACGCTGCTTGTCGGCGACACGCGCGACCGGCTGGGCCTGCTGGCCGACCTGACGGGGTCGGTCGATCTCGACGATGCCTCACCTGCCGCCCCCGTCCAACGCAAGAAGCCGGAGTTCGTCATCCCGGTTGCCAATCCGGCCGCAGACTCCTTCGGAGAGGACGGTTGATGGCCCGCTGCGCTGTCATCGTGAGCCTCGTCATGCTGCTTGCCTCGGGCGCTGCTGCCGCGCCCGCCTCGCCACAGGCGACCGCACCCACGCCGCCGTCGCTCGCGCCCAAGGCTCCCCTGCCCGGCCAGACGCCGGCCGGCAACAGCGGCCCGTCGGCACTACCCGAACTCGGCGACGTCCTCGACGCGGTGAACAAGGTCACCTCCGAAGACGACGTGGCCGGCGACTGGTCGGCCCCCGTCAAACTGGCCGTCGTCTTCACCGGCCTGGCGCTCGTGCCGGCCGCCCTCGTCATGATGACCAGTTTCACCCGCATCGTGATTGTCCTGTCGTTCGTGCGGCGGGCGCTGACCACGCAGAACATCCCGCCGAACATCGCCATCATCGGCCTGGCGCTGTTCCTGACCCTGTTCACGATGGCGCCGACGCTCGCGCGCATCAACACCGAGGCCTTCCAGCCCTACCTGGGCGGCAAACTCGCCTTCCAGGCGGCACTGGACCGCGGCTTCATCGTCGTCCGGGGATTCATGCTCCGCCAGACCAGCAAGGAAGACCTCCGGATGTTCCTCGACTTTGCGAAGACCGAGGCCCACAAGCCGGCCGACGTCCCGATGCACGTGGCGATTCCGGCGTTCGCCATCAGCGAGTTCCGCACCGCCTTCGAGATGGGGTGCCTGCTGTTCATCCCGTTTCTGCTGATCGACCTGGTCATTGCAGGCATCCTCCTGAGCGCCGGCATGATGATGCTGCCGCCCATCATCGTCAGCCTCCCGTTCAAGATCATTCTGTTCGTCCTGGTGGACGGGTGGGCCCTGTTGTCGCAGAGCCTCGTGAACAGTTTCTACTGAGGAAGGACCGATGGACGGAGACCTCATCCTGTACCTGGGCCGACGGGCCCTTGAGACCGCCCTTCTTGTGGCGGCGCCGGTCCTGACGGTGGCCATGGTGATCGGCATCCTGACCGCCATGCTCCAGGCCGTCACCAGCGTCCGCGACATGACCCTGGGGATGGTCTTCAAACTCGCCGGCGTGGCCATCACGGTCCTGTTGACGGCGGGTTGGGCGTTGCAGGTGGTCGTGGACTTCACCCACGAGGTCTTCTCGCACGTCGAGATGATGGGGCACTGATGGGAACCATGAGCCACATCGTGGTGCCGTTCATGCTCGTCCTGGCCCGGGTTTCCGGGCTGTTCGCGGTGCTGCCCATTTTCGGATGGCAGAGCGCCCCCGTCCGCGTGCGTGCAGGGCTGGCCCTGGTCGTCAGCATCGTCTTTGCCTCGGTCCTGCCGGCCGGCGCGAGCGCGGCAGACGGGCACTGGCTCGCCGTCGGGCTGCTGCTCGTGCGAGAGGTCGTGACGGGCGTGGCCCTGGGCCTGGCGGTGGCGCTGGTGTTCGGAACCGTCCGACAGTCGGGCCTGATCATCAAACGGCAGATGGGCCTGGCCGTCGCCCAGGAGATCGATCCGATGAGCGGCGAGCGGACCGAGCCGGTCGGCCTCCTGATGGAGATGTGCTTCGCGGTGCTCTTCCTGGCGGCCGGCGGGCACCGGCTGATGCTGCGGATGGTGGCACGCAGTTACGAGGTGTTCCCCATCGGGCGGGCGCCGACGCCGGGAGTCATGGCCGAAGCCATCCTCGACGCCAGCGTCGTCATGCTGACCTTCGCACTGAAACTGGCCGCGCCCATGGTCGGCGCGTTCCTGGTCCTGGCGGTGGTGCTGGCGATTCTGGCCCGCATCCTGCCGGAGATGAACATCCTGCTGGCGAGCCTGCCGCTGCGGGTCGGCCTCGGCCTGTTCATCGCCGCCGCCATTATGCCGTCGCTCAACGCGTTCACCACGGAACTCGGAGACTGGCTGAACCGCTTCCTGGTCACGTAGTGCGACTTTGTCAACTTACCGCCGACCTGGACAAGTGGTAGCGCGGCGGCCAATCCTGGCCGCCGCGCGGTGGGCAGGATTGCCCGCCGCGCTGTCGCCATGGGGGGCGACGCGACGCTCACAAAGTAGCGGTAGGAAGGAACCGACCGGCCGATGGCCAGACCCGCTGCCACAAAGACCGAACCCCCAACACCCGATCGCCTGAAAAAGGCGAAACGCGAGGGCAAGGTCCCCACCAGTCAGGAACTGCCCCTGGCGCTGACCCTGGGCACGATGCTCCTGGCCGTCGCCCTCTCGGCCTCCAGGCTGTGGCGGTGGTTCTCGTACCAACTGGAACAGGGCTTCACGCTCGGCCCGGAGGGCCGGCTCGACATCGCCTCCATCACCGACATCCTGACGGGCCGCGGCGCAGAGGCCCTGGCCACCATCGCCCCGTTCATGGTGGCCGCAGGCGTCGCCAGCATCGCCAGCGGCGTCCTCGTCAGCGGATGGACCTTCGCGCCCAAGGCCCTGCGCTTCAACCCCAGCGCCATCAACCCCGTCAACGGTCTCAAGAACCTGTTCTCGACGCGGTCGCTCGTGCGGCTGGTGGCGTCGGCCGTCAAACTCGCCGTCATGGTCGCGATTGTGATGACGTATCTGTGGGACCGCTTCGACGAGTGCCTGGCCCTGAGTTGGGCCACGCCGCTGGCCTCCCTCACGGTGATCATGGAAGTCATCCTCGGCCTGGTCGCCCGGTTCGCCGTCGCCATGGTCGTCATCGCCCTGCTCGACGTCCTGTACCAGCGTTGGCAGCACCGGCAGGACCTGCGGATGACCAAACAGGAGGTCAAAGAAGAACGGCGTCAGCATGAACTGTCGCCCGAGGTGCGCGGCCGCCTCCGCCGCATGCAGATCGAGATCGTCCGCAAACGCATGCTCCACGAGGTGCCCGCCGCCGACGTCGTCATCACCAACCCGACCCACGTGGCCGTTGCCCTCAAGTACGATGCCGAGGCCATGAACGCACCGCTGGTCACCGCCAAGGGCGCCGACTACCTGTGCGAGAAGATCAAGGAGATTGCCCGGGCCCACGGCGTGCCCATCGTCGAGCGGCCGGAATTGGCCCGATCCATTTACGGCACCGTCGAGATCGGCCAGACCGTCCCCGAACCGCTCTACGTCGCGGTCGCCGAGGTGCTGGCCATGATCTACCGGCTGCGGCAGAAACGCCGCCAGGGAGTCAGTGGAACCTAGCAGACCATGAACCTGGAAACCCCAAACGCGACACCGACCACCCCCGCCGGCCACGGGCCGACCCTGCGCCGATTGCTCGCCAACAACGACGTCCTCTTCGCCGCCGGTCTGGCCATGGTCCTGGCCACGCTCCTGATCCCGCTGCCCACGTTTCTGCTGGACCTGTTGCTCTCGTGCAGCATTGCGGTGGCCATCGGCACGCTCATCGTCGTCCTCTCGGCGCGTGAATCGGTCGAACTCTCGACCTTCCCGTCGCTGCTGCTGTTCCTGACGCTGTTCCGCCTGTCGCTGAACGTGGCTTCGACCCGGCTCATCCTGATGAACGGCGACGCCGGCCACATCATCCAGACGTTCGGCAACTTCGTGGCCGCCGGAAGTCTGACGATCGGCCTGGTGGTCTTCCTGATCCTGGTCATCATCCAGTTCGTCGTCATCACCAAGGGCGCCGAGCGCATCAGCGAGGTGGCGGCCCGGTTCAACCTCGACGCCATGCCCGGCAAGCAGATGAGCATCGACGCCGACCTGAACGCCGGCCTCATCGGCGAGGCCGAAGCCCGCGCCCGCCGCGAGAAAATCTCACGCGAGAGCGAGTTCTACGGCGCCATGGACGGTGCCAGCAAGTTCATCCGCGGCGACGCCATCGCCGGCCTCATCATCACGGCCGTCAACCTCGTGGGCGGCATCGTCATCGGCCTGACGCGCGGCATGAGCCTCGACCAGAGCGCCCAGACGTACTCGATCCTGGCCATCGGCGACGGCCTGGTCAGCCAGATCCCCGCCATCATCATCTCGACCAGCGCCGGCTTTCTCATCTCGAAGACCTCGACCCTCGAGAACCTGAGCCAGGACCTGATGCGGCAGATGCTCGCGCGCAGCCGGCCCATCGCCATCGCCGCGTTTCTCCTCGGCGCCATGGTCTTCGTGCCGGGGTTCCCGAAGACGCCGTTCATCGTCCTCTCGCTGGGAGCGGGGCTGCTGGCACGGGCCCTTGCCCGCCACGAAAGGGAGACCGCCAGGAAGCCCGAGGACGCCAAGACCGCCGCCGAACTCGACGAACAACCCGTCGAGGCCATGCTCGAGGTCGATCGCATCGCCGTCCTGGTCGGCGCCAGGCTCATCCGGACCGTGGACCCCCGACGCAAGGGCAGCCTCTTCCACCGCATCGCACCCCTGCGGCGCCGGTTCGCCGAACAGTACGGCATCATCCTGCCGCTCATCCGCCTGCGCGACCAGATGGCCCTTGATCCCAACGCCTACGAGATCCGCCTGCACGGCCACGTGGTCGCCGGCGGCTGCCTCGAACCCGAACGGTTCCTCGCCATGGACCCCGGCACCGTCGCCAAGCCCATCAAGGGGCAGGTCACCACCGAGCCCGTCTTCGACCTGCCCGCCATCTGGATCACGCCCGACCAGAAGCAGGAAGCCGAACTGGCCGGCTACACCGTCGTCGATCCCGAATCGGTCCTCGTGACGCACCTGTCGGAGATCCTGCGCCGCCACGCCCACGAGATCCTCTCGCGCGACGACGTCCAGACGCTCGTTGACCGGCTGCGCGAGCGGCATCCGACGCTCGTCGGCAGCGTCGTCGGCGACCTCGTCTCCATCGGCCTCTTGCACCGCGTCCTCCAGAACCTTCTGAAGGACGCCATCGCGGTCCGCAACCTCGCCCAGATCCTCGAAACGCTCGGCGACCACGCCCCGCGCACCAAAGACCCCGCCACGCTGACGGAACTGGTGCGCAAGGTGCTCGCCCGGACGATCACCGAACGGCACACCGACGAGGCCGGCCGCCTGGTCGCCATCGTCCTGAATCCGGCGCTGGAGTACGAACTCCGGAGCGCGCTGGCGCAGGACGGCGGCTCGGAGTCGCTCGCCCTGCCGCCCGACCGCGCCCTCGACCTCTCCCGCCGCACCAGCGCCGCCTGGAACGCCGCCGTCAACGAGGGACACGACAAGGCGGTCCTGCTGTGCGATTTCCGGTTGCGGCCGCATCTGGCGGCCCTGCTGTCGCGGCAACTGCCGCACCTGCCGATCCTGGCGTATGACGAAGTCACCGTCGGCACGCCCGTGGAATCGGTCGCGACGGTTTCCATGGAAGCACCAGGCCGGCCGCCGCCCGAGGCCCGGGCCAGTCCTGAGCCGGCCCTCGCCGCTGCCGCAACCTGACGCAGGAGACAACCGATGTCAAAGGGAGACGGACGACGACCATGAGACGCACCGCCATCAGCGCCGCGGTCTTCGCTTTCATCGTCCTGGCCATCGTCGGGACGGTCAGCGACGTGCCTCCCTTTGTCTGCAGTATGCGGGCGCTGGTGGGTGCGGGGGTGACCTACGTCCTGGTGACGGTGGCGGGACGCGTGGCGATCTCGATCCTCGCGAGCGTCATCCGAAGCGGCCCGCCCCCCGGAACCCAGGTAAAGGACTAGACCGGTGAGCACGCAGACCGAACGGGCCAAACCGACGGCCGCCCCCGACGCCTTGCGCACCAAGGCGAAGGAGGCCTACGGCCGGCAGTCACGCCAGGCCGTCGAAGACCAGCTCATCGTGGATCACCTGCCGCTGGTCCGCCACATCGTTCAGAAGGTGGTCGGCAACCTCAGTCACCGCCAGGACATCGACGATCTCATTTCGGTGGGCACGGTCGGACTCGTTCGGGCGGCCCGGGCCTACGACCCGTCGAGGCACACGGAGTTCAAGACCTACGCGTACATCCGGGTTCGCGGGGCGGTGATCGACGAACTGCGGAGCCGGTCGTTCAGTTCGCCATCGATCCGCCGGCATATCCGACAGATTCGCGACGCCCATGACCGGCACCTGGCCGAAACCGGCCGCCCACCGACCGACCAGGAACTGGCCGAGCGGGCCGGCCTGTCGCTTCAGAAGTACTACCAGACCGTGGAAGAAGCCCGGCGGCAGCACTTCCTCTCCATCCACGGCCTCTCGGACGACGAGCCGGCCCTGATGGACCTGCTTCCCGCCGACACCACGTCGCCGGAAACCGAGGTCTCGAAACGCGAACTCCTGCGCCGCCTGACACAGGCCATCCAGGAACTGCCCGAACGCGACCGGCAGGTCGTCCTGCTCTACTACGAACGCGACCTGACGATGAGGGAAGTCGCCGCCGTCCTCGACGTCACCGAGTCGCGCGTCAGCCAGGTGCACGCCAGCGCCCTGTTCAAGTTGTCCGTGAAACTGAGGAACGTGCCATGACCAGCCCAAGCGATTATGCCGTCCACGGGCCGGACCGCCCGCTCGAGGTCCCGGAACTGGCGCCCGTCGCGCACCAGGATCGGCGTTTGCCGAAACGGTCGCCCAACGGCGGGCGGCGCCGGAAACGCCGAGCCGAGCCCGACGAGACAGACGCCGCCACCCCGCCCGACGAAGCGCCGGCCGATCAGACACCCACGGCCAGCACCGGCGACGACGGCAGACACGTCGTCGATACCCTCGCATGACGGATCGGCCCGAAGACAAGGATGTCCAAGGAATGACACACACGGTCACAGGCGTGCTGAAAAAGGACCGGATCCGGGCCGGCGAACCGTGCCCCATCGGCGCTGCGGCAAGGCAACCGGGAGCGGCGCCCGGTGCCGCCGGATCCCCTCTGGTCCGCATCATCGAGCAACACGCCGACCACGCGATCCTCGAAGTGCGATGCACGTGCGGACAAAGGACACACGTCGAATGCCGATGGAAGGTCCCCGGACCGGGGGATGGGGCCGAGACGCCCGCCCCCGATGCGCAGGACCGTTCCGGTGACAGCGACAAGGAGATCAAGTGATGCGAAACGTGGCAACGGTCGTACTGGTTCTGGCGGTGGCGGCAGGTGGCTGCTCGTCCGGTTTCATGGGCGACAAGCCGGAGCCCATCATGGAAACCGCCGAACAGACACCTTATCTGGAGAAGGCGGCCGTGGTCGAGCGTACCGAATCCACGACGCCCACGGCCATCGAAAACGCGCTGGAGTGGTCTCAGAAATACGCGCGATCCGTCGAAGACCTGTCTCGCCAGCAGGAGGCGAACCGCGAACTCGCGGACGAAAAACGCCAACTCGCCGAACAGATCGCCGCTGCCCGGGCCGAACTCACCCGAGCACAGAAGGAACTCCAGGAGGCCAACGATCTGCTCATCACCGTTCGCCAGGAAAACGAGAGATGGAAGGCCGACGTCCTCGGGCACCGCGCCGAAATCCTGCTGGCACACAAGACCGAAATGGACGCCCTCGTCAAAGTGCTCAGGCTGCTCGGCGGCGAGTTCACGCAACCCACCCCTCAGCCTCAGACGCAGCCGGCCACGACCTCGACCAACACCTCGGCATCCTCCACTCCGGCGCCGGCCCCCGAAAAGAACGAGACGCCAGAGGAAACGAAGGGAGACGCTGGTGAAACCGCGGGGTAGACGACCCGACCACGGTCTCGTGGGCGCTGGGCGCGGCGGGTCTGGGTACCCGCCGCGCAGAACGGCGCGCGAGCGCGGGCCTGGCGCCATCGCTGTGGCCGCAGCGGTCGTGACCGTGCTGCTGGCCGGATGCCGGCCCGAGGCGCACAACCGCGTCCGCCACTACGTGGCCCTCGACGCCATCCGAAGCGCCAACCGTGTGGTGCTCCTGCCGCTCGCCAACGAGACCGACTCGCCCGGCGTCGAGGAGGGGCTCGAAGCCGAACTGCTCGGGGCCATTCAGCGCAGGCGTCTGTTCCAGTTGCAGGAGGTCGGCCCGGAACCGGACGCCCGCAAGGTCCTTCTCGACCCCGGCCGGCGTACGTATCCCGAACAGGACCTGGTTGCCATGCGGAAGGCGTTCGGCGCCGACGCCGTCCTCATCGGTCTCGTCAACCGCTCCCAGCCTTACCCGCGGATGCAGATCGGTTTGTACCTGAGGCTCGTGGACCTCAGGAGCGGCCGCCTCCTCTGGGCCGTGGATCACGTGTGGGACGCGACCAACGAGCATACACAGCAGCGGATCGCCACGTTCTTCCACCGCGAAATGGGGGCCGGCGCCGAACCGTTTGACTGGCAACTGGGGACGGTCAGCCCCAGAGCGTTCCAGAAATTCGTGGCCTGGGAGGTCGCAGGGACCCTGCCGAGTCGGGTCGCCCGGCCGGCAGGTTCAGGCAGCCAAGTGCAGGCCTCGAAAAACTTGAGGAAAAATCCCCGGTCATGAAGATTTTTCTCTCAAGTCATCGTACCGCCCGACGACAATGACGGTAGCCGTATAGCCTGATGGAGACGAGCGATGCAGATTGAGCGCACCGAAGGCCTCGACGCCCTGGGATTGCCGGACGGCACCGGCAACCTGGCGAAAACCGGCAAGGCCGCCTCAGCCGCCGAAAAGACGGACGGTTCACAGGGTTTCTTGTCCGAGGCGGCCCTCCGGCCGTACATCGACCGTGCCGCCGGAGCCGACGAAATCCGCTCTGAAGTGGTCAATGAGGCGAAACGCCTCCTGGCCGCCGGCGAACTGGATACCCCCGAAAACGCCCGCAAAGCCGCCGAAGCGATCCTGGGGCTCGGGATCTGACGCCACCAGACGGCATTTGCCGGGCGTAACCCCCACATGTAGGGCTTATCTCCTCCAGTTCACCCACATAGATGGCTTGGCCGGCCTCACAGACCCGGGCCGACTGCCGCTGATTCCATCGGATTTGCGGCAATCTCGTCCCTTCTGAAAGGGCTTCCCGTACCGCTCTGCCGCCTCACCAGCACCCGACAGGACATTCAGCAGACCAGCGCCGGCAAATCGGAAAGTCCTAAAGTTCCTCGCCCCCCCCTCGATAATGAATCCCGAAACGCAGGTGGCCGGGGACTCCTGTGGGCGCGGTGCCCACAAAGGCGTTCCGCGGAGGACACAAACCTGTGTCGGAAGTGTGGGCTGCTGGGGCTCGCACAGGTCACTGGTCATCGTCTCGGTGAAAGGGAGAGGAAAACATGCTAGCAATCAAGAGCAATCCGATGGCAGACACAGCGGCACGCTTTCTGGGATCGAGTTATGACGCGCTCGCCCAATCGGTTGCCAGGCTGTCGTCCGGCCTGCGCATCATGGGTGCCAAGGACGACGCGGCCGGCCTGGCCGTCCGCGAGTTGATCCGGGCCGACGTCGCGACGCTCCGCCAGGGCCAGCGGAACGCCGGAGACGGCATCTCGATGCTCCAGGTGGCTGAAGGTGCCCTCGGAACCGTCGATGCCCTCCTCATCCGTATGAAGGAACTGGCCGAGCAGGCCTCCACGGGGTCCTACTCCGCCGACCAGCGCTCCCTGATGAACCAGGAGTTCGGTGAACTCGCCAAGGAGATCAGCCGCATCTCCGAGACCACCGACTTCAACGGCATCAAACTGCTCGCCGGCACGAACTCCTACGAGATCCACGTCGGCAGCACCGACGCCACCACGGCCAACAAGATCACCGTCCAGGGCGGCAACATGGACGGCGGCACGCTGCAACTGACCGGCAGCCGCGAATACGGCATCTGGGTGACCGGCGGCGGCGTGGACACCTCCGCCTCCACCCTCATCAACTGTACCGTCGCCGGCACGCTCACGTTCGAGTTTTCCGACGACGAGGACGACAACGAAGTCGCGATCGGTGCCTTGAGCATCGACCTGCTGGGGGCCCCCACCCCGTACACTCTCCAGGAGGTCGTGGACGCGGTCAACGTCCAGTCGGAAGCCGCACAGACCGGCTACACGGCTGCCCACATCCACTACGACTCTACCCTGGAGAAGTACTACCTCAAGGTCCAGGCCTATCAGAACGGCGACCAGACCGACCTCGTCATTGCCGGAACCGCCACCATCACCGAAGGCATCCAGACCGAGGGCAACTGGACGCTGACCGGCGGCACGGGCACCGGCGCGACGATCGCCACCCAGGCCGACGCCCAGACCGCCCTGGCCACGGTGGATACGGCCATCGAGACCAAGGATACGCTCCGTGCCAAGTTCGGTTACCTGATGAAGCGTCTCGAAGCGGCCGCGGAGGTCGTCGGCGTCCAGGCCGAGAACCTCGCCGTTGCCGAGTCGCGGATCAGCGACGTGGACGTTGCGACCGAGATGTCGGCCATGACGCGGAACCAGGTCCTCGCCCAGGCCGGTATCTCGATGCTGGCCCAGGCCAACCTGATGCCGCAGATGGCCCTGACGCTGCTGCGGTAGCCTTTGCAGCCTGCACACAGATGAACCAGGAAGGCCCACCCCCGGCCCGGGGGTGGGCCTTCCTTTTCGAGGCGTTCAGGGATCGGCACTTCGCCATCTCGCGCGGTGGGTCTCCGGACCCGCCGCGTTTGAAAGCCCCTTTTCGCCGTTGCGCGGCAGGTACTCCAGACCCGCCGCGCTGCACGTAGCGTTGTCGTGTCAGAGACAGCGGTGGGATACGCCTCACGTTTTCCGGGTTCTCCTCGATAATGAAGCATGAAGGCCGAAGCCGTTGGCCTCGGCGCCAACCGAGCAGCCACGGCCGCGACGAGAACGTTGCAGCCGGCGTCGGGCAAAGCGCGGGAGATCCCTGGGCCAAGCCAGGGGGAGCGCTCGCTTTCTGCCCGCCGCGGGAAAACTTCGTACGCCGTGGTTGGATTCGCCTCATGTTCACTCTCTCTCCCCCGATAATGAAGCACGGAGGATGGGGCCGTTGGCTTGCCCCCTGCGGGGCAGACGGGCGAGGGAGAGTCGGGTCATGGCAGGTCTGGAACTCACGGGCATCTTCTCAGGGATCGACACCGACCTCCTGATTGCCCACACCATCGCGGCCAACAGCACCAGACTTAACGCGCTGGCCCTCCGGAAGGCCGAACTGCAGGCCGAAGTCTCCGCCCTGGATGACGTGGACGGCAGTCTGGGGAATCTGCGGTTCGCCGTGAACCTGCTGCGCGACGCCTCCACGCTGCGCCAGGTAACGGCCTCGACCACCGACAACGACGTCGCTTACGCCGGCTCGGGGACGGCCGAGGGGGCGTTCGCCGTCCACGTCGAGCAGTTGGCCGCCGCCGAGAGGGAAGTCCACGACGGCGTGGTCACCTGGACACACACCACGAGCGTCGCCGGCGGCGACGCCGAGTACCTCTCCGCCGCCGACATCTCCGACAACACCGGCACGGACTACAAGTTCGTCTTCCAGTTCAGCGACGAGGCCCAGGTCACCGTGGACCTGTCGGCCTACGATGCCACCGGCATCACGCTGAACCAACTCGTCTCCGAGATCAACACCGCGGCCGGCTACACGGCCGCCACGGCCGTTCAGGACGGCAGCGACTACATGCTTGGCCTGCAGGCCCAAAACGCCTCCAAGGGCGCGGCACTGGTCGTCACCGACGACGATTCGGTCGATCTGCTGGACAACCTCAACGACTTTGCGCAGACCGCCGATGACCTGCTCGGGACGGACATGCTGATCGGGGCCGGCCAGTTCGCCTACACCTACGACGGCACCACGCGGACGATCACCACCACCGCCGAGACCACCTTCGGCGAGTTCCTCGACCTGATCAACAACGACGCCGGCAACCCCGGCGTCAGGGCCAGCAGCCTCCTGCACGAGGGCGTCCACCTGGTCCTCTACGGAGAGAACACCGGCGCCGATTTCACCATCACCCTCGAGGCCGCAACCACCCTGGCCGGGTTCGCACCCGGCGACTGGACCGAGACCCAGACGGCCCGGAACGCCAAGATCCAGGTCGATGGCTATCCCAGCACCGGCTTCATCGAACGAAGCAGCAACACCGTGACCGACGTACTGCCCGGAACGCTCTATCTGACGGGAGCCGGCGATACCAACATCACCTTCTCCAGGACCACCGCCACGCTGAACCAGAACCTGACGAACCTCGTGGGCGTGTTGAACACCATCCGGACGAAGATCGACGGCTACACCGGATTCAGCGACGACACCGAAACCGGCGGCGTGTTGCAGGGCGATTACTTCCTCAACGGCGCCTTCAACCAGATCCGCGCGGCGCTGGTGCAGCCGGCGCCGGGGTTCCTCGACGGCAGCGAGACCTTCACCCTGGCCAATCAGATCGGCATCGAGGTGGACCGTTACGGCAAGTTCTCCTTTGATGAATCCGCCTTCAACGACGCCGTCGCCGAAGACTACCAGGCCGTCCTGAACCTCATCGGCACCGTGGGCACCGGGGTCGTCGATTCATCCGACATCCAGTTTACCAGCGCCGGCGAGAGCACCCAGGGTGGCACCTACGACCTCAAGGTGGAGTATGACGGGGCAGGCGACGTCGTCAGCGCCAAGATCAAACTCGAGGACGAGGACACGTACCGCGACCTCGACGTCTCGGGCACCACCCTCACGGGCGTGTACGGCAACCCGGAACAGTACCTCATGCTGACGGTCGTGTCGGGCGGAACCTCCGAAACGCGCGACTACACCGTTCGCGTCAAGCGAGGGTTCGCCGGCGGGGTCTACGAACACCTCCAAGACATCCTCGACGAGGTCAGCGGCACCCTCGCCACGAAGCGCAACAGTTACAGCAACCCCACAAATT
>Ga0307378_10002516_pt1 | contig 27896 bp, 20 predicted proteins | sample UN1MG_FD_202238 | JGI IMG/M metagenome (GOLD analysis project Ga0307378, IMG submission 202238) | Soil microbial communities from Risofladan, Vaasa, Finland - UN-1 | ecosystem: Environmental > Terrestrial > Soil > Coastal area > Acid sulfate soil | place: Finland: Risofladan, Vaasa | collected... | reverse complement strand
GCTTATATCGGCTCTCAGAGCCTCGTTTTTTTGACATGGTGGTAGGAACTGTGAAATCATTGAAAGCAGGTTCAAACTTCACCTTAAAGAAGGGCATTTTCTGTCCACACAATGGGGAGGGGTTCATAGTTTATTCTTCATCATATTAAATAATCATAATATATCTACAATCTCTTATGAAATATTGGTTAGGTTTTTTCCACTAAATAAACGGAGGATGTATTCCTCTAAAACTTCTATACCTCAAAAATCTCAAGTATCCAAAAAAGCCAATAATCTGAGCATTCAATACATTAATAGATGCATTATCCTCAATGCCCATTGCTTTTAACCTGTAGAGATCAGAATTAACATCATTCCAGCCAATATCTAGAGTTCTGGCAGATTTATAACCAAAGTTTTTTAAATATTCTATTTCCCTTTCGCTATAATCTCCATTAGGATAATTAAAATGTTTGATTTTCTTATTTAATAATTTTTCCAAATATTCTTTTGATTCTACTATTTCTTCTTTACATTCATTATCGGTGCAATTGGTTAAAATTGGGTGAAATTTTGAGTGAGATTGGAAATCAACAAAATAGGACATCTCTCTTAATTCTTCAAGATTCAGTGCTTGTCTTGTTGAATATTCCTTTTGAGGTTCATAATTTATATTATCTTTTAATGATTTTAACCGCTGTTTGTTATCATATTTCTTTAATTTTCTATAATCAGGGAATTCTGTCATCCACCAAAACTTTCGGTTTGTACTAATTATATGACTACAAAGGTATATCGTAGGGCAAATATTATATTTCTTAATTAGATCAAGTAATCTATAATTATTTTTGTGTCCATCATCGATAGTTATAGCCAGCGATTTTTGAGGAATATCTGACCAATCCTTATTTTGTATCGCATTTACTAATCTACTTAGCGAAATAAAATTATAGCGATTAGATAAAAATTCAATATGTTTTTTAATTGTATCTGGTTTTGGATCATGATAAACAATAATTGTTGTTTTGTTTCTACATAATATTTCTCTTATTAAAAAAGGTATACCAGAAAACCTAAATATAAATCCTATGATTTCTTTCAATTTTTTATTTTATGTAGATATCTTAAAATAGTCATTTAGTAAAGAAATCTGTGGTTTTACATCAGACAGGCTAAGGCACGCATAGAACAGAGTAAATGAATAAAATGAAAATCAATTCATATAAAGTGAACACTTAGTATTTGTTTTTTCTCAATTAACTTATATTATTATGGAATTTATTTTAATAGATATTAATTTTGTTCTCTTTATATACAATAATTATCCTTTTAGAAAATTTTTGTTCAATTCTCTTCATTTTTCTTTCTTTGAATTTTTTGATTATTAAATCTCAAATTATATAATTTTTCTAAATTTGCGAATTTTGATTATATCATCTAAAAAGGAATATTTACTACAAAAGTTCTTTAATTTTAGATAACATAAATTTAAATCTCTCTTCCCAAGTATTCTCAGAGGCAAAATTAATCATCCTTAGTCTTATAGATTTCATGTCTATTGTATCTTTAATTAAATCTATATACTCCTCTTTATTTTTATAAAAAAATACATATTTTTTATAATTTTTTAGCTCAAGCATATCAGATGATACTACAGGTAATCCATATCCAGCATATTCAAAAAACTTTACAGGATTTATTTCATTAGTTAATGAATTAATTTTAAACGGTATAATACCTACTTCAGAAAAAAACAAATAAATTTCTAGCTCTTTATGATATTTTGGACCTAGATAATAAAAATTAGAGTATTTTTTTTTAAATTTTTTTATTATAGATAAACAATTACTTCCAACAGGTCCTATGAGAACAAATGAAATATTTCTCAATTTTGATAATCCATATTCAAAAGTCTCAAAGTCAAAATGGCTTCTTATAGCACCAATATAAATAACAATAGGTTTACTTATATTTTTATACTCTTTGGGGAAGTAGTAATTCTTTTTCCTGTTAAATATAAAATCTTTACATATGCCATTTGGTAAATAATACACATTTCTATTATTTACTTTAGTTTCTTTTTCTAAATTTTTAGACGTTACAAATATCAAATCGGATATTTTGATAATTTTTTCCTTTAATAAAGACATTGTATCAGGAACATTTTCAAATTTTTCTATTCTATCAGATAACCTAAAGATTATTAGTTTGGGCTTTACAAAATTTAAAACAGAAATTGCACTAATATTATTAATAAATAAAATATCTATATTTATAAAACTATTCTTTTTCAAAATTTTTTTTAAATTGGGAAAACTAAAATTTAAACACGAGTTTGCCAAATTTATATTATCCAAAATGGGCAAATTAACATAAGGTAAATAGCAAAAGGGGGAATAACATAAAATTCCTTCCTTATTCTTATTAACTCCTTTATACCAATATTTAAATAATTTTTTATTTCTCGAATTTATTTTTATAAATTTAAATGGATGAATATAGTGAGATAAATAGAATACTTCGAATCCTTCTTTTTTAAATAATTTGGCATATTTCTGCTCTCCTACTTGTATATGAGAATTAAAAGGAAGACCAGCTAAAAACAGCACTTTCATCTTTTCTGTGATTCTAATATGAAAATTAACTAAATAATTATGGTTTTTTGATTTTTATATTCCCAACTGACCAACGTCAACTTTTTTATTTGAGAAAAAAATACAGATTAAAATGAAATACATGTAATATACAAACATACTCATAAGTACATTAGTTTGTGCTAAAGGAAGAAACATCAATATAGATAATGAAAATGTTATAATAAACTCTTTTAAACTTAGATTTTGTGAATTAACATAGATATTTTCTAATATTCCAAATAAAATCCCAACAAAAAATGATGTTATTATTATTCCAAAATATCCAAAATTTAGAAACCCTTCTCCTAATATTCCAACTCTTATTCCAGCATAATGACCATAAATTCTACTCATTTCACTTGCTGAATTTTTATGGTACATATCATCCTTATTTACATTGAATGCTTTCCATATCTGTTTTGGAAAAACAGGTGCGAGCGTTCCTAGAAAAGCCTTACCATGTGCAAAATATGTCATTGGGTATTCTTGTATCAAATAAGCAAAAGATTGATATTCACTAAAGGTTTGAAATAATACTTTATCTAAAAATGATATTTCTATATGCCTTAATCCTTTGTTCCTTATATTGGAAACAACATTTGCCATCAAAATTGCTATCAGAATAAATATAACAAAGTGAAATAATCTAATTTTCTTTAGTACTTTGTTTATTATTATGATACTAAAAAAAAACATAACAAAGTGATGGAACCTATCACCATATATTCCGTCTAAACCAGCTGATAAAAACAAAAGGATAATTAATAATAGATTTTTACGAATAAAAATTTTTTTATTTGACTTGATATTATAAATTAACTTAATAAAAGATAATAAATAGACTAAAAGCCATAATCTTGCTAACTTCATAGGCCAATCCCCAACAGTACTTCTATAACTAAATCGCTCTATTGCAATATTTCCTTTTAATATAGGGATATAACCAATATTAACTACAACATAAACTGTAAAAATAAAAGAAATACAACATATAATAAACAAAATTATATTTAGTCTATTCCAATTCCAGGAAGTATAATTTATAGTTTTACATTTTGCATTTTTCTTGATATTCTCAGTAAAATTTTTAAAAAAGTGGGTTAAATATATTCCAAACATTATAAAGAAAGTACCTTGAAGCCAAAAATCAAGTGGCTGTTTCATATCTAATTGAACACCCAAATAATCGGGGTATAACTTGGAATAAATTTGATAACTTTTTATGCCAAATAATGGAACAATTGAAAAAAATAAAAATAAATAAAAAGAAGGTAAATAAAATGAGTAATTTTGTTGGATTTTATAAATACAAAAAATAGCTAATGAAAAAAAAATCGCATATTTTAGAAAATAATAAGAATCAAGAAATGACTGGATATTTGATAAGTAAATAATCAATAAGCCAAGTATTATAGCTAAAGCTAAAGATACCAATAATTTGAAATTTATAATATCCCGATATTTATTAATCATATTTCTGCGATTTTCTCACAAAGAATATACTTTTAAAATTCTCTTTATCTGCTGCTTTTCTTGGGGATAAAATTCTCTTAACAATAAAAGCATTAAAAAATATACTAATACTCCAATACAGATGCCTGAAATTAAGTTTATGGGAACTGAAGTTGTTAAATTATTAACTACATAATACACAACTATTCCCATTATTGTTGAGGCACAAATAACCTTTATTAAAGATTTTAAAGGGAACTTCCAGACAAAAAACCGGCGAGAAAGTATAATCATTAAAAACAATAAAAAAGCATAGGAAACTAAGGTTGTTACTGCGGCAGCAAAGTAACCATATTTGGGAATAAATAGAAAATTAAGGAATATATTTAATAAACCAGATACTACTATTGAAAGTGATATATATCCTGTTTTTTTGTAAAATATAAATCCTGCTTGAAATCTTTGTTGAAGACCTAAAAATAATATCCCCAACGTAACAAAGGGAATAATTTTATACCCTTCAAAATATTGTTCTCCCGTCATAATATTTAAGATTGGCTTACTTAAAACACTTAATCCTATTATTGCAGGAACACAAGCTACCAAATAATATCGGGTTATTTTATTTATAAACTCTGTACATTTTTCTTTACCTTCTTTCTCCCAAATATGTATAGATATAGGGCCTGAAGCTAGTATAAATAAGGAAGCGAGAAGCATAATACTCTTTTCAGAAATATTATAACTGGCAGAATATATGCCTACCTCTTGACTTCCTCTAAAGAACTCCAGTATATATCTGTCAGATAGGCTCAATATCCAAGCAGCAAGATTTCCTATAACTAAAGGAAAACTATAATTTGCTAAATCCTTCACAAATGAAAGATTTAACTTAGAGTAAATGCTAGATATACTGCCTATTGCTTTTCTCCATAAAAAGGGAATAACAAAAAATATGCTCAAAACTATTCCCCAAAGTAAACTTTTAATACCTAATTTGAACAAAAATATTAGTGCTATCCCGAATCCAAAACCCATTACACTTTTCCAAATGGCAAACCTACTATACCAACCTACTTGCCTTTTTGACCTTAAGAAATGCTGAAGAACATTAAAAATAGCGATAGCGATAAATACACAAATTCCGATAAGCATAAGCAAATGTAATTTTGAGGAGATAAGTCTTTTTATAGAGAAAATAAAAATAATAAAAACAAAAGTTATCACTAATATGGAAATAAATGTTAACCTAAGTATGTTCCCGTAAAATAAATCTAATTTTTTATCCCTCTCATAAGCTGGATAAAACCTTATTATTGACATAGGTAACCAACCAGCTAAAGTAGATAACACCATAATCGTAGCCATTGCCAAACTATAATTTCCATAATCTTGAGGGGAAAATATTCTAGTAATTATAGGGATGCTGATAAATCCTACAATTCCTGGTGCAATTTGAGCAGGCAAATATTTAACCACATCCTTTAAGAAATCTTTAATCATCTTTTCCTTAATCTCTGCCTTAATAGGCCAAAATAACACTTAACGATAAATGGAGAAATAAGCCATTTGATACACTGCAAAAGGTGCTTTATACCATATTTCTTTATCCTCACAATCCATGATTTCATATTCCCAACAAGATATTCTCTCGATATCTCTTCAAACCACCTTTTTTCATTAAGTCTCTCTTCTATTATTGGGAGCGAAATTTTATTAATAAAAGACAGCATTTCTTGTGTGTTTTGATTATTCATAACACAAGGAATGAAATTTTCATCTATCTTTACAGGAATAATTTTGTAATCTTCTATCCCATTTTTGTTAATTTTTACGGTAAGAATTATTGAGTTTCTGCTTTTTTTTCTATCGGCTATAAATTGAAAGTTTCCTAATGAATAAACAATCAAACCATTTTTGTATCTCTCTATTCCCTGAACCACATGTGGATGATTGCCTAAAACTAAACTAGATCCTGCATTAATTAAATTTCTTGCTAATTTTATCTGTTTCGGAGAAGGATAAAAAACATTTTCTATTCCCCAATGAAGAGAGATAATAACAATATCGCATTTTGATTTTAAGCTCCTAATATCTCGGTAAATATCATCATCATTAATTCTATTTATAAATATGCCTTTTTGAAAATTCTTAAATCCTCCCTCATAATAACCTAAAAATCCAAGTTTTATTCCATTCTTTTCAACTACTGCGTAGGAATTATTAAATTTTCGGTTGCCAGCTCCGATAAATGACAAGTGATTTTGGTGTAATACTTCTAGTGTCATATTTAAACCTTCCGAGCCCAAATCCATTATATGATTATTGGCTATGTTAAGAATATCAAAGTCAGCATCTTTCAGATATTTCACTTTGTCAGGAGAAGTGTGTAATAAAACTGCCTTTTCTCCTTCTTTTCCCTGATTTGAAAGAACTGTTTCCAAATTACCAAAAAGAATATCTTTTTCTCTAAAAAACTCTTTGACTCCACTAAATGGATGTTTATTATTTCTAGTCTGTAGACAAATATCACCTACAGCAACTAGTCTCATTATGCGCATTTTTAGTTTTTTAGACTTAAACAGTGATCTTTTAAATTATTTCACAATGTCTTCTCTTGGGAAAATTGTTCCCAGTATTTCTTGAGCTTAGGATCTATCTTCTGTTTTTGTAGGTTTTTTTTATAAAAGCTGCCCAAAACTTCTTTCAACTTCACTTTTCTCTCCACATATGGAATTTCATTGCTCCCATTAAACTTTGATGGAAAAACAGAGTATTCTGCATAAAATTCTTTAAAAGTCATGCATCTAAAATGTTTATTTTGGGTAATTGAGTTCAAAAACAGCTCAAATTTGGACAAATTTTCTTTGTTTAACTCTACATCACTGAAATTAGGTGAAAAAGTAATGAAAGAATGGCTATGTAAAGTTAGTGTCATGATACTAATATTAAGATCTTTTGCCTGATGAGCGAAAGAAAACAAATTTTCTAATGATAATCTTTCGATATCTGTTTTATAAATGCGGTTTTTAGAGTACATGGCAAAAGGCCCAAAAGTAATAAATGGCCTTATTTCCATTGTAGTGACAGGGACTTCTATTACATTAGTAATTGACATTATTTTATTTACCGTAATTTTGTCTAACTTACAGTTAAGCCACCCATGACAGATTGAAGAATCTATGGGAATCTCCACATTTTTTAGGGCTGTAAAAGTTTCCTTATTAATCCCATATCCTCCTGCCCTATGAGCAATAGGAGATGTTCCTGTCCATTCTTCTATTAACGATTTACCAACTTCGAGAATTTTAACTTGCTCTACCAATGAATATTGATGCATCCAATTTCTTTTTGGGTCAAACATGCTTCGTGTTTTTTTGATTCTCCTAAGAGAAAAAGAATCCCGTGGATCTTCAGTCCACCACGAAGGATGTGTATGTAGTTCGACCTCATGCCCTCTATTTTTTATTTCTAACGCAACTTTTTTCATAGCATGTACCCCATAAAACCTTGCTTCATAAACATCCAAGAAAAAAGAGGATTTCACATTATATTTTTCACATATGTCCATTATTTTTTTTATTCCAAATCTTTCTCCGTTGATAGATCCCCATATCATCTGATCTACAGGATTATTACCATGAGGGGCTTCCACATCAATTGATATAAACAAATAGATCATTTTTTTATCCCTAAAAATTCCTTTGAAACTTCTGATTTAATAAACCTTCTCTTTTGCTTAAAGGGTCGCTTTATTTCATCTACTAGTATTACCCGTGTCTCTATATCAGCACCAATTCTTGCCTTCACACCCTTTGCAAATTTCAATCCCTCTTCTTCTGTATATGAGGTGTCTGGTACTACAAGAATCTCTATTATATCAGTAGATGTTTGTACTATCTGAATATCTTTGAAGTTCTTTATATATCGAAGAGCAAATGATATGATTGTAGGCGAGACCAGTTTGCCCGATGGGGTTAATATAAAATCTCCTGAGCGCCCGATGATATCCTTTATCAAAGGATATACTCTACCACATTTACAACTCTGCTTGGAGATCACAGCCCAATCCTTCGTTCTATATCTAATCATTGGGAAAGCATAATTATTAAAACCTGTCCCTACAATTTCTCTAATTTGGTCATCTCTAACTTCTGGCTTCTTATTATACCCAATAACTTCAGTAACTCCATACTCTGAAATTATATGATAGTCCTTATTTTCTTTGCATTTCTGCATAAGTACCAACACTTCATTATGTCCGTAATGGTCTGTTATTTTACATTTAAATGCTTCTTGAATCTCTATCCGCTGAAAATCAAATATCTTCTCAGCGTAGCAAAAAATCATTCTAAGAGATGGCAAATCTAATTTTATATTATTTTGGATTATAAAATGAGCAAGCAAAAAGATCAGAGAAGGATATCCTCGAATTACTTTAGGTTTAAATTCTATGATTAATTTAAGATACCTTTCAACTGCTTTGGGGTTTATTATAGGATTATAAAGACTTACGATTTTATCTATTGGATTATATTCGATTCTATCTCCTATTTCGTAAGAACCTTTTATTACAAAAGCTTTTTCGCCCCAGTGATAATCATGCCAATTCCACATTCTCCAGAAGAAAGCACTCTCTTTTAGAGATGTAACACCTTTTTCATGCCAGAAATGAAGGGGTGATCCTGTGCTTCCGCCAGTATGTGCGGATTCTAAATGGCATTTTTTATGAATTTTACTGATAAATTCGCCTCTATGTTTTTTTATCTCGTCTTTATCTAATAAGGGAAGTTTTTTCAGATCATTAAAATCCTGAATATCCTTTGGCTTCAAACCTCTTTCATCAAATGTTTTTCTGTAATATGGAACATTTTCATAGGCATGATGCAAAAGTTTACTCAACTGCTGCATCTGATATTCTTCTAATTTTTCTCTGCTCCACCATTGTGATTCTTGTAAAAAGTTGTAAGTATCCCAAAATACTTTTCCATATCGAAGACGGATTGGAAGCAGCCCATAAAGGTATTTTGCCGATTGCCTGATAGAAAATGGCAATTTTTTTAAGGTTTTCTTAATTCTCATAGCAATTTAAGCTCTAAAATCATTATTAGTAGAACAATCTTCTATCGGCACATTCTGAATCAAATATTTAATTTTGCCGCTTCTAGTTTTTGGGATGTCTTCTACAAATTCGATCTCAATATCAAAATTAGTATATAAATCTAAAAAATTCTTTTTTATGATCTCGATATCAGATGGCAAGCATTTACTATGAACAGCGATTTTCAATAATACTTTTCCTGGGACATCCTGAACATATTGATAAGCTTTGATTTTCTCTCTAAAATTCCAAAGAGGCTTATCCGCCCAGATAAATGTGATCAAAGATCCATTTTTATCAACAAAATATTCCTGTTTCCTTCCTATAACTCTTTTCAATAAAGGATGGTTCCTACCACAATTGCAACTCTGCCCACTGTAAACTGCTATATCTTCTGTTTTATATCGTATGAAAGGTAATACATAATTATTAAAACCAGTAGCGACTATTTCACCCAAATCATTTTCCTTTGATACCAAATTGTTTTTCTTGTCAACTATCTCAGTAATTCCATATTCAGGGGAAATATGATAATCCGTATTTAATTCACACTCACCGGCCAAAACAACCTTTTCTGCATGTCCATACCAGCTAAATACTCGACATTGAAAGATTTCTTTTAATAAATTTCGTTGCCATAGATATAAATTTTCAGAGCTACATAGAATCGCTTTCAAATTTTTAAAAGGTTTAATATTTCTCTTTTTCATAAATTTTGCCAAGATAGTTATTACTGAGGGATAAACATGCAAAAAATCAGGTTGAAATTCTCTAATTATCGATACATATTCTAGTAAAAATTCATCTGTCATATTAAGAGATGAAAGAGCGAGAGTTCTATCAACTGGATTATACTCACAGAATTTTTTGCCAAGTATTTTCTTATGAACTATTCCTCTTATTATAACTCTTTTATCGCCAATATTAAATCCAACTCTTTCCCACAGGGAAAATATAAATGCATATTCTCTGGAATTGGAAACTCCCTTTTCTTGATAGAACATAAGCGGAACACCGGTCGTTCCACCGGTCATGACACTTTCAAGCTTTGATTTAGGATAGTTTCTGGCCACAAGATCTGGTAAGTTATCTTGTATAATATCTTTTGTTAAATAAGGTATTTTTCTCAGATCTTTAAGATATTTGAATTCATAAGGCTCTATTCCCGTTTCATCAAAGAGCCTTCTATAATACGGGACATTTTCGTAGGCATGATGTAAAAGTTTCCTTAATTGAAGTAACTGATATGCCTCTAATTCTTTCTTGCTCCACCATTGCGATTTTTGTAGGAAATTATAAGTTTCCCAAAAAGCGCTTCCGAGACGAAAGCGGAGTGGGATAGCACTATAGAAATATTTGGCAGTGTACTCAATCGGATAAGGCAGTTTGTTCATGAATTCTCTAATGTTCATATCAATTTCTTATATAAACCTGATAATTTTTTAAATAACAATTGTGGCTTCACTTCTCTGTTTTGTGAAGATTGCAACAAAATCATTCGATTCTTACTAATCTAATTTTCCAATATGAGATATTTATAGTTTAATTATTTTTTTTCGCCAACATCTTTGAGGAAATAATCTTCCTACGCAAAGAATAAATTTGTTTTATTAAGATTGTTTCTTTTAGCAAAGATTTAAAGGGGTACTCCTTGGCCCCCATAGAACGCTTAAAAAATTCTACTCCTTTTATACCTCCACTTTGCCTAAAATCAAAATATTTTATGTTTCTTTCTTTGCTATCCAGAAGAATATTGTGTAATAAATGTCGATTTGCATGCATTTTAGAGTACTCTCTATCGGAGAAGGACAGCAATAATTGACAAAAGTTATTCCAATATAAAATAATACTGCCTCCAATCATCCTTCCTTCATAATTTACAGTCCAAAAAATAATATTTCGATTTTTAAGTTTAAAAATATTTTGAAACATCGTCATCGGATAGTCTGTTAATAAATTATTTTCCCAATATTTTTTTGTCCTTTGGTAAATATTATATAATTCTTCGAATTTATCTATTGTCTTTGCTTCCCTTATATTCAACTTCAACCTTTTTGCCTTGTTGATATGACTACGTATGCCTCCTGAATAACTTCTCAGTAAATCTAGCTCACTTTTGTATTTATACAATTCAACAACATGGGATAAATCTGGGACTTCCTTAAACCCAGACAATCTAATATTTTTGAAGAAAGGATTTCCCCTTATTAAAATTGATCTATATTTCTTTAAAGATGAATTTATATACTGTAAAATTTCAATAATCTGTTGTTCTTTCAACTCTCCATCGGATATGGGACCACCATAAACATATAGTGGGCCGGATATGTATTCTTCCAGAAATCTGCTTCTAAGCTTGAGATTTCTTTTTAACATAAAAGGGAAAATAACTCTCACGCCATTATCGAAGAAAAATCCTTTCGTTACATCCTTGATAGAGAAAGTTTTTTCAATAAACTCCGCCCAATAATGAGTATGAAAAAATGTAGCATGCGGGCAGCTCATCGCAATCTCGTCCCAGAGAGCAAAGCTAACTTTTTCAATAACTCTCATAACGTTAAGTGATAATCACAATTTAATGTTTTTTATCGAGGAAATAAGCCGAATAGAAAACAAGAGTTATTCAGTCTGATTTTTTTCTTTTTTTATATTTGTATGAAACAACTCTTTAATTGCTTTGATTGTAGCGCCTTTCGAGATTTTTATATGTGCGAGCGAGGAAATTGGCTGATAAGAGACCTGGAGAAAACGTCTTAAAAAAGGTATTTTCTGCAATGCAATAAGCTGATTTTCATTGAAACTCCATCCTATCGCTTTCAGCCTATTTAAAGTTTCCGTATATAAAATCACCATTTCCTCTTCCAAATTAAAAACGATAGAAGGGTCAATTTCTCCCAGTTTCACAATTAAAGAAACACGCTCCTGAGGAGACATAAATCTTGGATCTGCACTCATGGCGGCAACATCGAAATTAATTCCCTCCGCATGCAAATATCGAATGGCTTGAAATTGTAACTCAAGAGCTTCTGGGATGGCCCCTGTTTTTTGAGTAAATGATTCAGGTGTTCCTGCCTTGATGGATATTCTTACCCAGAGTTTTTTAAATTTAACAAGACTTTTTACATAATCTTTGTCATGTCCCAAAAGAATGCCATTCGTTTCTAACACAAAACGCTTAAAATCTGATTGTTCAACTAGTTCCAGTAACCCAAGCAAGTGACTTTTACCAATCGTAGGCTCTCCGTCAGAGATACGTATCTGGCTAAGTTTCCTTTTTCGAGCAATTTTGGTAAGTCGAACAAAAACTTCCTGTGGCGAATAAAAATTTGCCGTCTTGTTTGGATGGTCGCGTGTATCACTAGACCAACAGAAAATGCATCTCAAACAGCAACCCACTGTATATCCTGTAGCAATACCTGTTTGATAATTTATGGTGCTTCCGAAATGAGAGTATTTACGCTTGTTCCCATGGCATACCACGTGCTCTGTTGCCATAGCTACATTTATGGGGTCAAAAGGCTGGAATGCTGGTTTAAGGAGATATGGAGAATTTTCATTTTGAAGGAATGGCGGCTTATAATCTTTAGTCATGTTGTCTGAATATAAATCAATAGGAATTTGTATGAAATATTATATATTGGCTGCGTCGGTTATTTTATAAAAATTATATCCTGTTTTATCACGAAATCGAATCATGATTTTTCATCGCAGAATTTGATCAACTTTAAAACTTATCTCCGTTGCCTGTATCATTTGCCATAAAGGTATTGGAGCATGAATTTCACCTTTTATGTATTTAGCAAATTCGATTAACTCTTCATACTGTCCTTTCTCTGATTCCCTAGTCTCCAACTTCAGTGCTTTCACACCAAAACATTCCTGCTTCTTATAGTCATCAATTATTAATATTTTGCCATCAAAATAAATTTGGCAATATTCTTTTGGATATTGATTATTTCCAAGTGATGTATAAGTTAAAGTGCAGATAGAACTATCGTTATATTTAAGTGTTATCACACAATTATCTTGAGAACTAAAATGTTTTGTTTTGGGAGTGATCCTATCAACAGAAATTGATTTAACCTCTGCTTCTGTAAAATAATTAAATAAATTAAATATATGACAGGCTTCACCAATAATTCTGCCTCCGCCTTCTTCTGAGTAAATCCAATTGTCAAGGGGAATATACCCCGCATTCATCTGATAATTTATAACCATTGGATTGATTCTATGTAAAATATGCTTTTTTACTTCTCTTGCATATTTGGAAAATCTTCTATTAAACCCAACCATAAAAGGTTTTTTCGTTTCATTGATTGTTTCCACTAATCTATCTAGCTCTTCTTTATTCAAAGCCATTGGCTTTTCCAAAAAAACTGCTTTACCTGCTTTTAATGCTTCTATGGCCATTCCAGAATGCAAATTATGCCTCGTAGAGATTATAACCGCATCTATATTCCTATCCCCGAGGATTTCCATGTAATCTGTAGTTGCATATTTTGCTCCAAATTTCTGTGCAGTAGACTTGGCATTGCTCCCTGTTCTGCTTGCTATAGCATAAAGATTATATAATTCCTTTAATTTCATAAGATTTGGTAAATGAATTCCTTTAGCAAAGTTTCCTGCACCTGCCACAGCAATGTTTATTCTCCCATCTTTTTTTATCGGTTTGTGTTGAAGTTCTATTTTCCTTAATACCTGATCTTCTTTATCCTGTTTATATTTTAATAATACAATCAAAGGCTTTTTCCCTGCCGTTTTTAGCTTTTCGTAAGCAACGGAAGCTTCTTCAATTTTGTATTCTCTTTCAATTAATGGTTTGATATTTATTTTTTTATCAGCAATTAGCTTTAAATATTCTTCCATATTCCTTGCTTCTGTCCATCGGACGTACGCATAAGGGTAATCAATCCCTTTTAGTTCGTAGTTATCATCATACCTACCAGGACCATAAGAGGTTGAGATTAGAAATTCTAATTCCTTTTTATACATATCTTCTCGATCAATCTCCATACCTACTACACCGACTAAAACAACTCTTCCTTTCTTACGACATATTTGAAATGCTTGGGAAAGGGGCTCCTTAGAGCTAGTTGCTGCAGTAATAATAACTGCATCAACGCCAAAACCATTAGAAAAAGCAGAAACCATTTTTACTGTATCTTCATCTTTGGAATTTACCCCTTTATCCAAACCAAGTTTAAGTGCTTTTTGTATCCGTCTTTCATCAAGGTCCATCCCTATCACTCGGCAACCATTAGCTTTTAGTAATTGAACTGTAATTTGACCTAAGATACCAAGTCCAATCACAGCAACATATTCTCCCAGCTTTACATCTGCTCTTCGTACTCCTTGCAAAGCTATGGAACCCAAAGCGACAGTGGAAGACAAATCAAAATCAACTCCATCCGGCACTTTTACCAGTAGATTTCTTGGGACTTCAATATACTCGGCATGATTGGCAATACCAGCCCCTGCGCAGGCTACCCTATCACCCACTTTTATATCTTTAATGTTTGATCCAACATCAATAACAACACCCGAAGCGCTATAGCCTGCCTGTATCCATTCCTCTAATTTTCCTTGGACTTTCTTAATCGTTCTCGACAATCCTTCTTTTCCTACGTTATTCATTACTTTTTTAAGTTTTTCTGGTTGTTTTAACGCTTTTTTCAACAAGGATTCCCCTGAGGATTTTACTCCTGCGATTTCAGTACCTGTGCTTATACAAGAATAATAGACCTGCACTAATATAGTACTTTCATTTACCATTGGAGCTGGAACTTCCTCAGAATAGGCTTTGCCTTTTTTTATTATCACCTGTTTCATTTAATTTTCCTGATATAAGTATTAACTTCACGAATATTTGCTGAATTAGAAATATTAGCAACTAAGCAATTAGCTTTTACTTTTCGTCCGTATTCTGGAGAATAATCATATTCAGATTTTTCTATTTTTGATTCGGTTATTTCAATTATAGCAATTTTTTCTTTTGTTTCATTTAATATGATTTTGTTACCATCGCACGTTAGATTTGGCGATAAATGAAATAGTAATTTCCCTTTTATCTGCTTTGGACTAGAAATAATATCTTTTATGTGCCAACTGCTAGATTGTTTATCTAAAGTTATTTTTCTTTTATGTGTAATACCTGCATAGTGAATCTCGCCTTGAAAAACAACATTATTATTTCTCTCTATTAAACTTGCTTTTCTAATCTTAACTTTATCAGGTAAACTAAAGATACTTTTCTCAGCAAATTCATTTTGTTCAAAACCACTAAAATTAGCTGTATTATGATATCCTGTAGAGCGAAATCTATTTCTCTCCTTTGGGCATGGCGTATAGATATAAGTGCCTGGATCAACAATAACATCTCGTCCGTTAAGCATTAATTCAAAACTTAGTTTATCATTATGAGCATGTCCACCATTTCCATTCTGGCCATTAGGACCACAAGAAATAAAACAATAATCATTGCTATTACGGATAATATACCATCCTGCTTTAGGGAAAGCTTTTGACTCAACCAGATCTTTTCTTAAAGGAACATTATCAAATATTTCTTTACCTTCAGGTCCAAATATCCAATGTGCCTCTTCATCAAAATCAAAACTCAATACATTAAACACTGATTCTCTATAATAAATTGCAGCAATATTTAACAAATATTTATGCTCTAATATTGGCCTTGTAGCAAATACAAATAGTCTGCCGTTATCATTATCACCGATTTGAGGGATTCTACCGTTGGATTTTATGCAATATAAAGAAAACTCAAACATTTTTCTCACTTTATTTTTATATTCATCAGGTAAATTTATTCCCGCTCTTTGAGCAAGCAATCCCGTATAGAAGAATAGTTCAAGAGCTAACCGATGATAGGATGTAGAAGCCTCAAAATTGCACCCATCAGGATAAACTTGTTTTTCAATCTCATGGGCTAACTCTTTAAGAGCAAATCTCTGCCATCTTTTTCTTTCCTTAAAAAAAGGGCAATAAATTGCTATGAAAAATAAACCTACTAAGTCTGCTATATAATGGTTATTTTTAAATTCTGACCTATTTTCCAAATGTTTTGTAATAAATTTTCCATGTTCGTAAATGCTCGTATAAAATTCCTCCCAAAAATCGTCAGAAATTAATCCTTCTTCTGAAAAACATTCCTGGGCAACAAGCCAGTTAGCAGCTCGAATGGCTACATCCATTGTGCTTTTCCAATTTACTCCAAAAGCAACAGGGTTGTTTTTTATCCAATCCCTTATTTGATTGACAAATTCTTCTGCATATTTTCTCTTTTTAGTTAAAATGTAGGCTTGGCCAAGGATATTTAAATGCTGAAAACGTGATAACTCCCAAGGAACCTTCATTTCAAAACTTTCAAAAGGATATAGACTTTTACTTTGAAAAAATAATTTAGGATCCCACATATACCCACTTTTAAAATCAAAATGCCAATCAATAGACTGATATCCTTCTCCTTCAGGGTTCAATTCTTTTGGCCCGCTGCCCAATAAATTGAATATATGTTTACATATAAGATTGGCTTCATCAATTTTGGTTTGAACCTTGTCAGGAAATAGATTATTAAAATCGTTTGCAATATCACCGAAGCTGTCTTTTCCTCCAATCAGATATCGATTATGATAAAAGTCTATCTTAAGTTTTGGCTTTGAATATAAAAAACGATAATATATAAATTCCAGTATATATAAAATAAAATGATATATCTTTCTAAAGCTTCTTTTTAACAATTTTTTTAGAATATGCATCATAAAAACTATTATTTACCAGTGAGTTTCTCTTCTTAAACCTCGAATATACTTGCTTTCTATCGTTTTTCTCCCTTTACTATTATCTTATCCATTAGATAAATAAATGGGGATACAGATGCCAAACGATTTTCGATAAAAATGCAAATCTTGAAGTAATATCTTAAAACACCAGGCGCAAATCTCTCCAGAGCCCTTCCTAAATATAAGCAATTAAACAGCCAAGGATTTCCAATAGTTCCTCCTTTTTTCTCCTTCACAACTAAACCCGCTTTATCAAACATTCTGCATACCTCAGGTAAAGAACAGTAATTATCGTAATCGAATGACCATTTTGAAAAAATTGATCTCTTCCCTAGCAGTAACTTAAAAGGATAGTTTATTACTCTACCGAGTTTACTCATACGAATATTCTTGTATAAACAATGAAGCGTCCAAGAATTTAAGCACAGTACTATAACGTCTCCATTCGCTTTACAAACTCTAGAAAACTCTCTAATTGCCTGCCCTTGGTCTTTTATGTGTTGTAATACTCGCACAGAAATTATCTCATTAAAAACATCATTCTTAAACGGCAAATTTTCTAATTCGCCAACTACAAACCATCCCTTTTTTAACTCCTTTCTTGCCAGTTTAAGCATTTCTAAAGAAATATCTAAACCTAAAAATGGTTGGTTAAGCTTTGTATTAGACAAAAATCTTCCTGAGCCGCATCCAGCGTCAAGAAGAAACGTATTATTATATAATTTAAGAGATGTTATAACGGGATACTGCTCGGAAAAATCAGTATATTTGCCAACTATACTCTTTTTAAAACTGTCTCTATATGCAATTGCAGTTTGTTCTGATGTGTCCTTATTCCAACTCATATCCTATTTCCTCTTTCAAAAGCAACGCATCGACAAAGAATTTTGTGGCCCAGTTTGGATAAGCGTATTTAATATACTTTCCCCATATGGGATATGATCCTGCAATTCCACCTCTTATTCCTAGATTTTTACTATCTAAGGATTGAGATGCTTTAACCTGATCAATTATTTTTAGAGCGGCATTTAAGAAGCGTGCGTCATTACTTATTTTATACATTTTTAGCCATATGATTGCTATTTGAGCATTTCCAGTAAGGCAAGAATATTTATCTTTAGATTTCCACTTCTCGTTCAAAGTTGCAGGAAGATGCATAGGTATAGAATCGAGATCCTTTTTTCTCAACTCGTATCTCATCATTATTCTCTCTGCTGCTTTTTGAACTAAATTTAATATAATATTTTTACTTTTTCCCTCAGAGTAAATTGAAGATTCTATCAATCCTCGCAAAGTGTATGCGATTGTGTGAGTAAGTGGTGTCTTGTTTGTAGTAAATCCCATTAGATCAAACCATGCGTTTTCTTTAGCATGACTTAAACCCCAGAAAATTTGTTTTTCAGCAGCAATTTTATATTTATCTTCATTTGTTAATTTATATAAATTTAAAAGCGGCCAAGCTACTCTTGTGTGGTATACATGAGGGATTTCCTTATATGTATGCTTACTCCATTTTCCATCATCGTCTTGGACACTTAGAAGCCAATTCGCTGCTTTTGTTGCGGCTTCAAGGAACCTATTCAATTTAGTTTCTTTGTAAAGTGAGGTCCAACCCAATATTACTTGTCCGGTATTAAAAATAACTGGATATTCGTTAATGCCCATCCCTCCCCTCACTGCGCCTGAAGGGAGCTGGATTTCAATTTCCCAATCCCCCATCTTTACTGCTCTTTCAATGTAACTATTATCATTATTCAATAAGGAGTACTGTAGGAAAGTTGGGATTATATAACCTGTAGTTTCGGGATATGGGGGCATCCAACCTTTAACAAAGGAATAACCTCCGGAAACCCCGCCACAATTAGCTATATCCTGTGCTCTACAAAGCCATTCCATTGCCGCTTTTAAATGATCTTTATCATCATAAATTTTATTATTCACTTTTAATAAATCACTTAAAATAATCTTAAGATGTGAAGGCTTTCTATATATTTTCATTAGAAAGTATGAGTTTGACCCTATCTTTCTTATAATTTCAATAATTTTTATAAAGCTGTTTACTTTCATCTAAGGCGCTTTTCATGACATTATCGTAAATAATTCCAATTAGGAATATAGATAACTATATATATGCATCCCCCTTGGGGATCTGGTCTTTTTGTTTTGTTTCCCTTTAAGGTTTCCCACATTAACAATGGCCTTGCCTAATATTAGGCATGCTCTTTTAGTGCGTTAAACATATGGTAGATTTTACGCATGATATCTTTTCCTCTCCCACTAATTAAGCCTCCTTGTTTGGTTCATATGAATTTAGATCACTTCCTTATTTTTTTGTCTCTTTTGGCGATTTCGGTGATTTTAAGATAAATCTAAATAGAAAATCAATCTTCATATATTTTCTTTAATAATCTTGATTACTCTTTTAGCAGATTTTCCGTCCCAATATTTAGGTATTTTTTTTCTTGAATTCTGATTTTTTAATACACTAAGTGCTGTATTAATAATATTATCAGGATTATTTCCAACTACAACATTGGTTCCCTCTTTAACAGTTATAGGTCTTTCAGTATTATTACGAAGAGTTAAACAGGGAATTCCTAAAATCGTCGTTTCTTCCTGGATGCCACCAGAATCTGTTAAAACGATTGCTGCGTTGGACATTAAACAAAGAAAGTCAAGATAGCCTAATGGCGGGATTGTTAAAACATTTCGATTTGGATTGTTTAATCCCTCCGACAAAAAATTCTCTTCATAATTTACCATTTCTTGGTGCTTGAAATTCCTTATCTGTTTGATAGTTCTAGGATGAGCTGGGAAAATTACTGGGATTTCTCTGGTAAGTTCGTTCAAGGCGTTCAAAATTCCCCTCAAAATTTTTGGATTATCTACATTTGAAGGACGATGAAGAGTAAGAACTCCATATTTTTTAATTTTGTTATTTTTTCTTAATCCCAACTTTTCTAAAATATTCGAGTTTTTTGCTATTTCTATATGACTTAGTAGAGTATCTATTATTACATTTCCTACAAAGAATATTTTGTTCTCCGGTATTCCCTCCTTAATTAAGTTTTGATTAGCATCCTCGCATGTAGTGAAAAGATAATCAGATATTTGATCAGTAAGAATACGATTTATCTCTTCTGGCATTGTTCTATCAAAACTCCTCAATCCTGCTTCAATATGAGCAATGGGAATACAAAGTTTAGCTGCAACAAGGGCACAAGCAATCGTAGAATTTACATCTCCTACGACAATAACTAAATCGGGTTTCTCCTGAAGACATACTCTTTCAAACTCAATCATAATCTTTCCAGTTTGTTCTGCATGTGTTCCAGAGCCAACTCCAAGATAAACATCAGGCTTAGTCAATCTGAGGTCATCAAAAAAAGATTTCGACATTCCTTCATCATAGTGCTGTCCAGTGTGAAGAAGGAGCTGATCAAAGTCTTGTGGATATTTTGACATTTCTTCCATAAGGGGTGCTATCTTCATAAAATTAGGGCGGGCGCCAACTATATGGATGACCTTGATAAGACGTTGCAGTTTGTTAAATTTTTTCATTATATTTTTTTCTAACTTTAGAAATAAATAAATTGCTATATTTCTTTATTGTTAATTATTGAGAAAAGATAGGCTACCGCCGGTGGGATCTTTTCGTTAATTAAATTTTCCTTCACTCCGCTAACTTTCCAGCTAGTTAAGTCTGCTTATATACTCTACATAGTCAAAAAAGAAATTCCACTTTTAAGTATCATTCTATTTGTTCACTGTGACTTTTCAGTTTTTCTATAATAGGGAATTAATTGTTTTAGGACCTTAATTAGCTTTTCGAATTCGGCAGCCTTATAGAAAAAAAACTCTGCACCTGCATCCAGGCATCTTTTTCGGTATTGGATATAAGGATAGTTTGTAAAAATTATAAATTTTGTAGAAATATTTTCTTTCATTAATGTTTCCAATACTTCAATTCCATTTCCATCTGGCATTCGGACATCTAAAATCGCAACATCTGGAATAAGTTCTCTGATAGATTCAATGGCTTCCTGTGCAGTCGTAGCCTCTCCAACAATGTCTATTTCTTTGAACTCTGAAAGCATTCCAACCAGACGAGAACGGACAATTTCAGAATCATCTGCTATAAATAAACGCATGATTTGTTGGCACCTAAGCCTTTAGTTTAGAATGACTAACTCCACTTTATCCTTGGCGGAAGGATTATATATTGAGTTATTCTTAAAAGTAAATCAGAGAAAGGATGATTTTAATGTAGGGATTTGTCTTACAGGGTTACAATCTATCTGAGATTGCCGCATTCTCTTCGGTCGATCGCAATGACAAATAAAGATTAATCTACCAGGCCCGATTTGATGGCATAGTAGGTGAGTTGAGAGTTGTTTTTCATATTCATTTTCTTGAGAATGCGTGTGCGGTAAGTGCTCACAGTTTTTACGCTCAGAGAGAGTGCCTCACCTATATCTTTTACTCTTTTGCCTGAGGCAATCATACACATCACCTGAAATTCACGGTCGGAAAGTTCCTCATGAGAGAAGCGTTTATTATCGTCTTCCAGTTTAAAAGCTAATCTTTCAGCAAGAGATGGAGTGATATATTTCCTGCCTTTTGCAACCTTTCTTATGGCACTTATTAACTCATCCGATGCACTCTCTTTTGTCAAATAGCCGGAAGCACTCGCTCTTAGAGAACGAATGGCATATTGTTCTTCAGGATGCATGCTCAAGATGAGAACAGGGAGATTGGGTTTCATGGATTTTAACTGCTTTAAAACATCCAGCCCGCTTCTGCCAGGCAAGGAAATGTCTAAAAGGACAACATCATAGTTATTATTCCCTACTTTTTCTATCGCATCTTGAGCCTTGCTTGCTTCGCCTGCAACAACTATGTCCGAAGTCTCCTTGAGAATCTGTTTGAGCCCTTCCCTCATGATTGTGTGGTCTTCAACAACTAGTATTTTAATCATGCCTTAAGCTCTTCTGATATTGGGTATGGTTACAGATAAGGTAGTTCCTCCGTTTTCAGGACTATGCAATTTAAGCTCTCCCCCAAAGGGACGGATGCGTTCACGCATTCCCATAAAACCCAGGGAATTAGGCGAGAAAACATCCCTTTCTAGTATTCCTTTGCCGTTGTCACTGATTTCAAGCTCTAGCTGCCCATCTATTTTTTTCAAGCTGACTTTAACTTTGGATGCCCCGGAATGGCGGGCAACATTTGTCAGCGCTTCCTGAAAGATGCGGAAAATTGCTGTAGCACAATCCGCATCCAAATCAACACCATCACAGTCTAAATTATCTTTGTATTCTATTTTCGTTCGATCCTGAAATTCCTGGGCATACCACTCAATAGCCGGAATGAGACCAAGGTCATCCAACAATCCAGGCCTTAATTCTGCAGAAATCTTCTGTACTTTCTTAATGGTTTTATCAATGAGCTCGGACATGGATCTTGTTTTCTCTATAAATTGTCTTTTATCTTTACTGTTCTTTAGGAACTTTTTGGACAAGTAGGAAATATCTATTTTCAGAGCAGTCAGCACCTGCCCAAGTTCATCATGAATTTCCAGTGCAATACGTTTGCCCTCTCTTTCTCTAACATCTTGTAAATGCTGGGAAAGCCGGCGAAGCTCCCACTGCGATCTTATTAATTCTTTTTCAACCTGATGGCGCTCCGTAACATCTGTGAGTACATAAAGCCCTCCCTTAAGATTGCCTTTATCACCATAAATCAGCTCTTGGGAGACTATTGTGGAAACCTTCTGGCCGTCTTTTCCCTTCCACACAAGCTCAAAGGTATGATGATCTCTCTTTTTTTTGCCTGATACTTGCTTTTTATATTTCTCAAAAGATTCTTTTTCAAGGAATTCTACTCGTGAATGCCCGATTACTTCATCTTGAGTGTATCCATTCATTTCCAGAAATTTGTCATTAACATAGCTGATGATGCCATTCTCATCTAGTACGACAACTCCTTCGTTCATGGTCTCAATGAGCTGGCGATATCTCCTTTCGCTTTCAGATAAGGCCTCATCTATCTTTTTTGTCTTGCTGTATTTGTTTAGAGCAATTTCTATCGCTATGAGTAATCTTTTCTCATCGATAGGCTTAACAACATAGCCATATGGCTCTGTTAATTTAGCTGCTTCTATAGTTTTTTCCCCTGAGTGAGCAGTGATGTAGATAACTGGGATATCGAAACGAGTGTGGATTTTGTGGGCTGTTTCAATCCCATTCATCTTACCACTAAGAACAATATCCATAAGCACTAAATCTGGAGTGTCTTTCTCTGCTTTTATAAGGGCTTGCTTGCCAGAAGTCACAATTGATGTGACAGAATATCCAAAATCTTGCAGAGTCTGTTTGATATCTTTGGCCACCAAGACATCGTCTTCTACAATTAATATCTTAAACTTACTCATCAGCATATTCACCTAATTGGATAATTAAACAACTAAGATAGGTACTAGGACTATGATATCCTTTAAATAGAAATTTCCAACTTGTGAGAGATTTTTCAGCCAACAATACACCCGATTCCCTCATTTAACCTTCCTTCTCCAATCTAGCGAGTCGTATTTTATACAAAAAAGTTAATAAGTGTCAAATACTTATTACACTTCTGTACTTTATTTATGATGATTAGCCGCAAAGGGTGAGAAAAGAAAGGAATTTCACCCTGTTAAACGCCCTAAAATAGGCGACTAACATAAGTGTGTGGAAAAAATCACTTTAATTCAATCTCGAGGCTATTTTTATATATTTTCTTGAAATGGGTTAGTTCACTAGCTGAACACATGTGTTCACTTTTTGATCATGAATATATATTTTACACTTGTCCTCATTCTTATCTAATTCCTTTATTTGCTGTTAATTAGAGCTGATTTTTATGTTGGTATTTATACTGCTAAAGAAATAAGAAAGGATTTATGAAGAGGTATTCAAAATGAGAAAGATATTGGGATGCTTCATTATCATTATGATAATGATAACATCTCAACTTTTTGCAGGCACAATCTATTATGTAGATGCTACTAATGGAAGCGACAGTAATAGCGGAACTTCCCCAGAAATTGCATGGAAAACTATAAATAAGGTTAACAATTCCTCTTTTAATCCCGGTGATTCTATTCTTTTTAAGAAAGGTGAAATATGGAGGGAACAATTAATTGTTCCATCTTCTGGTTCAAGTGGTAATCCGATTACTTTCGGGGCTTATGGAAGTGGAGATGATCCAATTATTAATGGGGCTGAGGTTATACCTGGGTGGACAAATTATAATGGAAATGTTTGGCAAGCGTTTATAACAACAGAACCTAAAGTTGTTATTTTAGATAAAACAATTGGCAGTCATAAATCTTCTATAGTCAACTGCTCTTCAGCAAATGACTGGTATTGGGATTCAAATATTCTGTATTTTTATTCAACAACTGACCCAGACACAAAAACTGTTGAGGCTGGAAAGAGAGATAATGCAATTCTTGTGGATATGAGTATAGATTATATTTCCATAGATGGTATAAATGTACAAGGGGCAAATGCTTATGCAATTCTTTCAAATGCTAATTATACTATCATTCAAAATTGTACTGCCGAATTTTCTTATGAGGGATTTCGCACCTATTCTAGTGCTGATAACACTACGGCATCTAATTGTACTGTCCAGCATATTCGTTATCGTGGTATCCAGTTTGGGGACACTGGGAAAGCCATCATTGATGGTTGTACTATTACTGATGTAAGGGAAAAAGATGGCATATTGATATGTGGAGATTATTCTCAAGTTAAAAACTGTAGTATTCATGAAATTTCTGTAGATACTGCCTCCATAGGAAAATTTCATGGCATTTATGCCGAACAAAATGCTGACAATATTCTTTTTGAAAATAATGAAATATATAATTGTTACGGTGGAAATGGAATCAATTTAAAATCCGATAGTGGAGATGTGAGATATAATTATATTCATAACGGCAAAGATGCTGCTATTGTTGTAGAAGACGAAGTGTCAGGCGGAACAATAAATATCTATTACAATATTTTTAGAGATAATTTTCATGGAATATGGCTTTATGATAATAATTTTAGTGCGAATATGGTTATCAATATTTATAATAACGTTTTTTATAATAACACATATAAATATGATGACAATGACCCAAGAGGTTTTGAAGTGGAGATTGATGTTAATTCTTTGAATATAAAAAACAATATTTTTTATCATTCCTCAGCTACAGATAATGTTCTAATTTATATGGTGTCGCAATCTAACCTTACTATGGATTACAATTGCATGGAAGGTTCACGTGGTGATGATGAGCTTGTTTATTATAATAGTGATTGGAGAACTCTGAGTGAATGGCGAACTTTGGGTTATGATGCTAATGGGATGAAAGAAGTACCTCGTTTTCTTGAGTCCTCAAATCATAATTTTCATTTAAGAACAGAATCTCCTTGCATTAACTTTGGAACAGATGTTGGCCTTGCACAAGATATCGATGGAAATACTGTTCCCAATGGATGGGCAGTTGATATTGGGGCTTATGAATATCAAGGGAGCGTTAGTCCTCCTCTCTCTGCCGAAATTAATGCTTCTCCTACGTCAGGATATGTTCCTCTTGCTGTAAGCTTTACTGGAAGCGCAAGCGGAGGTACAGCACCTTACTCATACTCCTGGGACTTTGGTGATGGCAGCTCATCTTCCGAACAAAACCCCTCTCTCACCTACTCCTCTGCCAGCACCTATACCGTAACTCTCACCGTCACCGACTCCAGCAGCAATCAGGCCACCGACTCCCTGATCATCACCGCCTCATCACCTTCAACACCACTCTCTGGCTCTGCCTCTTCCTTAACTACATCAGGCGAGGCACCATTAACTGTTAATTTCACAGGATCAGCAAGTGGAGGAACTTCGCCTTATAATTATTCCTGGAACTTCGGTGACGGTCAATCATCCTCCTCCCAAAATCCTGCCCATACATACTCTTCTGCAGGTAATTATATTGTTATTCTTACTGTCACTGACAGTAAAAGCAGCACAGCAACAGATTCTCTAACCATAAATGTGCAGGAAAAGACGTCGTCACTTGCAGCATCGGCCAGTGCCTCGCCCACCTCTGGCCAGGTGCCGCTGACTGTAAGCTTTACCGGAAGCGCAAGCGGGGGCACGGCACCTTATAATTATTCCTGGAACTTCGGTGACGGAAGCTCTTCCTCTTCCCAAAATCCATCCCACACCTACTCTTCTGCCGGCACTTACAGTGTAACTCTTACCGTAACCGACAGCGCCTCAAGCCAGGCCACAGCTTCAATCACAATAACCGCCCAAACTCAGATTTCTGCTCTAGCTGCCTCCTGCACAGCTTCTCCTACCTCGGGAGACATACCGCTTACAGTGAATTTCACAGGAACAGCAGCAGGCGGCATATCTCCATATACATACTCATGGAATTTTGGCGACGGAGCATCTTCAACAGCACAGAATCCGTCTCATACTTATACACAGGCCGGCAGTTACACCATAACTCTCACCGTAACTGACAGCGCCTTAAGCCAGGCCACAGCTTCAACCGAAATAACAGCATCCTCCCCAGTGCACGAGGTGACAGCACCCAACACTCCCGAAGGACCTTCAACAGGGGCCCCGGGTGTTTCATATACCTATACAACGGGTGGATCGTCTTGCTCCCAGGGCCACAGTGTGGAGTATTATTTTGACTGGGGCGATGGGACATATTCCTCCTGGTCATCTTCCACAAGCGCATCTCATATCTGGAGCGCTGCCGGCACTTATAGCGTCAAAGTCCAGGCAAGATGCTCTGTAAATCCGGGCGTTACATCACTGTGGTCAGAGGCAAAAACAGTTTCACTCGAAGAATCATCTAATTTCCAGCTTTATATTTCCTCGGCAACTGCCTCACCTGCGCCGGGACAAGGCGGGTCCACAAATCCCAATACAGGAAGATATCCCTATCCAGCAGGAAATACGGCTCAGGTTACGGCACTCCCTGCCGCAAACTACAGATTTTCAAAGTGGACCGGTGACATCAGCGGCTCTGATTCCTATAACAGCGAAATCACATTCAACATGGATCAAGACAAATCCATCTCCGCGCTCTTCTGCACACAGTGCGGCGATGTCAATGGAGACTTGAGCATCACTCCTGCGGATGCTCAGGATGCCTTCGAAATGTTTCTCGGCATAATCTCGAATGCTACAGAAACACAAAAAGAAAATGCCGATGTTAACTGCGACGGCACAGCTACCGAACCGAACATTACACCCGCCGATGCACAGGCGATTTTCGAGAAATTCCTGGGCATAAGTGAACTGCCCGGCGATTGTTCCTGCAGGTCAAGAGCAGATGCTTCCAGTACTGCTTTTACACAAAACAACCGGTCTCAGACAGCACCTTTAGAGATCCAATCCGGAACACCTACTATCCAACTCACAATAGATGACATCGATGCAAGATTTAAGAGAGAAATCACTGTACCTGTACGCATAAACAATCCCTTAAATATAAAATCCTTTGGCTTCGATCTCATTTTCGATTCCGGCACATTAGAATTTGCGGGTATCGAAATAGGAAGCCTCTTGAACGGGTTCACTATGGTCGATGCCAACGAGATATCAGAAGGAGTTGTGAGGGTTGGTGGGTTCTCGAGTGAACCTATCCTGACTTCTTCTCCAAGTGTGCTCGTAAGATTAAAATTCAGAGTATTGGGAAGAGCAAAAGAACCAAGCCCTCTTTCCATCACAAATACAGTCGACGACATTAAAAATGTCGCTACTAGACCAGGAGTGGTTTTTTATAAAGAAATCAATGACAAAATAATGAGAAATAAAAATGTTTTCTAAAAGAACACCACAATTGATATTGTTTTTACTGGCTTTATTAATGATCTTTCAAAC